>PJUL01001013.1_pt1 | contig 14414 bp, 8 predicted proteins | sample 1512221 | NCBI WGS metagenome assembly PJUL01 (sample SAMN08177667, study PRJNA422409) | Feces metagenome, whole genome shotgun sequencing project.
CCCGCGCGCGCTGTTCAATCTAGGCCGTCTGCACGTTCCATATCTCGGCAGCATATTGCCTTATCGTCCGATCCGACGAGAAGAACCCGACAGAGGCCGTATTGCGGATCGCCATGGCGTTCCAGCGCGCCGGTTCACTCCAGATTCTGTCGACCTTCTCCTGCGCCGCCGCATAGGCGTCAAAGTCGCGGGCAACCATGAACCAGTCATGATCGTATAGCCCGCCGATCAGATCACGATAGCGATGCGGATCATCGGGCGAGAAGACGCCAGAGGAGATCGACTCCAGTGCTTCACGCAGGCGTGCCGAGGCATCGATCGCGGCGCGCGGCACTTCCGAGCGGCCACGTTTGTCTTCCACCTCGTCGGCGCTCAGCCCGAAAATGGCAATATTGTCCGCACCGACTTCCTTGTGCATTTCGACATTGGCGCCATCCATGGTGCCGATGGTAATCGCCCCATTGGCCATGAATTTCATATTGCCGGTGCCAGAGGCTTCCATGCCCGCCGTCGAAATCTGCTCGGACAGATTGGCTGCAGGCACGATGACTTCGGCAAGGCTGACATTGTAATTGGGCAGGAACACCACCTTGAGCAGGCCGCGCACTGCCGGATCATTGTTCACCACCCGCGCCACATCGTTGATCAGCTTGATGATCAGCTTGGCATTCCAATAGCTCGGCGCCGCCTTACCCGCGAAAATCTTAACGCGCGGCACCCAGTCCCGCTCGGGATGGGCACGAATCTCGGCATAAAGCGCCACCGCGTGGATGATGTTGAGCAGCTGGCGCTTATATTCGTGGATGCGCTTGATCTGCACGTCGAACAAGGCGTCGGGCGATACGAGCACGCCCGTCCGGTCCTTGATCAGCTTGGCCAGCCGCTTCTTGTTTTCCAGCTTCACCGCCGCAAATTGCTGCTGGAAGCCAGGGTCCTCTGCATGGGCAATAAGGCCCTTGAGCTTGTCGATGTCATCCAGAAAATCCGGGCCAATCCGATCGGTGATCAGCTTGGTCAGGCCGGGATTACATTGCATCAGCCAGCGACGGGGCGTGATGCCATTGGTCTTGTTGTTGATGCGCTCGGGATAGAGCTTGTGCAGATCGGAGAACACGGTCTGCTTCATCAATTCGGTATGAAGTGCGGACACGCCATTGATCGAGTGCGATCCGACAAAGGCAAGCTGGCCCATGCGGACCCGCCGCCCGCCATGCTCGTCGATCAGCGACACCGCCGCCACCTGCTGATCGGTAAAGCCGGATTTCTTGCGGGCTTCGACCAAAATATCGGCATTGATCTGATAGACGATCTGCATATGACGCGGCAGAAGCCGTTCGAGCAGCGCCACCGGCCAGCTTTCCAGCGCCTCCGGCAAGAGGGTGTGGTTGGTGTAACCGAACGTGCCCTTGGTCAACCGCCAGGCATCGGCCCATTTGATACCGTTGACGTCAACCAGAATACGCATCAGCTCGGCCACAGAAATGGCCGGATGCGTATCGTTGAGCTGGATCGCTACCTTGTCGGGGAGCGAGCCGAGATCACCGTATTGCTGGAGGTGGCGGCGCACGATGTCCTGCAGCGACGCCGAGGAGAAGAAGAACTCCTGCCGCAGCCGCAACTCCTGCCCGGCCGCTGTAGAATCGGCGGGATAGAGCACGCGCGTAATGGCTTCGGCCTTGGCGCTTTCTTCCAGCGCACCGATATGGTCGCCGGAATTGAACTTGTCGAGCAGGATCGGATCTATCGGCTGCGCGCTCCAAAGGCGTAGGGTATTCACCCGCGCGCCGCGCCAGCCGACAATGGGCGTATCATAAGCGACCGCCAGCAGATGCTGATTGGGCCGCCATTCCTGCCGCACCGACCCGTCCGGGTCGTTTACCGGCTCGACATGACCGCCGAAACCGACCTCATAAGCGCTTTCGCGGCGCTCGAATTCCCATGGATTGCCATGTGCGAGCCAATCTTCGGGCAATTCAACCTGCCAGCCCTCGCTCATTTCCTGGCGGAACAGGCCATGCACATAGCGAATGCCATAGCCATAGGCCGGGATTTTGACCGAGGACATGGATTCAAGAAAACAGGCAGCGAGACGGCCAAGACCGCCATTGCCCAGCGCCGCGTCGGGCTCAAGATTGAGCAGATCACCCAGATCGACATTGAGGTTTTTGAGCGCTTCCTGCACCGGCTCCATCAGGCCCACATTGCTCATGGCATCACGCATGAGCCGACCGATCAGGAATTCGAGGCTGAGATAATAGACGCGCTTGTTCGACGTCCGCCACGTCTCGCGGGATGATTCCATCCAGCGATCCATGATCCGGTCGCGCACCGTCAGAATCGTCGCGCGCAGCCAATCGTGCGGGCGGGCAACAATAGGATCCTTGCCGACCGAGTAAATCAGCCGTTCAAGAATTTCAGCCTGAATGGCTTCAACGGTAGAGGCACGGGGTTCGGGCGTAGGGGCATCGTAGACGATCGGCTTTTGCGGCATCTCGCTGTCCAATGTTCATGACGATATTCCCCTCAGAATGAAGGTAGTCTTGCACTTAATTTGTGCATCGAAAAGCCCCCATGCGTGAAGCCAATGCCTAGCTGCCCTGCGACGGGGGCTGGGCCTGGTCGACATCGACCCCACCTTCGCGCGCCTGTTCTCTGGCATTGCTGAGCAGCAATTGCCCGCCGGTACGCCAGTCATCGCCGCCAAGTTGCAGTTCAAAGCGCTGGCGATCGCGGTCGCGCACCCCTTCAACAACATCTTCGATTAATTGCTCATCCGCACCGAGCTGACGAATGGCTTCACCGCCAAAGGTGAACGCTGATTCCAGCAATTCGCGCTGCTGATAATCGGCGCCCGCCTGAATGAGCTCGATGGCATGCACGCGATCGAACGCTCGCGCCATGACCCGCGCCAGCGGAAACTCATTGTGCAGCAACTCGACGATGCGGGATGTCTGCTCCTTCTTGTCGGTGCAGACCAGAATAAGATCGGCGGTGCCGGCACCCGCTGCCCGCAAAATATCCAGCCGCGTGCCATCGCCATAATAGACCTTGAACCCGATCTCGGCGGCGGCGCGCACCATTTCAGTGTCATTGTCGATAATCGACACCGAATGCCGCAGCGCCAGCAGCGGTTGGCTGGCAATCTGTCCGAAGCGGCCAAAGCCAATGATCAGCACCTTGGCCGAGAGATTTTCTGCCGTTTCGACGCCATCCATGGACTGCACTGTCTTGGGCATCAGGTAACGAAGCCCGATCATGGCGAAGGGCGTAAGCACCATGGAGATGATGACTGTCGCGGTGAAAATGGCATTAGTCGGCGCATCGATCAGCCCCGCGGACGCAGCGGTCGTATAGAGCACGAATGCGAATTCACCGCCCTGCCCCATCAATACGGCGCGCTCCAGCGCCTCGCCATGGCTGGACTTCAATATCCGCGCGATGATGTAGATCGCCACGGCCTTGACCAGCATATAGGCCACGACGCTGAGCGCGATGATCTGCCAGTTCTGGCCAACCACCGCCAGATCGAGCGACATGCCAACGGCAAGGAAAAATAGCCCCAACAGCAGGCCGCGGAACGGCTCGACATCGGCCTCCATCTGGTGACGGAACGATGATGTGGAGAGCAGCACGCCAGCCAGAAACGCACCCATGGCCATGGACAATCCGCTGACCTCGAACAGCAGGGCCGCGCCTAATACCACCAGCAAGGCGCCCGCCGTCATCACCTCGCGGACCCGGGCTCGCGCCAGCACGCCGAAAAACGGGTTCATGATCTTGCGGCCCAGAAAGATCAGCAAAAGAATGGCGCCCATGGCGGCGCCAATACCGATAAAGCGCGCGGCCAGGCTTTCATCAGCACCTGACGGCGCGAGCAAAGCCACGACGCCCAAAAGCGGCACGATGGCCAGATCTTCGAGCAGCAGGATGGAAACCATTTTCTGGCCGCTATCGGTGGCCAACTCGCCCCTCTCGCTCAAAATCTGCATGACGATGGCGGTCGAGGTCAGGACAAAGCCCATGCCGAAGACAAAGGCCACGGCGGGTGCAAAGCCGAGAAGAATGCCGACGCCGGTCAGCAGCGCGCCGCAGATGGCCACCTGAATGACGCCCAGCCCGAAAATCTGCCGCCGCAACGCCCAGAGCTTGGACGGCTCCATTTCAAGCCCGATGATGAAGAGAAAAAGCACGACACCCAATTCGGCTGCTGCCAGCATGCCGGATGGATCGGCAATCAGGCCGATACCGGAGGGGCCGAGCAAAAGTCCCGCTGCGAGATAACCCAGAACAGCGCCGAGACCGAGCCGCTTGAACAACGGTACAGCCAGCGTGCCTGCGGCCAGGAGGGCCACAATCGGCACCAGATCAACGCCGTGATGCGCGGCCTCCGCCGCGTGCGCAATAACTTCGCCTGCCATGTCGGGAAACTCCGGTGCCCTAGGGGCACTGAAATTGGAACCGCACCACCCATTTCGTCAAGCGTCGGAAATGCAAATGCGCCTTGTTCAACCCGCAGAGGGCTCGACACCAGTGGGCGCCGTTCCGCGTGGCGGCTCCATCCGCTCCTGCTTGCGCTGCTCTTCTTCCGAGTTCTCGTCCTGCCGTTGCTCGCGGATCACCTGCGCCGCATTGGCCAGCAAAATATCGCGGTCGCTCATTTGCCGGGTGCGGCGCACCGGGCGACGGGGTTTGACCGGCTTGCTGGGCAGGGCATTGGCGATGATCGACTGCGCAATCAACAGCGATGGCACCGCCACCAGGGCTCCCACCGGACCCCAGGCCCAAATCCAGAAGGTGATGGAAAGGAAGATAAGGAAGGGATTGAGCGTCAGCGTGCGGCCAATGAAATGAGGCGTAAACAATTGCCCCTCAAGAAAATTGATGCTGGCGTAGCAGATGACCGGCAACAAGATGGCGAGCAGGTCGGTCTGCGTGCCAAGCCCCACCGCCAGCAAGACGCTGATCATGATCGCTTGCCCGACATAGGGCACATAATTGAGCACCGCAGCCATGGCGCCCCAGAGCAGGGGCGAGGGCATGCCAATGGCCCACATCGCCAGGGTGACGGCTGTACCGACGCAGAGATTGATCATGGTGACGGTCAGCAGAAACCGACTGACCTTGAACTCGACATCACGGAACACATGCGCCGTACGCCAGCGCATGCGGCGCGTGACGCACATGGAGAGCACGGACATGCGAATGTGGTCACGCGTGGCGACGAAGAAGTAGAGACTGGCCAGAAAAATGGCGATTTGCGCCAGAATGGCCGGAGCTAGCATGGCGACACCGGTCACCGCGCTGCCATCTTCCACCGTAACCGCCATGGCTTCGCCACTGCCCAATACCGAGCCGATCTGCGCCTGAAATTCGCCGATTGACTCCAGCGGCTCACGCAAATTGGCCAATTGGTCCTGCAATTTGGCCCAAATGATGGGCGCGCGTGCAACCCAGTCGCTGAGCGGAACCGCAAAAAGCGTGGCAAAACCGGCAATAACACCGAGTAACAACAGGACCACGACACCGGCCGCCAGCGCTGGCGGCACATGCCAGCTTTCAAGCCTGTCAGCCACCGGGCCGAACATCAACCCAATGACGATGGCGAGGGTGACCGGCGCAAGGAAGACCTGCCCAACCTGCAACATAGTCAGCAGAACAGCAAAGCCTATGCCCACCACGGCAAGCCGCGCGACATTGTTCAACACCCGCTCGAACTGGCTTTCGTTCATGTCGGAGGAAACAGCAGCCTTGGCGCGGGATTGAAGCATGAAGGATTTCCACAGAAGGGGGATGCGTGGAAACGTTTCGATAGGCGCTTTCGTTCCTGCCGCACGAGGGTCATCGACCATGGCGAGAGGCTTCGATAAGCTCGCGGCGAATCCTTTCTCGTTGCCAGAAGAAACACCATGTCTCGCAAAATCATCATCGATACCGATCCCGGCCAGGACGATGCCGTCGCTATCCTGCTCGCCCTCGCGTCGCCGGAGGAACTCGACGTTCTCGGCATCGTCGCGGTCGCGGGAAATGTCGGCGTGCACCAGAACGCCATCAATGCGCGCAAGGTGGTCGAATTGTCCGGCCGCAGGGACATCCCGGTCTATGCCGGATGCTCTCGCCCGATGCGCCGTCAACTGGTGACCGCAGAGCATGTGCATGGCGATACGGGCCTCAACGGCCCTGTATTGCCTGAACCTACAATCCCGCTTCAGGCCCAGCATGGCGTTGACTACATCATCGACACACTGATGAATGCCGAGCCCAAAACGATCACCCTGTGCACGCTCGGGCCGCTGACCAACATCGCCATGGCGCTCATCAAGCAACCGGCCATTGCCGAGCGCATCCAGGAAATCGTCATGATGGGCGGGGCCTATTTCGAGGTTGGCAACATCACGCCCGCCGCCGAATTCAACATCTATGTCGATCCGGAAGCCGCCGACGTGGTCATGCGCTGCGGCGCGCCGATCACCATCCAGCCGCTCGACGTTACCCACATGATCCAGTCCACACCCGCCCGCCTCGACGCCATCAAGGCGCTTGGTAATAAAAGCGGCCAGGCGGTCTATGACATGCTGACCTTCTCTGAAGGCTTCGATCTCAAGAAATATGGCTGGGAAGGCGCACCGCTCCACGACCCCACCGTTATCGCCTATCTGCTGCAACCAGACCTGTTTGAGGGCCGCCACTGCAATGTGGCCATCGAAACGGCAAGCGAGCTGACCGTGGGCATGACAGTGGTGGATTACTGGCACGTCACCGGCCGCGCCCCTAACGCGACCTATTTCCGCTCCGGCAATGCTGCTGGTTTTTACAAGCTGCTGACCGAACGGTTGGCCCGGCTGCCTTAAAACCCCTCATCCGCCCTTTGGGCACCTTCTCCCACAAGGGGAGAAGGGGGCACCGAGTATGTATGACCACCGGCTCTCCCCTCTCCCCTTGTGGGAGAGGGTGGATCGGCCGCAGGCCGAGACGGGTGAGGGGTTCTTATCAACCGCCCAGCCGCACCTCCCGGCTCACTCCAATATTCTCCAGAAACGCCCGGTCGTGGCTCACCACCAGAAGCGCGCCATCATACGCCCTAAGCCCGGCTTCCACCACTTCCACCGCACTGACATCGAGATGATTGGTCGGCTCATCCAGCACGATCAACATGGGCGGTACCTTACCTCCGAGCACGCAGGCCAATCCCGCCCGTAGCATCTCGCCACCGCTCAGCGTCCCCACCCTTTGCAACGCCGCGTCATTGCGAAATTGAAACGCCGCCAGAACCGAGCGACAATCCTGCACCGAGCTTTCCGGATTAAGCCGCCTGAAATTCTCCACGATGGTTTCAGCGCGCTTAAGCAGAGCAACCTGTTGATCCAGCACGGCCAGTTTGCCACCGATCTGCACGGAACCGGACAGCGGCGCCAATTCTCCCGTCAGCAGTTTGAGCAGGGTCGTTTTGCCCACCCCGTTGGGTCCGGTAAGGGCGACACGCTCGGGCCCGATAAGATCCATGGCAAAATTGCTTATCACAGGATGCTCAGGATCGTGCCCGCCGGTCAGTCCCGTCGCCCGCATCAGGACCTTGCCGGAGGGCACCCCGCTCGGCATCAGCTTGACGGCAAAGGGTGTCAGAACCTCGATCCTGGCCCGCGCGGATTCGATCTGCGCCTCTGCGGCGTCGGCCTGCTTGCCCGCCAGCCGATCGAGGCTGCCCGCCGTGGCTTCGGCCCGCCGCTTCAACCCGCCCGCGATGATCTTCGGCATATCTCCCTTGGCAGCCTTTTTGCGCCCGCCGGCATCGCGCTTGTCCTGCTTTTCCTTGGCCTCCTGCGCAGCCTTTGCGGCCTCACGCACCTGCCGCTCGGCCACATCGAGATCATGCTGCGCCGAAGCCAGCTCCTGCGTCTTGCGCTCGCGGTAAAAGCTCCAATTGCCGCCATAAGTCGTCGCGCCGAGCCCGGTCAATTCGACAATGGCGTCCATTCGTTCGAGCAGGTCCCGATCATGGCTGATCACAATGGCCGCGCCCCGCCAGCGGGCCAGCATCTCCGCCACCGCAGCCCGTCCATCCACATCAAGATTGTTGGTCGGCTCATCGAGCAGGATCAGATCGGGGGCTTCAAACAAGAGAGCGGCCAGCGCCGCCCGCGTCCGCTGCCCACCTGAAAGTTCGCCAAGCAGGGTCTGCGGGGTCACGTCGAGCTTTAGCGCCGCCAGCGCTTCCTCCAGTCGGGCCTCCAGCGTCCAGTCGGCTTCCGCGAGTTCGTCGGCATCCGCCTCCCCCGCCAGAGCACGGTCAAGCAAGGCCAGCCCGGCCCGCACATTGAACAGATCGGCTATGGTTTCATCCGGTCCGGGCTGCACCTGCTGGCGCAAGACGCCGATGCGGCCAGACACGCTGACAGACCCGCCCGAGGGCACAAGCTCGCCCGTGATCAGCCTGAACAAACTGGTCTTGCCGACGCCATTGCGCCCGACAAGCCCGGTGCGTCCGGGACCAAAACTAAGATCGAGATTGGAGAAAAGAACCCGGCTATCAGGGCCGGTATAGGTGAGACGCGAAATCGTAACGGTAGCAGGCATGGTTCGACAGTTTCCCGATGGCAGAGCAGGTTGGCTTTGCGATTGGGTTGCGATCCATTGGGTACCGTCCGGTCGAGTTGCGATGGGTGAAACATAATCCTCTTTGTCGCCCCGTCAACTGCTCTGGCAAATCGGATCACTGAGGCGTAGTGTCCGCCGACTTCAGAACGGACCTGCCCAAATGGACCTCTTCACCCTCGCCACCTTCACCCTTGCCTATGCTATTGCCGTGCTGGTTCCCGGCCCCGGCGTCGCGGCTGTGGTGGCACGCGCCCTTGGCGGCGGCTTTAAAGGGGCGTTTCCGATGGTGCTCGGGATTCTGGCTGGCGATCTGGTCTATTTCCTCTTCGCCGTGTTCGGCCTTGCAGCCATCGCCACCCATTTCGGGCCGATCTTCACCATCGTGCGCTGGGCTGGTGCGGCCTATCTGCTCTACATCGCCTACAAATTCTGGACCGCCAAACCCGGCGCCGAACAGATGAAGCCGAAAAACGAGCGTGGCTGGAAAACCTTCCTGGCCGGTTTTTCGCTCACCATGGGCAATCCCAAGACCATCGTCTTCTACCTCGCCATTCTGCCAAGCGTGGTGCCGCTGGGAGAAATGAACCCGCTGGCCTTTATCGAGCTGACCACCATCGTGGTCGTGGTCCTGCTCATCATCGGCTGCGGCTATGCATGGCTGGCCTCGGCAGCGCGGGAAATGTTCAAAAGCGAAAAGGCGCTGGGCCGTCTTAACAAGACCGCGGGCGCGATGATGGCGGGCGCAGCGGGCCTTGTGGTGATCCAGCATTAGCGTTTAACGCCTCATTAAGCTTTATTACCCATTCTTCAGACATGTCAGTGTCCGGGAAAATCAATCGCTGGAATGCCGCGCAGTTCTCATCGCATGCGCAACTGCAGTTCCATCGTGAGCGGCGCGCAGTGGCGCGGGCTGAAATTGCCAAGATAAATGCACAGGCCGGCGCTGTCGGCAGCGCTCAGATGCAGCAATCCATCGGGCTGGGAGACATTTCCTCCCGTGCGGCCATGGCGCGCATGGTGTCCAAAAAGGCCTGAAATGCTCTCCCTGCGGTAATGCCGGGTTCACCAATTCGATTAAGCCGAGCTTCAAGCAAGCCGGTCATTCTGTGCCGATGAAGACCGCCGCTATAACCACCGATGTTCTGGATCGTGAATTTGAACGGCGAAGCCGTGGAATGCGCTTTGCCCCGGCGGTCGAAGCCGCATTCCTGCAAAACTATCTGAGCGAACGCGCACCCATGGTGCCGATATGGGCCTCTTTGGGCACGCTGTTCTATTGTCTGGGCTATCTGGGCGACCAGAGCATGATGGCCGACAAGGCCGATCTGCTGTTCATCTATCGTTTCGGCATTTTCCTGCCCTACGGCATCGCCGTCATCGTGCTGATGCGGTTCAGGCCCAGCGCCCGCCTCTACGAATATCTCTCGATTGGCGTGGGCCTGCTTGGCACGCTCCTGCCCATGAGCGTTCTGGCCAGCACCCAGAGCCCCTATGCCTTCATCTATCAAACAGGCACGGTCAGCACCTTGCTGTTTCTGGTGGTTCTGCTGCGCCCGCGCTTTTACGCGACTGCGATCGGGGTCATCGGCATTGTCGCCATCCAGATAACCACCACCCGCCTCAATGGCAGCTTCGATGACGTGACCTATACGGGCATCGTCACCTTCTACGTAACGTTCAGCGCCTTTCTGCTGCTGGCCGCCCATTCACTGGAACAATCAGAGCGCCGCGCCTTCCTGCATCGCAAACGCAGCGAATTGCTGACTGAACGCCTGCGGTTCCAGAGCGAACATGACCATCTCAGCACCCTGCGCAACCGCCGTTCGCTCACCGCGCTGCTCGACAAGCTATGGGCGGGAAAAACCAATCGGCGCATCGCTGCCATTATGCTCGATATCGACCATTTCAAGCTTTATAACGATGTGCATGGGCACCTGTCCGGCGACAATTGCATTCGGATTGTCAGCGCCATTCTCACCGAGATCATCGGCAATAAGGGCTATAGCTTCCGCTATGGCGGTGAGGAATTGCTCGCCATCCTGCCGGACACCGATCTGGATATAGCCATAGCCTTGGCAGAAAGCATTCGCGCCCGCATTGCAGGCACGGCCCTGCCCCATCACGGGCTGGATAACGAGCAAACCACCATCGTCACCGCCAGCCTCGGCGCTGCCAGCCTGTTGACCAACAAATCCACGCCGGGCCAATTGCTCGCGGATGCGGACGCAGCGCTTTACGAAGCAAAGCGCCAAGGCCGCAATCGGGTCGCGCCAAGCCCGGCAGTCATCGGGGTATCTACAGGCCAATAATCAGCCTGCGTCGTCCTTGACCGCCTCCATGGACACATGGGTGGAGGTATGCGCGACATGCGGCAAAGCCGAAATCTTTTCGCCCAGCACTTCACGATAAGCGGCAATATCCTTGGTTCGTACCTGCAGCAGATAATCGAAATTGGACGCAATCATATGCGCCCGTTCCACCTCGGGTAGCGCTCGCACCGCCTTGTTGAAGGCCTCAAGCGCTGGCTTGCGCGTGTCGCTCAACCGCACTTCGACAAAAGCCACATGCGCCAGTCCCATACGCTGCGGATTGATCACGGCCCGATAGCCCAGAATATAGCCCGCCTGCTCCAGCCGCTTGATGCGGGCCTGACAGGGAGTCTTGGACAAATTGACCCTGCGGCTCAACTCGGCAACGCTGATCCGCCCGTCTTTTTCCAATTCCAGCAGAATACGGCGATCGATCTGGTCCAATTCACTATGGATGCCTCCACTCACAGAGATTTCTCCTGCCACAACGCTAATTGATAAGCGATGTAGAGTATAAACCAGACAAAGTCAGGCGAAACGCCTTGATGAGTTCTGGCATCATCGCTCGATCATCCATCCCCCGAGCCCGACCATGGACCAGACCAGCGCCCGCATCGCCCTTCGCAATAATCTCTATGCCGACGAGACCAGTCTCGTTCGAAGCCTGATCGTCGAAACCGGCCTGGACAACGCGCAGAGACAAGCGATCAGCGCCAGCGCCGCCGGCCTTATCGACGCTGTACGCAAACAGGGTCGCCCCGGCCTGATGGAAAGCTTCCTCGCTGAATACGGTCTCGATACCGACGAGGGGCTCGCGCTGATGTCGCTGGCCGAAGCGCTGCTGCGCGTGCCCGATAGCGCCACGGTCGATGCGCTGATTCAGGACAAGGTCGGTGGTGCAGACTGGGCCCGCCATGCCGGTGGTTCCGCCGACCCGCTGGTCAATTTCTCCTCCTGGGCCCTGAACCTCACTGCAGGGGTTGTTGGCACACCCGAAGTTGGTCCAAAAAACGCACTGCACCGCGCCATTGCCCGGCTGGGCGAACCTGTTATCCGCGCAGCAGTGGGACAGGCCATGCGCATTCTGGGCGGCCAGTTCGTCTTTGGCCGCTCCATCGAGGAAGCGATTGCCAACGCCAAAAAGCCCGAAGCACTGGGCTATCGTTATTCCTACGACATGCTGGGAGAAGCGGCCCGCACCGCCCATGACGCACGCCGTTATTTCGATGCTTACCTGCATGCCATCAACAGCCTCGCGCCCCATTGCACCAATCCGGCGGTACGCGACAATCCCGGCATTTCCATCAAGCTCAGCGCGCTGCATCCACGCTATGAAGTTGCCCAGCGCGACCGCGTGATGACCGAACTTGTCGAGACCACCCGCACGCTGGCCCTCGCTGCCGCCAAAGCCAATATGGGCTTCAATATAGATGCTGAGGAAGCCGACCGTCTGGACCTTTCGCTCGACATTATCGAAGCGGTTCTGCAAACGCCCGACCTCGCCAACTGGACCGGTTTCGGCGTGGTGGTGCAGGCCTATGGCAAGCGCGTCCTGCCGCTGATCGATTGGCTCAATGCCACTGCGGCAAAGTTTGATCGCAAGATCATGGTTCGGCTGGTCAAGGGCGCTTATTGGGATGCCGAGATCAAGCGGGCGCAGGTTCAGGGCCTGCCCAGTTTCCCGGTCTATACGCGCAAGGCGGCCACCGATGTCAGCTACATCGCCGCCGCCCGCAGATTGCTCGCCGCCGAAAACATCTATCCGCAATTTGCCAGCCACAATGCCCACACCGCCGCCGCGATCCTGCATCTGGCAAACGCTTCCGGGCGGAGCAGGGACAGCTACGAATTCCAGCGCCTGCATGGCATGGGCGAGCAATTGCATGAACTTCTGCGCCAGCAAAACGGCACCACCACCCGCATTTATGCGCCGGTCGGCCCGCACAAGGATCTGCTGGCCTATCTCGTTCGGCGTCTGCTCGAAAACGGCGCCAATGGCTCCTTCGTCAACCAGATTGCGGACATGGAAATCCCTGCCGAACAGGTGGCAGAAGACCCGATCGCCAAGCTGCTGAGCCTTGGCGATACGCTGGCCAATCCCGCCATCCCCGCGCCATCGGCCATTTTCGGCCGGCGCCTCAATTCGCGCGGCCTCGATCTGACTGATCCGCTTGCCTTCACGGCAATGGAAGCGGCGCGCGAAACCTTTCATACTCACAAATGGCATGGCAGCCCGCTCAGCGCCGGCCAATCAGGCAATGCGCCCAAGGATGTCTATAATCCCGCCCGCCCAGACGATCATGTCGGCTCGATCATCGAGGCCGATAAAGCGCAGGTCGAAGCGTCAATAGAGGCCGCGAATGCGTCCCGGTGGAGCACTGTCGCAACCGCCGCACGGGCCGAAATGCTTCGCAAGGTGGCTGACCTCTATGAAGCCAACAGCGCCGAAATATTCGCCCTTCTCACCCGCGAGGCCGGGAAATCATGGGCTGACGCCGTTGCCGAACTGCGCGAAGCCGTCGATTTCCTCCGCTACTATGCCGAGGAAGCAACAAAGTTCTCCGCCGCCCCCATCGGGCCCGTCAGCTGCATTTCGCCATGGAATTTCCCGCTCGCCATTTTCACCGGCCAGATCGCTGCGGCGCTTGTCGCGGGCAATCCTGTGCTCGCCAAACCTGCCCCACAAACCCCGCTGATCGCCTTCCGCGCCGTGCAGCTCATGCATGAGGCGGGCATTCACCCAGACGCCATCCAATTGCTGCCGGGTGGACCCGAAGTCGGTGCTCTGCTGACCGCACACCCGTCGCTCGCTGGCGTTGCTTTCACCGGCTCTCTCCCCACCGCGCGCCGTATTGAGCAGGCCATGGCCGCAAATCTCGATCCCAAGGCTCCGCTGATCGCCGAAACCGGCGGCCTCAACGCCATGATCGTCGATTCCACCGCACTCACCGAGCAGGCTGTCCGCGATATCATCGCCTCGGCCTTCCAGTCCGCCGGTCAGCGGTGTTCGGCCCTGCGCATTCTCTATGTGCAGGAAGACGTCGCGCCGCGCACGCTCGACATGCTCAAGGGCGCTATGGACGAGCTGACCTTGGGCGACCCATGGCTGTTGGCCAACGATATCGGCCCGGTCATCGACCGTCCGGCATTCGACAAGATCGACACCTATATCAGCAAGAACCGCACCGCCATCCTGCACCAGATCGGCAAGCCGGATCAGGGCCATTTCATCGCGCCCACCCTGCTGCGCGTCGGCGGCATTTCCGATATTCCAGAGGAAATCTTTGGGCCGGTGCTCCACGTCGCTACATATAAAGGCGACGCGCTGAACAAGGTTATCGCCGACATTAACGCATCCGGCTATGGCCTGACCTTCGGCATGCACACCCGCATTTCGGCTCGCATTCAGAAGATCACTCAGGCCGTTCACGCCGGTAATATCTATATCAATCGCAATCAGATCGGTGCCGTCGTCGGTTCTCAACCCTTTGGCGGCGAAGGTCTTTCGGGCAC
>PJUL01001016.1_pt1 | contig 14387 bp, 13 predicted proteins | sample 1512221 | NCBI WGS metagenome assembly PJUL01 (sample SAMN08177667, study PRJNA422409) | Feces metagenome, whole genome shotgun sequencing project.
GCCCCTCTTCAGCACAAGTAAACAGAACCGCGCGTGCATCGCGTAGAACAGGGCCCTGCGCAAACGACCAGAGCAACCGCTTCAACAGATGCTTGAGCCGGTTCTGGCCTGCAAACCATGGGTCCAGCATGCCATGCGCAAAGACGACATAGGGCAGGCCTGTCGCCCGCAGCGCTCGTCTCGGCCCAATTGCCGCGTGGTTCCAAAGCCCGTGAATGACGGCGACGTCGAACCGATCCGCATTGTCTGCGATCCACGAACCAAGTTCAGGGCCGAATCCATATGGCCCTACCCAGCGCCCCAAAACCGCGACCGGTACCGAATAGAGCCCCAGAAAATCGGCACCGCAGGGGTCGAGACAGACGATTTCAGCGTCATGCCCCTGCTCCGCCATCGTCACGGTGATATGACGCAGATATTCGGCTGGACCGCCGCCGGCCGGATCAACGCTGGCGATGATGTGCAGCACCTTCATCGGGTCGCCCTCAGCAGCGCAGCAAGATTGGCTTCGAAATTTGCTGCCGAATAGCGCGCCTGCACCTTGGCCTGTCCGCACGCGCCCATGCCCAGGGCAATCTCTGGATGGCGCAGGAGATAGGCCATCCGGTCAGCGAGAGGGGCAATGTCGCCGGGGGCGACGACGAAACCATCCACACCATGCTCGACAATCTCGTGCGCCGCGTCCTCATTGCCACAGATAACCGGCAGGCCATGTTGCCACGCCTCCAGATAGACAATGCCGAAACCTTCCTTGGATGAGGGCATAACAAAAAGCCCGGCTTCCCTATAGGCCGCGCTCAGCGCCGCATCGGACAGCCGCCCCAGAAAGCGCACCCGCCCTTGCAGCCCCAGCTCAGCAGCCAGCGCCTCAAGCTCCGGCCTGAGCGGCCCGTCACCGACAATATGCAGGTGATGACCGCCCAGTCCGGCGGGCAGCAGGGCCATGGCCCGGATCACGGCATCGATATTCTTGCCCCGATCATGCAGGCCCAGCCGCGCCACGCAGAGAATGGCCCGCCCCAGTGACTGGCGCTGAAACCCGGTCGGATCAACCGCATTGGGAAAGATGACGAACTTTTGCGCTGAGACGGCAAAAGCCGCCGCCATGCGTCTCGCCGTAAAATCGCTGACACTGGCGATAGTATCGACTGCGGACAGCAGAAGCGGCTCATAGAAACGCTTCCTGCGATAGGTCGGATCGGCCCAGACCTCATCCCCATGCGCAAAAAGCACGATGCGAAGCGCCGGATTGGCAAGCCTGCATAACACGGCGACCGGCAGCAGATTGATATGCCCGACCAGCAGCACCCTTACGCGCCTCGCCGCCGCCACCGAAGCACAGATAAAACCAAAACGATTGGCCCCAAAAGCCGCAATCTGCACGCTTGAGCGCTGCGTCACGTCGTCCTGCACATCGCGCATGATATGCACCATCGGCGCGCATCAGCTTTCGCGGCATGCCATCGGGCTTGCCGAGATCATGCGCAATACTGCCGGTAAAGCCGACCACGTCGCACACCTGCTGCGCCAGTTCGAGGATTGTGTGATCGAGACCCGAGCCGACATTGACATGTTCGGCATCGGAATATTGCTTCAGCAGCAGAACCAGCGCATCGGCGCAATCGTCGACATGCAAAAATTCGCGCCGCGGCTTGCCGGTGCCCCAGATCGTGACTTCCGCCGCGCCATTGACCCTGGCCCAGTGCGCTTTGCGGATCAGCGCGGGCAGAACATGGCCGCTCAAAAGATCGAAATTATCGCCCGGCCCATAAAGATTGGTGGGCATGGCCGCAATGTAGTCGCGCCCATATTGCCGCCGATAGGCTTCCACCAGCTTGAGTCCGGCAATCTTGGCGATAGCATAAAATTCGTTGCTCGGTTCAAGCGCGCCACTCAGCAGAGCGGCCTCGCCAATCGGCTGCGCCGCCGCTCTGGGATAGATGCAGCTTGACCCAAGGATCAGCAGTCTCTCGACATCATTGTCGTGGGCGGCCTTCACGACATTGGCCGCAATCATCAGATTGTCGTAGAGGAAATCCACCGGATAGGTGCTGTTGGCCAGAATGCCACCCACCCTTGCCGCCGCCAGAATGATCGCATCAGGCCTCGTCTCGCGCAGAAACGCCTCCACCGCTGACTGCCGCCGCAGATCAACCGCATCGCGTCCAGTTGTGATGATCGAACAGTTTTCGCTGGCCAGCCGCCGCACCAGCGCACTGCCCACCATGCCACAATGGCCCGCTACCCAAATCCGTTTGCCCCCCAGCTCAAACATCAGGCCTGTCTCATCACCTCTTCGGCCTTGAGCAGTTTGAGGTCTTCGCGCACCATTTCAGCGGCCAGCTCCCGCGCGCCCGTCCTGTGCACCCAGCCCAGCTTTTCCCGCGCCTTGCTGGCATCCCCCACCAGAAAATCGACTTCAGTCGGGCGGAAATAGCGCGGATCGACCTCGACCAAACATTGCCCATTGGCCCTGTCATAACCCCGCTCATGCACGCCTTCCCCACGCCATTCGATATCCACGCCGATCTCGGCAAAGGCCCAGCAGACGAAATCGCGCACTGAGGTCGCCTGCCCCGTCGCCAGCACGTAATCGTCGGCAATATCCTGTTGCAGGGTTCGCCACATGCCTTCGGCATATTCGCGCGCATGTCCCCAATCGCGCCGCGCATCCAGATTGCCCAGATAGAGCCGCTCCTGTTGTCCCAGATGGATGCTCGCCACCGCCCGCGAGATCTTGCGGGTCACGAAGGTTTCCCCACGCAAGGGGCTCTCGTGATTGAACAGAATGCCGTTCGAAGCATGCAGCCCATAAGCCTCGCGGTAATTCACCACGATCCAATAGGCATAGAGCTTGGCCACGGCGTAAGGCGAGCGCGGATAAAATGGCGTCGTCTCGCGCTGCGGCGCCTCCTGCACCATCCCGTAAAGCTCCGATGTCGAGGCCTGATAAAAGCGCGTCTTGTCGGTCAGCCCCAGAATGCGGATCGCTTCGAGCAGCCGCAATGTCCCCATGCCGTTGACATTGGCAGTATATTCCGGCGTCTCGAAGCTGACCTGAACATGGCTCTGCGCCGCCAGATTGTAGATTTCTGCCGGCTGGGTTTCCTGCACGATACGGATGAGATTGGAGGCGTCGGTCAGATCGCCGTAATGCAGGATCAGCCGCGGATCAGCCTCATGCGGGTCCTGATAAATATGCTCGATCCGGCCGGTATTGAACGAGGATGAGCGTCGTTTGACGCCGTGAACCACATATCCCTTGCCCAGCAAAATCTCGGCAAGATAAGCGCCATCCTGCCCGGTAATTCCTGTAATGAGCGCGACTTTTTTATTGTTCATTGCTATCGCCACAAACCAAGCCGAGATATGGCGCAGCAATGTCAAGTTACGACATTTTCAACGCTAAACTACGTATATACACTAGAATTTTATGGAATTCGATAATTAAAACGACACCATCGGATAAACAGAAAAGGCGATAGCTTGGCCGGGTCATAAAAGATAAAATCGCATCTAAATACATCGACACGAATGTGGTTACCTGTCCAGGCATCCTATGCACTGGCAGCTTTCAGGCCATCTCGTGATAATAATGCCCGTAGCGACGGAAATAGAGCATTGATCCCATATCCTGCTGATTAAGGATTGGAACGACGCAAGCGCCTTGTTTCAGAACATCCTTGAACGGCTGATAGGTGTGGCGAATATGGGACTGGCTGGTCGCGGCCCATTGCACCACATAGACCACCGCGTCGGCGTATCGCGCGAGGTAAAGCGCATCCACCACCGGCCCCAATGGCGGCGTATCCAGCACCACGATATCAAATGTATTCCGCGCCGCTTCCAGCAGCCTGTCGAAAGGTCGGCTGGCAATCAGGTCATCGGTGGGCAGGTCGCTGCGCTGCGGGGTCAGCAACACCATGAGCCCGGTTTCTTCGTCCCGCACCAGCGAACTGCTGAGACTGGGTAGTGGATCATCCAGCCGCAGGATTTCCACCAGACCATCGCCAATCTGCATACCGATGTGATGATGTAGCGAGGGCTGCCGCAGGTCGCCGTCGATCAACAGAACCTTGCGCCCGGAAAGGGAATAGGAGCGCGCCAGGGACAGGGCCAGCGTCGTTTTGCCTTCCGATGGTGCGGTGCTGGTCACCACCACGATATTGCCCGCCCCCTCCGAGGCGTGATTGCGGCGGACAAACCCCTGTTCGATAGAGGCCCTCATGCGCCGAATGGCTTCCGCATAGGCCGACAATGGTTTGGTAATCAGAAGATCGGCAAGGCTGCTCTCCTCGCCATTCAGCTTGATGCGCGGCACGGCCACCACATTGCTGGCTTTGATCAGCCCCGCCAATTGCTCAGGCGCGGTGACGCCGCCAACATAATATTCATAGGCAAAGGCCAGTGCCACACCCAGCGCCAGCCCGCCGAGACCAGCAAGCAGCATCAATGTGCGCGTATTCGGCCACGCCGCCTCGCTCGGACGCAGGGCGGGCGACACCACCCTGCTATCGGCGAGCTGCAATGAAGCCTCGACCTGCAAATGCTGTGCGCGGGCGGCAAGCTGGTCATATTGCTGGCGCGCCAGCTCCGACTGTCGTTGCAGATCATAAATCTCGGCCAGCATGTCCGCAGGCAGCGCCCCCGACAACATGGCCCCCTGCAAATCCTGACGCCATCTAGCCTCGTCCTCAGGTCGGAGTACACCGGCAATCGCGCCTTCGACATCCGCAACAGGCGCGTTACCCGTCGTGCCGATAATCGTCTCAAGATTGGCCGCTATATAGCGCTCAAGCGCGCTATCACTTTCCACCACCGTCACTCGCGCCGCCGCCACCTGCGCCAGCAGCATGTTTCGGGCGTCGACAATATTCTGCACTTTGGAGCCAAGCTGGCTGTCGATATAGGCGCGGGCAATGGCATTGGCGATGCTGGCCGCGCGATCCGGGTCTTCCGAACGGGCCGATATGGCAATCAGCAGCGTCAATCCCTGCCGCTGCACGCTGACCATCGACGACAGCTTGCTCAAGGTCTGACGCAAGGCCTGCTCAGGCGTCGACGCAACCGGCTCGCGCAGGCGCAGCACGCTCAACAACTGCGTCGTCACCCCCGGCGCTGACTGAAATTCAGGATCATTGATCAGGTCTTCGCGCGCGATCACCTCCAGCAACACACTGTCTGATCGCGCCAGCATCACCTCGCCCTCGATGCGCGGATCGTTGGCGCTGACGGCACCCGTGGGACGGTCGCCGGCCAGCAGGTTCTTGTCACTGGGATCGACCATAACAAGGGTCGTCGCGGTATAGAGCGGCGTCAGCGTAAAAACGATCGCCGCCGCCACGCCGGAAATGACAATAAAAACGCCGAGAACAAGCCGTATCTGTCGTCTCAGGACGCCAAAAACTGCACGGATGTCGATCTCGGCTTCCATGCACTGCCCTCAAAAAAGACGATCAGCTTACCGGAAAATAAACACGCGAAATTTCATCAAAGCAGAAGCCGCCAAAAGAAACAACTTTATCTTTTGCTGACAATAAAATGCCATTGCCATAGAGGGCGATACATGTGGCCGTCAAAACTATAGAGACGAACGGCGGAGATGCTGATCAGCCGACCGTGAGCCCAAGCTCTTTGGCTGCGATATCCAGGCCCCAGTCGAGCAGCTTTCGCGCCGCTTCAGGCGTTGATCCCTCGACATAGCAGCGCAGTTCCGGCGCATTCCCCGAGGCCCGAAAATGCACCATGTCGCCAGAGCCGGTGCGGACCTGTATCCCGTCAATCTGCGAGATCGATGCTATGCCATGACCGGCAAAGACCCTCGCCGCATAAGCAGGATCATCCCCAAGTCGCCGCAAAAAGGCCGCGCTGCGTTCAGCCGGAACATCTTGCAGCCGATCAGCCAGAGCATGTTGCAGCGGCAGCGACGAAATAAGCTGCTCCAGCGAAATCCCGTTCTGCGCCGCTAACCCGAAAGCGCAGAGCAGCGGCAGCACCGCATCGCGGGTTTCGAGCGGTGCAAGATCAAAGCCCCTGCCGACGAATGTCCCGCCATTGGCCTCAAAACCAACAACGCGCCCGCGAGCCCGCTGCAAGCCTTCAATGACATAGGGCGACCCCACGCGGGTCCGAATGACCTCGGGAAAATAGCCGGTTCGTTCTATGGCGGAATTCGACGTCACCGGCGTAACCACGCTTTGCGCATCAAGGAAACGCGCCGCAATCAGCCCCAGCGCATCACCGCGCACGAATTCACCATTGCGATCCATCAACAATGGCCGGTCACCGTCACCGTCGGCGGAGACGATGGCGTCGAGCCCATATTCGATCAGCCAAGATTTGAGCGGCGCAAAAACGGCGTCGCCAAAGGCTTCGGTATCCACGGGCACGAATCCGTCAATGCGCCCAAGGCCAATGGTTTCAGCCCCGAACCGGCGGAAAACCTGCCCCAGAACATCACGCGCCACGCTCGAATGCTCGAACACCCCGATGCGCAATCCAGCCAAGGACTTATCGGGCAAAAGCCCTTCAAAGCGACGCAGATATCGCGCCTCGGCAAGCCCCGATTCATCGATCAATGTCAGCGCCACATCGCCAATGTCATCATCGCCTAGCGCCGCAGAGATGCTGTCCTCGTCCTCTTTGCTGATCTCCCCATCGGGCAGATAGAATTTGAGCCCGTTGCGGTCGGCAGGAATATGGCTACCGGTGACCATGATCGCGGGACATCTCGCTGCCATGGCATGCAAGGCCAGCGCAGGCGTCGGCACAGCGCCGCAATCCACCGGCAGCAGACCTTCGGCCGCAATGGCCATAGCGCAGTCGTTGAGGATCGCGCGGCTGGACGGGCGGAAATCATGCGCGAGATAGACGCGCCCTTCCCCCAACAATCCGCGACCTGCCAGATGGCGCAGAAAGGCGCGCACAAAGCGCCGCGCCGCCTGCCCTTCAAGGTCCACGGCCAGCCCGCGCAGCCCGCTCGTGCCGAACTTGAGGCTATTGCCCATCGCGCTCATAAATCGCCCTATTCGGCCGCCACCGGCACACCTTCCTGCAAAATATCCGGGCGACCAATGCTGTGATAGGCAAAGCCATGCCGCGCCATTTCATAGGGGCGATAGACATTGCGCAGGTCGACGAAAACCGGGCTCTTCATCAGCGCCTTGAGACGAACCAGGTCGAGCGAACGAAACTCGTTCCATTCCGTCACCAGTGCGATGGCGTCGGCGCCCTCCACGCTTTCATAAACGTCATGGGCGAAGGTGACATTTTCCATCATTTCGCGCGCCGCCTTCATGCCCTGCGGGTCATAAGCCACCACTTTCGCGCCCCGGTCCTGTAGCCCCCGGATAATGTCGATGGAGGGCGCTTCGCGCATATCGTCAGTGTTCGGCTTGAAGGTCAGGCCCAGCACCGCGATCGTCTTGCCCCGCACATCCCCGCCACAGGCAGCTATCACCTTGCGCGACATGGCTCGCTTGCGCTGATCATTGATCGAAACGGTGGTTTCCACCAGCCGCATCGGGCTCCCGAAATCCTGCCCGATCTTGACCAGCGCCTGCGTATCCTTGGGGAAACAGGAGCCGCCATAGCCCGGCCCGGCATGCAGGAATTTGCTGCCAATGCGGTTGTCGAGACCAATGCCGCGCGCCACTTCCTGCACATTGGCGCCTGCTGCCTCGCAGAGGTCCGCCACCTCATTGATGAAGGTGATCTTCATGGCGAGAAACGCATTGGCCGCATATTTGATCAGCTCGGCCGTGCGGCGATTGGTGAATTGCAGCGGCGCCTGGTTGAGATAAAGCGGCCGATACACCTCGGTCATCACCTCGCGGGCGCGCTCATCCTCGATGCCGATAACAATGCGGTCCGGCCGCTTGAAGTCATCGATGGCCGCCCCTTCCCGCAAAAATTCGGGATTGGACACGACCGCCACATCCGCCTCGGGATTGACGCTGCGAATGATGCGTTCAACCTCATCGCCTGTTCCCACCGGCACGGTCGATTTGGTGGTGACAATGGTGAAGCCCTGAACTGCCCCGGCAACTTCGCGCGCCACATCATAGACATAGCGCAGGTCGGCATGGCCATCGCCCCTTCGACTGGGCGTGCCCACGGCGATGAAAACCACCTCGGCAACGGCAACAGCCTCCGGCAGATCATTGGTGAAACTCAGCCGCCCGGCTTCCACATTGGCCTTGACCAGATCGGAAAGGCCCGGCTCGAAAATCGAGATCACACCGTTGCGCAGGGCCTCAATCTTGCTGTCGTCCTTGTCGATGCATACCACGTCATGACCGAAATCGGCCAGGCAGACACCCGTGACCAGACCGACATAACCCGAACCGACAACAGCAATCTTCACGGCAAAAGCTCCCGAAAACGTCCTCCCCGCCCAAGGAGCATTCAGTCATGCCGGTGCGGGAGACGGGACTATAAAATGTTTTGTTGACCATACGCCATGCCGACCGCAACAGGCGGGCGGACCATAAATATGGTAAAGGCCGGATCAGTCTTCCACAGGCGGCCTCACCCGCATGCGCTTAATCCCGCTGCGGCGCGCCTTGCCCTCCTCCCGCCGCCGAACGGAGGCGAGGGTCGGGCGCGTGGCGATACGCGGTTTGGGCGGATAGGCGCCTTCGCGGATCAAGGCCACCAGCCGCGCCAGCGCCTCCGCCCGATTAAGCGGCTGATCGCGGTGGGAGTTGGAGATGATGACGATCACGCCATCCTTGGTCAGGCGGCTCCCGGCAAGTGCCGAAACGCGGCGTTTGACGGGATCGGACAGGTTCGGAGAATTGGCAAGATCAAAGCGCAATTGCACCGCGCTCGCCACCTTGTTCACATTCTGCCCGCCCGGCCCCGAGCCGCGCACGAATGTTTCTTCGATCTCGGAAGGGTCGATGGAAATGGAGCGGGTGATGATGATCGGATCGGCCATATCACTCGCTTCTTCACTCGCCTATTCAGCTTGGCACGGCGTCATCTAAAACTCGATTGTCACCCCGGCGAAGGCCGGGGCCAGCCGGGATGACATCTTGGCTGTCAACACCGTAACGTTACCGCTTCCACCGCCCGGTGAAATACACTTCCTCATCGTGGATGATGCGGCCTTTCTCGGTCGTGCGGAATTTGCCGGGCTCGACCTCTTCCACCCACTTCTTCTTCAGCATACCAGCGAAGGTCTTTTCGCCGACATCCTTGAAGTCATCCGGGCCGAGGACCTTGTCCTCGCCCATATGATAAAGCGCCTTCATCTCACGATTGGACGGACGTTGCGGCATCAGGCGACCTTCTGCTGCCCGGCTTCCTTGAGGTCGGGCGGGGTCGCCTCGGCCATCAGGGAAACGAGGGCATCCATGAAGGGCTGTACCTGCTGGCCTTCGGTGCCGAGACGGCGGACGGACACATTGCCCTCCTCAGCCTCGCGCTTGCCGACCACGAACAGCAACGGCACCTTCTGCACCGAATGCTCGCGCACTTTGTAGTTGATCTTCTCGTTGCGGGTATCGATCTCGGCCCGGATACCGGCAGCGCGAAGCTGGTTGACCAGCTTCTGACCATATTCATCAGCTTCCGAAACGATGGTCGCCACGACAACCTGCGTCGGCGCCAGCCACATCGGCATCTTGCCGGCGTGGTTCTCGATCAGAATGCCAATAAAGCGCTCCAGCGAGCCAAGAATCGCCCGGTGCAGCATCACCGCATATTGGCGCGAGCCGTCCTCGGCCACATAGGTGGCGTTAAGACGCTCGGGCAGCACATAATCGAGTTGCAAGGTGCCGACCTGCCAGGAACGGCCAATGGCGTCCTTGAGGTGGAATTCGAGCTTGGGTGCATAGAACGCCCCCTCGCCTTCGGCGATCTCGAAGTCATAGCCTGTGGCCCGCAAAGCATCGCCCAGCGCCTTTTCCGCCGCATCCCAACGCTCGATGGTGCCACCGAACTTTTCCGGGCGGGTCGCCAGCTTGATGACGACATTCTCGAAGCCCAGATGCCCATAAACCGAGTAGAGCAGATGCACGAAATGCTCGGTTTCGCTCTGAATCTGGTCCTCGCGGCAGAAGATATGCGCATCGTCCTGCGTCATCTGGCGAACGCGCATCAGGCCATGCAGCGCGCCATGCGCTTCATTGCGGTGGCAACATCCAAATTCCGCCATGCGTAGAGGCAGATCGCGGTAAGACTTGATGCCCTGATTGAAGATTTGCACATGGGCCGGGCAGTTCATCGGCTTGAGCGCAAGATACTCGGCATCTCCGGTCAGAACCGGGCCTTCTTCCTCCGTATTAGGCACGGCGTCGGGCACCACGAACATGTTTTCGCGGTACTTGCCCCAATGACCGGATTGCTCCCAGAACTTGGCATGCATGAGCTGAGGCGTTTTGACCTCGACATAGCCCGCGCCATTGAGACGGCGGCGGATATAGGCTTCCATCTGGTTATAGATGGTGAAGCCGCGCGCATGCCAGAACACCGAGCCCTGCGCCTCTTCCTGAAAATGGAACAGGTCGAGATCGCGGCCAATCTTGCGGTGGTCGCGCTTTTCAGCCTCTTCCACCATCACCAGATAGGCTTCCAGCTCTTCCCTGGTCGCAAAAGCCGTGCCGTAGATGCGGCTCAGCACTTCGCGCTTGCTGTCGCCGCGCCAATAGGCCCCGGCCACCTTGGTCAGCTTGAAGGCTTGCCCCACATCCTTGACCGAGCGCATATGCGGGCCACGGCAAAGGTCCATCCACTGGCCCTGCTTATACATCTTGATCGACTGGTCAGCGGGAATAGCGTCCACCAGCTCGACCTTGAAGGCCTCGCCCTTGGCTTCAAACCAGTCCTTGGCCTGATCACGTGTCCACACTTCCTTGGTGAAGGCTGCGCCGCGCTCGATGATCTCGGCCATCTTCTTTTCGATTGTGCGCAGCTCGTCTTCCGTAAACGGACCAGCCGGACGATAGAAGTCGTAATAAAAGCCGTTTTCGATCACCGGCCCGATCGTCACCTGCGTATCGGGCCAAAGCTCCTGCACCGCCTCGGCGAGAACGTGCGCAGCATCGTGGCGGATCAACTCCAGCGCATCCTTGGAGCCGCTGTCGCGCGTCACGAATTCGATTTTGCCATCGGCCTCAAGCGCGTCAGAAAGATCGGACAGAACGCCATTCCACTTCATGGCGATCGTCTTTTTGGCCAGAGACTTGGAGATTCCTTCGACCACGGTGGTGCCGGTGGTGCCACGCGGAAATTCGCGGAATGCACCATCGGGGAACGTCACCTTGATCGACATTTTATGTCTCCAGAAATTGGGGTTACATGCAGCATCCATCGCTGCAAGGCGGCCTGAATAGCACGATTTCCTGGCTATGCCAGCCAATAGATAAACTCAGTCAGGCATTCCCTCGAACTGGGGAAGCCCATCGGCAATCTCGTACCACGACGCCTTGGACGCGACGAATATGTGAAAGGACGGCCTGATCGACGGTGGATCGATCAACGTGCCCATTGCCACATGGGTGTTTCCGGTATCGCTGATGACTGAATAGAGAAACGATCCGCACCGACCACAATGGGCGTCATGGGTCGATGTTGGCGTCCCATAGATCAGAATTTCCGAAGCGCCATGTGTCAGCCGGAGCTTTTCGCTGCCGATTACAGCCATGGGCTTGAAGGCGGAGCCGGTCGCGCGACGGCATTGTGAGCAGTGACAGTAGAATGCAGCGCTGAAAGCATTTTCGACTTCATAGCCCACCGCGCCGCAAAGACACCCACCTTTGAGCATGATCACCGCCACCGCCCATATCGCCACGGCAGATACCACCTGCCCTGCTCCGGCACGTTTTCGGGCACCGGGTCATAGCCATGCGTACCGCCGGGGCGGCAGCGCCAGAAGCGGGCCAGCCCCATCCAGCCGCCCTGCCAGAAGCCGAATTGCCAGATCGCGTCGCGGGTAAATTCCGAGCAGGTCGGCAAATGCCGGCAAGTTCGCCCCATAAAGGCCGACAGCGTGTAGCGATAAAGCGTGATCAGGAACACCGCCACCAGCTTGAACGGAAAATCCAGCACCCGCCAGAACAGCGACATGAATCGTTCCATCAGCCGCGCGCCGTAACCGCTTGCGATGACTCAAGCTTTTCCAGCGCCAGCGCAATCGCATCGAACACCAGCAGCGTCGACATATGCCGGTTCGGATAGTCCCGCACGGGTTCGAGATAGCCCAAATCCGCCCATTTCCCATCCGGCGGCGTCCCACCGGCCTTGAGCATGTCGTGCATTTGCTGACGCAGGATCAGAAAATCGCCAACCGCCGTCCCGACCACTTCCCGCGCCACCACGGCGGCGGACGTCTGCCCCAGCGCGCAGGCGGAGACCTCGTGCCCATAGGCGGTGATGATTCCCCCTGCCACCTTGAGATCGACCTCGATTGTCGACCCGCACACCCGACTGACCCTGCGCGCCGAAACATCTGCATCCTTGAGCCGCCCCGGCTGGACGGCGTTTCCAGCCAGATCGAGGATCTTTTCGGAATAGAGATCGCTCAGTTCCATGATGGCGGCAATTCTGTTTCTTGTTCGGGTCTCGTTCCGCTTCTATATAGGAGCTCTCCATCGGGCTGTCAGGACAATCTCATCCTGACATGATCCGACGCGCCCTTTGCGGCGTTATATACAGCGGTCGCAACGCAAGGAGCTCGACCCCATGGACGTTCCCGTCAAGCTTCCATTCCCGGCGCCCGCTACCAGCGTGTCCCTGCCCCGCCCCAGCCGCGAAGAGGCCGAGGCCGCTGTTCGCACCCTGATCGCCTGGGCCGGTGATGATCCGAACCGCGAAGGCCTGCTCGAAACCCCTGCCCGCGTCGCCAAGGCCTATGGCGAGCTGTTCGCCGGTTATGGACAGGACGCCGCGACGGTTTTGTCCAAGACCTTCAAGGAGGTCGGCGGCTATGACGACCTCGTTCTGGTCAAGGACATCCCGTTCTACGCCCATTGCGAGCACCACATGGTGCCCTTCTATGGCAAGGCGCATATCGCCTATCTGCCTCATGACGGCGTTGTCGGCCTCTCCAAGCTGGCGCGGCTGGTGGAAGTCTTTGCCCGGCGCCTGCAAACGCAGGAGACCATGACGGCGCAGATCATCGACGCCATCAATGAAAATCTCGGCCCGCGCGGCGCGGCCGTCATGCTCGAAGCCGAGCATATGTGCATGACCATGCGCGGCGTGAAGGCGCATGACGTCAAAACCGTCACCCACCGCTTCACCGGCGTTTTCGCCGAAGATCGGGTCGAGCAGGACCGCTTCTTTGCCATGGTGGCCGGCCGCCGCTAGGCACGGCATCGGCCTTCACGAAACTGCGCCTTGCCATTGCTAACTTTAAACTGGCCTCCTCTGCCCCAAAGGTCTAGACCGGGCGGGCTATGACAGACCCTTCCTTACGGAACGCATTGATAATCAAGAGCAGCAAAGCGCTTTAGCGCCCGGGGTCCCGGCGCGCCACAAGCGCCGGCAAACCATGGAGCCAGCCATGCTGAAAGCCTTCACCTGCGCCAGCGAACTGCTGACCGAAATCCCGTTCACCGGCGACGCCAGCGATCTCGTCTGGATCGACCTCGAAAACCCCACCCGCGAAGAAGACCAGGCGGTGGAAGCCGCGCTTGGCATCGCCATCCCGTCGCAGGCCGACATGGCCGAGATCGAGCTGTCTTCGCGCCTTTATCATGAAGACGGCGCTGGTTTTCTGACCATGACGGCCCTCGCCAATCTCGATAGCGACGACGCCATCAAGATGCCGGTGACCTTCATTCTCAAGGGCACCACGCTCGTTACGGTCCGCTGGTGCGATCCGCGCCCCTTCGCCGCCTATCGCGCCCGCGCCGCCAAGCAGAAGGACACCCCCTCCCGCACCGGCGAACATGTCATGCTCGGCCTGCTCGAAGCCCTGATCGACCGCATGGCCGATGCGCTCGAACGGGTGGGCACCGATGTCGACCATATTTCGCGCGAGATTTTCCGCAACAAGGCGCGCAATGTCTCCAAGAAAACCCGCGATCTTCAGGCCGTCATCGAAAAAATCGGCACCAAGGCCGAGCTGCTCAATCTCATCCAGGAGAGCCTGGTCAGCATTGGCCGCCTCACCGCCTATCACGGCGCCATGGACGATGCGCAGCGCAAAATCCTTGCCACCAAGGAAAACCGCAACCTGCTCAAAGTCATCCAGCGCGACGCGCTCTCGCTGGGCGAACATGCCCGCGGCCTCAATGGCCGCGCCAGCTTCCTGCTCGATGCAACGCTGGGCCTGATCAATCTTGAGCAGAACCAGATCATCAAGATTTTCTCGGTGGCCGCAGTGGTCTTCCTGCCGCCCACACTGGTCGCCTCCATCTATGGCATGAACTTCGACA
>PJUL01001018.1_pt1 | contig 14380 bp, 8 predicted proteins | sample 1512221 | NCBI WGS metagenome assembly PJUL01 (sample SAMN08177667, study PRJNA422409) | Feces metagenome, whole genome shotgun sequencing project.
CAACTGCGCGACGCCGTGCGCAAGTGGGTGGACAAGGGCTACACGTTTGAGCGCCGCCGCGCCGCCGTGGCCGCTGGCGGGTTTGACCGCACTGCCTGGAACGAACTGGCCGAGCTGGGCCTGACCGCGCTGACGGTGCCCGAGGCGCACGACGGCATGGGCCAGGGCGCCATCGACGCCATGGTGGTGGCCGAGGAGCTGGGCCGCGGCATCGTGCTGGAGCCCATCGCACAGGCTTTCATCGCCAGCAGCGTGCTGTCCCAATACGCGCCGGCCGATGTGCAATCGGCCTGGCTGCCCCGCGTGGCCAGCGGCGAGGCGCTGGTGGTGCTGGCGCAGCAGGAGCGCAAGGCCCGCTACCGCCTGGATGTTTGCGAGGCAAAAGCGGCTGTAGCGCAAGGTGGATATGCGCTGACAGCTACCAAAAGCATAGTACCTGCTGGTGACAAGGCTGACGCCTTCATCGTGCCCGCTCAGCTTGACGGAAAGATCGCCCTCTTCCTGGTCGAGCGCACCGCCAGCGGCGTGACCACGCAAGGCTACGTCACGCAGGACGGCAGCCGTGCTGCCGAGGTGAAGCTGGCCAACGCGCCCGCCACGCTCATCACCACCGACGGCCTGGCCGCGCTGGAGCTGGCCGTGGACACCGGCATCGCCGCCACCTGCGCCGAGGCCGTGGGCGTGATGGACAAGACGGTATCGCTTACCGTCGAGTACATGAACCAGCGCAAGCAGTTCGGCGTGTTCATTGCCAGCTTCCAGGCGCTGCGCCACCGCGTGGCCGACATGAAGATGCAGCTGGAGCTGGCCCGCTCGATGAGCTACTACGCCAGCCTGAAGATGGGCGCACCCGCCGACGAACGCCGCCGAGCCATCGCGCGTGCCAAGGTGCAGTTGGGCCAATCCATGCGCTTCGTGGGCCAGCAGGCCGTGCAACTGCACGGCGGTATCGGCGTAACGGACGAGTACATCGCGAGCCACTATTTCAAGAAGCTCACGCAGCTGGAAATGACCTACGGCGACACGCTGCACCACCTGGGTGAAGTGTCGAGCCGCATGCAGGACACCGCAGGCGTGTTTGCCTGACGCAGCCGTGTAACGCTCTCGTGCCATGCTCGTGGATTAACCGATCCACGGGCATTTTTTCTTTCTGGAGACCCCGCCATGAACAACACCCCCTTTCTGCTGCAGCGCCGGTTCTTCCTGGCCACGGCAGCCGCCACCACCCTGGTCCTGGCAGGCTGCGCGACCCGCAGCACGCAGCCCACCCTGGCCGAGGCGCCGCCCATCGTCTTCGTGCACGGCAACGGCGACACCGCAGCCCTGTGGCAGACCACGGTGTGGCGCTTCGAATCGAACGGCTGGCCGCGCGAGCGCCTGCATGCCATCGACGTGCCCTACCCGCTCTCGCGCGACGAGGACGCCAAGCCCCAGCCCGGCCGCACGTCTGCGGCCGAGCACATGGCCTATCTGAAGGCCGAAGTGGACAAGGTGCTCAAGGCCACCGGTGCCACGCAGGTCGTGCTGGTGGGCAACTCACGCGGCGGCAACGCGATTCGCAACTACATCTACAACGGCGGCGGTAGCGCCACTGTGAGCCACGCCATTCTGGGCGGCACGCCCAACCACGGCGTGTGGGCCATTCCAGGCTTCCGCGAAGGCAATGAGTTCTCGGGCACGGGCCCATTCCTCAAAGCCCTGAACGCTCCCAAGAATGCCGCAGGCGACGAAGTCAGCGGCCCGGTGCGGTGGATGACCATCCGCTCAGACGGCAACGACAAGTTCGCCCAGCCCGACGGCCTGTGGATCGGCCAGAAAGGCACGCCCACCAACGTCACCGCTGCGGGGCCTGAACTCAAGGGCGCCCGCAACGTGGTGATCGCGGGCATCGACCACCGCGAAACGTCTTACTCGCCAGCTGCCTTTGAGGCCACCTACCGCTTCATCACCGGCAAGGCACCTCAGACCACGGCCATCACGCCAGAAAAAGCCGTGGTGATCAACGGCAAGATCACGGGCCTGGGCGTGAACCCGGTGGACCCAAAGACCGGCAACTTCAGCAACAACCTGCCGCTGGCAGGTGCCCAGCTGGAGGTGTACGCCACCAACCCCGCCACCGGCGCCCGCACAGGCAACGCCCTGCTGCGCAAGACCGTGGCAGCCGACGGCCAGTGGGGCCCCTTGAGCATCCAGCCCGGCGTGCCGCACGAGTTCGTGATCACGGCCCCCGGCTACGCCACCACGCACATCTACCGCAGCGGCTTCCCCCGCAGCAGCGAGCTCATCCACCTGCGCGCCGAGCGCATCGCCGATGCCGACAAGGGCGCCGAATCCATCGTCACCCTGACCCGCCCCCGCGGCTACCTAGATCCGGCGCGCGACAAGATGCTGCTGGACGGCACAGCGCCCGTGGGCGTGCCCGCCGGTGCCGGTGTGGCGTCCGCCAAGGTCAAGCCCACGGGCGGTGTGCGGCCGATCATGGCAGAGTTCAATGGGGAAAAGGTGACTGGCCAGACTTGGCCTGCGGCTGAAGGGCGGGTGGTCATTCTGGAGATGAGCCAATAAAAAAAACTGCCTCGCCGCGGCTGAGCGCAACGCCGAGCAAGGCGAGTGCGCTTAGACCTGAAGTGGTGATGACCCCGCCGCCGCCAAACGCCCAGGGTGGTTGGCGCTGCTGGCACATCAGGCCTTGTGCACAGAAAAAAAGCGGCTTGTCAAAGCCGCTTTCATATTCCTCGCACCTGGCTCTCAGTGTTTGTGGCCCTGGTGCCCGTGCTGGTGGTCGTGGTTGTGGGTTTCCGCGCGTTTGCGGTCATCCACGACATTCACCGTAACGCCATTGGGCAGCACCATGTCGCCAGGGCGTTGGCCTGACAGGCATGCGCCCAGCCATCGGCCTTCAAACACCATGCGGCCGGTGTTGTGTATGGGGGTCTGTGGATAGGTAACCCTGAAACTGCCGCTGTAGGCAGACTGCAGGTCGCCCAGCAATTCCACCTGCGCATTCAGGCGGTTCTCGTGCACATAGCATGTAGCCGTAATGTCATAGCCCCCCCCTTTGCCACGCCGACGGACTTTGAGTTCGTGGCAGTCTTCCTGGCCAGGCACGATGGCCAGCAGCATTACAGGCTCCGCGGCCGCATCGGTACACATACGCACCGTCTGTGGGCGTGGCTTGGATTGCCCCTGGCGCTGCAGCACCAGTTCATCACTGCGCACCGTTAGCTCCCACTGACCGGCTTTGCGCACAGGCAAAGGCGCGGACGCTGCCACTTTCTTCTGGGCAGCGGGCGTCGCATGCGCAACGCCTTGAAACGCCAGCAGCACCACGCAGAGCGCAAGACAGGATTGGGGAAATTTCATCACGCGACCTCGCTTCGAAAACAATAGCTACTTGCGCTTTAAACACAACTGCCAGAGCCGATTTTTATACAAAAAAGCCAGCCGTGCGGTAAAGCACTGCTGGCTCACTGGCCATCTGGCCAGGGATCATGTGATCCGTTCAGGGCATCCGGCGGCGCTGCACACCCACCATGAACAGTCCCATCAACGCCGACAGAATGATCAGACCCCATTCGTTCAGTGTAGGGATGGATGCAGTCGACATTGCCGCCCGCACTTGCACCACGGCTTCATCGCAGACCGCCTGATTGGGCGCTTGCAAGCACGCTTTGTACGTGAAGCTGTCCTGCCCCGTAAAGCCCGGGTTGGGCGTATAGCGACACACGCCCGGTGTAACAACACAGTCCACAGTGCCATTCGAGGGACCGGAGGTCTGTTGCACGCTGCTCAGGTCAATCGCACCAGCAGTGGCGCCGTCATTGGCCGCAACCGGCACGCTGACCGGCATGCCAGGTACCGTGTTGGCAGAGTCATCGTTGGCTGTCAGCGTCGGAGTGCCCCCGCCGCCGAGGCCGCTAACAGCAATCGTCACCTGAGCTTCATCGCAAATCGCCTGGTTCGGCGCGCTCAAGCACAGCTTGTAGGTGAACTGGTCGGTTCCGGTGAAGCCTGGGTTGGGCGTATACGTGCAAGCACCGGCCGTGCAGGTCACCGTGCCGTTGGATGGATCCGACGTTTTGACCACGCTGGTTGGGTCGATCAACCCGCCACCCGCCGTGGTGTCGTTCTGCAGCACCGGGATCGTCTTGGACTGGCCCTGGGGCGTGTTCGTGACATCGTCCGTTGCCAACACGCCAGCGGTGCTGATGTTCACCGTCACCGATGCAGTCTTGCAGGTGGCGGCATTCGGCGCTGCCAGGCAAACCTGGTACGAGAAGGTATCTGCGCCCGTCTGGCCCGCGTTGGGGGTATAGGTGCAAATGCCTGCTGCCGTGCAGATTACCCCGCCCTTGGTCGGCGGTGCACCCGTCACGGTCACGGTGCCCAGCGGGCGCTCGCCACGGTCATTGGCCAGCACAGGAATAGCCACAGGGGTTGCTGGCCGCGTGTTGGTCACGTCGTTTTCGGGGTACACGTCTGGCGGCACGAAGTTGACCGTGAACGCACAGTCGGCATTGACCGGATTCACCGTATAGGCGTAGTTGCCAGAACCGTCAGGACCGGTCAAGGAACCCGTGCAGGTGCTGCTCGCCACGGTCGGTACGCTGCCGGGAACCGTCGGCGTCAGAGTAAAGGTCCGGCTGCCGCCCTCGGGCACTAGTGATGGACCCGCAGGACCGATCGTCCCACCTGTCACATTGGGCGTCACGGTGCGCGAAATGGCAAAGCTGGCGGTAACAGTCTCGGCGCTAGCACCTTTGGTCACCTTGCAGATGGTGTCATTGACGACGCTGGTGCAGCCCGCCCAGCCGGTAAAGATGGAACCCGGATGTGCGGTGGCATAAAGCAGTACCTCTTGCCCTTCACCCACAGGCTCGGTCGTGCTGGTGCATTTCCCCGAGATTGGTGTAGCAGTGCCGCAATCGAGCGCTGCGGGCGTTCCCTGCACGTACCCGCTGCCAGAGCCTGCAGCATTGACCGTCAGGTTGGGCGTATTGGCCGCTACCGGAGTTTGGATGCCGTCGGAGTTGTTGGACAGATTGCTGTCGGTATTCCCCCCCGTGGGGGCCACAGAGGCTGTGGTGTTGATAGGCGTCCCAGCGCTCGCTGGCGTTGTGCCAGAAACGGTATAGCTGGTCGTAGCACCATTTGCCAGGCTGCCTGTAGGGTACGAGATCGTGACGCCATCTCCGGAAGCTGCTCCGTCTGTACAACTGAAACCGCCACCAAGGGCGGGGTTGAAAGTCAGCGCAGCGCAAGACTCACCCAGGCCCTTGAGCGCCTGCGTGACCGTGCCGCCCGAGGTGATCGGGCCGTTATTGGTAACCGTGACGGTATAGGTCACAGGTTCGCTCGTCCCATAGGTAACCTTGCCGCCATTACCCACTGTCACGGCCAAATCGACCAGCGGTGTCGCGGCAGCCACGATGTTGGTTTTGACCATCGGGCCGATGTAGGCGCTCACGGTGTTGGAATAGATGTTGTAGTCGCCGTTGTTGACCACATCACCCGCAACCGCACCAGACGGTACGGTAAAACTGATCGGGAAGCTGCCGCCCTGGCCAGGGTTGAGCTGCCCCCCCGCATCACCCACATCACAGACGATGTACCTGCCACGGTTGGCCGGATTGGGAGTGGGATATACCGGGGGCGCCGAGCAGTTCGCGGGAATTGAGGTTAGATCAAAAGCCAGTTCAAGGCCATTTTCCGTCTTGGGCGCTGCCACATACACCTTGGAGCCCAGGGTCATGTCAGGGCTGTTGTTAATGTAGTTGTAGGTGTACTGGATGGTAGCGCCAGGGGTGGTCACTGAAGGCCCCTTGGCTTCGACCGACAAACCAGGCATGAACACGCCCACGGCATCCAGATAGACCCGCGCCTCATGGCCTGCGGCACTGGGTTGGCAGTTGGCTGCATAGACGATCAGCTCCACTTGGTCGCCTACATCCAGTTGACCATTACCGGGCGCAATATCCACGCCCTGCCAGTCAGTCCAGCGATAGTCCCCCAGAATCTGCCATGGAACGCCAGACTGGGTGGAATAGTTGTAGGTGTAGAACATCACCTTGTTCTTGGTGAGGTTGCGCACCTGAATAAAAAAATAGGGTTGCTCGGTGGCGCCATGTCCGCCATCCACCATGATCGGCGCCATCGCAAAGCGGATGTGCACCCGGTCATCGCTGGGGTCCACATCGTCCGCCGTAATGAACGTTGTTTGTTCGATGGAAGATGCAAACCGACTCCCGACGTTATTGAGCCGGAATGCGTGGTTGTCCCAACGAGGCGCCGTGACGCTGCTGAGATCTGTACCACTGAGTGGCATGCGCACGGCTGGAGCGGAGATGACCGCGCTGCGGTTGTTCGCGTTGCCTATAGCTTCGCCAGTGAGTCCCAGCTGGGACAGCGTAATCCCGGTCGTCATATTAGGCACTGGTGGCGACGCGGGCAGCACATTTGGCCGTGTGTAGGTCTTATGCGTCCACCCAGACGGCGGCATGCTCGTGCCGGCTTCAAAACCTCCATTGACCCAGCCCGCATGCGCCAACGGCGCCGCCAGCAACGCAGCCGCCACCCCCCATCTGACGTACGCTGCACCTCTTCCTCTTGGCAGCCACCTGCGGACCGCAGTCCGCAGGTTCTGCATCGCATTGGTGATGTTCATCGACACTCCTTGGTTTTCTCTCTTTGCTTAAGCGAACAGGCTCCGCCGCAGCCTTGGCCGCGTGGTAGCAATGGATTTTTATGAGCCACGGGACTCACGACACGAACACCAGCCCTTTCCCAAACACCGCCCTAACGGGCAACGCCTGCCCCGTGCCGTCCAGCGTCTTGCGGCGCAAGCGGCTCAATTGGGATTCGATGCGATGAAATCCGTCTTCCGCGTCATCTGCGCCCACGGCTTCCGTCAACGCTTGTTTGGTGACCAGCACACCTTGCGTGGCCATCAAGCAGCCCAGCAGTTCCAACTCGCGACTGGTCAGGTCCACACCCTGCTGGTTGGGGGCCACCAGCCGACCCACAGCGCGGTCCAGCCGCCAAGGCGCCAGCGATTCGCCTTCCGCCGCGCGAGGCGCTTTGTGGCGCAATTGCGAACGGATGCCGGCGGTGAGTTCCTGCATGTCTACAGGCTTGACGAAATACTGCAGCGCGCCTGCGTCGAGCCCGGCGATGCGGGTGTCCAGGTCCGCGCGCGCGGTCATCAAGACCGTGGGAACCCCTTGAGTGGCCAGCCGCGTGACCAAGCTCAAGCCATCTTCACCCGGCAGGCCGATGTCGACCACCACAAGATCTGCCCGATTGCGCAGCAGCCGCACATAGAAGTCTTCAGCCGACTCGGCCCCCCAGGCACCGAAGCCGGAACGCTCCAGGTAACTGCACACATTGGCGCGGATGTCATCGTCGTCTTCTACGACGGCGATGGTGGATTCAGAGGACATCGGTGAGGGGGGGTGCGAGGGGATAGCGGCTGAAACATCTGGACACGGGCTATTCTCGGTGCGCCCCAAGTAGACAGCCATGCACAACCACTCACAATTACTCACAGAACAACGCCGTACTAGCCCTGTGATCGGCCTTCACACCGCGGCAGGCCTTGCAGCGCGCGGCATTCGCGCGATGGTTGCGTTCAGCTTGATTTGCACTGCGATGTTTTGGGCTTCGGTGGCTTACGCACAACAGGTGCCTGCGGGCCAGGCGGAATCCAGGCCACAGCTCCTGGGCTGGGATATTCCGATGCGATGGGTGGAAGATGTCCATGAAAACCTGACGCCCGACGAAGTGCTCTCAAAACCGCCATCCGAACTGGCTTGGCTGCCGCTGAATCACGGGCTGAATGTGGGCTATTACAAGGATGTGGTCTGGTTGACCTTCGATGTTCCTGGTGCCAGCACTCCCGGCGATCCTGTGTGGTTATTGGCGAATCCGACGTATCTGGATTCTGTGCAGGTGTTCCACCGCGACGCTGCCAATGGAGCCTGGCATGTGCAGCACAGCGGCGACTACGTGCCGGCTCGGTTGAAAGCAGGCATTCGCCAACACCTCTTCCGCCTGCAGCCTGGCACGGTGGCCCTGGTGCGTGTGCAGACCAGCAGCGCCATGCAGTTCCAGGGCACCGTGTTCCCCAGCACACAAGCGCTGATAGCAGAGGTTGCTTCCGGAGAGCGATCCATGGGCCTTTACTTGGGCGTCATGGCTGCGTTGCTGCTGGGCATCTGGGCTGCGTCGGTCATTTTCCGCACGTACAACCTCTACGCATTGGCCTTGCTGGGCACGGTGAGCACGCTGCACGTATTCAACGTGCGTGGATACCTCGGCATGTGGATTCCGGATGCCTGGACGATATGGGCCAGCCACGCGGTGGGCATCGGCGCGTTCGCAGTAGCAGCCACGGTGGCGTGGCAGATGCGGGAGCAGTTGACGCGCAACACGCGATACCGCAAGGCAGACCGCGCGTTCCTTGTGCTGATCGCGGTGAATGTTCTGGGCACCATCAGCGTTCCGCTGGGCTTTTACTCCTCAGTGGCATGGATCAACCTGGTTTCCCTGGTAGTCAGCGACATCATCGCGGCCACGCTGTGCATACGGGCCCTGTTGATGCGCCATCGGCGCCTGCAGCATTGGCTGCTGCTGACCGCTTACGGAGTGCATCTGGTGGGCGGCATCCCGACCACTGCCGTGATGACCGGACTTGTTCACTGGAACATCGATGTCACCAGCCTCTGGCAGTTCCAGGTGCTCGTGTTCACCGCACTCATTGCATCCGCAGTTTTCATGGGGATGGTGCTGCGCTACCGCCAGGCCGAGAAATCGAAGGACCAGGCCATTGAGCACCTGGCGCAATCGGAGCATGAACTGGAAGACCGGATCGAACAACGCACGCGAGAGTTGTCACTGGCCCAGGTGTGGCTGAAACAAGCGCTGGACAGCGAACGCGATCTGCGCCACGAGCAGCGGCAGTTTTTCCACATGATCAGCCACGAGTTCCGCACGCCGTTGACCGTGGTGGACAGTGCTGCGGCCGAGCAGCAGAGTTTCCCATCGCCCAACTTGCAGGAGCAAACCGACCGTGCCATTCAGATCCGCCGTGCGTGCAGGCGGCTCACGTCGCTGGTGGACAGCTGCCTCATCAGTGAACGCCTGGACTCGGCGGGTTTCACTCTACATCCCACCCCTACGAGCGTGGCTTCGTTGCTGGAACATGCCGCTCAGCTCGTGCGCTGGTCGCCACGCCACCAGCTCTACCTGTTCACAGAATCCGCTCCCACGGAATGGGTGTGCGACCCGACGCTGGTGCGCATTGCCTTGTCCAACATCGTGGACAACGCCGTCAAATATGCCGCTTCAGGACAGATATTCATCGCCGCGCAAAAAAACGAGCAAGGCATGCTGGAGGTGTCCGTCGCGGACGAGGGCTCAGGCATGTCCATGGAGGTGATGGGCCGCATCTTCCAGCAGTTCGAGCGCGGTGACAGAACAGACCAGACCAAGGGGTTCGGACTGGGGCTGTGGGTGGCGCGACGGGTGGCGCGGCTGCACGGCGGGGACATTGCCGTCGAATCCCAGCCCGACCAGGGAGCGTGCTTCACGCTGACGTTGGCCCCACTGCGCATGGGCAGCGGCGGGTCACGCCCTCTGGCAGACACGTCTTCGGAACCTCCCGAACAGGCTGGCTGAGAACGCCCATCAACCCGCGTGCCAGCGCGCTGACTGGCCACTGCCGCGGCAGAGTACGGGCAGGGCTGGCGAATCCTGGATAATCCGCCCCTTCAACCACACTCTCCAACCGCACACGGCCTGCCAAGGCCCTGCGCGCCGCACAGCGGCGTTTTGCCACATTCAGCATTCCATGAGCGCCACCGCGACCGATCCCAATCTCAAGTACCTGACCCAAGCGCGCGAGCAAATCGCCAAGGGCGACCTCAAGAATGCCGCGCTGACGCTGAACAAGGCGAACGCGCTGTGGCCGCAGGACGCCCGCGTATTCATGCTGGGTGGCCTGCTGGCCGAAAAGGCGGGCAATGTGAAGGGCGCCTTCGAAGCGCTGCGCAAGTCGGTGTCGCTCGCACCTGGCTGGGGTCCGGGTCTGTTGGAGCTGGCGCTGCTTCTGGCGCGTCAGAACCAGTTTCAGGAAGCAGTGGAAACAGCGGAGAAAGTCGCGGCCATTGAGCCCCAGAATCTTCAGGTGCTGGCAGGCGTGATCGATATCGCGCATCGGGCAGGCCACCTCGACATGGCAGTGCGCCATCTGCGGCGCGGCCTGTTGCTGGTGCCTGGGGACGCCATGCTGCGCCGCCTGCTGGCGCGCGATTTGAGCGAGCAAGGCCAGCACGATGAATCGTTGGCCATGTGGAACGCTCTGGTGCAGGAGAGCCCTGCGGATCCGCAATCCCTGATCGGACATGTGCAGGCCTGCATTGCCGCTGGCAAGCCAACCGATGCGCAGAACAGTACGACCGCGCTGCTGGCCCTCGCGCCGGATGATGCCGTGTACCAGTACTACGCCAAGTTGGCCAACGGCGAGACACCGGACCAACAGCCTGCCGAGCTGACACGTCCCATGTTTGACAGCATGGCCGAGTTCTACGACCTGCACATGGTGCGCAGCCTCAAATACCAGTTGCCCAAGCAGGTGGGAGACAAGATTCTGGCGCGCCATCCCGACAAGAAGATCAATGTGCTGGATCTGGGATGCGGCACCGGGCTGCTGGGCGTGTGCCTGGGGCGCTTGGACGGCGCGCTGGTGGGTGTGGACCCCTCGATGAAGATGATCGAACAGGCGGCCCGCCACAACGTGTACGACCGCTTCCACACCGTGAACCTCCATGACGCGCTGCGGGAAACGCCGGATGCGCTTTACCAGGTGATCGCTGCGCTGGACGTGTTCATCTATGCAGGCGACGTGACGCAAGCTATCCCGAACGCCCACCGCGTGCTGACGCCGGGCGGCATGGTGGTTTTCTCGTTCGAGACCGCGCCAGAGCAAGGGCCAGACATGGTGCTGCAACCAGGCGGCCGCTACGCGCACAAGCGCAGCCATGTGGAAGCGCTTTTCCAATCGGCTGGCTTTGCCACCGTGGAGGTTGAGGACACCGTGCTGCGCGAAGAGAACCGCCAGCCTGTGAACGGCTTCGTCGTAACGGCGTACAAGGCCGCCTGAATCTGGCCTGAGTCTGGCGGCTTACAGGGCCCGATAACCCCCGCCCTCTGGTCGGGGCGCTACGCCAGCAAGCGCGACGACTTGGGCACGTGCGCCATCAAAAACTCCATCTGATCGGCCAGGATGCGCCGGTTGCGCAGGATGAAGTCCTCCCACAAGCTCGGCACATAGGGCGCATACAGCAGCGGCATGTGCGCTTGCTCGGGCGTGCGCGGGCCCTTGCGGTGGTTGCAGGGGCGGCAAGCGGTCACCACGTTCATCCAGTGGTCCTGGCCGTTGCGCGCAAACGGCACGATGTGTTCGCGCGTGAGATGCTCTTCGTGAAAATGCCCGCCACAGTAGGCGCACACGTTGCGGTCGCGCGCGAACAGCTTGCTGTTGGTCAGGCTGGGCTTGAGGTCAAAGGGGTTGATGCTGGGTACGCCTTTGGTGCCGATGATGCTGTTGACGGCGATCACCGACTGCTCGCCCGTGATGGCGTTGTGCCCACCCCTGAACACCGCCACCTCGCCGCCGGATTCCCAACGCACCTCATTCGCGGCGTAGTGGATCACCGCTTGTTCCAGCGTGATCCACGATTGGGGCAACCCCTGGGCTGAGAGCTTCAAGACCTTCAAAACACGCCTCCTGGAACAACAAGTACACAAGGATTCGGAACGCAGATGTCTCGCGGCCAGCCCTGGGTGAGGCCAGCCGTGGGTCACAATATACTCCGTTTTCATGACAAATTGGCGTCTTGCGCTTGATGGTTATGCGCAGAGTGCTATCAAAAAGATAACAAACCGATGAAGATCTTTCGCGGATTCCACCACCCAGGCATTGCCGATGCCTGCGCGTTGACCATCGGCAACTTCGATGGCGTTCACCGGGGCCACCAGGCCATGCTGGCGCTTCTGAACAGCGAGGCTGCGCACCGGGGCGTGGAAAGCTGCGTGCTGACCTTTGAGCCCCACCCACGCGACTATTTCGCGGGCGTTCACAACAAGCCGGAGCTGGCACCCGCCCGTATTGGCACCCTGCGCGACAAGCTCACCGAACTGGCGCGCTGTGGGGTGCAGCAGGCCGTTGTGCTGCCTTTCGACGCACGGCTTGCGAGCCAGTCCCCGGAGGCTTTCATTGATGAGGTGCTGATCCAGGGGTTGGGCGCGCGCTATGTGCTCGTAGGGGACGACTTCCGCTTCGGTCGCCAGCGCGCGGGCGATTACGCCATGCTGGACGCCGCCGGGCAAGCCAAAGGCTTTGACGTGGCGCGCATGAACAGCTACGAGGTCCACGGCCTGCGGGTGTCCAGCTCTGCCGTGCGCCAGGCGCTGGCTGCGGGTGATATGGAGGCAGCCGCAAAGTTTCTGGGAAGGCCTTACACCATCAGCGGGCACGTGGTGCACGGCCGCAAGCTTGGGCGCGAACTGGGCGCCACACACGAGGGGGCTGGCAACGGTTTTCGCACGTTGAACCTGCGCTTTGCGCACTGGAAGCCCGCCGCCAGTGGCATCTTTGCGGTGTTGGTGCACGGCCTCGCCGCAGAACCATTGCCTGGCGTGGCCAACCTGGGCGTGCGCCCTTCGCTGGACCCGAACGACGTCAACGGCGGCCGCGTGCTGCTGGAAACCCATTGCCTGCAGTGGCCCGACGATCTGGGGTCTGAAGGGGCGTACGGTAAAATTGTGCGCGTGGAACTGCTACACAAACTGCACGACGAACTGAAATACGATGGTCTGGATGCCCTGACGGCGGGCATTGCCAAAGACTGCGACGACGCGCGTGCCTACTTTGCTTCGGCCAAGGCACCCAACCACACCGAGACCCGGCGCCAGACCACGCGCGACCGAATTTGAGGGGGGCTGCTTTTCGCAGCGCCCGCCTGACGGGCCCATCACCTTTCGCGCTCCCACCCCGTTTTTGCTCCGGGCCTTGCCCCGGAATGCCCTGTTTTTAAGGCTCCCTCATGTCCGACGACAACGCCAGCACTCCCGCCACGGATTACCGCAGCACCCTCAACCTCCCCGACACCCCCTTCCCCATGCGCGGCGACCTGCCCAAGCGCGAGCCGGGCTGGGTGAAGGAATGGGAAGACAAAGGCATCTACAAGCGCCTGCGCGACGCTCGCCGGGGCTCGCCCAAGTTCATCCTGCACGACGGCCCGCCCTACGCCAACGGCCAGATCCACATGGGCCACGCGGTCAACAAGATCCTGAAGGACATGATCACCAAGGCGCGCCAGCTCGAAGGTTTCGACGCGCTGTACGTGCCCGGCTGGGACTGCCATGGCCTGCCCATCGAAAACGCCATCGAGAAGAAACACGGCCGCAACCTCTCCCGCGACGACATGCAGGCCAAGAGCCGCGTGTTCGCCGCCGAGCAGATCGCACAGCAGATGGTGGACTTCAAGCGCCTGGGCGTGTTGGGCGAATGGGACAACCCCTACAAGACCATGAACCCCGCCAACGAGGCGGGCGAGATCCGCGCGTTCAAGCGCGTGATGGAGCGCGGCTTTGTGTACCGGGGCCTCAAGCCCGTGTACTGGTGCTTTGACTGTGGTTCATCGTTGGCCGAGTTCGAAATCGAGTACCAGGACAAGAAGAGCACCACACTGGACGTGGCCTTCAAGTCGCACGACCCCGCCAAACTGGCTGCCGCGTTTGGCTTGCCGTCGCTGACCAAGGACGCATTTGTGGTCATCTGGACCACCACCGCCTGGACCATCCCCGCCAACCAGGCGCTGAACCTGAACCCCGAGATCACCTACGCCCTGGTGGACACGGGCGAGCGCGTCCTGCTGGTGGCCGAGCCGCTGGTGGCCTCGTGCCTGGAGCGCTACGGCCTCACCGGCAGCGTGCTGGCTACCAACCTGGGCAAGAACCTGGGCGGCCTCGAATTCGAACACCCGCTGTACGACGTGGCGAGCGAGGACGGCAGCTTTGGCTATCGCCGCCTGTCGCCCGTGTACCTGGCCGACTACGCCACGGCCGACGACGGCACAGGTATCGTCCATTCCTCCCCCGCCTACGGCTTGGAAGACTTCAACTCCTGTGTGTCCCACGGCTTGGCACTGGACGACATCCTGAACCCCGTTCAAGGCAACGGCACCTACGCGGCCGACTTCCCGCTGTTTGGCGGCCAGCACATCTGGAAGGCGGTTCCCGTCATCATCGAAGCCCTGCGCAACGCAGGCCGCCTGATGACCACCAAGGACATCACGCACAGCTACCCGCACTGCTGGCG
>PJUL01001019.1_pt1 | contig 14379 bp, 18 predicted proteins | sample 1512221 | NCBI WGS metagenome assembly PJUL01 (sample SAMN08177667, study PRJNA422409) | Feces metagenome, whole genome shotgun sequencing project.
CCCGCAATGGCGAGATCATTGCCGAGCATGGTTATGACGGCCACGACCCGACCACGCCCACCAATATCAAGTCCGCCTCCAAGACCGTCATGTCGGCCCTTGTCGGCATGGCCATCGACAAAGGCGTGCTTGAAGGCGTCGATCAAAAGGTAGCGGATTTGCTACCCGACGATCTGCCTGAAGATGCCGATCCCCGGCTAGCAGACATCACCATCGGCCATCTGCTCTCCATGCAGGCCGGGCTGGCGCCCACTTCGGGTGCCAATTACGGGCGCTGGGTCGTCACTCGCAATTGGGTGCGTGCTGCCCTCGCACAGGATTTCGATGCAAATCCGGGCGGGCCGATGCTGTATTCGACCGGCTCGACCCATCTGCTTTCGGCCATTCTCACCAAGGTCAGCGGTCAATCCACGCTGGCGCTGGCCCGGGACTGGTTCGCGCCGCTTCAGGATTTTGGCATCGGTGGCTGGGCGCGCGATCCGCAGGGAATCTATCTGGGTGGCAACGAGATGGCGATGAGCCCCCGCTCGCAGCTGGCGTTCGGTGAGCTTTATCGCACGGGCGGGCTCGCCGCTGATGGTACGCGTCTTCTGTCGCAGGAATGGATCGATCAGTCATGGACGCAGCGGACCCGCTCCATTCATACCGGTGACGGCTATGGCTATGGCTGGTTCTTCCGCGAAGCCGATGGCGAAGACGTTCGCTATGCCTGGGGCTTTGGCGGGCAAATGCTGTTCATAATCCCTAGCCTGGACCTCACAATCGTCATGACATCTGACGAGAGCCTCCCCTCGGCAGCCAATGGCTACCTCAATCACCTGAACGACCTGCTGACAGAAATTGTCGTTGCCATGCGGAATGAGGATCAGCCTGAAATCGTGGAAAACCCTGCTATTCCCGCAGGTTCAATGCGTAACCCCCAGACATGATCTGAAAGCGTCAACATGATCACCACCACGCCCGGACCAGATGGTCGCCATCGTTGCACATGGTGCTCGGCCACACCGCAATATCTGGCCTATCACGACCAGGAATGGGGCTTTCCGGTGGTCGATGATGTCCGGCTATTTGAAAAGCTCTGCCTCGAAAGCTTCCAGTCCGGCCTGAGCTGGCGCACCATTCTGGAAAAGCGCGAAAACTTCCGCAAAGCCTTTGCCGGCTTCGATTTTCGAGAGATGGCGAAGTTCGACGAGCGCGACGTCAAGCGACTTCTGGCCGATGCCGGAATTGTGCGTCATCGCGGTAAGATCGAAGCGGTGATCAATAATGCCAGGCGAGCCGGCGAGATGGTGGACGCGGAAGGCTCGCTCGCCGCGTTTTTCTGGCGCTTTGAAGCGCCGGACACCGACATGCCTCCTGTACTGCGCGCCACCTCGCCAGAATCCGAGGCGCTGTCCAAGGAATTGCGCAAGCGCGGCTGGAAGTTTCTCGGGCCGACCACGACCTATGCCTTCATGCAGGCCATGGGCATGGTCAACGATCATGCCGTGGAGTGCGTCACCCGGGCGCAAACCGACGCGGCGCGCAAGGCGCTGAAACGGCCGAGCTAAAGCCGTTTTTACCTAGATGTGATCTCCACTCCATCGTCATCACCCGGCTTGTCCGGCAATCCATCGTGCCCAGACAAGCCTGGTGATGACGAAAAATGGGACGCTGGGCTTCCATCAAACCTGATGGGTTCTAATCTTCGCGCTTGTGGCCTTCGATGTGTTTTTCGGAGCGGTCTTTTTCGGCGGAAAGTTGCAGCTTTTCCGCCTTGGTACGCCCGAATTTCAGGCGATTGGCTTCGGCTTCATTCGCTTTGTCGTCCCGCGCCTTCTGCTTGCGGAATGTCCGCAGATTGACGATTTCAGCCATCTCTATTGCTCATCGATGATGCCGTCATAGGGGTTGAGGCGCTTTTCCAGATGCACGCTGGCGAAGGGATCATGCCCAGTTCCGCCCTGCGGCCTGAGCGCCAGAATATGATAGCCCTGCCGCTCATAGAACCGCACGGCACGAACATGATCAGCGGGGGTTTCCAGATGAATGCGCGAGGCGCCTTCCAGCTCCAGCATCATCTCCATGCGTTCGAGCAGCGCGGCCCCAATTCCATGCCCCTGAATTTCAGGCATGACGAAAAGATAGGGAATATAGAACCGTCCGGCCCGCCGCGAGCACCAGCCGACGACGACGCTATCGATCTCTGCCACGATGGAATGCCGCCAGCCCTCACCAACAGCGCGGGCCAGTCGCATACGCTCGGCATCGCGCGTGTCTTTCTGTTCGGACAGGATCGGTAAAATGCCGCTTTCCCAGGCGCGATAGGCAATATCGGCGAGCCGCGGGGCGTCGGTAATTTCCGCTTTGCGTATCCGAATCCCCGGCAATCCGGCCTCCTATTTGGCGCGGCGGCGCGCCGCGATAATGCCCTTCTCGTAATTGATGTTCCAGTCGATCAGGGTCCGCCAGATAAGTTCGGCCTGATCCTCATCCAGATCAAGGTCCAAACTGCGCGCACGCACTTTCGTGATAATGGCCTCGATCCGCGTTGGATCGTAGGCTTCATGCGGGTCGGTCTTGATCTCGGCCATCCGCGTTACGTAACCGTGCCGTTCCGCAAAAAGGGTCAGCAAAGCCTGATCGAGCCGATCGATTTCGGCACGCACATCATCTTTGGTTTCGCATTCGGCAGGCAGCTTGGCGGCGGTCACGGCAAAGTCCTTGGCTGAAAAAACGCTGTTGCTGGTTTGCACCGGGGGCAAGCCGATTTCAACCCGCAAGCGCTGATGCTTATGGTCAATCCGTCTGCCAAGGCGTATCAAAATCTTATGTTTAGCCAGTCTGAGATTGCCTGATAGCCCGTCCGAGCGCGACGGGCATGAATGAACCAAGCCGCTACCGGGCGTGATGCCGGAGTGGCTCCGTTTGTTTGCGGCCAGATGGCCGCCATTCAGGCTTCAGACTTTTCATGGATATTTCCCGAAACGAACAGCGGGTGCTGCACGCCCTCGCGCAGGGCGGCCGCATTGCTGCGGTCAAGGATGAGCGCGGCAAGATCACCGATTTTGAATTCTTCAACCGCGACGGCTGGCTGATCAGCGGGCTGACGCCGCTGATCTTCAACAAACTCAAGAGCAAGAAAGCGATCCGGTCGCAGGGCGGCGGACCCTATCGGATCACAAGACGGGGGCTCGAATTGGTCAGAAGCCAATTGGATAACCGATAGCTGCCTGCATACACACCGCAGGTCGGCCGGGCACCGGCATGACTTGTGAGCATCTTCGCCAGGCTGCGCAATTGCTGCGCCAGTAAGCGATACATGGTCCTGGGGGGAGCCGAAATGTGCTCCCCCTTTGATCGCCATCAAGACAAAATCGGTGAAACCGGCAATTGTTCGTCTGGCTGAGGTGAGCGCGGACAATGAACAGATTTTTCCAGTCAGCGGGCATTCTTGCGCCCGTTGTTTATGTAACGACCGTCGTGATCGGCGGCGCTATGACACCGGGCTATGATCATCTTGCTCAGCCCGTCAGCGCCCTGTTTGAAACTGGCGCGCTCCACGCGGGGCCGATTTCGGCGGCCTTTGTGCTCTATAACGTGCTGCTGCTCATATTCGGCATCGGCCTTCTGGCCGATAGCAAGCTGAACTCGCCGATGGCGCGACTTGGCGCGTCGATGATCCTGCTCAATGGCCTGTTTGGTGTGCTGATCGAATTGGCACCCATGGACGCCCAGGGCACGCCGGTGACCATCCCGGGCATCGTCCACATGGTCCTTGCGGGATTTCTCGCGCTCACCTGCATGGTGGCCATGGGCGCAATGGCCTGTGACTGGCACAGGCGCCGGGTGCACAGTGATTTCAAAACAGTGACGATTGCCCTGCTGTCGCTCATGCTGGCATCTGGCGCGCTTGCAGCCATGGCGGCCGCACAGAACTGGCCGCTGATGGGCCTTTATCAACGACTGACCATCGGCAGTTATCTGATCTGGATCGCCGCCCTCGCGGCTAAAGCCAGTGTGACGCGGGATTAGTGCCGCGTCACTTCGCTCAGCGCAGCAGCAATATGTTCCCATTCCGATGACACGCTGGCGGTGGCACGGCGCTTGCCGGCACGACGATACCAGTAATCGGCATTGCCCATATCGGCTTCGATCCAGTGCATGAGCGCATGCACCCAGTCGAAAGCCTGAACGCCTTCCATGGACTGGACAATATTATGCGCGCGCTCCCATTCGGGACCGACGCGCAGCTCGCCCTTCTTGAGCCACCAGAGCGCCTGAAGCGGCTTGCTCATGTCCTTGGGCGGCTCGGACCAGTCGAGCGTCGTAAAGATATCAACGGCCATCGGCGCAATTCCTGTTGGCCCAGACGCTGCCAGAGGGTGCGTCACAACCAGTTTTAACTTGTGCATTGGCCGCAAATAGGCCGGAACGGCGGCGCAATCAAGCGCCGCCCGGTTTTTGGCTTACCACCAGCGCTTGGGAGCGAAGTCGCCACCGGCGCTTTTTTCGATGACGCGCGCCGCTGCGAACAGGGTTTCCTCGTCAAACGGCTTACCGATCAGTTGCAGGCCGAGAGGCAGACCGGCGGCATCCTTGCCCGCGGGAACGGCGATACCCGGAAGGCCAGCCATGTTCACGGTGACGGTGAAAACGTCGTTGAGATACATGGCGACCGGATCAGCGGCGAGCGCTTCGTCACCAATGCCGAAGGCAGCGGATGGTGTTGCCGGAGTCAGGATGGCATCAATGCCAGCATGGAAGGCGTCTTCAAAATCCTTCTTGATCAGCGTGCGGACCTTCTGCGCCTTGACGTAATAGGCGTCGAAATAGCCCGCCGAGAGCACATAGGTGCCGATCATGATACGGCGCTTCACCTCGCGGCCGAAACCGACGGCACGGCTCAGCTCGTACATGTCGGTAATGTCCTTGCCCGAAACGCGCAGGCCATATTTCACGCCATCATAGCGCGCGAGATTGGACGAGGCTTCGGCCGGGGCGACGATGTAATAGGCCGGAAGCGCATATTTGGTGTGCGGCAGGGAGATATCCTTGACGCTGGCGCCCTCGGCCTTGAGCCATTCGAGGCCCTCGGTCCAGAGCTTTTCGATCTCGCCCGGCATGCCGTCCATGCGGTATTCCTTGGGAACGCCGATGGTCAGCCCCTTCACACCGCGTTCAACCGCGGCGGCGAAATCGGGGACCGGAATATCGACGCTGGTCGAATCCTTGGGATCAAAACCGGACATCGAGGTCATCATGATCGCCGCGTCTTCGACAGTGCGAGCAATCGGGCCCGCCTGATCAAGCGAGGACGCGAATGCGACGGCGCCCCAGCGAGAAGCGCGGCCATAGGTGGGCTTGATACCGACCGTGCCGGTGAAGGCAGCAGGCTGGCGGATCGAACCGCCCGTATCGGTTGCCGTGGCGCCAGCACAGAGCCATGCCGAAACGGCAGCAGCCGAACCACCCGAAGAACCGCCCGGCACCAGATTAGCGTTGCTGCCCTCGGCTTTGAACGGGCTGATCACCGGACCATAGTAGGATGTCTCGTTGGACGAGCCCATGGCGAACTCGTCCATGTTGAGCTTGCCCAGCATGACCGCGCCGTCGCGCCACAGATTGGCCGTGACGGTTGATTCGTATTCCGGCTTGAACCCGTCGAGAATGTGGCTGGCCGCCTGCGTATGCACGCCCTTGGTGGCGAACAGATCCTTGATGCCGAGCGGAATGCCTTCAAGCGTTCCGCCCTGCCCTTTGGCGAGCTTCTCGTCGCTGGCCTTGGCCATATCGCGCGCCTGGTCCGGCGTGGTTGCCACATAGGCGTTCAGCTTCGGATTGGCCGCTTCGATGGCGCCAATATAGGCCTCTGTCAGCTCAAGCGCGGTGAAGCTCTTGTCCTTGAGACCCTTGCGGGCATCGGCAATGCTCAGTTTGGTCAGATCAGTCACGGGAAAATCTCTCATTCATCACGGCGGGCGGCGCAAAATTTCTGCGCATGTCTTTTTCCGGAAACCGGGTCCCACTTTGGGGAGACATGCTTCAGGCCACCTGCGCCGGAGCCGCGAGCGGCAGTTCAAAAAAGGCCGACCATTCACTGTCGGGATAATCAAGGAAAGGACCGCGCGGCACGAAGCCATAGCGCGTATAGAGCCGATGCGCCTCGGCCATGCCCTCGCCGGTGCCGGTTTCCAGCATCACCACAGGCAGGCCGCGCTCATGCGCCAGCTCCACAATGCGTTCCAGCAATTGGCGACCGACGCGCTGACCGCGCACCTCTGGCAGCGTGAACATGCGCTTCACTTCGCCAAGCTCGGGCCCATGCAGCTTGAGCGCCCCCATGCCGACGGCTTTGCCGCTGTCATCGCGGGCAACGAACAGGGTCGTGGCGCTATCGGCCATTTGCTCGACAGTCATCTTGAACTGAAATTCGAGCGGCGAAAGCGGCAACAGATGATCATTGAGCGCGGCAACCAGCGCGCGCACATCATCCTGCAAGGGCGTTTCAATGGCGATCGAAACCGCCATTTACTCGACCACCTTGGGCACCATGAAGAAATTGTCTTCGGTCAGCGGCGCATTGGAAACGATTTTTTCGGCATAGCCACCATCGCTCACCACGTCATCGCGGCGGCGCAGCGTCATCGGCGTCACCGAGGTCATCGCTTCGACGCCCTCGACATTGACTTCGGCAAGCTGCTCGACAAAGCCGAGAATGGCATTGAGCTCGTTCTGGTAACCGGCGACCTCGTCGTCTTCAATGCGAATGCGCGCGAGGCGCCCAATACGCTTGACGGTGGCAGCGTCGACGGACATGGCAAACTCCAACAAGAAAAGGCGTGTTCGGGGCGTTATTAGCAATGCGCAGGGGCAAAAGACAATGAAAATGGCTTATGCGCCGGATCAGACTTCCACAGCCAGCCCCGGTTCCAGCGCGATCAGGCCTGCACCATCCAGTTTTGGCGGCAGTTGTGCGAAGGCCGCATCGAGTTCAGCATCATCCGCCGCCAAGGCGATGAGGCGAGGAATCACCGCCTCAACCAATTGCGCGCCACGCTGAGCCAAGTCCTGCCCTGCCAGCACAATGACGGTTTTTTCGCCCCAGCGCCCGAGTTCCGGCACGGCGCCTGCAATCAACAACAGCGGCATACCCTCGTCAGCATCAATCAGGAGACAATCAGGAGCCGCCGACCAAACCTCGACGGGCCTCGGCTGATCACCTGCATCAAGCAAACGCTGGCGTTGCCGGGGCTTCCACAGGCGAAGATCGGTAACTGGCCGATTGCCATTCCACTCAACGACATGATCCGCACCGCTCACCAGTTCATTGCCATCCACCCCATAAGGCGAACCCTTGGCATCAACGACCACGATCTGCCCGCCGATATGAACACGAAAGGTACTGTTTCCGAACCAGGTGAGTTTCATCGGGCCTTTTCCGTCGCCAAGTTCCGCTGAGCAGCCTATAGGACAATTTCCACTGTCCAGCGAGCCACATGTGACCGACGAAAATCCCCTCGCCGCCATACCGCCGTCAGGTAAAATTCTGGGTCTGGACCTGGGCACCAAGACCATTGGCGTCGCGGTGTCCGATGGCATGCGCTATTCGGCCAGCCCGCTGGAAACGATCAAGCGCACCAAATTTACGCAGGATGCAGAGCGGATTATCGAGCTGATCGCAGAAAATCAGGCAGTGGCGCTCATTCTGGGCCTGCCCCTCAACATGGACGGCAGCGAGGGGCCGCGTGTGCAATCCACCCGCGCTTTCGCCCGCAATCTGGCGGCCAAAGTCAGCCTGCCCATCGCCTTTTGGGACGAACGGCTCTCGACCTCCGCCGTGACCCGCATGATGATCGAAGCCGACCTCCGCCGCGACAGGCGGGCGGAAGTGGTCGATAAACTGGCGGCCAGCTACATTCTGCAGGGCGCGCTGGACCGGCTGCGGAACTAGTCCGTCCGGCGGACTGCGCCTGGCGAAACCCCGAAATGCTGTTTGAATGCACGGCCAAAAGCGGGCTCGGATTGATATCCCATATTGCGCGCGACCTGACCGATAGGCTCACTCCCCTCCCGCAAGGCGATGCGCGCCTTGTTCAGCCGCCATTCGGTGAGATAACGCATGGGTGGCACACCGACCATTTCTGTGAAACGGGCGGCGAAGGATGAGCGGGACATGCCGGCCAGGCGCGCCAGACCATCTAGGGTCCAGTTCGCTTCTGGATTGCGGTGCATGGCGCCGAGGGCACGGCCCAATTGCTGGTCGCGCAAGGCCGCAAGCCAGCCTTGACGGGCTTCCGGCGCGGTATCCAACCAGACACGAATAGCCTGAATGATCAGAATATCTGCCAGGCGAGTGATCACAACTTCGCCGCCCGGCTTCAGGGTGGCGGCCTCGTGGGCGATCAGGTCGAGCGTGCTGCTGAGCCAGAGGCCAGCGGCGTCATGCCAGCGATCAATGTGCAAAGCCGGGGGCAAAGCGCCCACCAGGCGGCGGGCGGCAATATCATCAAAGGAGACAACGCCGGTCATGGCGCGTGTCAGTGGCCCTGGCCCCTCGACATGCAGCATCTCGTAGCGCTCGCTGACCCTGGTCATCGGCAGATCAAAAAGCGGAACAAGCGGCTGGCCCGGCTTGCTTGTCAGTTCCACCGGCGTACCGTGTGGAATGAGAACCATGCCGCCATTGGCCAATCGCTTGGGCTCCCGATCTGCGATGCGCAACCAACCTTCGCCCGCCATCACCACGATAAACAGCATCGAATCGACCATATGCGGCATGGCTATGCCCCAGGGCGCGGCCAGCTCCGCTCGGCAATAAAGCGTTCCATTCAAACGCAGCATATGCAGCACTTCGCCAAGCGGATCGGCGGCATCGATAGGCTGAAAATGTTCGGAAGCCATAAAACTCTCGCAGATAACTCATCCAATGTTCTGGACGAATTGCATATTATGTAAGAGTTTTTGACATGGAAAGTATGGCTATGAGTGGTGATTTTGAGAACGTAGCTTTCTCATTATAGGATCATCACGATGTCTCACACTCCAATTCTCGTCATTGGCGCAACCGGCAAGGTTGGTCGGCGGGTCGTTGCCGAACTCAGCGCCAGGGGCCGCGACCTGCGCATTGGTAGCCGCAGCGCCGCGCTGCCCTTCGACTGGTCCGATCGCAGCAACTGGGCCGAGCACTTCAACGGCGTTGAGACCGCTTACATTTCCTATTACCCGGATCTCGCCGCGCCCCAAGCGGAATCGGATATGTCCGCATTGATTGCAGTGGCAAAATCCTGCGGCCTGAAGCGCATGGTCCTGCTTTCCGGGCGCGGCGAGGCCGGCGCCGAACGCTGTGAAAACCTGCTGCGCGACAGCGGACTCGGATACACGGTGCTGCGCGCGTCCTGGTTCAATCAGAATTTCTCGGAGGGTCATCTCCATGCCGGTGCGATGAGCGGGTTTATCGCCCTGCCCGCTGCCGACAAGCTTGAACCTTTCATCGATGTGGACGACATCGCCGAAATCGCCGTCGAGGCGCTGATTGATGACCGCCACCATAACCAGTTTTACGAACTGACCGGGCCGCGGCTCATGACCTTTGCCGATGCAGCGAAAGAAATCGCGGCCGCGTCAGGATTGGCGGTGCAATATGTGCCTGTGTCCCTCACCGAATTTCATGCGGGTGTGACTGCAGAAATGGGTTCCGATGCCGCCGATCTCCTAACGGCGCTGTGCGGCGAAGTGTTCGATGGCCGCAACGAACATATTGCCGATGGCGTCCAGCGGGCGCTAGGACGGGCACCGCGCGACTTCGTCGATTTCTGCCGCAAAGTAGTGGCGAGCGGCGGCTGGCGGGTGGCAGCATGACCATGTCCAACGCAGCATTGCGCCTATTATTGATCGTCGGTGCCATGACCGCCCTGGCGGTCGCAACCGGCATATTGTTTTTGCCGGAGCTGTTCTATGCGAGTTACGGCATCGATCCGTCAGGCAATATTTCTCTACTTAACGAGTTAAAGGCCCCGGCAGTCGCCATAATGTTGGCCAGTGGAGTCATGGCATCGGCCCTGACGAAGCCCAAATTGCTGCCCTTCGCATTGTTTTCCGGTGTCCTGGTTTTTCTGTGCTTCGGGCTTGGGCGCGTAATTGCCGTGATGCAGGACGGGATGCCCAGTACGGCGCTAATCTGGGTTGCTGCGATCGAGGTTATGTTGGGGCTGTTTTTTGCCTGGGGCCTGCTTCGGTCTTCAACGGAGCGCTCCGCATAATTGGGCGAAAACGGACGGGGCACCTTGCCCCGTCCCCCGCACTCCGCTAGACCGCAGCAAATCGCAAGGGATGCGACATGCCGCAGCAGAATTCCTACGCCGGGCAATCCGGCGACTTCCCCCCATTCGCCCAGCGCCACCTCATTTCTATCGCCGATCTCAAGCAGCACGAAATCGTGGATCTGCTGGACCGGGCCGAACGAATGATCGAAGTGTCGCGGCAGGAGCGCAAATCGCTCCCCACGCTCAGCGGCAAGACGCAGATCAACCTGTTCTTCGAGCCATCGACGCGCACGCAATCTTCCTTTGAGATTGCCGGAAAGCGACTTGGCGCGCTTGTGGTCAATATGTCGGTGAAAACCTCGTCCGTGGCGAAGGGCGAAACTCTCGTGGACACGGCTGCAACGCTCAATGCGATGCGGCCTGATGTGCTGGTGGTGCGCCATTCGGCGGCGGGCGCAGTGGAATTGCTGGCGCAAAAGGTCGGTTGCTCGGTGATCAATGCCGGCGACGGCGCCCATGAACACCCGACGCAGGCGCTGCTCGATGCGCTGACCATTCGTAACCACAAGGGCACACTTGCGGGCCTTACAGTGGCCATTTGCGGCGATATTGCCAATTCGCGCGTGGCGCGCTCCAACCTGCTGCTGCTGGGGGCGCTGAACGTTCGGACGCGCGTGATCGCACCGCACACCCTGCTTCCGGCGGGCATCGAAAACCTCGCTACCGAGGTTTTTACCGACATGGAAGAAGGTCTCAAGGGCGTCGATGTGGTGATGATGCTGCGACTTCAGCATGAGCGCGCCAATGGCAAGATGATCCCGTCGGTGCGCGAATATTACCGCTTCTATGGCCTTGATGAAGCGCGACTGGCCCATGCCAAACCCGATGCCATCGTCATGCATCCCGGACCGATGAATCGCGGCGTGGAGATCGACCCTGCCATCGCTGATGGCCCGCGCAGCGTCATCAACGATCAGGTTGAAATGGGTGTGGCCGTTCGCATGGCTGTGCTCGATGCCCTGCTGCCCGCAAGGAACCAAGCATGACCCGCCCGCTGCTTATAGAAAACGCCCGTATCGTCGATCCCGCCTCCGGCACCGATCAGATAGGCGCCGTTCTGGTGGAAAATGGGCGTATCAGCGACCTGGCGTTAGGCGGTCCGGTGGGTGTGCCCGACGATGCCGAAGTCATCAATGCCAATGGGCAGGTGCTGGCGCCCGGCCTGATCGACATGCGCGTTTTCGTCGGCGAACCGGGCAAGGAATACCGTGAAACGCTGGCCTCGGCTGGGGCGGCGGCTGTTGCGGGTGGCGTCACCTCGTTCGTGATGATGCCCGACACCACTCCGGTGGTGGATGACGGCGCGCTGGTGGACTTTCTGATCCGCCGGGCCGAGGCGCAATCGCCTGCGCGCATCCTGCCTGCCGCCGCCATTACCAAAGGGCTGGGCGGAAAAGAAATTACCGAGTTTGGCCTGCTCAAGGAGGCGGGCGCCGTCTGCCTTACCGATGGCGCAGCCTCGATCCAGTCGACCGCCCTGCTCCGCAGCGCCATGGCCTATGCGGCCAATTTCGACATGCCATTCGTTCATCACGTGGCCGATACGGGCCTGATTGGCGAGGGGGTGATGAATGAAGGCTTCTTCGCCACCGTCCTCGGACTAAAGGGCATTCCGCGCGAAGCCGAGACGATCCCGCTGGCGCGCGACTTGCAATTGGCGGGGCTTACCAAGGTCCGCTATCACGCCGCGCAAGTGTCCACCGAGGGCTCGGTGGCGCTGCTTCAGGCCGCAAAGGCGCGTAACGCCAAGGTTACGGCTGGTATCTCGATCAACAATCTCTGCCTCAACGAAAACGACATTGGCCGCTATCGGAGCTATTTCAAGCTCAATCCGCCGCTGCGCGCCGAAGATGACCGGCAGGCGATGATCGAGGCTTTGCGTTCCGGAATAATCGATACGATCCACTCCGATCACGATCCGCAGGACAGCGAAGTCAAACGCCAGCCGTTTGCAGAGGCCTCCTATGGCGCTGTCGGGCTGGAAACGCTGCTGGCGGCGGCGCTGCGGCTGGTGATTTCAGGCGATGTCGACCTGCTGACCGTGCTTCGCGCCATGACCAGCCGTCCCGCTGAAATTCTCGGGCTCGACACAGGTCGGATAGCCAAGGGGGCTCCGGCCGATCTTATCCTTTTCGACCTCGATTATCCCTGGCAGGTCACCGAACGCGATCTGCGCTCGAAGTCGCGCAATACCAGCTTTGAAAACGCCCGTATGCAGGGCAAGGTCATGCGCACCATTGTCGGCGGCAAAAGCGTTTTCGAGCATCGGGACAGCTAAACGGCACAGTCTTTCAACACGCCGGGAAGCAAGCCGGGCAGGTCTTCGCTGAGCATGCCGGGGCCACCGAACCGATTTGCGGCTTCGGCGTGCAGCCAGACGGCGGCCGAAGCTGCCTCGAAGGCCGGCATTCCCTGCGCCAGAAGGCCGGTCACGATCCCCGCGAGCACATCGCCTGATCCTGCCGTGCCCAGCCATGGCGGCGCATTGTCATTGATGGCGGCGCGACCATCCGGTGCAGCGATTACCGTATCGCTGCCCTTGAGAATAATGATGGCTCCGGATAGTTCGGCAGCACAATGCGCCCGCTCCAGCTTGTTGCCTGCAAGCGCGCCGAACAATCGCGTAAATTCGCCTTCATGCGGGGTCAACACGACCGGCGCTTCACGCAGCTTGATGGCGTCGAAAAGTGCGTGAGGCTGACTGGAAAAACTGGTCAGCGCATCGGCATCGAGTACAATGGCGGCTGTTCCGGCAAGCAGCGTACGAACCCGCTCGCATGTCTCCTCGCCAATACCTGCGGCGGGGCCGATCAGGACGGCGTTGATGCGTCGATCATCCAGTAGCGACGTGAGCTGGCCGATGTCTTCGACAAGCTTGAGCATTATGGCTGTCACATGGGCGGCGTGAACCAGTAGCGCGTCCCGATCTCCAGCAAGCGACACCAGCCCTGCTCCGCAGCGAAATGCGGCTTGCGCCGAGAGGCGAGACGCCCCGGTCTGCAAGGCGGAGCCAGAAAAAACCAGCGCATGGCCGCGCGTGAATTTGTGATCTTCGGCCCGAAGTGACGGCAAATGCCAAAGGCCGGGCGTATTCCGCCAGGTTTTCACATCGACCGCCTCCAGCACGGTCTCGGAAATGCCGATATCGGACACGACGAGCTGCCCGCAATGCAGCCGCCCGGGCAGCAAAAGATGCCCCGGCTTACGCCGGAAGAAGGTCACAGTGCGATTTGCCCGAATGGCCACGCCACGCACCACGCCGGTTTCGCCATCAATGCCCGACGCGATATCGACGCTGACCACGGGCTTCCCCGATTGGTTGACCCGATCGACAAACGCAGCTTCAGCACCCGCAATATCCCGGTTAAGCCCGGCTCCGAACAAGGCATCGACAATCAACGCGAAACCCTCGATCGGCTGATCTTCGAGCGGGGCTGTCGGACCATCCCATAATGCGGCCATCGCCGCCGCGTCACCGCCTGATGCGTCAATATCTCCGGCATGGGCGACACTTACCGGCCAGCCTGCCTGTTGCAGATGTCGGGCAATGACATAGCCGTCGCCGCCATTATTGCCGGGGCCGCAGGCGATCAGCACCGGACCCGGCGAAAAATGCGCGACAATGTCGGCCGCCACCGAGCGCCCCGCGGCCTCCATCAACGCCGTCGCCTCAATGCCCGCGGCCACGGCGAGCAAATCGGCGCGCGCCATTTGCCGCGGCGTCAGAACGGCTTCCGGTGATGTCGTCAAAGGTCCATTCTCCAGCTGTCACCAAAGCAGGATGAAACTACCGGCACAGAAAGCCGGAGCGTCTCCGTCAGCGAAACGTTACCGATTTTGATAAAGTAGTATATGCGCCGGCAACAGCCCGTTGATGCGGATCGGTCATGTTGAATCACCCCTGTTTCAGGGAGGGAAATGTGCCCGATACGCTTGAACGACCCAGTATTGCGCTGCATGGCATACGCACGGTAACCGGGCGCTATGTCATCGGCCTGCAGCCGGTGGAGCCGGGCATAAATCTGTTCGGGTGCCGGCTGCGGATGCTGTCCAGCGACGCCTTCCGGGTGACCGC
>PJUL01001020.1_pt1 | contig 14358 bp, 16 predicted proteins | sample 1512221 | NCBI WGS metagenome assembly PJUL01 (sample SAMN08177667, study PRJNA422409) | Feces metagenome, whole genome shotgun sequencing project.
AGCGCATCGTGCTGCGCCCGCAGGAGATCAGCAACCACCCCGAGCTGATCCGCCGCATGGGCCTGATCGCGATGAACGGCATGATCGAGGCCGACATCTACGGCAACGTGAACTCGACCCACATCATGGGCTCGGCCATCATGAACGGCATCGGCGGCTCGGGCGACTTTGCGCGCAATGCCTATTTGTCGATCTTCATGACGCCGTCGCTGGCCAAGAACGGCAGCATTTCCTGCATCGTGCCCATGGCCTCGCACGTGGACCACACCGAGCACGATGTGCAGATCCTTGTCACTGAACAGGGGTTGGCCGACCTGCGCGGGCACTCGCCCTCGCAGCGGGCGCAGATCATCATCGACCGCTGCGCGCACCCCGACTTCCGCCCTGCGCTGCACGACTACGTGGCCCGCGCCAAGCGGGGCGCCGTGGGCCAGCACACACCGCACCTGCTGAACGAGGCGCTGTCGTGGCACCAGCGGTATGTGGAGACGGGCAGCATGCGCGCGCCAGCGGGCCCTGGCAGCACGGTGTAAAGAGGACACCCCCAGGCCTGCCAGGCCTTTGACAGCCAATTGCCAGCCTGGGCAGATAAAATCAGGGTTAACCCTAGGTCTATCGACCTCCCCCAGTCCACCCTCCACCAGCCCCTATCCGGGGCTGGTGGCTTTTTTGCCTGTGAGTTTTTTTGACCATGCAACGCCGTCAGTTCACCCAATCCCTTGTGGCCGCAAGCACCGGCCTGCTGCTTGCCACCTCTTCGCGCGCCGTGGGCGTGCAGGACCCCATGGACGCCAAGAGCGTGACCATTGGCTGCTCGCTGGGCACCACCGGCGCACTGGCCAGCCTGGGCAAGGAATTGAAGCAAGGGCTGGACGCAGGCATTGCGCAGGCCAACGCCAAGGGCATCCACGGCCGCGAGATCAAGCTGCTGGCACTGGACGACGGCTACGACGCCGCGCGCTCCGAAGACAACGTGCGCAAGCTGATTGCCGACGCCAGCGTGGTCTCGCTGATCTCCTGCATGGGCACGGCCAACAACCAGCGCATCCTGCCGCTGGTGGACGAGGCGCAGATCCCCTATGTGGCCCCACAGAGCGGTGCCACGTCGCTGCGCAAGGCCGAGTACCGCTCGGTGTTCCACGTGCGCGCCAGCTACGCCGACGAAGCCCAGCGCCTGACGCAAAAGCTGGTGTCCATGGGCATGAACGACCTGGCCATCGTGTACCAAGACACGGCGTTTGGCCGCGAGTTTCTGGCGGACGTGAACAAGGCCATGGCAGCCGCCAAGCAACCAGCACCCAAGGCTTTCAAGCTGGATGCACAGGGCGCGCAGGTGCCCGATGTGGTGGGCAAGGCCGTGGCCGCCAAGGCCGCCGCTGTGCTTCTCGGAACCGCAGGTGACGTTACCGCCACACTGGTCAACGAGTTCAAGAAGGTGTCGTCCAGCACGCCGCTGGCCGCCACCAGCGTGGCGCTGTCGGGCGACAACCTGCGCCAGCTGGGCGGCAAGGCCTCGGGAATTGCGCTGTCGATGGTGCTGCCCGACGCGGCCCGCACGAGCGTGGCCGTGGTGCGCGACTACCAGAAGGCCATGCGCGCGCTGGGCTACCAGGAGTTTTCGGCCCGCAGCTTTGAAGGCTATGTGAATGCCCGCGTGCTCACCGAAGGCCTGGAACGCGCCGGACGTGAGCTCACCCGCGCCAAATTGCGCAGCGCACTGGCCGGTATCCGCAGCAGCGACCTGGGCGGCCTGTCCATCGACTACGCCGGCGGCGCGCCGTATGTGGGCTCGCGCTTTCTGGACCTGGGGGTGATGGGCGCCAACGGCAAGTTTGTGGGCTGAGGATTGATCGTCCGAACCATGCCGTGTCAGCTGTGCTAGGCGTCTGTGACGCCCTTTCCTTGGACCGACTATAGAGGGTTGTTGTCTGGCAATTGCTTCTGCATGCACAGCATCTATCCGCTGCGCATACTGCACAATGCCCCGGCCGAAGAGAGGGAGAAACTTCGGCTCCACACAAGCCTCTGTGGTGTGTCACCGCCGAGGCCACGACCATCTTCAGTGATCGATTGCATGAAAAATCTCGCATTGTTGACCTTGCCTCGGATGATTGGGGCCGCCCTGGTGGCGTGCAGCTTTCAGGCGTATGCGCAGACTCCCATTGACGTAAAAATCCTAGGCGTGACTTTTATCGAGGCCCCTCCTGGCAGAGATAAAAATCTGGTTCCGTTTGCTGCCACCGGCGACATGGAAAAGGTGGAGGTCAACGCTATTGCCACCACGCGCTCCGGTCTTTTCACCCAGTGGACGAACTCGTTCTTTGACAAAGGCGACGTGCGAGTGACGGCGGTGTTCCCCGACAAAACCACCCAGAGCCTGGGTCAGGCGGACATCGCCAGCTTTCCGAAATTTTCAACCGACGCTCGCTCACGCAGCTTCGCACTGACCCTCAACCGGCTGCCCGACAAGGCGGTGACCGGACTGATCTTCGAAGGGACGGTCCCCCTCAGCGTGGCCAAGCGGACCACAAAAGCGGCCCAGGCTTTCGACCCGGAACGCCCAGGCCCCATCAAGCTGGGCGGGGTAGACATCAAGCAGTTCAAGGTAGATGGAAAGAGCGTCCAGTTCCAGGGCAATGACACGCTGTTGCGCATCAAGACGCTGTCCTTCAAGCTCTCCTCCGGCCAAGTGGTGCAAGCCGAGCGCGGCGCATGGGCGCGTATGAACAACGAACACCAGCAAACGTGGAATATCGACACAGCCTTTACCCGCGGCGAACTGCAGGCCGAGCTGTACGAAGACATGGAGACCGTGCGCCAACCCGTGCGTTTTGTCATCGGCCGCCCCTGGTAACGCCGCTTGCGTAGTGAGCGCACTGACAGAGGGCATACAGCAAAGCTGAGAGCGTACATAGGAAGCTCCACCTGCTCACCCCGGGCCATAGGCACAATCGCGGCTCGTACTGACCCGGCTCTGACGACCGTTGAACACCATGCCCATCTGGAAAAAACCCATCGACCTGGCCCTGCTGGAGGCCGCCAACCGCAACACCGCCGTAGAGCACCTGGGCATTGAATTTGTCGAGGTGGGTGACGATTTTCTGCGTGCACGGGTGCCCGTGGACCACCGCACCGTGCAACCCTTTCGCCTGCTGCACGGCGGGGTCAGCGTGGTGCTGGCGGAGTCGCTGGGCTCCACCGGCGCCTACTACACCCTGCCCGAGGGCTACCGCGCCGTGGGCCTGGACATCAACGCCAACCACCTGCGCTCTGCCACCAGCGGCTGGGTGACCGGGACGGCACGGCCCGTGCACATTGGCCGCACCACGCATGTGTGGCACATCGATATGCACAACGAAGCGGGTGAGCTGACCTGCGTGTCGCGGCTGACGATGGCGATCCTGGCACCGAGATAAGGTACATCCCCCTGAGGCACTGCGTGCCTTCCCCCTTCTCTCGAATCGCAGGCGCGATTCGGGAAGGGGGACGCAGCCCTCGCTGCGGGGCGGCCCTTGCTCGGCTGCCCTGGCCTGGCGCGCGCCAGTTGCAAAAGGCAGTGAAAATATGAGGAAAATTGGCCGCTACCGCACGACCATCAAGCGCAAGCAGCTATCTATTCAGTAGCATTTTGCTGCGCCAGGCGCTCGCTTTTCCAGTACACGTCATCGCCACCGTCCATGCGGTTGAGCACGCGGGCGAGCACGAACATCAGGTCGGACAGGCGGTTGAGGTACTGCCGGGGTGCGTCGTTGATGGCCTCTTCGTTGCCCAGCGCCACCACCACACGCTCCGCGCGGCGCGCCACTGTGCGGCAGACATGGGCTTGCGCGGCGGCGCGGGTGCCTGCGGGAAGGATGAACTCCTGCAGCCGGGGCAGCGCCGCGTTGTGGTGGGCCAACGCCTCATCGAGCGCCAGTACCGCCTCGGCCTTGAGCAGTTCGTAGCCGGGAATCGACAACTCGCCCCCCAGGTTGAACAGCTGGTGCTGTACCTCGACAAGCAGCTCGCGCACATCGGCGGGAACGCGCTCGCACAGCAGCAGGCCGATGTGGGAGTTGAGTTCGTCCACGTCGCCCAGAGCATGGATGCGCAGGCTGTTTTTGGAAACGCGTTGGTTGTTGCCCAGTCCGGTGGTACCGGCGTCGCCGGTGCGCGTGGCGATCTGTGTGAGTCGGTTGCCCATGGGGTGCCTCGGTAAGGTGGAGCGCAGGTGGCAGGGGCGCCGCATGCGGTGGAAGAATTCGCAGATTCTCCGCCACCCAGGTCCACTGCGGTGGGAGGGGACCTATCACCCTGCTCTCCGCACAAGAAGCCACATTGCGATATGGCTTCACCGTGCCACGCGCTGCCCAGACAGACCAACGCCCCTGCCATCACATGCAGGGGCGTTGGTTCGAACCCGTTGGCTACGCACGGCCCGATCAGTGGGTCATGGGGGTGCGGTTGAGCTTGTCAATGTCGGCGGTGGATACGCCCGTGTTTGTGGGCTGCAGGGTGTTCCAGGCGTTCGCATGGTAGATGTCCCACTCCTTGCGCGACACCATCCCGTCGCCATTGCTGTCCATCAAGCGTGCATTGACACGCGTCTGTGCGGTGGCTGCGGCCTTGCCGCCTGCTGCACTGGGGTTGATCTCGGCCACAGGGGCGGCACGGCCATCACCCGCGGTGGGGTTGGCGGGTGCAGCGCTGCTCTGGCTGCTGCGCATGTCCACCTTGTTCTGGGCATTGGCAGCCGCAGCGCCGCCCGATGCGGTGGGGTTGACTTCTGCAGGCGGACGCGCGGTGACATTGGCGGGGGCTTGTGCCAAGGCGGCGGTGCACGCCAGTGTGGCCAGAGCGGCGAGGATGGTTTGCTTTTGCATGAAAGGCTCCTTCGATAAAACACCAGAACAAGCGAATTGCTTGGATTCATTGTTTTGGCGCGCACGCCCGTCGCTTGTAGGACGTACACGGGCCTGCCGGTCATCCTGCGCATAAGCGCCGCAGTGGGGCATGCCGCCCCAAGCCTCTCTCTCCGTTGCCAGGGCTGCAGGCAACCTGTGAGCTACTTCTGGCTACATCCGCCCGCAAAAACTACATGTGCCGGTACTGCCGGGTTACACCACGCTGGGAAATGTTGACCTGGGCAACAGCAGGCAAGAGTGCTGGCCTTCACCACCGTGCTGCGGTGCAATGCAACCCTGTTCAACTTCGAAGGAGCTTAGCTTCCATGAAAGCACTGCAACGACGCACCTATTCGTTCGACACGCGCAGCGTGATGCTTTTCGCCGCCATCTCCCTGGGCGGCGCGGGCGCATTGCAAGCACAGACCACTTCGGCATCCCCCCAGCCCGCCCCAGCCAGTAAAACGGCACCCCAGGCGGACTCCAAATATTCGTATGGCCCCGGCACCGGCAACCCGTCCAGGGCGGCCACCACGGCATTCAACCGCGCAGACCTCGACAAGGACGGCCAGCTGACCGAGAAGGAAGCGACCCAGCTGCCGGCCATCAGCCAGCGCTTCAAGGAACTGGACAAGGACCAGAGCGGCGCACTGTCACCCTCAGAATTCGAGAAGGGCCTTCTGTCCTGATTTTTTGTGAGGCGCCTGGACCTGGCACGGTACCAGCCTCCGGGTGGCCTCTGGGATGTAGCGGGCCATTGGGGCCTGCGGACCCGCCTGCCCTGGAACTCTCCAGACCGTAGGCGGGCTTTGTTTTGGGTCAGTCGTGCAGCGACGACAGGAACTGCTGCAGCTCCGGCGTCTGCGGGTTGCCAAACAGCTCGGCGGGCGCACCTGCTTCATGCACACGGCCCTGGTGCATGAAGATCACGCGGTCACTCACCTTGCGGGCAAACGCCATCTCGTGTGTGACCATCATCAGTGTCATGCCTTCAAGTGCCAGCGACTCCACCACGCGCAGCACCTCGCCCACCAGCTCTGGATCCAGCGCCGAGGTGATCTCGTCGCACAGCAGCACCTGCGGCTCCATGGCCAGCGCGCGCGCAATGGCCACGCGCTGCTGCTGCCCGCCCGAGAGCTGATCGGGCATGGCGTCAAACTTTTCGGCCAGACCCACACGTTCGAGCAGCTTGCGCGCCTGCGCTTCTGCCGTCTTAGCATCACGCGCCTTCACCAGCGTGGGGGCCAGCATGATGTTGCGGCCCACGCTCAGGTGCGGGAACAGGTTGAAGCTCTGGAAGATCATGCCCACCTGCTGGCGCAACTCCCGCATGGCAGTGGGGCTGTCGTGCATGAGTTTCTTGCCGTTGACGCTCAGAGCGCCTTCCTGAAAAACCTCCAGCCCGTTCACGCAGCGCAGCAGCGTGCTCTTGCCCGAGCCGCTTTTTCCGATGATGGCAATCACCTCGCCCTTTTGCACTTTGAGATCGATGCCCTTGAGCACTTCGTTGGTGTCGTAAGACTTGCGCAGGGCCGTGATGTCCACGATGGGTGGATCGCTCACCACGATGCCATCGTGGGCGGGAGTGGGGGTAGCCGTGGTGGCTTCAGCGGCGGTTGCCATGGAGTTTCCTTTCAAGCGATTGCGCCACCAGGCTTACCGGGAAGCACAAAACAAAGTACAGCAGGGCCACACAGGCGTAGACCAGAAACGGCTGGTAGGTGGCGTTGGAGATCATGCTGCCCGCCTTGGTCAGCTCGACAAACCCAATGACCGACGCCAGCGCCGTGCCTTTGATCACCTGCACCAGAAAACCCACCGTGGGCGGCACCGCGATGCGCAGCGCCTGGGGCAGCACCACATAGCGCAGTTGCTCGCCAAAGTTGAGTGCCAGGCTCTGCGCGGCCTCCCACTGGCCCTTGGGGATGGAGGCCACACAGCCGCGCCAGATCTCGGTGAGGTACGCGCTGGTGTAGAGAGTCAGCGCCACGGCCGCGGCCGTCCATGGTGAGGTCTTGATGCCAAAAAGCGCAATGCCGAAATACGCCAGGAACAGCTGCATGAGCAGCGGCGTGCCCTGGAACACCTGCACATAGGCACCAATCAAACGCTCGGTGCCACGCACCTTGGACAGGCGCAGCACCAGCAGCAGCAGGCCTACCAGGCCGCCGCCGATGAAGGCGATGAGAGACAACGAGACGGTCCAACGCGCCGCCAGCAGCAGGTTGCGCAGGATGTCCCACAAGGAAAAGTCCACCATGGCTTATCTCCCCACCAGAAAACGTGCGCCGATCCACGTCAGCAATCGGCGCGTGGCCATGGACAGCAACAGGTACACGGCAGTGGCCAGGATGAAGGCCTCGAACGCGCGGAAGGTGTTGCTGGAGATCAGGTTGGCGGCATAGCTCAGTTCGGGCGTGGAGATCTGCCCGCACACGGCCGATCCCAGCATCACGATGATGATCTGACTGACCATGGCAGGCCACACCTTTTGCAGCGCGGGCGGCAGCACCACGCGCCGGAAGGTCTGGCCCGGCGTCAGCGCCAGACTGTGCGCGGCTTCGATCTGGCCGCGTGGCGTGGCCTCGATGCCCGCGCGGATGATCTCGGCCGAGTACGCACCCAGGTTGATCACCATGGCCAGCACGGAGGCGAACTCGGGCGAGAGCTTGAGCCCCAGCGCGGGCAGCCCGAAGAACAGGAAAAACAGCTGCACGATGAAGGGCGTGTTGCGCACCAGCTCCACATAGCTGGCCACCGCCCAGCGCAGTGGCAGTGCACGCGGCCCGAGGTTGCGGGCGCGTGCCCAGGCACAGGCCGTGCCCAGCAGCAGGCCCAGCACGGTGCCCACGATGGTCAGGCCAATGGTCCAGAGCACGCCGCGCACCAGCAACGGCCACGAGGACAGCACGGCAGAGAAGTCAAGCGCAATCAGCATGGTGCGAATGCCCTGTGGCGCTTGTCACGCCACGGTCCTGTTCGGTTCTTTCAGCAGGGGCGACAACAGCGATTACAGGGGCAGATCGCCCGCAGGGCGGCCCAGCCACTTGCTGGACATCTTGTCGATGTCGCCGGATTTGCGCGCCTCGGCAATGATTTCGTTCACACGCAGGCGCAGCTTGTCCTCGCCCTTGGCCACGCCGATGAAGTTGGGACTGTCTTTCAGCAGCAGCTTGTATTCGGTCTGCAGGTTGGGGTTCTTGACCATGATGGTCCCGGCCGTCGATGCGCTGGTGGCAATCGCCTGCGTCTGGCCCGACACGAAAGCCGAGATGCTGGCCGCGTGGTCTTCAAAGCGCTTCACGTCCACGCCGGGAGGCGCGACCTTGGCCAGTTCCTGGTCTTCCATGGCGCCACGCGTCACGGCCACGCTCTTGCCCGTGAGGTCGGCAAAACTCTTGATGTTCAGGCTCTTGCTGGCAAACACGGCCTGGAAGAACGGCGCATAGGCCGCAGTGAAGTCGATCACCTTTTCGCGCTCGGGGTTCTTGCCCAGCGTGGAGATGACGAGGTCGGCCTTCTGCGTCTGCAGGTAGGGGATACGGTTGGCGCTGGTCACGGGGATCAGCTCGACCTTCACGCTCAGCTTGGTGGCGATGTAATTGGCCATCTCGACATCCAGGCCCTGGGGCTTGAGGTCCGTGCCGACAAAGCCGTAGGGCGGGTAGTCGGTGGGAATGGCAATCTTGATTTCCTTGGCCTTGAGGATGTTGTCCAGTGCGTTCTGCGCATGGACGGCGGGCGCCATCAGTGTCGCTGCGAGGCCGGTGGCGGCAAGCACGCCCAGGGTCAGGCGGCGGGTGGACGAGGTGACGGTGCGGACGGTGGTCATAGCAGGGCTCCTAGGTAGGTGGATGCGTCGGCAGGCGCGTCTGGGTCAGACGCTGGGGGGGTGGAACTCTTGGGGGCAGCGCGGGGCTTGCGCGCGCGAGCTGGTGGGGTGGCTTGTGCAGGGCTCTTGCGCACCGGTGCCAGCGCATCGCGCAGCCCGGCCAGCGGGTCGCTGCTGGCCTGCAGGCGCAGGGCCGACTGCACGGTGCCGATGTGCTCGGACATCAGCGCTTCGGCGCGGGCAATGTCGCCTGCCTCCAGCGCCTCGACGATGCGCACGTGGTCGGCGCAGCTCTGCGCGGCATCGTGCGACGACTGGTAGAGCATTGCGATGAGCGTGGTGCGCGCCGTGAAGTCGCGCAGCGTGTCGGCCAGCAGGCTGTTGCCCAGGCACTCGGCCAGGCACACGTGGAAGTCGCCCAATAGAAAACTGCGCATGCCCACGTCGGTGCCCGCCAGCGCAGCCTTTTCGCGCTGCAGATGGCTTTTGAGCTGGCGCAACGCGGCCTTGTCCACCACCTTGAGCTGGTGCAGCAGGCCCAGCTCGATCACGCGGCGCGCCTCGAAGGCCTCGCGCGCTTCGTCTTGCGATGGCTCGATCACATACCAGCCGCGCCGGGCGCTGACCGTGACGATGCCGCGCGTGGAAAGCCGCGTGAGCGCCTCGCGCACGATGGTGCGGCTGCAGTCGAACAGCATGGCCAGTTGCTGCTCGCCCAGACGGGAGCCGGGCGCGAGTTTTTGCGCCATCACGGCTTCGATGATGCGGTTGCTGATCTCGGTGGCGGTGGTCATTGCCTGCGGTTACGCAGGTTCCGTGCCAACTGGTATACAAGCCGAATGCACCAGTCTGGCGCACGGAGACTGTGCACCGGGCGGTTCCCTGGCACCACGGACACGCTGCTTTGCATGCAAGTGGTGCGCGCACATCACAAGCGGTGCACGCGCGTGCCCGAAAAGTTGGAAAGGAATAGGGAAAGAAGAACGAGAAAGAAGGCTGGGCACCCGGCTACGCGAGCCCCGCGAGGCGCAGCAGCCAGGGCAGCAGCAATCCGCCGCCCACCGCCACCAGCACTGCCGGATGCCACCACGGCCAGCGCACCGTGCGGTGGTGGCCCAGCGTGCCTTCCACCACCGCCTGGCCCGCCAGCAGCACCAGCCACACCAGCAACAGCACCGCGCCCGGGTTGGCGGCCCAGGCGGCCGCCCAATCGCCCTGGACCAGGGCCGCACACGCATGCGTGCCGCCACACAGCGGGCAGGGCATGCCCGTCAGCGCGCGAAACCCGCAGCCCAGGCCCAGCCCGCCCTGCCCCAGCCACCAGGGCGTAGCGGCCATGGCCAGTGGCCAGCCCAGGCCGAACGCCAGCCGCAGCCGCCGAGCGTTCCCGTCCAGCGTCTGCCAGGCGGGCGATCTGGTCACCGGCACCACTACAGGGCCGGGGTCAGAGGGGAGGGAGCGCCACCGGTTCATCGCCCACCAGCTGGCGCGCCATGTAGTAAGAGCCGATGGTGGACAGCGGCAGCGTCAGCAGCGCGCCCACCCCGCAGAGCAAAAAGCCCAGCGAACCCACGATGCCCAGCACCAGCGAACAGAAGAACGCCGAGCCCAGGTTCTTCGTCACGATGCTCCAGGCCTGGTTGAAGGCGGCCACACCATCGCGCTCGCCGCGCGCCACGAGGAACAGCGCCACCGGGGGCAGCGCCATGACCAGCAGGCCGGGGATGAAACACAGCATGAAGCCCAGCGACACCACCAGCGAGCTGATGAGCCCGGCCACAAACGCGGGCACAAAGTCGTCAAAACCCCGGAAGATGTCGCCGATCTGCACCGCCTCGCCGCGCGTCTCGCGCTCGATCATGCGCATATAGCCCACCACCATGGGCCCGGCCAGCAGGCCCGCGCTGATGCTGGCCACCACCATCACCAGCAAGGTGCACACCACATGGGTGATGGCGTTGTTCTTGAAGATGCCCCAGGCACCCGACAGGCAATCCCCCACATTGGCTGAAGCCATGGCAACCCCCTCTGTTTAAAGTCGTCAGATAGACGCAAAACCAGTGTAGCGAGCCGCCGCTCCGGCATCTACCTCTGCAGCCACCTCGGCGGCTACTTTGTCAGAAAAGACCGTCCCACAGCGAGAGCCGCACAGGCTCCGGGTGGGGAGCGCACGCAGGCGACGCCAAATCGAACCGCTGAACCAGCGGTTGCACGCCCGCGTACGGCGCCCATCCGGGGTCGCCCCTTTGTGCAAACGCCACCCAGCCCTGGTGCATGGTCGCAGCCAGCGCGGTGGGTGGCCTGAGCCCTGTCAGTTCCTGCCCCGTGGTGGTGTGGAGGTTGCCGAAAACAAACGGCAGCTCTACCCCATGCGCCGCCCCCAGGCGCCCCCGCCACTGCGGCGAAGGCCAGGCGAATTCATAGGCATGGGCACTGCGGGCCCAGCGGCTGGCCAGCGCTGCAATGCGCTGGGCGGGCACGCGGTAGTAAAAGTCGGACTGCAGGGCACACAGCAGCTCGCCGGGCGTTTGGTGTGTGGGCGGCAATGTGGCGCGCAGGGCCTGCACCGCGTCCGCGCCCAAACCCACCTCCTGCGCAAAAGCCAGCACCTGCGCCTCGGTCACGCGGTCCATCGCGCCGCCCGGCACGTGGTACAGGCGCATCTCCTCGGCATTGCTGCCTACCAGCACCTGCAAGTCTGGCGGGTGCGCCGCCCACTGCTGCGCCAGCGCCTGCAGCGGCGGCGCAACAAGCACCTGCCCGTCCACCACGGGCCGCAGGGGAAAGAAGTTGCGGATGCCCAGGCCGTGTTGCTGCCGCAGGGCCGGGTCGGCCGCGAGGCGGTGCACCGCGTGCAGCACGGCTGGCCGGTCTGCCGCACCCAGCGCAGCCAGGGAAGGCGCCACCCCCACCAGTGCAGCCACAGCGCGGCGTGCAGCGGCGGCCTCTTGCAGCGTCTGGCAGGCCACGCTCGGGCTCTGCAAGATGGCGCGCTGCAAGAGCCCACGCGATGCGGGCATGCCCAGCACACAGGCCAGTGCGCCCGCACCGGCCGACTGGCCGAACACCGTGACCTGCGCCGGGTCGCCGCCCCAGGCGGAGATGTGCTCGCGCACCCATTGCAGCGCGGCCAACAGGTCCAGCAGGCCGCGATTGGCGGGCGCTGCGCCGCCCCGCGAACCAGCCTCACTCTCGTCCTCGAAATGCAGAAATCCATCGATGCCCAAGCGGTACTGCAGCGACACAAACACCACGCCCTGGCGCGCAAACGACGCCCCGTCGTACAGCGGCTCGCTGGCCGCGCCGCGAAAGAACCCGCCGCCATGCACCCACACCATCACGGGCAGGCGGGCGCCGGGCTCGGCAGGCGGGGCCCATACGTTCACGGCCAGGCAGTCCTCGCCCCCCAGCATGGGCGCATCCGCACGCGCCGTGCGGGGCAGCTGCGGTGCCATCGGCGCAAACCCGGTGGCATCGCGCACGCCAGGCCACGGTAGCGCTGGCACCGGCGCCGCAAAGCGCAAAGTGCCGCTCGGCGCCTGCGCATATGGCACACCCCGGAACACACGAACACCCTGCTCCCACAGGCCGCGCAGCTGCCCGCCATGGGGCAGCGTGACCAGCGGCGCCGCTGTGCTCGCACTCATTCCGTGGCTAGGCCCAGCTTGTCGATCAGCGGGCGCCACACAGCCGCATCGCGGGCCGCCCAGATGCGGGCATCGCCGGGTGTGGAAGTGGTCAGTGTGACGTTCATGGCTTCCAGGCGGGACTTGTACTGCGCATCACCACCACGGCATTTTTCGGTGACGGCATTGAGCCGGTTCAGCAGCTCGGGCGAGGTGCCTGCCTTGGCCACCACCGCAATCCACGCAGGCCGCGCCAAGTCGCTGGCGGCGGGCAGGGCCTCAGCGATGGTGGGCACATCGGGCAGCAGCGCCGAGCGCTGGGCACCGAACAGCGCCAGCGGCACCAGCTTGCCCGCCTTGACCTGCGCCGCCGCCGTGCCAATCACCAACGTCATCGCGTGGATCTGCTGGCCCATGAGCGCAGTCAGGCCCGCGCCCTCGCCCACAAAAGGCACATGGGTGCCGGGCACACCCAGCTTCTCGACGAGTGCGGAGGTCAGCAGGTGTGCCGGGCTGCCCTTGCCCGGCGAACCAAAGTTGACCCCGCCCGGCGTGGACCGCGCCAGCTTTTGCAGATCGGCCAGGTTGGCAATGCCCTGCCCTGCGGGCACTGCCAGCACCAGCGGCGACGTGCCCAGCACGGCCACGCCGTCAAAGTCGCGCAGCGGGTCGTAGGGCTGCTGCTTATAGACATAGGGCGTGATGGTCATCTGCGACATGCCGATGCTCAGCAGGTTGTAGCCGTCTGCGGGCTGGGCCTTGAGGTAGTTGACGGCCAGGATACCGTTGGCCCCGGGCTTGTTTTGCACCACCACGGGCTGGCCTAGTTCGCGCGCGACGCAGTCGGCCCACACCCGCGTCATCGCGTCCGAGCCGCTGCCGGGCGGCTGCTGCGCGATGAGCTGGATGGGCTTGGCCGGGTAGGCTGCGGGCTGCTGTGCCAGGGCGCCACCGGCCAGGCAGGCGAGTGCGGCCAGCGCGACCGTGCGTGGAACGCGCGTGAATGCTGAGGTCATGGTGTGTCTCCTAGTGATTTTTTTCGATGGGTGTACGCGTTGCGTGGCGTGCAGGCGGGAGATACTGCACATCACAACAAGCAGACAAATGGGGGATCAGCGGCGGCGTGTGCGCGCCTTTGGAGGCACAGCAGCGGCCTCGCACCGGATCGCAATCCAGTCGGCCAGGCAATCCAGTTGCGCCTGCTGGGCGGCATCGGGCACTGCGGGCGGTGCGGGTGCAAACAGCTGCAGCAGCCCCAGCCCGCGCAGCGACGACAGCACCAGACCCAGCAGGCCATCGCGGTCGGGTTCTGCCGCCAGCTCGGGGAAGGCTCCGAAGAAGCCTTGGTGCATGCGCGCCTGCACGCTCTGGCGCAGCTCGGCAATGTGGCCCAGCACTTCGGGCTGGTTGCGGCAGCCCAGGTAGATGTTCCAGGCCACGATGAAGCGCGGCTGCGCATAGACCAGGCTCCACACCGCCTGCACAAACTTCGCGGCCCGTTCGCGCGCGGGCAGCGCGGGGCTGGGCCAGAGTTCGCCCGAGCGCACGGTGGACTCGATCAGCTCGCTCAGCACATTCATCATCAGCACCGCCTTCGACTCGAAGTGGTGCTGCACTGCGCCCGAGGTCATTCCCGCCGACTTGGCCAGCTCGTGGATGGACATCTCCTCCAGGCTGCGGTGCTGGATCACGTCGATGGCCGTGGCGATCAGGTGCTGGCGGGTGGCGGCGCTGCGCTCTGCATGGGTGCGGCGCACCCCGGTCTTGGGGGAAACACGGTGGTTCATGGCGCTTTCACAATATACATTTCAAACGTAATGTATTTATGCAGGCGCCGACCCACAAGCCCGTGAATACCCGCATCCCCGCACAGGCCCAAGTTGGATCACGCAGGGCCCTTGCACGGGGCCGAACCTAGAATGCTTCTCACTGACTGCACCCACCGGAGACACACACCATGAACGCCCCCACCGCTGCCGCCCACCTGCTGCCCGAAATCAAGCTGCGCGACGTGCCC
>PJUL01001022.1_pt1 | contig 14330 bp, 13 predicted proteins | sample 1512221 | NCBI WGS metagenome assembly PJUL01 (sample SAMN08177667, study PRJNA422409) | Feces metagenome, whole genome shotgun sequencing project.
CACGCTGCACACCTCGAGCGCCGCCAAGACCATCGACCGGATCATCGACGTGTTCCCCGCCGAAGAAAAGGAGATGGTCCGCGCGATGCTTTCCGAATCGCTGCAGGCCGTGATCTCGCAGACGCTGTGCAAGACCAAGGACGGGTCGGGCCGCGTGGCGGCGCACGAGATCATGCTGGGCACCAGCGCCATCCGCAACCTGATCCGTGAAGCCAAGGTGGCGCAGATGTACTCCACCATCCAGACCAGCAACAGCGTAGGCATGCAGACGCTGGACCAGAACCTGACTGATTTGGTACGCCGAAACATCATCAGCCCGGCCGAAGCGCGCGCCAAGGCGAAGATTCCCGAGAACTTCCCGGGCTGAGAGAACCCCCTCACCTGCACACACCAGACATTGCGGCCCACAGCGCCGCAGACCGGAGCAATGTATGAAAGGCATTCTTGGCCTTCTGAAAGTAAAGACCCGCGGCGGCAAACCCACGGACGACCACACCGATTCCGTGCTGTTCTCCACGGCGTTTGCCGGTCAGGGCGTCGACGACTCGATGCTGGTACCCTGGGAGGCGCGTGCGGTTGAAGTGGGTGCCAAGCGGTTGCCCACCAGCCGCGGCGGCAAGCTGCTGCAAGGCCTGTGGGCCAAAGACAAATACATGGCGCACCTCGACAAGGACGCCGTGGAGCGCATGGAGCGCTTTTACGAGTTTGCCGGGGTGCCGTCCAACCGCGACGTGATCCGCCAGGACGAGTACGGCAACTTCATGGTGGTGCTGCTCACCGGCACCATTGCGGTGGACCGCGTGCAGCCCTGGGGCGAGCAGCTGCGTCTGGCCGAAACGCGGCCCGGCGACATCCTGGGTGAAATGTCCTTGCTGGACAGCGGTATCCGGTTTTCGGCCTGCACCACGCTCACCGACTGCGAAATCGCGGTGCTGAGTGCGGAAGCGATGGACGACATGATGACCAAGGACCCCCAACTGGCCGCCAGCCTGATTGCGCTGCTGGCCCGCAAGCTTTCGCTGCGCCTGCGCGTGGTGAGTGCACGCCTGAGCGACAACCAGAAATGATGCGTCGCACCCACGTCACCAATGACCGGTTGAATGCCGAACACGCACGGGAGAACTTCTGATGGAACGCGATCAGGCCAGTAAATTCATCAATGACCTGCTCAAGCTGATGGTGAGTCGCAATGGCAGCGACTTGTTCATCACCGCAGACTTCCCGCCTGCCATCAAGGTCGACGGCAAGGTCACCAAGGTTTCTCCGCAACCTCTCACGCCCAACCACACACTCACCCTGGCCCGCGCCGTGATGAGCGACAAGCAGGTGGCAGATTTCGAGCGCACCAAGGAGTGCAACTTCGCCATTTCGCCAGCGGGCATTGGCCGCTTCCGCGTCAACGCCTTTGTGCAGCAGGGCAAAGTCGGCATGGTGATGCGGACCATCCCGCTCACATTGCCCACCATTGATGGCCTGGGTGTGCCCCAGGTCCTCAAGGAAGTGACGATGACCAAGCGCGGCCTGTGCATCCTGGTGGGTGCCACGGGCTCGGGCAAGTCGACCACACTGGCCGCCATGGTGGACTGGCGCAACGAGAATTCCTTCGGCCACATCATCACGGTGGAAGACCCGATTGAATTTGTGCACCCGCACAAGAACTGCGTTGTCACACAGCGCGAAGTAGGCCTGGACACCGACACCTGGGAAGCCGCGCTCAAGAACACGCTGCGTCAGGCGCCCGACGTGATTCTGATGGGCGAAATCCGCGACCGCGAAACCATGGAACACGCCGTGGCGTTTGCCGAAACCGGCCACTTGTGCCTGGCCACGTTGCACGCCAACAGCGCCAACCAGGCGCTGGACCGGATCATCAACTTTTTCCCCGAAGAGCGCCGCGCCCAATTGCTGATGGACCTCTCGCTCAATCTGCGTGCCATGGTGTCGCAGCGGTTGATTCCCAAACAGGACGGCAAGGGCCGTGCTGCGGCGGTGGAAGTCATGCTGAATACACCGCTGATCTCTGACCTGATCTTCAAGGGCGACGTGGCCGAGATCAAGGAGATCATGAAGAAGAGCCGCAACCTGGGCATGCAGACTTTCGACCAGGCGCTGTTCGACCTGTACGAAGCGAATCTGATCACTTACGAAGACGCGCTGCGCAACGCCGACTCGCTCAACGACCTGCGGCTGCAGATCAAGCTCAACAGCCAGCGTGCCAAGTCACCCGATCTGGCCCAAGGCACCGAACACTTTGCGATTGTTTAGGCACCGCCCCGGCACGCTTATTCACCTGCTACGTTCATCTGCCTGCCCGCCCTCTTGGGCGGGTTTTCTTTTCCACACACCCTTCTTCCATTCACACATGCCAAGCACCAACCCTCGCAGCTACGACGCAACCCCTTCGCGCAAGGTCGCCTTTCTGGGCCTGGGCGTGATGGGGTATCCCATGGCCGGGCACCTGGCGCTTGCCGGCCATCAAGTGAGTGTCTACAACCGCACCACTACCAAATCTATAGCATGGTGCGCAGAATTTGCGGGCGTTAGCACGCCAAAACATGCCACAACGCCGCGCGAAGCGGCAGCGGATGCCGACATCGTTTTTTGCTGCGTTGGTAACGACGATGACCTGCGCTCCGTCACGCTGGGTGCGGACGGCGCCTTTGCGGGAATGAAGCCGGGTGCGGTCTTCGTGGACCACACCACAGCGTCGGCCGAGGTGGCGCGCGAGCTGTATGCAGCGGCCAAGGCGCAGGGCCTGCATTTTGTCGATGCCCCGGTATCGGGCGGTCAGGCTGGCGCGCAAAACGGCATGCTCACGGTGATGTGTGGCGGTGATGCCGACGCGTTCAACACGGCCCAGCCCGTGGCGATGGCGTTTTCCCGCGCCTTCACGCTGCTGGGCGACAGCGGCGCGGGCCAGTTGGCCAAGATGGTCAACCAGATCTGCATCGCCGGCTTGGTGCAGGGCCTGTCAGAGGCCGTGGCCTTCGGCCAGAACGCAGGCCTGGACATGAAGCAGGTGCTGGACGTGATCGGCAAAGGCGCTGCGCAAAGCTGGCAAATGGACAACCGCGGAAAGACCATGGTCGAGGACAAGTTCGACTTTGGCTTTGCGGTGGACTGGATGCGCAAGGACCTGGGCCTGGTGCTCGACGAGGCCAAGCGCAACGGCTCGCGCGTGCCTGTCACGGCGCTGGTGGACCAGTTCTATGCCGATGTGCAGAAGATGGGCGGCAACCGCTGGGACACCTCCAGCCTGATCAAGCGCCTCAAGTAGAACCCACCTGAATTGCGTGCAGAGCGTTGCTCGTCCGACGGGGAAAGCAGCCCTCAATCACTTTGTGGAGCTTGTGCTCGACAGAGTCGCTGGCGGGACTGGCGACAGCCGTTTGAGGCCGCTGGCCTCCCATAAAAAATCCCGGCTCGCAACATGCAGGCCGGGATTTTTGAATTCACCGCGGTGCAGGCTGCTGTGCCTGCGCAAGGCTTGTCAGCCCCCAGCTGGCTTGGTGTTGTCCGTTGTCACAGGCGCGGGCTGCGGTGCGATGCGGCTCAGTTCTTCTTCCGAGACGATTTCGAACACACGCACTACCTTGCTCACGCCGCTCACGCCACGCGCGATGTCGGTGGCACGGTTGGCCTCGCGCTGGGACACGCGGCCCATCAGGTAGACGATGTTGCGCTCGGTCACCACCTTGAAGGCGGTGGCCGAAATGTCCTTGGCGTCCACCAGGCTGGCGCGCACCTTGCCGGTGATGAAGGTGTCGTTGGACCGTTGGCTCAGGCTGGTGTTGGGCATGACGGCCAGGTCGTTCACCACCGAGCGCACGTTCTCCACGCCGCCCACGATCTGCTCGACGGTCTGGCGGTCTTGTGCATTGGGGGCTTCGCCCGTCAGCAACACCTGGCGGTTGTAGCTCGTGACATTCACATGCACGCGGTCGCCCAGCGTCTCGCGGATGCGGTTGCCAGCGCGCAGTTCAATGCCTTCGTCCTCGACCTGCGTGCCTGCGGTGCGGCGGTCTACTGCCATCACACCGCCGACCACGGCGCCGCCGATGATGAGCGGCGCACAGGCCGACAGGCCCGCTGCCAGCGCCGCGGCGGCCAGCACGGTGCACATCGTGCGGGGCGCACGCAGCGCGCGGCCAACACGGCTCAGGGGGTTGAACGAAAGGGTTGCCGGGGTGGAAATGGGGTTCATAGCGGATTCTCCTGTTCACCAAGTAACTGGGCGTCCACGCCGTCTGCCAGGCAATGCAGCACCAGGGCATGGACTTCGCGCACACGGGCCGCACGGTCGTGCGGCACGCTGATCAACACATCGGTCTCGCGCACCAGGGCGGCCAGTTTGCCCCCCGTGCGGCCGGTCAACACCACCACGGTCATGTCGCGCTCATGCGCTGCCTCGGCGGCGGCCAACAGGCTGGCGTCATTGCCTGACACCGACAGGACCAACAGCACATCGCCCGCCTGGCCCAGAGCCCGTACCTGGCGGGCGAACTGCTGGGTGGTGTCTTGCGCGGCGTTGCCCGCCGTGGTGGTCAGTAGCGTGCTGTCGGCCGTCAGCGCCAGCGCGGCCAGTTCGGGCCGCTCGCGCTCAAAACCCGTGACGCAGAAGGCCGCGAACTGCTGCGCCTCGGCGGCCGAAGGGCCATTGCCACAGGCCAGCACCTTGCCGCCGCTGGTCACACAAGCCAGAACGGCCTGCACGGCCGCAGCGATGGGATGGCTCAGCGCCTGTGCGGCCTGGTACTTCAGGTCGGCGCTGTCGATGAAATGCTGTTGGATGCATTGCTCAAGCATGAGGGCCCGATGATACCTTCCGCGTGTTACAGCTTTTGTAGCAAACCGTAGACTCTGGGGTTGCGTTGGCGCTGAAAATGCCCAGCGCCAGCAAGCCCGGAACCTGCGCCGTTATTGCGCGTCAAAGGCCGCCTTGATCCACTCGATGGCGCCCTCCACCAGCACCACATCAAAGCGGCACGGCGGTGGAGACGGCAGCCGCAGCAGATAGTGCCGGGCCGCAGACACAATGCGTTGCTGCTTGGTGGCGCTGATGCTGGCCCCGGCCCCGCCGAAGCCGCTGCCCGAGCGGCTGCGCACCTCCACAAACACCAGCGTGCCATCACGATCACGCATCACCAGATCGATCTCGCCACCGCCACGCCCGGGCGTCCGATAATTGCGCTCCACCATCTTCAGGCCCGCTGCCTGCAGATGGGCCAGCGCCTGGTCCTCTGCCGCATTGCCGCGTTCGCGCGTGGTCGTTGCTCCAGGCGCTGGCTGGCCGGCCACTGCCGCGGGTTTTTTCTTTCCAAGGAATGTCATTGAGCGCATCTTTCGCTTCAGCCCTCGATGCCGCACGCCAAGCAGCGGCCTCCCAGCATTATCCTGAGGGGGCTTTGTACGTGGTCGCCACGCCCATCGGCAATCTGGCAGACATCACTCTGCGCGCGTTGCATGTGCTGCAACTGGCCGACACCGTGGCCTGCGAAGACACGCGCCATACGCAGTCGATGCTGCGCGCCTATGGCATCGACAAAAGCGCTGCTCAGCTGCTGGCCCTGCACCAGCACAACGAGGCCGAAGCTGCGCAGAACGTGGTGCAGCGGCTGCAGCAAGGCCAGCGCGTGGTGTATGTCAGCGACGCGGGCACACCCGGCGTGAGCGACCCTGGCGCCCGTCTGGTGGCCGCAGTGCAAGCGGCCGGCTTGCGCGCAGTGCCGCTGCCAGGGGCCAGCAGCATCACCACCGCCCTCAGCGCGGCGGGCGCCGTGGCCCATGGCAGTGAGCACAGCGGTTTTGTATTTGCCGGTTTTCTGCCCACCAAAAGCGCCGAACGCGCCAGCGCCATCGCGCAGCACCTGGCTCCCGAAGCCCGCTGCGTGGTGTTGCTGGAGGCCCCCCACCGCATTGGCGAGCTGGCCCAGGCACTGGCCGTGTTGGGCGAGCGCCCGGTCACCCTTGCGCGCGAGTTGACCAAGCAGTTCGAAGAAATCACCACCCAACCCGCCCATGCACTGACCGCATGGCTGGACGGCTCACCCCAACGCTCGCGCGGCGAGTTCGTCGTGCTGCTGCACCCGGTGGCCATGACTGCCGACGATGGCGGAGAAAGCCTGCGTGTGCTGCGCCTGCTGCTGAAAGAACTGCCGCTCAAAACCGCCGTGCGACTGGCTGCGGAGGTCAGCGGAGCATCCCGCAACGTGCTGTACGACACGGCCTTGGCCTGGAAGCGTGCAGCTGATGGGGCCGATGGGGGCAGCGCGGCAGAACAGTAGTCCGCGCGTGTTCGGCAAAAAATCAAGCAAAAATGGCCTCTAGCGCTTACCCATCAAGCGCTAGCAGCTATCAAATCAGGAGTTTCCAGCTCCCAAAGAGGCAAAGCAACGCTCCGCCAGTCAACCCGTCACGGCCAGTCCCGCGGCCACGCCGCCGAACAGATCGCCCTCGCGCTGCGGCGTGGCGGGAAATGCCACCTTGAGCGCCTGCCGGAGCGGCCGCAGGGCGGACGAGCCCCCGGTCAGATAGATCGCCTCCAGCCCCCGCCCGGCCACCCCTGCCTGTTTCAGGCAATCTTGCGCACATGCTACGACCTGCTGCAGCGGCTGCTCCAGATAGCGCGACAACCCCTCCGGGGTGACGGCAGCCTGCAGGCCTGGCTCGATCCAGTCGAGGGCCATGGGCGCATCGGCATCCGACACCGATGCGGCAATCTTGGCCTGCTCCACCGTATCGGCCATGCGGTGGCCCAGGCGCTCGTTCAACACCCGCATCAACCGTGCGTGCAGCTTCGCGTCGGCATAGTCGGTGCGCAGCGCCTGTGCATCGCGCAGCGCGCGCGGCGAATACAACCACTGGATCAGGTGCCAGGTGGACAGGTCAAAAAACACCCGGTTCGGCACCTCGCGCCCCGAAGGACCGGTGTGCCTAAAACCGAGCAGCGGCATCAGCAGATCCAGGCTCAGCCGCCGGTCAAAGTCCGTGCCGCCCACGTGTACGCCGGTGGTGGCCAGCACATCGCTGCTGCGGTCTGCCTGGCCACGCCGCTCCGGCCCCAGGCGGACCACCGTGAAGTCCGACGTGCCACCACCAATGTCCACCACCAACACGAGAGACTCTTGAGTGACCCGCTGCTCATAGTCCAGCGCCGCAGCGATAGGCTCGAACTGGAAACTGATGTTCTGAAACCCCGCATCCAGCGCGGCCTGCCGCAGCGCGGCCTCGGCCTGCTGGTCCCGAGTGGGGTCGTCGTCCACAAAATGCACCGGCCGCCCCATCACCACCCGCTGCGGCAACCCGCCCAGCTCATCCGCCGCCTTGCGCGCCAGCATGCGCAAAAACATGCTGATGATGTCCTGATAGCTCACCAGCTTATCGTGCACGGCAGTCTGGTCCTGCAGCAACGCACTGCCCAACAGGCTCTTGAGCGACCGCATCAGCCGCCCCTCGGTGCCCGCCAAGTAGTGCGCCACCGCATCCCGCCCAAAGTGCGTGCGGTGGTCTTCCGTGTTGAAAAACAGCGCCGTGGGCAACGTATGCGCCCCAGCCTCCAGCGCCACCATGCGCGCAGGGCCAGCGCCCTGCCGCACTGCCATGGCGGAATTGGAAGTGCCGAAGTCGATACCGAGGGTGGTGTCCTTCAAAACGTGCATGGGTCAGGCTAAGGGGGAATCAAACATAACGGCGTCCGCAGCCTCCCAAAGACGGCAAGTGCGAAGCCATGTTCAATGGAAAAAGCCCCTGACTCAGAAGAGTCAGGGGCTTTTATTTGGTGGCCTGGGGCGGAATCGAACCACCGACACAAGGATTTTCAATCCTCTGCTCTACCGACTGAGCTACCGGGCCTGAGCCTCAAATTATAACCAGAAAAACTGCCTCATCTCGGCGGCTGGCAGAATTTATTGCCGCGCTTGGTGGTGTCAGCTGCGTTTGCCGCGCCCCAGGTCTACGCCCAACTGGCGCAGCTTGCGGTACAGGTGGGTGCGCTCCAGGCCGGTTTTTTCGGCTACGCGGGTCATGGAGCCGCCTTCGCGGGCTAGGTGAAATTCAAAGTAGGCCTTCTCGAACCCATCGCGTGCTTCGCGCAGGGGGCGGTCCAGGTCGAAACCCTGGTGGGCGTGTGGGCCGGCGTCGGCGTGGGGCTGCTGGGCTGCCGATACGGGTGGCAACTGCGCGAATGTGGGGTCTGCCGATGGCGCGGACGGGGCCGCGGTGGCGGCGGCAGGCGCAGACGACGGGTGGGCGGCGGAGTTGCGGGCCAGGCCCTGTTCCACGGCCTTGAGCAGCTTTTGCATGGTGATGGGCTTCTCCAGGAAGGAGAAGGCCCCGATGCGCGTGGCTTCGACGGCCGTGTCGATGGTGGCATGGCCGCTCATCATGATCACGGGCATGACCAGCGTGCCGGCGGTGGCCCATTCCTTGAGCAACGAGACGCCGTCGGTGTCGGGCATCCAGATGTCCAGCAGCACCAGGTCGTAGCTATTGCCAGCACGGGCGACGCGCGCCTGGGTCGCGTTTTCTGCAAGGTCGACGCTGTGACCTTCGTCGTTCAGGATTTCCGACAGCAGATCGCGAATGCCGAGCTCATCGTCGACCACCAGAATGTTTGCCATGTGTGTTGAGACGCCTAAGGAGACCTGAAGGGTGGCACGGGGGTGTTGTTATGACGCCACCGCGGGTTCAGGGGCGAATGATAACGACACTTGGGCCCCAAGCACCACGCCGTTTTCCGTGCGGTTGGACAGATCGATGCGGGCGCCGTGCTCATCGGCGATCTTCTTGACCACCGCCAGCCCCAAGCCGGTGCCCCGTGGTTTGGTGGTGACATAGGGTTCAAATGCGCGCTGCAGGATGTGTGCGGGAAAGCCGCCTCCCGCATCCGACACGGTGAGGCGCACGCGGCGAGAAGTCTCGCTCCAGCGGGTGCTGATGCGCACTGCGGGAAGGGGGTCAGGCAGGTTCGCGCGCGACTGTTCGGTGGCGTCCTGGGCGTTCTGCAGCAGGTTGTGCACCACTTGTCGCAGCTGTTGCGCGTCGCCCGCGACAGACGGGCAGCGGGGGTCCAGCTCCGCTTCTACAGCCACGGCGGCGTTCTCGGCGCCATACAGATTGAGCACGTCGGTCACCAGCGCGTTGAGGTCCAGCGCGTGCAGTTCTGCGGCCGGCAAACGGGCGTAGTCGCGGAATTCGTTGACCAGCCGCTTCATCGCATCCACCTGCTCGACGATAGTCTTGACAGACTTGGCAAGGATGACTTGCTCAGGCCCGGGCAGCTTGCCCGCGAGCTTCATTTCCAGCCGCTCCGCAGACAGCTGGATCGGGGTGAGCGGGTTCTTGATTTCATGCGCAAGGCGCCGGGCGACCTCGCCCCAGGCTTGCGCGCGCTGCGCGGAAACGATTTCGGAGATGTCGTCAAAAACCAACAATCGGGAGGCATCAGGCAGTTCAGCCCCGCGTGCCACAAGACTGGTGGCGTGCTGGCCGACCCCGACAGACGACGCATGCAGTTCAAAAGGCTGCTGCCAGTGGTCCAGCCCATGGCGCTCATGGTCGCCCAGAAAGGTATCAAAGTGCTTTTGCACTGCCGCGGCAAACTCGGCCAAGCCCGGCGCATCTGACAGCAACCGCCCCTCAAAGGCAGCCATGGGCGCGCGCAGGATGCGGGTGGCGCCCGGATTGGACGAGCGGACAACGCCCTGGGCGTCCAGCACGATGACGCCCGCCGTGAGGTTGTCGAGGATGGTTTGCAGGTTGGCGCGGGCGGCATCCACCTCGCCCATGCTTTGCTCCACTGCTTGCCGCGCGTCGGCCAGTTGCTGGGTCATGAGGGCGAACGAGCGGGTGAGTCCGCCCATTTCGTCCTTGCCCTGCAAAACCGCCTTGGGGCTGAGGTTGCCTGCTGCCACTTCGCGCACGCCTTCCGCCAGCACCAGCAACGGCCGCGCCAGTTGGTTGCCCAGCAGCACGGCCAGCAGCACCGCGCCGAACACCGACAGGAACAGGCTCAGCGTGAGCGTGCCCACATACATGCGGCGCAGGCCACCGCGCGCCAAGGCCCGCTCCTGGTACTCGCGGTTGGCCTCCTGCACGGCAATGGCGTTGGCGACCAGCGCGGGTGGCAGCGGCAGCGTGGCCTGCAGGTAACGCGGCTCCACCAGCAGGCCCACCGCAGGGCTGCTGACCAGCGCCAGCACCTTGACGCGCGCGTTCTGCGCTGCGGCGGGGTCTGAAATATCGTCCAGCCCCTCAATCTGCGCCGTGGCGCGTTGCTGGCGCACGGTGCGCAGCAAGGGCACGCCCGGCTTTTCGGGGTTGAGGCTGAAGCGGGACTGGCCCGCACTGGCCACCGCCTGCCCGCCTGCGTTCCACAACACCACGTCGGTGGCGCCCAACTGATCACGAATGCGCTCCAGCACCAGCCCGGCGGAGGCATCCGGCACTTGAGCGACCTGGGCGCTGGCATTGCGGGTTTTGGCGGCCATGTCGGCAGCCAGTGAATCCAGCGACACACGCGCCAGGTTCACCCCGGCCGACAGCGCGCCCTCCACCTTCACATCGAACCAGCTCTCAATGGAACGGGTGACAAACTGGTACGACACAAAATAAATGAGCAGCCCGGGCACCAACCCCACCAGCCCGAAAATGGCGGCCAGCTTGACCAGCAACCGGCTGCCAAACCGCCCTTTGCGCAGCCGCACCGCCAAGCGCACGGCAATCCAGACCAGCACGGCCAGCAGCAGCAGGGCCACCAGCACGTTCACGCCAAAGAGCCAGGCGTAGTTGCGTTCGTACAGCGCACGGTTGTTGGTGGCCAGGGTCAGCAGAAACAGCAGCACCAAGCCGATGGCCGACATGATGGCGGCCCCCACGCCCACCGCCCACCGCACGGCCTTGGATTGCCGTGATGCAGCATGCGCTGTGGCAGATGACGAAGAAGGGGGTGCTGGCGTGGGGGCAGCGGCGTTGGTGTTGAACGGATCGGTTCCGCTCATTTCGTGTGCTCCGCGCCGACACGCTGGCTGCGCGATACCAGGAGGTTCCAGCCTGAGCGCCCTACCGCCCCGATCTGGAAAGGCCGAGGCAATTGCGACATATCCAGCCGAAAGCGGAAATTGACCGTGTGCACCGCATCCGCATCAAGCGCGTCGCCTTCGGCAATCTTCCAGCGCGAAATGCGCTGAACTGCGGCCATGGCATCGCCAAAATCGTCGAAGTTCTGCCCCAGCGACACACCAAGCCCAGAGTTGGTGATGGGTGTGGGCGAGATGTTCAGCCGCCAGCGGCGTGTGAGCGGCTGGTAACTCAGGCGCAAGTAGCGGGTAGTGGCAGCGACCTCCCGGTCTGACCAGTACCAGCGGTCTCGCATCACCTGCGTTTCGGCCACGAAGAACATGGGGATGCCTTTGTAGAGCGCATCTTCGGCCAAGGCAGGCAACGCGAATTGCATGGTGGTGCTGAGGTACAGCCCGTCTTCCGACTGGCTGAGCCGAAGCTCGCCCACCTCGGGCGGTGCCGCTTCTGCGGCCGCGGCTGGCGCGTTCAACAACGCCAAGCCGGCGCCGAACCACACCACAAAAGCAAGCCAAAGCACGGCCCAACGGGCCCGCCGCGGCTCATTGAGACGATTTTTGCAACAGTGCGTAAAAGAACCCGTCGTGCTCACCGGTCAGATTGTCCCGGACAGTGCCTCCCTTGTCCGCGTTGCCGGGAATTAAATGACCGGGTGAAGGCAGCAATTGCGCATCACTGTTGTGCGCAAGAAACGCTTGCACCTGATCGTCACCTTCGGCGCGGAACACCGAACAGGTGCAATACAGCAGGCGCCCGCCGGGCTTCACCAGCGGCCACAGCGTGGCCAGCAGCCGTGCCTGCAAGGCCGCCAGTTGGGCGATATCGGCTTCGCGCCGGAGCCAGCGCACATCGGGATGGCGTCGCACAATGCCGGACGCGGTGCACGGCGCATCAAGCAGGATGGCGTCGAACAGCGCTCCGCCACAGTGGGTTTGCCACCAGTCTTGAGGACGGGCCGCGTCGGCCACCAGCACCTGGGCGCTCAGTCCCAGACGCTGCAACGTATCGCCAATGCGCACGCTGCGGTCGGCGTCAATCTCCAGTGCCGTCACCTGCAGCGGCGCAGCAGCGCCCGCGTATTCGAGCAGGTGGGCCGTCTTGCCGCCGGGGGCGGCGCAGGCGTCCAGCACGCGCAAAGGGCGGCTCAGGTCCAGCCCCTGCAACAACAAAGGCGCGGCTTTTTGCGCCGCGGCGTCCTGCACCGAGACCCATCCCTCGCCAAAGCCGGGCAGGCTGGTCACTGGCACTGCCTGCTGCAATACCAACCCGGCATCCTCAACAGCGATTGCTTCTAAATCAATAGCTGCTAGCGCTTGCTGGTATTGCGCCAGAGTACATTTTTGCTTGTTAACCCGCAGCGTCATCGGCGCATGGGTGTTGTTGGCTTGCAGAATGTGGTCCCAATGCCGCGGGTGGTCCTTGCGCAGCCGGGCCACCCACCATGCGGGGTGGTTCCAGCGAGCCAGGGGGTCGGCATCGGTGCGCGCCACCAACGCGTCGCGCTCGCGGAGAAACCGGCGCAGGCAGGCATTGATGAACGCCGACTGTTGCCGGGTGGGTGGGTGGTGCTTTGCAGCCTCGACCGCCTGGTTGACCAGGGTGAAGGGCTCGTAGGGCGCTTCGGCCGGGTTCCAGCTCAGGGCCAGTGCTGTGCAGAGCAACGCGTCTGCGGCCGGCGGCGGTGTGCGCTGGACCAGGCAGCGGCTCAGGGCCTGCGCTCGCCCGGCATGGCGCAGCACCTGGAACAGCAGGGCCTGCACCCCGGGCCGCAACGGTGCCGACACCGCCGCCAGCGCCGCTGTGCCCGATTGCCCCGCTCGGATGGCCTGCAGTGCGCCGGCCACGCCGATGAGTTGTTGCCACAAAGCGGGCGCATTCGATGGGTGCGCAGCCTCCGTGGGAGTTCCGCCCTCCTGCATTGGTCGGGCAGGCCGCGGCGTCAAGGCGGAGGCGGCACGGGCCGTCGCGTTTGAGGGCGCACCGCGGCGAGGGGAGCCCTGGGTGGGTCGTCGGGTCATTGAGCGGTTCTGGTTGTCACTGCAAGGCCTCCAGCACGCGTGCTGGCTTGAAACCAAACACCCGTGCCAGCACGCTGGCCGGAAACTGGCCAATCGCCTCGTTGTATTGGGCCACGGCGTCGTTGAAAACGCGGGCAGCCTGGTCATTCTGCTGCACGTGCTCATCCCAGCGCGCCTGCCACAGGCTGGGGGTGGACGGGTCACCGTCGGGCGCTTCCAGCAAGCCTTCACGCGCGGCCCCTCGCCAGGAGTCGCGCAGCACGCCGCGGGCCGCCGTCAAGGCCGCCACCGCATCCACGGACAACGGGCGCGCACGCACCACGGCCAGGCAGGCGCTGAGCTGGGTGGCGGCGCCTTGTAGCGCAGCCATCTCTTTGTCCACGCCCTCATCGCCCTGCTGCGCGCGCTGCTGTACCGTGCGCGCAGCGTTGAACTCGCCCAGCAGCGCCACCATGCGCACCATGTGCGCATCAAAGCTGCCAAAGGCCTGCGCCACCGCCGAGCGCAGGCGCATGAGCCGGTTGTAGGCGCCAAGTGCCCAGAACAGCACGATGGCAAATGCCATCCAGAAAAGAGGCGATGACCACATGAAATACCGCCGGAGCGTCTGCTGCACTCTGGCCCGAAAAGTTGAAAAAGCAGGAACCGCGTTCCATAAAAAAGCGCCCCCGCCTGCCTGAGGACAGGGCGGGGGCGCTTTGCTGACAGCTAAAGCCTGGGGCTGTCAGGTCAGTCGGCAGCCGCGTCGGAGGCGTCGGCGCCTGCAGCGACTTCCGTCGCATCGGCCTGCGCGCTCATTTCAGCCGCCTCTGCGTCGGCAATGGCGCGGCGCTCGGCGTCGTCCATGGCGTCCTTGGCCTTGCGCGCCTGGTGGTAGGCCATGCCGGTACCGGCAGGGATCAGACGGCCCACGATCACGTTTTCCTTCAAGCCACGCAGCTCGTCGCGCTTGCCCATGATGGCAGCCTCGGTGAGCACGCGGGTGGTTTCCTGGAAGGAAGCCGCCGAGATGAACGAATCGGTCGACAGCGAGGCCTTCGTGATACCCAGCAGCAGGTTGCTGTAGGTCGCGGGGATCTTGCCGTCCGATTGCAGCGCATCGTTGGTGTTGAGGATTTCGGAGCGCTCGACCTGCTCACCAGCAATGTAGTTCGACTCGCCGACGTTCTCGACCACCACACGGCGCAGCATCTGGCGAACGATCACCTCGATGTGCTTGTCGTTGATCTTCACGCC
>PJUL01001025.1_pt1 | contig 14309 bp, 14 predicted proteins | sample 1512221 | NCBI WGS metagenome assembly PJUL01 (sample SAMN08177667, study PRJNA422409) | Feces metagenome, whole genome shotgun sequencing project.
AACTCTGGGTCCCGGCTTTCGCCGGGATGACGGCAATGGAGTCAGGGCAGCGGATCAAAACCGAAATCTTCGGCAAGATCACGCCAGGTCGGGTTGAACGTCTCGATCAATTCCAACTTCCATGCCCGTTTCCATTCCTTGATCCGCTTCTCGCGGACGATGGCTGACTCCATCTCGGCGTGCGCTTCATACCAGACGAGCCGATTGCAGCCGTGCCTGGCAGTGAAGCCAGGAATGGATTTGGTCCGGTGCTGGTAGATGCGCCCCGGAAGACCCGAGGTCACACCGGTGTAGATCGTGCCGTTTCGCCGGCTCGCAGCGATGTAGACGGCTGGTGCCCTATCCATACCGCTATCCCCACCCTCCCAGCGAAAACCTTATTCGGGGCACATCATGATGCACGTCGATGGCCTGGGCCGTTCGACCCAATCTATTATCGGGGCGATCGTTCATGCCAGAAGACTGATCGGTAACGGACGCGTCTACCGGATCCGGGTGAAATAGTTGGTCCGCATCACCGGTTTGCCGCCCTCGCCGATATAGCCGGCAGTCTCGATCATAGACCTGCCGTCCGGCGCGACCGTGTAGACCCGCGTCGAGGCGGGAACTCCGCCCTTGCCCAGCACCATGACCATCACATTGGGCGCCGGCAGCTTCACCGCAGCGATGTCGGCCTCGGGACTGCCCTCCACCACATAGGGCGTGCCGTCGGGCGTATAGATGCCTGCCGTGTGGTTCTCGTAATCCTTGCCGATGATGTCGACATTGGTCCGCCACTTGCCGCCGCCGATGTCGGTGTAGCTGATCGTCACGCTCTTGGGCCGCGCCTCGGGAGGCATCGGCAGGCGCTCGACCTCGACCGCCCAGCTGCCAAGCAGTGGCGACGGCGCCACACTCTGCGCAAATGCCGGCGCGGCCTGACCGAACCCGGCCAGCAACAGAATCGCGAAGAACTTCGTCATCATTCTCTCCCGAAATCGATCCTCGAAGAAAGAATATCAGCGCAGATCAGGCAGTCGCGATGTAACTGCCGCTGTAACAAGTCGCTTGCACCAACCCGCTTGTTCGCCTTACGCTCTGACAACGCTGCCAATCGCAAGCTTATTGCCCAAGAGGTAATTGTTAGCGATAACAGCTTTCGGACTTCGCAAAGCGAAGCCGGCAAGAGAGGGGTGCCCATGGGCGAAGACTTGGCGTTGGTGGCCGATATCGGCCGCCAATCGGTGCGATTCGGGCTGACCGGCGGCGATGCGGGCCTTGCCCCGCGCGACGTCCGTCGCTTCTCCACCAGCGAACATCCCACCTTCACCAGCGCGCTGGTCACCTATCTGAACAGCCTCGGCCTGCAGGATGCGCGCCTGCCGAGCGTGCTCGCTGTGGCGGGCGCGGCGCGCGGCGACCTCATCAATCTCACCGGCAGCCGCTGGTACATCTCGCTCTCCGGCGTCGAGGCCGTGTTGCGCGTGCCGCCCCGCGCGCTCAACGAATGCGCCGCGAATGCGCTGGCACTCACCACTCTGCCAGCCAGCGCCTTCACCGCGCTGCAAGGGCCACCAACCCGGCCAGTCGCGCCCGGCGGCAACTATGTCGTGATCGGCACCGGTACCGGCCTTGGCGTCGCCGCGCTGATCACCGCGGGCGACCGGCTGGTCCCGGTCCAGAGCGAGGCCGGCCATATGGCGCTCGCCCCGCAAACGCCCGACGAGCGCAAGTTCGCCGAATTCTGCCGGCTGCGCGGCTCCGCGCTCGACGTCGAGACGCTGCTCAGCGCGCCAGGCCTGTGCCTCGCCTATGAGGCACTTTCGGGCGGCGCACGGCCTGCCACGCCCGAGGAAGTCACCCGCAGCACCGGACGGGATACCATCGCCGCCGCGGTGGTCCGCATGTTCGTCGAGTATCTCGGGAGCTTTGCCGGCGATTTGGCGCTCGCCTTCGGCGCGTGGGACGGCATCTTCCTCACCGGCGCGATCAGCCGTGCGCTGCATCCCCATCTGATGGATCCCGGCTTCCGCCGCCGCATGGAGGGCAAGGCCGCCTTCCGGCGCCAGATCTCCGAGGTGCCGGTGGCGCTGGTCAACCGCAACGACCTCGAACTTATCGGCGCAGCCGCCGCCTATGGGAACGCCTGAGCCGTGCCGCCCGTTCTTCCGGTACACCAGAACGGGAGAGACTCATGGCCGACGTCGCGGAACTCAAGCAGCATCTCTGGAGCAAGCTGGCCGCCAGCCCGTTCGTGATGGTCGGCCTCACCGGCAGCGACCAGCACCATATCCCGCTCACCGCGCAACTGGATGCGGATCAGGTCGACACGCTGTTCTTCTTCGCCGGCAAGGACAATCGCCTTGCCCCTGGTGGCCGCGCGATGGTGCACTTCGTTGCCAAGGGGCATGACTATTTCGCCTGCCTCGACGGCGATCTGCGCATCGACAACGACTTCGCCCAGATCGACAAGCTGTGGAACAAGCATGTCGAGGCCTGGTTTCCCGGCGGCAAGGACGATCCCAACCTCGCCCTGCTCCGCTTCGACATCGACAGCGCCGAACTGTGGGAAGCGGACATGTCGCTGGGCGGCATGTTCAAGATGCTGTTCGGCGGCACGATCAAGGGCGACGAGGAAGGTAGCCACGCGGTCGTGGACAGCACCGCGACCTAGCCGGGACTCCGCCACGGTTGGGGTTGGGCTTGACCTGCCGCCTTGCCCCCGTCACGCCACGCACATGACAGGGCCTTCGCTCGCACACCGTATCCGCACCGAGGCGCACGCGATCTGGTTCGCGGTGCGCGATCCGCGCACGCCGCTGGTTGCCAAGCTGGTCGGCGTGCTGGTCGCCGCCTATGCGCTCTCGCCGATCGACCTGATCCCGGACTTCATTCCCGTGCTCGGCCTGGTCGACGATGCGATCGTCATCCCGCTCGGCGTCTGGCTGTTCGAGAAGCTGATCCCGCCCGCGCTCTTCGCCGAGCATCGCGCCCGCGCCGAGATCGAGACGCAGCGCCCGGTCAGCTGGCCGGGCGTGCTGCTCATCATCGCGATCTGGGTGGCGGTGGCCTGGCTGATCTGGAGCGTCGTCGCCACCAGCGAGTATAATTGACGGCATAGCCGTCACCCCGGCGAAAGCCGGGGCCTCGGCCGCGCGCAACTGCGTGAAATCCCGGCTTTCGCCGGGATGACCTTCAAGCGGAGTGCGTCGCCATCCACTGCTCCAGCACCGGCGCGATGCGGTTGCGCCACTTCGAGCCATTGAAGATGCCGTAATGGCCCACGCCCTCGGCGAGGTGATACTGTTTGAGCGCCTCGGGCAGCGAAGTAGCGATGGTCAGCGCAGCCTTGGTCTGGCCGATGCCCGAAATGTCGTCCTTCTCGCCTTCAATCGCGAGGATGCCGACGTCCTTGATTGCCGCAGGATCGACCTTACGGCCGCGATGCATCATCTCGCCCTTGGGCAGCGCATGCGCCTGGAACACCAGGTCGATCGTCTGGAGATAGAATTCCGCGGTCATGTCGCAGACCGAGCGATATTCCTCGTAGAACTTCATCGTCGCTTCGGCGCCCTCGTCATCGCCCTGGACGAGATGCTTGAACATCTCCCAGTGCGAAATCATGTGGTTGCCGAGGTTCATCGTCATGAAGCCCGCGAGCTGCAGGAAGCCCGGATAGACCTTACGGCCGGCACCGGCATAGGTCATCGGCACGGTGGCGATGACGTTCTGCTCGAACCAGCTGAACGGACGCTCGGTGGCGAGCGTGTTGACCGCGGTCGGCGCCTTGCGGGTATCGATCGGGCCGCCCATCATGGTGAGCGTCGCCGGGCGGTTCGGGTGGTTGTCGGCGCTCATCAGCGCGACGGCGGCATAGGCCGGGACCGAAGGCTGGCACACCGCCAGCACGTGCGGGCGGGCGTCACCATCCTTGCCGATAAAGGCGAGGAACTCGATCAGGTAATCGACATAGTCCTGAAGGTCGAAGCGACCTTCGGCCATCGGCACCAGCTTCGCGTCGCGCCAGTCGGTGATGTAGACGTCCGCCACCGGCAGCATCCGCTCAACCGTGCCGCGCAGCAGCGTGGCATAATGGCCGGACATCGGCGCGACGATCAGCAGCTTGGGGCCGCCCTCCACGCCTTCGCGCACGAAGCGCTTGAGCTGACCGAACGGCTTGCGCAGCACGACTTCCTCGCGAACCTCGACCGGCTTGCCGTCGATCTCGGTGCGATCGAGCGCGAACTCGGGCTTGCCACGCGGCGCGGAAGCGTGGGCGAACACCTCGAGTGCCGAAGCCATCACCGGCCCGCCGCCGAAATAGGCGAACGGATTGGCGGGATTGTTCAGCAGCCCGGCGGAAAAATTGGCCAGCGCGCTCGCACCTGCGAGAAGCGAGCGCTGAATCTCATAAGCGTCGTACAGCATTGCGTCCCTTCCGCCGTCCCCCTCCCCTCGACGGCGGCGGCTTATGTTAGCGTTATAGTGGGCCAGTGCTGCGGTGCAACGGCGCCCGGTATCATAATGCGACAGAATGAGGACCAGTTCCCGTACCGGGATTACGAAATTGTGGCACCATTGCCGCTAAGCCTCTCTGAGCGCTCGATTAAACCACCATTCCGCGATTCGCGTTAATTCGCGGCAAGCTTCCTCCGGCAAACGACAGTTTCCCTGCCCCGCCATGTGCGCTAGTCCGCCACCCATGGCCGAACCCGCCCCGACTGCGCCGCCGCAGAAGCGCAAGCTCTCCAACCTGCTCGTCGTGTGGAGCTTCACCCGGCGCTATCCGCTCCAGCTGCTGATCGCGATCGTCGCGCTGCTCGGCTCGTCGGTGACGACACTGCTGATCCCGCGCACCTTCCAGCTGATCATCGACCACGGCTTCGCCGCCGGCGTGGATACCAGCCGGATCGGCATCTATTTCGAGGGGCTGCTCGTCGTCGTCCTCGCGCTCGGGCTGTTCACCGCGATCCGCTTCTATTTCGTCTCCTGGCTGGCCGAGCGCACCGTCGCGGACCTGCGCATCGCCGTGCATCGCAACCTGCTGCGCCTGCCGCCGAAATGGTTCGAGGAGAACCGCCCCTCCGAGATCGCCTCGCGCCTCACCGCCGACACCGCGATCGTCGAGCAGGTGGTCGGCTCCACCGTATCGATGGCGCTGCGCAACCTGCTCACCGGCACGGGCGGCGTGATCTATCTGTTCGCGCTCTCGCCCAAGATCGCAGCCTATCTCATCGTCGGCATCCCGATCACGATCCTGCCGATCGTCTGGCTGGGCAGCCGCGTCCGCCAGCTCTCGCGCAACAGCCAGGACCGCGTCGCCGATGTCGGCTCGATCGCATCCGAAACGCTCGGCGCGATGCGCATCGTCCAGGCGTTCGGCCAGGAGCAACGCGAAGGCGAACGTTTCCAGGGCGCCGTCACCCGCACCTTCGAAGCCGGCAAGCGCCGCTTCGGCCTGCGCGCGGTGATGACCGCGCTGGTGATCGGCGCGCTGTTCTCGGCGATCGTGCTGATCGTCTGGGCCGCCGTCGCCGATGTCGCCGCCGGGCACACTTCGGGCGGCTCGATCATGGCCTTCGTGCTCACCGCCGGCCTCGTCACCGGCTCGTTCAGCACGCTGACCGAAGTCTATGGCGATCTGCTGCGCGCCTCGGGCGCCGCCAGCCGCTTGGCCGAGCTGCTCCACGAGCAGCCCGACATCGCAGCTCCCGCCAACCCGGTCGCCCTGCCCCAGCCGCCCCAAGGCGCGCTGACGTTCGATCATGTCTCTTTCCGCTATCCCACCCGCCCCGAAGTCTCGGCGCTCAGCGACTTCTCGCTCGACGTCCGCCCGGGGGAGACGGTCGCGGTGGTCGGTCCTTCGGGGGCTGGCAAGTCGACGCTCTTCCAGCTGCTCCAGCGCTTCTACGATCCGGAAGGCGGCGAAGTCCGTATCGATGGCGTGCCGATCAAGTCGGCCGACCCGGCGGACGTCCGCGCCCGCATGGCAATGGTGCCGCAGGAGACGGTGATCTTTGGCGCCTCGGCCCGCGACAATCTGCGCTACGGCGCCTGGGGCGCCAGCGACGAGCAGATCTGGGCCGCCGCCCAGGCCGCCAACGCCGCCGACTTCCTCCGCGACCTGCCCGAGGGGCTCGACACCTTCCTCGGCGAAGGCGGCGCCCGCCTGTCGGGCGGCCAGCGCCAGCGCATCGCGATTGCCCGCGCGCTGCTCCGTGACGCGCCGATCCTGCTGCTCGACGAGGCCACCTCCGCGCTCGATGCCGAGAGCGAGCGCCTCGTACAGGACGCGCTCGAGCGGCTTATGGAGCACCGCACCACTTTGGTGATCGCCCACCGGCTCGCCACCGTCCGCGCCGCCGGCCGGATCATTGTGATGGACGAGGGCAGGATCGTCGAGACCGGCACGCATGCCGAGCTCGTCTCCCAGGGCGGGCTCTATGCCCGACTCGCCTCGCTGCAGTTCAACGAAGCCGCCTGACGCGGCGCTTCGTCACGCCTCGATCGTTGCCGGTGCCATCGCCGGCAGCGTGAACAGGAAGGTCGCGCCGCCCTTCTTGCCGTTGATCACGCGCATCGCCCCGCCATGCGCCTCGACGATACGCCGCGAGATGGACAGGCCGATCCCCATCCCGGCATCCGCCTTGGTCGAAGTGAAGCGCTCGAACAGCTGATCGAGGATCGCATCCGGCACCCCCGGGCCATTGTCGCGGAACTCCAACTCCACCCACTCCGCATCAATCGGATGGGCGGTGATCACGATCTTCCCGTGCACGCTCTCGGTCGATCGGATCGCCTCCACGGCATTGCGCAGCAGGTTCACCACGACCTGCTGCACCTGGACGCGATCGATGAAGACCTGGATCTCGCGCGGCTCCACCGCCAGCTCGATCTCGATGTCATGCGCTCCGCTGCCCGCCGTGACGAGCCGCACCGCATCGTCGAGCATCGGCACCAGCGATTCCGCGCGCTTCTCCACTTCGCTGTGCTGGGCGAATTCGCGCATGCGCCGGATGATCTCGCCGGCCCGCGCTACCTGCGCACGGGCCTGCGCCACCATCTCGGGGGTGTTGCCTGTGCCCTCCTGCCGGGACAGCATATAGCCGACGGCGGACAGATAGTTGATCGCGGCGGTCAGTGGCTGGTTGAGTTCATGCGCCAGATCCGCGGCCAGCTCACCCATGGCATTGTGCCGCGAGACCTGCGCCAGTTCCACGCCCAGCCGGACGAAATGCTGGTCCGCGGCCAGCTTCTGCGAAAGGTCGCGGGCGAACAGGGTGAAGCGCGGATCGCCGTCTGAATCCGCGAGCAGCGCACCGCGAAGCTCGAGCGGAAATTGCGAACCATTTGTGCGCACCCCGTCCCCGGTCAGCAGAAAGGCCGGCTCCCGGCGCGCGAGCAATTCGGCGAGGCGCGCGGCCACCTTGTCGCCGAGATAAGTGCTCATATTGCATCCCGATGCATCAAGCGGCACCGCCCAGAGCCGCGCTGCGGCCTCGCTGAAGTCGAGTACCCAGCCTTCGCGATCGGTCACGATCACGGCATCGGGAACCCCGGCCAGGATCGAGCGAAGCTGATTGTCGCGCCGTTGCAGCGCATCATATTTTCGGGCGATGCGCTCCTGCCGAACGAGCAGGACCATCGACAGGACCAGCAGACACAGCGCCGTGCCAACCGGCACCGTTGCATGCCCCGGCGCGCGCAACGCCGGAATACCGATCATCCAGCCGGACAACATCAGCGCCGGCAGCGCGATCGCCAACGCCAGCAATCCGCTCGCCTTGCGGCGGGCCGGGCGCTCTTCGGCTTCGATCTGGTCTCCGGCGCGTTTTATTGCCCGTACTCCGGCCTGGCCATCGAGCATTGCCGACGGCGATTCATGCGAACGGCCTTAGCAGCTTATCCGGCGCTCTGCTGCGGCGCGGCGACGCCGCCAGCACCAGAAACTGCATATTTTATGCAATTTCAGTCTGGCGGCGTGCGACCGGGAGCTCGGGGTCAGTTTCAGGCGATGGTCAGGCCCACTGCGATGTTGTTGCGGGTGGCGTTCGAATAGGGGCAAATCTGATGCGCGGCCTCGACCAGCTTCTCGGCATCGGCACGGTCAACGCCCGGCAGCGTCACTTCCAGATCGGCAGTGATGCCGAAGCCGCCTTCCGCGCGCGGGCCGATGCCCACCGTGGCAGTCACGGTCGTCTCGGCGGGAACCTTGAGCTTGAGCTGCTGTCCGGCGACCTTCAGCGCGCCGATGAAGCAGGCCGAATAGCCAGCGGCGAACAGCTGTTCCGGGTTGGTGCCTTCGCCACCGGCGCCGCCCAGTTCCTTCGGGGTGGAGAGCTTGGCGGTGAACCGCCCGTCCTCGCTACGGGATTCGCCGTCGCGGCCGCCGGTGGAGGTAGCGCGGGTGGTGTACAGTACGTTGACGGACATGTTCGATCTCCTCATCTGGTTTTTGCGATATTGTTTATCGCGATAAACATTAGGTAGGCAACGAGTCGGGCCTTGTCCAGCGAAATCGTTATCGCGATATAGATTTTGATGATATTGGCCTTTGCCAAGGAGACAGACGATGCCCGCCGCCGCCCCGCTCGATGATCAGCTCTGCTTCTCGCTATATGCGACCAGCATGGCGATCACCCGCGCCTACAAGCCGATGCTCGACCGATTGGGCATCACCTATCCGCAATATCTGGTGCTCCATGCGCTGTGGGAGCAGGACGGCCGCACCGTTGGCGCGATCGCCGAGCGGCTGGCGCTCGAATCGAGCACGGTCACGCCGCTGGTGAAGCGCCTCGAGTCCGCCGGCTTCGTCTATCGCCAGCGTAATCCCGAGGATGAACGCCAGGTCCAGGTCCGCCTGACTCCGCGCGGGCTGGAGATGCGCGAGGAATGCGGCTGCCTCGCCGAGGAACTGCTCACTCGCTCGGGCATGCAGGGCGAGGACCTGATGGGGCTCAACCGCGACGTGAAGGCATTGTGGAATGCCCTGCGCGAAGCGAAGGACTAAATCTTCCCCTCTCCCCTCGGGGGAGGAGCCTTATGCCGGCCCACCGCATCAAATTACCATACCGCCTCTTCCAATGTAGGTTTTCCTCTGCTTCACTGCCTTTGGTTACAAAAGCCCCTGCACGGGAAATCGGTACCCCGCCGCTCTCCTATGCGTACAAAAAGGTGTACCAAGAGATTCAAGAAATCGCCCTCGGGGCGAGCTGGAGCAGGATAAGGCAAAATGGCAAACCGCGAATTCGATATTATCGTCTATGGGGCCACGGGCTTCACCGGCCGTCTCGTCGCCGAATATCTCGCGGGCCATTATCCCGATGTGAAATGGGCGATGGCCGGCCGCTCGCTGACCAAGCTGCAGGAGGTCCGTGACGAGATCGACGCGCCTGCCGCAACGCCGTTGCTCACCGCCAATGCCGATGATCCCGCCAGCCTCAAGGCGATGGTCGCCCGCGCAACGGTGGTGATCTCCACGGTAGGTCCCTACCAGCTCTATGGCGAGGCGCTGCTCGCCGCATGCGTCGAGACCGGCACCGCCTATGTCGACCTGTGCGGCGAGCCCGCCTGGATGGGCCAGATGATCCGCAAGTACGAGGATGCCGCCAGGGCGAGCGGCGCGCGCATCGTCTTCTCCTGCGGCTTCGATTCGATCCCCTTCGATCTCGGCGTGTGGACCGTCCAGCAGGAAGCGGTCCGCCGCTTCGGCAAGCCGGCGCCGCGGGTGAAGGGTCGGGTGCGCGGGATGAAGGGCACCTTCTCCGGCGGCACCTTCGCCAGCGGCAAGGCATCGATGGCAGCAGCTGCCAAGGATCCCTCGATCCTCAAGCTGATGGTCGATCCCTTCGCCCTTACCCCCGGCTTCCAGGGGCCGCACCAGCCCAACGGCATGGTCCCCTATCATGACGAGGCCGTCGATGCCTGGGTCGCCCCATTCATGATGGCGGTGATCAACACCAAGAACGTCCACCGCTCGAACTTCTTGGCCGGCCAGCCTTACGGGGCCGATTTTCAGTATGACGAGATGCTGATCGTTCCCGGCTTGGGCGAGATCGGCAAGGCTGCGGCCGAGGCGCTGGCGAAGATCAACCCGATGGCGGCCGACAAGGGCCCGGCGCCGGGCGAAGGACCGAGCAAGGAGGAGCGCGAGACCGGCTATTACGACCTCGTCTTCGTCGCCGAGATGCCGGACGGTCAGCGCCTGTCGGCAACGGTCAAGGGCGACAAGGATCCCGGCTATGGCTCGACAAGCAAGATGATCGCCGAAAGCGCGCTCTGCCTGCTGCGTGACGTGTCCGACGAGGGCAAGGGCGGGATCTGGACCGCCGGCGGCCTGATGCCCGAGCCTTTGGTCAAGCGGCTCGAGGCCAATGCCGGGCTGCGCTTCTCAGTAGAGTAAGGTGATCAGCCCAGCGGCAAGGACGCAAAGCGCGATGACGAAAGGCACCAGGATGGCGCGAGCGCGGTCCTGGTCCTTCTGGAAAGCGACAAGGTCGAACCAGTAGCGGCCCTGCCCCGCCTCCCGGATGATCCCGGCCCGCTGCATCCGCTCGAACTGGCGCCGCTCGACGGGCCGCTGGGGAAGAAACGGGACCGCCTCGCCGGCAGTCACCGCGTGGTGGGCGAAGAAATGGGCGCGGATTCGTCGCCGCGCCCGGGCGGTCAGCGCCCCGATGGTGACGGGAGCGCTGGAGGAAATCATTATTGCGGGTTCGCCGGAGCGGCCGGCGGACAGGTGGTGACCACCGGACCCTTGGCAAGTTTGCCGCCGTCAAGCGAGTCGACGCGCATCGACACGCCGGTGTCGAAGAATTGCGGCGCGGTGCCGCAGAAGCCGCCGACCAGCGCGGTCGAGATGTCGGCGGGGGTGAGCTGGGTGCGCCAGCCGGCCGGGCCGTCAACGGTGAGGACGAGCGTGTTGGCCTCGGCGGCAATGGCCTTGAGGACGATGCCGCCCTCGAAGGTCTGGCCGACGGCGCCCTGCATGTTCTTGGCGAAGTCGGCCGCGGTCGGCTTGGCCTGGGCCGCGGGTGCCGGCGCGGTCTGTGCAGCGGCGGGCAGCGCCGGAGCGGCAGTGAGCGCGAGGGCAAGGATGAACGGCTTCAGCATTGGGTCGAGTCCCCCGGGAATGTGGAAGGCAAAGCATAAGGGCCCATGTCACATGGTCAATGAACCCGGATCAGCGACGCTTCCCATTGTGGCGAATATTGGCCGGTCTGCCCCGCCGTTTAATCGGGCGCGGCCGTCCTTTGCCAGCCCGTTCCGGCCGGAAGCCCGAAGGACCGGCCGAACCGACTCCGTCCGGCAGTTCGAAGCGCAGCGCACCCGAAACCGGGTTCGCCTCGACCAGCCGCAGCTGGAGCCGCATGCCAATGGTGAACTCGTCGCCGCTCTCGTCGCCCACCAGCCGCTGCCCGGCCTCGTCGTACCGGAAATACTCGGTGCCGAGGTCCCGTGCCGCGACGAGCCCGTCGCCACCGATGCCGTCGACGGTGGCGAAGAAGCCGAAGCTCTGCACCCCCGTGATCCGAGCATCGAGTATTTCGCCGACATGGTTGGCGAGATAGGCAGCGACATAGCGGTCGATAGTCTCGCGCTCGGCTTCCATCGCCCGCCGCTCGAGGCTGGAGATGCTCTCGCCGATCCGCTCCATCGTCGCAGCCTCGTCCTGCGTCAGCCCGCCCGGGCCAAGGTCATAGGCATGGACCAGCGAGCGGTGGACGATCAGGTCGGCATAGCGGCGGATCGGCGACGTGAAGTGCGCATAGCTGCCGAGCGACAGGCCGAAATGGCCGTGGTTCGCCGGCCCGTAAGAGGCCTGCATCTGGCTGCGCAGCACCTGCTGCATCACCTGCTCGCGGAAGTCGCTCTCGCCGACGCGCTTCAGGATATGGTTGAAGGTGGCCGGCTTGATCACCTGCCCCAGCGCGAACTCGATGCCGAAGGTCTTGAGATATTCGCGCAGCGCGACGAGCTTCTCCCGGGCGGGCGGCTCGTGGATGCGGTACATCACCGGCGCCTTCTTGGCCTCCAGCGCCTTGGCCGCGGCGACATTGGCCGCGATCATGTAGTCCTCGATCAGCTTGTGCGCATCGAGCCGTTCCCGGGGAGCGACCGACAGGATCCGCCCCATCTCATCGAGCACGATCCGCCGCTCGGGCAAGTCGAGGTCGAGGGGCTCGCGCTTGTCGCGTGCCTTGTTGAGCGCATCCCAGCAGCCCCAGAGCGGCTTGAGCGCCGTCTCGGTCAGCGGATGCTCGATCTTGCCGTCGATCGCCGCCTGGGCATCCTCATAGGCGATGTTCGCCGCGATGCTGACCACGGCGCGGGTGAAGCGCCAGCTCTTCAACTCGCCATGCTTGCCGATCTGGAGATGGCAGGCCAGCGCCGCCCGGTCCTCGCCTTCCTTGAGCGAGCAGACTTCGGCCGAAAGGATCTCCGGCAGCATCGGCACTACGCGGTCGGGGAAATAAACCGAATTGCCGCGCTTGCGCGCCTCACGGTCGAGCTCCGAGCCGGGGCGGACATAGAAGGACACGTCAGCGATCGCGACCACGGCCTTCCAGCCGCCTTCGTTCTTGGGATCGTCGTCGGGCGCGGCCCAGACCGCATCGTCATGGTCCCGCGCATCCGCCGGATCGATCGCGACGATCGGCAGGTGGCGAAGGTCCTCGCGCTTGCCGAGGTCGAGCTTCGACACCCGCTCCGCCTCTTCAAGCAGGTCCTCGGAGAAGACATTGGGGATCGAATGCCGGTGGATCGCGATCAGCGAGAAGCTGCGCGGCGCGAACGGATCGCCGAGGATCTCGACCACCTTCGCGGTGATCCGCGGCGGGCGGCCTGATTTCTCGGCCAGCACCAGGTCACCGACCTCGCCGCCGCCGGCGTCGGAGACCATCCAGTTGCGCCGCTCCTTCTTCTCGACGCCCTGCAGCCAGAGGCGCCCGGCTTCTTCCTTGAGCACGCCGAGCATCAGCTCCTCGCCGCGCGCGAGCTTCTTCATCGGATGGGCGATCAGGCCGTTGCCGGCTTCCTCGGTGCGGGCGAGGATGCGGTCGCCTACGCCCAATGCCGAGCGCTTGCCGCGCGGCTCGCGAACGCGGAGCCGCGGCACCGGCACGCCTTCGGCTTCCCAGCGCTCGGGCACCGCCCAGGTGGTGTCGCCGTCCGCATCGGTGATGCGCAGCACGGTGACCTTGGGCACGCCACCCATCTTGTGGAAGGCACGGCCGGGGGCGACGTCGATCAGCCCCTCGTCACTCATATCCTTGAGCAAGGCCTTGAGCAGGATCTTGTCCTGCCCGTGCAACCCGAAGGCCTTCGCGATTTCGCGCTTGCCTGCGGGCGTGCTGGAATTGGTGATGAATTCTAGAATCTGCTGCCGCGTGGGCAGCCCTGCTTTATGTTTTGGTTTTGCCATTGACCCCCAAGATAAGGACTCGCGAGCCGCCTGCCAACGCCGTAGCTTGCTATCGTGACTTACGACCTGCTTATCGTCGGCGGCGGGATCAACGGGTGTGCAATCGCCCGCGAGGCGTCGCTGCTCGGCCTCAAGGTTCTGCTCGTCGAGAAGGACGACCTGGCCGCCCATACCAGCTCAGCCTCGACCAAGCTGATCCATGGCGGCCTGCGCTATCTCGAAACCTATGAGTTCCGCCTGGTCCGCGAGGCGCTGCATGAGCGCGAGCGGTTGCTGGAAGCGGCACCGCATCTGATTCGCCCGCTCACCTTCGTCCTGCCCCATGCCCATGCCCTGCGACCCTGGTGGATGGTCCGGCTGGGCCTCTATCTTTACGACGCGCTGGCCGGCGGCGGCTCGTCGCTGCCCCGCTCCCGCGCGCTCGGGCCGAAGGACCAGGCCTTCACCGCGCCACTTGCCGGCGAGCATCGCGGGTTCGTCTATTCGGACTGCCGGGTCGATGATGCCCGCCTCACCCTCGCCAATGCCGTGGACGCCGCCGCCCACGGCGCCGAGATCGCGACCCGCACCGAGTTGCTGGGCGCCCGGCGTGAAGGCGGAAACTGGCACGCCGAGCTTTCCAACGGGCGGACGGTCGAGGCGCGCGGCCTGGTCAATGCCGCCGGTCCCTGGGTGCGGAAGCTGCTCGATACGCTAGCTATTGCTAATCATTCGCAGATCAGGCTGGTCAAGGGCAGCCATATCGTCGTCCCCAAACTCTTCGACGGCGACCATGCCTATATCCTCCAGCAGCCCGACGGCCGGATCGTCTTCGCCATCCCCTATGAAGGCGGCTTCACCGAGATCGGCACGACCGACATCCAGGTCGAACGACCCGAAGACGCGGTGTGCAGCGACGAGGAGAAGG
>PJUL01001026.1_pt1 | contig 14303 bp, 9 predicted proteins | sample 1512221 | NCBI WGS metagenome assembly PJUL01 (sample SAMN08177667, study PRJNA422409) | Feces metagenome, whole genome shotgun sequencing project.
CCGGCGACGGTCCCGACCGGCGTCGCGAGGCGGCGGAGGCGGCGTACGCGGCCTTCCCGAAGCTCCAGACGATCGCCAACACCGCGCGCCATGTCGATGATGCAGACAGCCATCGAGTCTCGGCACGCGTCGATACGCGGGCCGGCGGCTACCAGACCGAGGAAGTGCTGATCGCCGGCATCGTCGATCGCATCGGCGCCGGCGACGCCTTTGCGGCCGGCGTGCTGCACGGCCTGATCGAGAGCAACGGCGATGCGAAGGTCGCGGCAGAAGCGGGTCTCGCGCTAACCGCGCTCAAGCATTCGCTACCGGGCGATGCGAGCCTGTTCACGCGCGCCGATCTGGCCGCGTTCAGTGAGGGCGGACTCGACGTCCGTCGTTGAACCTCGCCCGATCCGAGGCGGGGATGTTAGGGTCGGGAGAGGAATATGCAGGTTTCGCGACGGAGCGTGCTGGCAGGCGGCGCGGCGTTGAGTGTGGCGCCATGGGTTGCGCGTGCGGCATCGGGGGAAGCGATAGTCGAGACGCGGGCAGGGCGCTTCGAGGGCGACCGGCTCGATGGCGGCATGCTGCGCTTCCGCGGCATCCGCTACGGCAACGCTCCGCGCTTCCGTGCGCCGGTGGCGCATGCCACGCCGGGCGTGGCCGTTCCCGCGCATGATTATGGTCCGATCTGCCCGCAGGGTAAGGGCGATCAGCGCGCGGCCGAGGATTGCCTGTTCCTCAATGTCTGGACGCCCAGCGCCAATCCGGCCGCGAAGCGCCCGGTGATGCTCTACATCCATGGCGGCGCCTATTCGAACGGTACCGTCACCGTGCCGCTCAACGATGGCGAGAAGCTCGCCGCTGCCGACGATGTGGTAGTGGTGACGGTCAACCACCGGCTGAACGCGCTCGGCTATCTCTATCTGGCCCGCTTCGATCCGCGCTTTGCGGACAGCGGCAATCTCGGCCAGCTCGACCTGATCCTCGCCCTGCAATGGGTGCGGGACAATATCGTGGCGTTCGGCGGCGATCCTCGCCGTGTATTCGTGTTCGGCCAGTCGGGCGGTGGCGCCAAGATCGCGACGCTGATGGGCATGCCCGCAGCCAAGGGGCTATTCCATTCCGCCGCGACGATGAGCGGGCAGCAGGTCACTGCTTCCGGCCCGATGAACGCCACCAAACGGGCCCAGGCCTATCTGGCGAAGCTGGGCGTGAAGCAGGACAATCTCCAGCCGCTGCTCGATATGCCGGTGGAAGGACTGGTCGACGCGCTCGATGCCGCCGATCCGATCCTGGGTGGCGGCGTCTATTTCGGGCCGGTGCTCGACATGAAGTGGCTCACCCGCCACCCGTTCTGGCCCGATGCGAACCCCCAGAGCCTGTCGATCCCGATGATCCTGGGCAATACGCATGACGAGACACGTGCCTTCATCGATCCCAATTCGGCGAAGGTGAAGGGGCTGACCTGGGACAATGTCGCCGCGCGCATGGCGCCCGAGCTGCGCATGGACCTGCTGCCCGAATGGGTAGTCGCCCGCTATCGCGAGCATTTCCCCTCGGACACGCCCGAACAGCTTTTCTACCGCGCCACCACCGCCGGACGCAGCTGGCCGGGCCAGTGGCTTGAAGCGGATGCGCGGGCCGCTGCCGGGGCGAAGTCCACCTGGGTCTATCAGGTCGACTTCCAGTCGCCGACAAAGCCGGAGCGGGGTGCGCCGCATACGATGGACATCGCGCTCGCCTTCGGCACGCTCGACGCGCCGGGATCCTTCACCGGCACCGGACCGGCCGCGCAGAAGCTGAGCGCGCAGGTGATGGGCGCCTTTGCCGCGCTGGCGCGTACCGGGCGGCCCGTGGCCAAGGGGTTGCCCGCCTGGGCGCCCTATACGCTGCCGGATCGTGCCACGATGGTGTTCGACGCGCCCAGCCGGCTGGTCAACGATCCGCGCAAATGGGAACGCGAGCTGTGGGGCAGGGTGCCCTATATCCAGCCGGGAACCTGACACCGGTTACCAAATGCCTGCGTCGATAATGAAGTATCGCTTTGTCCCGTGAGCCATTATGGTCACGGGATGGAGAGAACCGGAAAGCCCACAATCAACGACGTCGCGCGTATTGCGGGCGTCTCGAAGAAGACCGTTAGCCGGGTGATCAACCGATCGCCCTTGCTCAACGGGGACACCCGTGCCCGGGTCGAAAAGGTGATCAGCGACCTGGGCTATGTCCCCAATGTCCAGGCACGCGCGCTGGCGCTTCGGCGTAACTTCCTGATCGGCCTGATCCACGACAATCCCAACGCCCAGATGGTGATGAACGTGCAGGCCGGCATGCTCGAGGCGATGCGCGACACCGAGTTCGAACTGATCGTCCGCCCGATCGACCGCGGCAGTTCGACCATGCTCGAGGATGTGCGCAATTTCCTCGAGCGCCAGCGGCTCTATGGCGTGATGTTCCTTCCTCCGGTCTCCGAGAACGAGATGGTGGCCGAGCTCTGCCGCGAGCTTGGCATTCGCTATGTCCGCATGGGATCGGCGACGCTGGACAGCTCCGAGCACATGGTCGCGTCGAACGATTGCGACGTGGTGACCGAGGCGGTGAACCACCTGATCGCGCTGGGCCATCGCCGCATCGGCCTGATCGCCGGCCCGCACGGCTTCCGTTCCGCGCGCGAACGCCGAAAAGGCTTTGAGAATGCTCTGGAAATTGCCGGGATCAAGCTGCCACGCAGCCTGATCGCAGATGGCAACTACACGTTCGAGACCGGCTTGGCCGCCGCGGACCGGCTGCTCGACCTGTCGCCGCGCCCCACCGCGATCTTCGCCTCGAACGACGAGATGGCGGCCGCGACGCTCCATGCGGCGCGTCGTCGCGGGATGAGCGTGCCCGAGGATCTGTCGATCATCGGCTTCGACGATACCGCGATCGCCTCGCACATCTGGCCGCCGATGACGACGGTGCACTGGCCGATCATCTCGATGGCCCGCTCGGCCGCGCTGAAGCTCCTCGCCGACTTTTTCGGGGATGACGGCAATGCCGTGGAAGAGCCGTCGCTCTTTCCCTCGACGCTGATCCATCGCGCCTCGGTCGCTCCGCCGCGCGAGGGCTGACCGTACGCTGCACAGCAGCATTTCCCCGATGTTGCTGAAATGCCGCAATCGGCCAATTGTGACGGGCGGTTTAATGACACCGGTTGACATCGGCGGTCAGGCGCGTGATCAATAGGGTGAACAAGCGTGGCTGAGACGCTTGCGCCCAAGTGGACGTGAAGATCCGCATGAGGGGCGTGGGAGGGGGCAAGTCGCGACATGGCTGGATCTTGCGGGGCGACGCATGTCGTTTTCCGCGATGCTGCGTCGCACCCTGATTCCAGGCTCCATCGGGCGCATCGACCAGTGCTTGTCGATGAAAAGACCTTTGGGGGAGGAATGAATGCTTTCTGACACGGACACTCAAGTTGCGCGCCGTTCGGCTCTGCGCGGCACGACGGCGCTCGGTGCGCTCGGCATGGCGCTGCTGATGAGCGCGCCGGCCTGGGCGCAGACCGCCAGCACCGCCACGGCCGTCGTTGCCACGGCCCAGGACGATCCGCAGGCTGCGCCGCAGGACCAGACCGAGAGCGGCGATTCCATCGTTGTCACCGGTTTCCGTGCCTCGCTGGCCAACTCGGTGAACATCAAGCGCAATTCCAACCAGATCGTCGATGCGATCACCGCCGAGGACATTGCCGACTTCCCGGACGCCAATCTGGCGGAGTCGATCCAGCGCCTGCCGGGCGTCTCGATCGATCGTGACAATGGCGAGGGCCGCACGATCACCGTGCGCGGTCTGGGCGGCGACTTCCAGGCGGTGCGCCTGAACGGTGCCGACGCGCAGAACGTCGCGGGCGGCAACCAGTCCGACGCCGGCGCCAACCGCTCGCGCGGTTTCGATTTCAACACCTTCGCCTCGGAACTGTTCGGTGGCATCAAGGTGACCAAGTCCACCGCGGCCGAGAATGACGAAGGCTCGCTCGGCGCGATCATCGATCTGACCACCGGGCGTCCGCTCTCGTACAAGAGCAACCGCTTCGCCCTCGGCGCCGAGGCCGAATATCGCGAGAACGGCAAGAAGTGGAATCCGCGCTTCACCGGCCTGGCCTCGGTGCGCGTGACCGACAATTTCGGCATCCTGGTCTCGGGCGCGTACCAGAAGCAGGAACAGCAGATCGACGCCTATCGCCGCAACATCGGCGTATTCGAATATACCTATCGCAACTCGGCGATCGCGGGCGTGACGCCGGCGGTGTATGGTTTCGCCCGCCCGAGCAATCAGGGCACCGGCGCCACCTTCGGCTCGGATCCCGCCGCCTATGCGCTGATCAAGCCGGACACGATCATTCCGGTGCTGCCGTCGATCGGCCGCCAGTATCTCGATTATGAGCGGATCGGCGCCACCGCGACCATGCAGTGGAAGCCGGGCCCCGGCACCGAGATCACGCTCGACGGCGTCTTCTCGCGCTATGACCAGAACAGCAACAACACCGGCATCACCACGATCGGCCTGAACCGCAACGGCACCAACGCGCGCGTGCTCGGCACCGGCACCGCCGGCCTGCGCGCGATCGGCACGACCAACGGCAATGCCGACCGTGTCGCGCTCTATGCGAACTGCGTGCCGAGCGCGATCATCGACTGCAACGGCGACCAGGCGGGCAACGGCGTCGGCCAGGCGGCGCTGCCGGGCTATCTCAACAGCCTTAATCCGAACAACCTCAACCCGTTCGACTATTACAACAATCCGGCCTCGCCCGGCTATGTCGCGACCGCGAACCAGACCGGCTATTACAACGAGTTGCTCGGCCGCACGAACACCAAGGTCCGCGCCGCGCATGTCAACGGAGCCAACCAGGCCGATTATCTGCTGCTCGACGACGTCGACTGGCGCAGCTTCGCCGACACGCAATATGGCCGCACCGACTTCAAGCAGGTGACGCTGAACGTGCACCAGGAGTTCGCGCCTGGCTTCTATGCCGATGCGACCGGCGGCTGGTCCAGGTCGGAATTCCGCGCCTATGGCCTGCTCGCCGAGTTCAACGCGATCGACAAGGATGGCTATACGTTCGACGAGCGTGACGGCGGCAAGATGCCGGTGTTCAACCCGGGCTTCAACGTCGCCGACCCGAACAGCTGGACGCTGGTGAAGGGCCTGTCGACGATCCGCTACTTCACCAACACTGTGGACAATGAGTTCAAGGTGGCGCGCGCCAACTTCACCTATGAAGCGTTGCCCGAGATGTCGATCCGCTTCGGCGGCACGGTGAAGGAGTTCTCCTACCAGGGCGACCAGGGCCGCCGGAACCAGTCGATCGAGGCGATCAACCCGACGCTGGCGGAATCGAAGCTCAACATCACCGATCTCGGCCAGACCATCGGCTTCGGCCAGGGGCTGAACGTTACCCAGGGCACGCCGACCAGCTATTATGCGCCGGACATCCAGAAGTTCATCAACCAGTTTGGCATCAACTGCAATTGCGTGAACAAATGGGGTGATTTCCGCGCGGTGGTCGACGGGCGGCAGCGCTCGGGCGTCACCGAGCGGGACGTGTCGGGCTATTTCCAGGTCGACTACAACGTGAACCTGCTCGGTCGCCCCCTGCGCGGCAATATCGGCATGCGCGTGGCCAACACCCGCGTTTCTGGCTCCGGCAATGTCGGCGGCGCCGATGGCGTCGCGGGCATCGCGGTCACCGGCAAGAATGAATATTGGGACTGGCTGCCCTCGATGAACGCGAACTGGGAGGTCGCCGACAACTTCCTCATCCGCTTTGCCGCGGCAAAGGTGATGTCGCGCCCGCAACTCGCGAGCCTGACGCCGGGCACCACCGCCTACACGACCGCGCTGAACGCCAATGGCACGGCGCCGTCGCTGACGGTGGGCAATCCCTATCTGAGCCCGTTCCGGGCGACCAATCTCGACCTGAGCTTCGAGAAATACTTCACCCATAACGGCCTGATCGCAGTGAACTTCTTCAAGAAGGACATCGCGACCTTCCCGCAGCAGGTCGCGCTCGAGGCCCCGCTGTCGGCGGTGTTCGAGCCGGGAATCTACAACCAGCTGCTCGCCAACATGCCGACCACTGCGGCCTGCTCGCCGAGCCTGGCGACGACCAACCTCTATCAGTACACCTGCAACGGCGGCACCTGGGCGGTGCGCCAGTTCCAGGACGCTCCGGGCGGCGACATCAAGGGTGTCGAAGTCAATCTGCAGACCGACTTCTTCTTCCTGCCGGGCATCCTCAAGCGCTTCGGCGTGATCGCGAACTACACGCATATCGAATCGAGCCTGAGCTATCTGACCGGCACCGCGCTCAACACCAGCCAGACGGTGTCCGGCACGGCATCGAACAGCTATGCGGAGGGGCCGTTCCTCAATACGTCGCCCGACGCGTTCAATGCGACGCTCTACTATGAAGACAGCAAGTTCTCCGCCCGCGTTTCGGGTGCGTGGCGCGCGCGCTACGTCAACCGCTTCCCGCTGGCGACCGGCACCTGCTCGGTGGGCACCACCACCGTTGCCGGCGGCCCGTGCAACTCGCCGGTGTTCGCGGACTTCGGCTACAACGAGGATCAGCTGAACATCGACTTCGCGCTGTCCTATTCCGTGACCGACTTCGCCAAGCTCTCGCTTGAGGGCCGCAACATGACCAACGCGCCGCAATATCGCACCATGTATGCGGCGAACCCGGTCTCGCAGACCTATGCCAGCACCGGGCGGATCATCACCGCCGGCCTGCGCATGGTCTTCTGATCTTCGGGGGGAGGGTGGAGCGGTGCCGTACGGCATCGCTCCATTTTGCTTACCCCTGAGGTGTTTCCTGGATACCTGGCCGGCGCCACGCCTCCGTGCGCCGGCATTTTTGTGCTTGTTGTCCGTCATCCCGACGAAAGTCGGGATATCAGGCAAGGGCGCGGGTCAGGAGCCGCACGCGATCCCGGCGTTCGCCGGGATGACGATTGCGGTCAGATCTCCACCTGGCTGCCCAGCTCCACCACGCGGTTGGTCGGCAGCTTGAAGAACTCCATCGCGCTTTCGGCATTACGGACCATCCAGGCGAACAGCTTCTCGCGCCAGAGCGCCATGCCCGGCCGCGCCGAGGGAATCAGCGTCTGGCGGGCGAGGAAATAGCTGGTCTCCATCGCCTTGAACTTCTCGCCGGCGGCATCGCCGAGCACGTGCAGGGCCAGGGGGATGTCGATCTCGTCCATGAAGCCATAGTGGAGCACGGTTCGGTAGAAGCCCTGGCCGAGCGCCTTCACATCGGCGCGCAGTTCGGGGGCGACATGCGGCACCTGCTCGATCGCGACGGTGAGGATCACCACGCGCTCGTGCAGCACCTTGTTGTGCTTGAGGTTGTGGAGCAGCGCGGGCGGGATGTCGTCGGTGCTGGCGAGGAACACCGCCGTGCCGCCCACCCGCTGGACCGAGTGGCCGGCGGACTGGATGAAGATCTCGATCGGCATCGCGCCTTCGTGCAGCCGCGCGCGGACCAGCTTGCGCCCGGTCGCCCAGGTGGTGAGCAGGGTGAAGGCCACCGCGGCGACGAGCAGCGGGAACCAGCCGCCATCGGGGATCTTGGTGACGTTCGAGGCGAAATAGAGCCCGTCGATCAGCAGGAAGCCGCCGGTGACGACGCCGGCCAGTACCGGCGGCCATTTCCACACCGCGAAGGTAAGTACGCCGAGCATGCAGGCAGTGATGAACATCGTGCCGGTCACTGCGATGCCATAGGCGGCAGCCAGGTTGCTCGAGCTGCGGAAGCCGAGGACGAGCAGGATGACCATGATCAGCAGCAGCCAGTTGGCCAGCGGGACATAGATCTGGCCTGCCGCCTTCGCACTCGTGTGGAGGATGCGCAGCCGCGGCAGGAAGCCCAGCTGGACCGCCTGTTGGGTGACCGAGAATGCACCCGAGATCACGGCCTGGCTGGCGATCACCGTCGCCATCGTCGCAAGGATGACGAGCGGGAGGCGGGCCCAGTCCGGCGCCAGCAGGAAGAACGGGTTCTCCACCGATGCCGGGTGGCTGAGCAGCAGCGCCGACTGGCCCAGATAGTTGAGCATCAGGCAGGGGAAGGCGATGTAGAGCCAGGAGACCATGATCGCCTTGCGCCCGAAATGGCCCATATCGGCATAGAGCGCCTCGGCGCCGGTCACCGCCAGCACCACCGAGCCCAGCGCGAGGAAGGCGAGCATCGGATTGATCAGGAAGAAGTTGAGCGCGTACCAGGGATTGAGGGCCCAGAGAATCTCGGGGTTCTTCGCGATGCCGAAGGCGCCGAGCACTGCGATCACCAGGAAGTAGAAGACCATCACCGGGCCGAACAGCCGGCCCACCCGTGCGGTGCCGTGCGACTGGATTGCGAACAGGCCGATCAGGATGACGATGCTGATCGGCAGCACCAGCTCGGACAGCGAGCTCTGGACGGTGGCGAGGCCCTCCACGGCGGAGAGCACCGAGACCGCAGGCGTGATGATCGCATCGCCGTAGAAGAGCGCGGTCGCGATCACGCCGAGCGCGGCGATCCACGGCGTCCAGCGCGTCTCGCCCAGCTTGCGCTGGATCAGCGCGAGCAGTGCCAGGCTGCCGCCTTCGCCCTTGTTGTCGGCGCGCAGGATGATGAAGACGTACTTGATCGTCACCACCAGCATCATCGTCCAGAAGACCAGCGACAGCACGCCGAAGATATGTACCCGGTCCACCGCCAGCGGATGGTGGCCGATGAAGCTCTCCTTGAGCGAATAGAGCGGGGAGGTGCCGATGTCGCCGAACACCACGCCGATCGCGCCCACCGCGAGGGTGCCCAGCTTGTCCTGATGGCCGTGTGGTTCGGCCGTTTGCGTCGCGTCCAAGGCGAATCTTTCGTTGACCGGCCCCGCCCTCGGCGCCGTCGAACCCGCCAAATATTCATGCACGTGAGCACTCGCCAACGATTTTATGGAATCTTTATGCGGGGTCCCAACTTCCCCGTGGAACCTTAACTGGCCTCCGCCCCACATCGCCGCCCGCAACTAGCTGCGGGAGTATCATGGTGCAGGCGTTTCTTCGCCGTCTGGAACAAGGAGCCGGGGGCTGGCCGGCGCGGCTGGGGCTTCGCCTCGGTGGCGCGGTTTTGCTCGCGCTCTGCGGGCTGGCGGCCTGGACGCTCTACCTCTCGATGAATCGCCCGCCGCTGCACAACGCCGACCCCGCCGAATTTGGCGAGGCCATTTTTTCCGTCATCGCCTGGGCGTTGGGCTGGGCGCTGCTGATCGAGGGGCCGGGCCTGTTCCGGCTGATCCCCGTGCCGCCGCGTCACGTCCGCTTCGACCGTCGCCAATAGGGGAAGAATCCATGACCGACCTGATCTGGCTGGGGGTGCTGGCAGGGCTGTTCCTGCTCACCCTCGCCTGTGTTCGCCTTTGCGACCAGGCTTGAGGAGGAACCACCATGCCGCTGCCGCTTATCCTCGCCGGGCTCACTGCGCTGGGCCTGCTCCTTTATCTCGTGGCCGTGCTCGTCCGGCCCGAGCGTTTCTGATCGGAGCCTTCCATGACCGTCCAAGGCTGGATGCTGATCCTCGTCTTCACCCTTATCCTCGTCGCGCTGGCCAAGCCGATGGGGCTGTGGCTGTTCGCCATTTATGAAGGGCGGCGCACGCCGCTCCACACCGTGCTCGGCCCCGTCGAGCGCGGCTTCTACAAACTCGCGGGGGTGGACCCGAATGCCGAGCAGGGCTGGCGCCGCTACGCGCTGCACATGCTGGCCTTCCAGGTCGCGACCTTCGCCTTCACCTATTTCGTCCTGCGCTTCCAGGACCTGCTGCCGCTCAATCCGCGCGGTCTCGCAGGCCAGTCGCCGGACCTCGCCTTCAACACGGCGGTGAGCTTCGTCGCCAACACCAACTGGCAGAGCTATTCGGGCGAGACGCTGTCGATCCTGAGCCAGATGCTCGGCCTGGCGATCCATAACTTCCTGTCGGCTGCCACCGGTATCGCAGTCGCCTTCGCGCTGTTCCGCGGCTTTGCCCGGAGGCAGGCCAATGGCATCGGCAATTTCTGGGCCGACATGACCCGGGTGACGCTCTACGTGCTGCTGCCCGCGTGCATCGTCTATGCGATCTACCTGATCGCCAGCGGCGTGCCGCAGACCTTCCTCAGCTCGGTCGATGCGACCACGCTGGAAGGGGCGAAGCAGACCATCCTGATGGGGCCGGTGGCGTCGCAGGAAGCGATCAAGATGCTCGGCACCAATGGTGGCGGCTTCTTCAATGCCAACTCGGCGCATCCGTTCGAGAACCCGACTGCGCTGACCAACTTCATCCAGATGCTGTCGATCCTCGTGATCGGCGCGGGCCTGACCTACACCTTCGGCAAGGCCGTGGGGAACACCCGCCAGGGCTGGGTGATCCTCGCCGCGATGCTGACGCTGTTCGTCGCCGGCACTGCCTTCGCCTATTGGCAGGAAGCTGCGGGCACCCCGATGATGCATCAGCTCGGCCTCGCCGGCGGCAGCATGGAAGGCAAGGAAGTCCGCTTCGGCATCGTTGCCAGCGCGCTGTTCAGCGTGGTGACCACGGCGGCCTCATGCGGTGCGGTCAATGCGATGCACGATAGCCTGACTCCGCTGGGCGGCCTGATTCCGCTGTTCAACATGCAGCTGGGCGAAGTCGTGATCGGCGGCGTTGGTGCCGGTATCTACGGCTTCCTGCTCTTCGCCATCCTCGCGGTGTTCGTCGCCGGTCTGATGGTCGGTCGCACGCCGGAATATGTCGGCAAGAAGATCGAAAGCCGCGAAGTGAAGCTCGCGGTGCTGGCCATCGCGGTGCTGCCGCTGATGATCCTGGGCTTCACCGCGCTCGCCTCGGTACTGCCGGCAGGCCTGGCGGGTCCGCTCAACAAGGGGCCGCACGGCTTCAGCGAGATCCTCTACGCCTTCACCTCCGCCACGGCGAATAATGGCTCCGCCTTTGCCGGCCTTAGCGCCAATACGCCCTTCTACAACGGCACGCTCGGTGTCGCGATGTGGATCGGTCGCTTCTTCATCATCGTGCCCGTGCTCGCCATCGCCGGCAGCCTGGCCGCGAAGAAGGTGCACCCGGAAAGCGCGGGCTCGTTCCCGACGACCGGCCTGCTCTGGATCGGCCTGCTTATCGGCATCATCCTGGTCCTGGGCGGACTGACGTTCCTCCCCAGCCTCGCGCTCGGTCCCATCGCCGATCATCTCGCGATGATCCACGGCCAGCTCTTCTGAGGTCCAATTCCATGACGACCGCAACCATGTTCACGCCCGCCCTGATCGGCCCAGCCATCGGCGACGCGTTCAAGAAGCTCGACCCGCGCCAGCTGGTGAAGAACCCCGTGCTCTTCACCACTGCGGTGGTCGCGCTGCTGCTCACCGTGCTGCTGTTCATCGGCGGCACCAACCTGTCGCTGGGCTTCCAGATCCAGCTGATCGTCTGGCTCTGGCTCACCGTACTGTTCGGCACCTTTGCCGAAGCACTGGCGGAGGGCAGGGGCCGCGCCCAGGCCGCTTCGCTGCGCGCCACCAAGTCCGAGCTGACCGCGCGGCTGCCCAACGGCAAGATCGTCCCGGCCTCGCAGCTCAAGAAGGGCGATACCGTCCTCGTCCATACCGGCGACCTGATCCCGGCGGACGGCGAGGTGATCGAGGGTGTCGCCTCGGTCAACGAAAGCGCGATCACCGGCGAAAGCGCGCCGGTGATCCGCGAGGCGGGCGGCGACCGTTCTGCAGTGACCGCCGGCACCCGGGTGATCTCGGACCGGATCAAGGTCCGCATCACCCAGGAGCCGGGCCAGGGCTTTCTCGATCGCATGATCGCGCTGGTCGAAGGCGCCGAGCGCCAGAAGACCCCGAACGAGATCGCGCTGACGATCCTGCTCGTCGGCCTGACGATCATCTTCCTGATCGCCGTGTCGACCATTCCGGGCTTTGCCGCCTATGCGGGCGGCCAGGTGCCGGTGGCGATCCTCGCGGCGCTGCTGATCACCCTGATCCCGACCACGATCGCGGCTTTGCTCTCGGCGATCGGCATTGCCGGCATGGACCGTCTCGTCCGCTTCAACGTGCTCGCCAAGTCGGGCCGTGCGGTCGAAGCCGCGGGTGACATCGACGTGCTGCTGCTCGACAAGACCGGCACGATCACGATCGGCGACCGTGCCGCGAGCGACTTCCGTCCGCTCGGCGGCGTCTCCACCGACGAGCTGGCCCGCGCCGCGCTGCTCGCCAGCCTTGCCGACGAAACGCCCGAGGGCCGCTCGGTCGTCACGCTTGCCCAGGGCAAATACGCCGTCGTGATCAAGAGCCTGCCCCAGGGCGCCGAGATCATCCCGTTCACCGCGCAGACCCGCATCTCGGGCGTGCGCATGGGCGAGAACCTGATCCAGAAGGGCGCGGTCGACGCGATCCTGCGCGCCCATCCGGGCGTCGGCGACACGGCCGTTGCCGGCGACATGCGCCGGGTCTCGGAAGAGATCGCGCGCCAGGGTCAGACCCCGCTCGCAGTGGCCGAGGATGGCCGTCTGCTCGGCGTGATCGCGCTCAAGGACGTGGTGAAGGCCGGCGTGCGCGAGCGGTTCGGCGAGCTGCGCCGGATGGGCATCCGCACCGTGATGATCACCGGCGACAACCCGCTGACTGCCGCGGCGATCGCCGCCGAGGCCGGCGTGGACGACTTCCTCGCGGAAGCCACGCCCGAGGACAAGCTCGCGCTGATCCGCAAGGAGCAGCAGGGCGGCCGGCTGGTCGCGATGTGCGGCGACGGCACCAACGACGCCCCGGCGCTCGCCCAGTCCGACGTCGGCGTGGCGATGAACACCGGCACCCAGGCCGCGCGCGAGGCGGGCAACATGGTCGATCTCGACAGCGATCCGACGAAGCTCATCGAGATCGTCGGCCTCGGCAAGCAGTTGCTGATGACGCGCGGCGCGCTGACCACCTTCTCGGTGGCCAACGACATCGCCAAGTATTTCGCGATCATCCCGGCGATGTTCATCGCGCTCTATCCGTCGCTCGGCGTGCTCAACGTGATGCAGCTCGCCAGCCCGCAGAGCGCGATCCTCTCGGCGATCATCTTCAACGCGCTGATCATCCCGTGCCTCGTCCCGCTGGCGCTGAAGGGCGTGAAGTATCGCCCGATCGGTGCCGGGCCGCTGCTCGCCCGCAACCTCGCCATCTACGGTCTGGGCGGTGTGCTCGCGCCCTTCGTGGGCATCAAGCTGATCGATCTGGTCGTCGCCGGACTGGGGCTGGCGTGACCGAACGCCCCTCCCGCGCGAGCGGGAGGGGTTGGGGGAGGGCCTGTCCCCCCTCTCGTCACAGGCCCTCCCCCCGATCCCATCCGCCAGGCGGAAGGGGAGAAGAAGGAAGAACCAAGATGTTGAAAGACTTCACCACCGCCCTTCGTCCGGCAATCGTCCTGACGATCCTCTTCGCCGCACTGCTCGGCATCGCCTATCCGGCGGCGCTCACCGGGGTCGGCCAGCTGGCCTTCCCGCATCAGGCGAATGGCAGCCTGATCGTCGAGAACGGACAGGTCCGCGGCTCCGAGCTGCTCGGCCAGAATTTCGCAGGCGCCGGCTATTTCCACGGCCGCCCCTCCGCCGCCGGCGCCAACGGCAACGATCCCACCGCGTCCTCCGGCTCCAATCTCGGCCCGACGTCGCAGGCGCTGCACGACCGCGTCGCCAAGGACGTCGCCGCGCTCCGCACTACACCAGGAAGTTCGGTTCCCGCCGATCTGGTGACCACCTCCGCCTCGGGGCTCGACCCTGACATCAGCCCCGAGGCGGCCTTTTTCCAGGTGGAGCATGTCGCGAAGGCACGCGGCGCGAGCGTCGAGAAGATCCGCGCCATCGTGCAGGATCATGTCGATCAGCCGTTGCTCGGCGTCCTCGGCGAACCGCGCGTGAACGTCCTCGCGCTCAATCGCGATCTCGACAAGCGCGTGCCCCAAGGGGCAAAAGCCGCCGAGTGAGCGATACCGAGCACAGGCCCGATCCCGATGCCCTCCTGCGCGCCGCCGCGCAGGAGGGCATCGGCCGTCTGAAAGTATTCCTCGGCGCCGCGCCGGGGGTGGGCAAGACCTATGAGATGCTCACCGAAGCCGCCGCACGGCGCAAGGCGGGCGTGGACGTCATCATCGGCGTGGTCGAGACGCATGGCCGCACCGAGACCGAGGCGCTGGTCCATGGGCTGGAGATCGTGCCCCGGCGTCCGGTCGAATATCATGGCCGGACTATCGCCGAGATGGACATCGACGCGATCCTCGCCCGCGCGCCGCA
>PJUL01001027.1_pt1 | contig 14299 bp, 10 predicted proteins | sample 1512221 | NCBI WGS metagenome assembly PJUL01 (sample SAMN08177667, study PRJNA422409) | Feces metagenome, whole genome shotgun sequencing project.
ACCTCATGGCCGCGCTGTACCTGGTGTTCAGCATTTCCGAAAGCTCCAACGCCAAGGTGTGGGAGCTGTTCGTGGGCTGGGTGCAATCGGGCTTTTCGCTGGACCTGCCGCCCAAGGCAGGGCTGCAGCTGCCCTTCTTCAAAGAAGTGAGCTACCCACTGGGTGTGCTGGGCTTCGTGATCCTGACCTACTTGGTCATCGTGGGTTCCAGCAACGCCGTGAACCTGACCGATGGCCTGGACGGCCTGGCCATCATGCCGGTCGTGATGGTGGGCTCTGCGCTGGGCGTGTTTGCCTATGTCACGGGCAGCTCGGTGTACTCCAAGTACCTGTTTTTCCCGCACATCCCGGGCTCGGGTGAGCTGATGATCTTTTGTGCGGCGATGGCGGGTGCAGGCCTGGCCTTTTTATGGTTCAACGCGCATCCCGCGCAGGTTTTCATGGGCGACGTGGGCGCGTTGGCGCTGGGCGCCGCCCTGGGCACCATCGCAGTGATCGTGCGGCAGGAAATCGTGCTCGCCATCATGGGCGGCATTTTTGTGGTTGAAGCCCTGTCGGTGATGCTGCAGGTGACCTGGTTCAAGTACACCAAGAAGCGGTACGGCGAAGGCCGCCGCCTGCTCAAGATGGCGCCGCTGCACCACCACTTTGAAAAGAGCGGCTGGAAGGAGACACAGGTCGTCGTGCGCTTCTGGATCATCACCATGCTGCTGTGCCTGATCGGCCTGTCGACGCTGAAACTGCGATGAACCCGAACGCCCCCATCGTCCCTGCCGATAAAGCAACCCCCGCAACGCCCGAGGCGCCGGTGGGCATGGACGCGCCCGCGGTTGTGCGGCCCGCCGAAGTGCAGGCGCCGGGCGCACAGAGCAGCACCCCTGTGGCGGGTTCTGCGCACGCTGCCCGCCTGCCGGATGCGGCAGACGAGGCTAGTGGCATGGCGAACGATGCCACCGCAGGTTCGCATGCCGATGCGGCCAACACCGCCCATGACGGCCCCACCGCTGAGATGCCCGTGGCCCGCGACGAGGTGGCACCGGCGCCTTTGGCCACCAAGCCCGCGGGCCCGGCAGCCTGGGACCCCGAGGCCGTGCCGGCCGTGTCCGCCGCCAAGGCCGCGGCCGACTTTGTGGCGCAGATTTTTGCCGATGTGTCCGCGCCAGAGACTGCCGCTGCCGATGGCGAAGTGGCTGCCTCGGACGAGACCGCGGTGCCCGACCCCAGCGACAAGGCCGCCCTGGAGGCACCGACCACGCTGCCGCGCGAAGGTGTGGCGCAGCTGCTGCAAGACCAGAACATCCTCATCCTTGGCCTGGGCGCTTCCGGCCTGGCCATGGCACGCTGGTGCGTGCGCTGCGGCGCCAAGGTCACCGTGGCCGATACCCGTGCCGATCCCCCGCAACGGGCCGTGTTGCAGCAAGAGCTGCCGCAGGCCCGTTTTGTGTCGGGCGCGTTCGATGCGAGCCTGGTCGACGGCCAAGGCCTGCATGCGGTGTACCGATCGCCCGGCCTGAGCCCTGCAACGGTTGCTCCTGTTTTGGTAGCTGCTGGCGCTTTTGGGATAAGCGCTGGAGGCGAATTAAGATTGTATTCCATGGCGCTCGGCGCGCTGCGCGCCTCGCACGGCTACGCACCTGCCGTGCTGGCGATCACGGGCACCAACGGCAAAACCACCGTCACCTCGCTCACGGGCCAACTGGTGGAGCGTGCTGGTCAGCGTGTGGCCGTGGCGGGCAACATCGGTCCGACGCTGCTCGACACGTTGGCCGAGCACCTGGACGCCGATACGCTGCCCGACGCCTGGGTGCTGGAGCTGTCCAGCTTCCAGCTCGATGAAGTCACCGGCTTCGAGCCCACGGCGGCTGCGGTGCTCAACATCACGCAAGACCACCTCGACTGGCATGGCGACATGGCTGCCTATGCCGCAGCCAAGGCCCGCATCTTTGGCCAGAACGGGCTCATGGTTTTGAACCGGGAAGACCCAGCCGTGATGGCGATGCTGCCGCCGCCCATCAAAGTCAAACTGCAAAAGCCCCAGGTGCGCGCGCACATCACCTTCGGCGGCGACATGCCCCGGCGACCCGGCGACTTTGGTATCGAGGTCGTTAACGGCATGCCCTGGCTGGTGCGGGCCATGGATGCCGACGAAACCCGCAAACGCGGTCGCAACGAGGCGGAAGAAGACCTGCACATCCAGCGCCTCATGCCGGCAGATGCCCTGCGCATCCGGGGCCGCCACAACGCGACCAATGCGCTGGCAGCGCTGGCACTGGCTTCCGCTGCAGGTTGCCCGCTGGCGCCCATGCTGTACGGCCTGCGCGAATACCGCGGCGAGCCGCACCGCGTGGAGCCGGTGGCCATCGTCAATGGGGTGGAGTATTTCGACGACAGCAAAGGCACCAATGTGGGCGCCACGGTGGCTGCGCTCACCGGGCTGGGCGCCGAGCGCCGCATCGTGCTCATCCTGGGCGGCGAGGGCAAGGGTCAAGACTTTTCACCGCTGGCCGCGCCGGTGGCGCGCTATGCCCGCGCCGTGGTGCTGATCGGCCGCGATGCGCCGCTGATCCGCACAGCGCTGCAGGATGCGGGTGTGGCCCTGCTGGACGCAGACACGCTGCCGCTGGCCGTGTCGCTTGCCACCCAGCGCGCGCACGCTGGCGACGCCGTGCTCATGTCGCCCGCCTGCGCCAGCTTTGACATGTTCAAGGACTACGCGCATCGCGCCGAGGTCTTTTGTGAAACGGTGCGCGCGCTGGCAGACGATGCCGGCCAGATGGCCGACGGAGGCATGGCATGACCGCGCCCGCCAGCACCCTGCTGCAACGGTTGACCGGCTGGTTCGGCGGTTTTTCCAGCAAGCCAGCCGACGTGCTGCCCGTGCGCGTGGGCGGCGTGGAATACCGGCGCGGCTCCAGCACCCCGGCCAGTGTGCTGGGTTTTGACCAGGCCTTGGTGGGTGTGGTGGTTGCCTTGCTGGCCTGGGGGCTGGTGATGGTGTATTCCGCCTCCATCGCCATGCCGGACAACCCCCGTTTCGCCAATTACGCGCCCACCCATTTTCTGGTGCGCCACGCGATGTACCTGGTGGTGGGTTTTGTGGCGGCGCTGCTGGCCTTTCAGATGCCCATGGCGCTGTGGGAGCGTGCTGCGCCCTGGCTGTTCGTGGTGGCGCTGCTGTTGTTGATTGCCGTGCTGATCCCGGGCGTGGGCAAGGTCGTCAACGGGGCGCGGCGCTGGCTGTCGCTCGGGCCCATCGGTTTCCAGCCGTCTGAGGTGGCCAAGTTTGCGGTGCTCATCTATGCGGCCGACTACATGGTGCGCAAGATGGAAGTGAAGGAGCGCTTCTTCCGCGCCGTGCTGCCGATGGGCGCGGCCGTGGCCATTGTGGGCGTGCTGCTGCTGGCAGAGCCCGACATGGGCGCGTTCATGGTGGTGGCCGTGATCGCCATGGGCATCCTGTTCCTGGGCGGGGTGAACGCCCGCATGTTCTTTTTGATCGGCGCCATCCTGGTGTCGGCCTTTGCGCTGATGATCGCCAGCTCGCCCTGGCGCCGCGAGCGCGTGTTTGCCTACCTCGATCCGTTCAGCGAAGAGCATGCACTTGGCAAGGGCTACCAGCTCTCGCACGCGCTGATCGCCATCGGCCGCGGCGAGGTGTTTGGCGTGGGCCTGGGCGGCAGCGTCGAAAAGCTGCATTGGCTGCCCGAAGCCCACACCGACTTCCTGATGGCCGTGATTGGCGAAGAGTTCGGCCTGATGGGCGTGCTCGCGCTCATCGTGCTGTTCTTCTGGATGATCCGCCGCATCATGCACATCGGCCGCCAAGCCATCGCGCTCGACCGCGTGTTCTCGGGCCTGGTCGCGCAGGGTGTGGCGATCTGGATCGGTTTTCAGGCCTTCATCAACATGGGTGTGAATTTGGGCGCACTGCCGACCAAGGGGCTCACGCTGCCGCTGATGAGTTTTGGGGGGTCGGCGATTTTGATGAATCTGGTGGCGCTGGCGGTGGTGCTGCGTGTTGACTACGAAAACAAGCTGCTCATGCGCGGAGGCCGCGTATGAGAAGGTTGTTTCAACAAAACAAGCTGCAGCAGCGTGCAACGCTGCCGAATGCGCAGCATTCGATGCGGGGAGGTCGGGTATGACGCAAAAGACCGCCCTCATCATGGCCGGTGGCACTGGCGGCCACATCTTCCCAGGCTTGGCCGTGGCCGAAGAGCTGCGCGCACGCGGCTGGCGTGTGCACTGGCTGGGCGCGCCCGGCAGCATGGAGTCGCGCATCGTGCCCACCCACGGTTTTCCGCTCGAACTCATCGATTTTTCAGGCGTGCGCGGCAAGGGCATCGTCACGTTGGCCTTGCTGCCGCTGCGCCTGCTGCGCGCGTTCTGGCAGGCGCTGCAGGTGGTGCGCCGTGTGAAGCCTGACGTGGTGGTGGGCCTGGGCGGCTACATCACCTTTCCGGGCGGGATGATGGGCGTGCTGGCTGGAAAGCCCCTGGTGCTGCACGAGCAGAACTCGGTGGCCGGCATGGCCAACAAGGTGCTGGCCGGTGTGGCCGACCGCGTGTTCACCGCTTTCCCGAACGTGTTCAAGAAGGGCCAGTGGGTGGGCAACCCGCTGCGCACGGCCTTTACGCAGCAGCCTGCGCCTGCCGAGCGTTTTGCAGGCCGCAGCGGTCCGCTGCGCCTATTGGTGGTGGGCGGCAGCCTGGGCGCACGCGCGCTCAACGAAATCGTGCCGCAGGCCGTGGCGCTGATGCCCGCAGACAAGCGCCCTGTCGTCACCCACCAGAGCGGCGCCACGCAGATCGATGCCCTGCGCGCCAACTACGCCGCCGCAGGTGTGCAGGCTGAGTGCACGCCGTTCATCGACGATACCGCTACCGCCTTTGCCGACGCCGACATCATCGTTTGCCGTGCAGGCGCCAGCACCGTGACCGAAATTGCCGCGGTGGGCGCAGCCGCACTGTTCGTGCCTTTTCCGTCTGCGGTGGACGACCACCAGACCACCAACGCCCAGTTCCTCGTGAGCGCGGGCGGCGGGTGGCTCACCCAGCAGCGCGACCTGACGCCGCAAGGCCTGTCGCAGATGCTATTGAATATGGAGCGTTCAACGCTGGTTGATACAGCGCTGAAGGCCAAAAACATGCAAAAAATCAACGCCACCCGCGAAGTGGTGACAGCCTGCGAGGAGCTTGCAACACCATGAAGCACGCCATTCGCCACATTCACTTCGTCGGCTTGGGCGGCGCCGGCATGAGCGGCATCGCCGAGGTGCTGTTCAACCTGGGCTACCGCATCTCGGGCTCGGACCTTGCTGACAGTGCCACTCTGCGCCGCCTGGAAGGCCTGGGCATCAAGACCTGCCTGGGCCATGCGGCATCGCACATCGACGGTGCGGATGCCGTGGTCACGTCCACGGCGGTCACGTCTGACAACCCTGAGGTGCTGGCAGCGCGTGAGAAGAAAATTCCCGTGGTGCCCCGCGCGCTGATGCTGGCTGAGCTCATGCGCCTCAAGCAGGGCATCGCCATTGCGGGCACGCACGGCAAGACCACCACCACCAGCCTCGTGACCAGCGTGCTGGCCGAGGCGGGGCTCGACCCCACCTTCGTGATCGGCGGGCGCCTGAACAGCGCGGGCGCCAATGCCAAGCTGGGCAGTGGCGACTACATCGTGGTCGAGGCCGATGAGTCCGACGCATCGTTTTTGAACCTGCTGCCCGTGATGGCCGTGGTCACCAACATCGACGCCGACCACATGGAGACCTACGGCCACGACTTCGGCCGGCTCAAGGGCGCTTTTGTGGATTTCCTGCACCGCATGCCGTTCTATGGCACGGCAGTGCTGTGTGTGGACAGCCCCGCCGTGCGCGAGATCCTGCCCAATGTCACCTGCCCGGTAACGAGCTATGGCTTCTCGGAAGACGCCCAGGTGCGCGCGCTCAATGTGCGTGCCGAAGCGGGCCAGATGCGCTTCACGGTGCAGCGCCGCAACGGCGTCACGCTGCCCGACATGGAGGTGGTGCTGAACCTGGCGGGCGAGCACAACGTGCTCAACGCGCTATCGGCGATTGCCATTGCGGTTGAACTAAACATTCCGGATGAGGCCGTGCAGCGCGCGCTGGCGGGCTTCAAGGGCGTGGGCCGGCGCTTTCAGCGGTATGGCGAGTTGCCAGCCAAGGCCGGTGGCCAGTTCACCGTGATCGACGACTACGGCCACCACCCGGTGGAGATGGCCGCCACGTTGGCCGCCGCGCGCGGTGCTTTCCCGGGCCGCCGCCTGGTGCTGGCGTTCCAGCCCCACCGCTACAGCCGCACGCGCGACTGTTTTGAGGACTTTGTGAAGGTCATCGGCAATGCCGACGCCGTGCTGCTCACCGAGGTGTATGCCGCGGGCGAGGCGCCCGTGGTGGCGGCCGATGGCCGCTCACTGGCCCGCGCGTTGCGCGTGGCGGGCCGTGTGGAGCCTGTGTTCGTCGACAACGTGGCCGACCTGCCCCAAGCTATCGCCGACAACGCGCGCGATGGCGACGTGGTGATGTGCATGGGTGCGGGCTCCATCGGTGCCGTGCCCGGCAAGGTGGTAGAGATGCTACAAAATAGTGAGCTGGCAGCGCTTGCCAGCAAAGCGCAATGAGCCAATTTGAATCAAACATTGATGTGAAGGCACTGGGCAAGGTGGCCGTGCTGATGGGCGGCGACTCGGCCGAGCGCGAGGTGTCGCTGATGTCGGGCAGCGGTGTGCTGCAGGCCCTGCGCTTGCGCGGCGTGGATGCGCATGCGTTCGACCCCGCGCAGAACGCGTTGGGCGACCTCAAGCGCGATGGTTATGCGCGCTGCTTTATCGCACTGCATGGCCGCCATGGCGAAGACGGCACCGTGCAGGGCGCGCTCGAACTGCTGGGCATTCCCTACACCGGGCCTGGCGTGATGGCGTCCAGCATTGCCATGGACAAGGTGATGACCAAGCGCGTGTGGCTGGCAGAAGGCCTGCCCACACCGCGCTACGTGTGGCTGGCGCCCGAACGCCAGCAGCGCGAGGTGGTGCGCACCGTGCCGGACGAGCTGGGTTTGCCCCTCATCGTGAAGCCACCGCGCGAGGGCTCTTCGATTGGCGTGACCAAGGTGCGCGGCTATTCCGACATGCAGGACGCGGTGGCGCTCTCCGCCAAGTACGACCCCGATGTTCTGTGCGAAGAGTTCATCGAAGGCGAAGAGGTGACCTGCCCCGTGCTCGGCCAGGGCGCCGACGCCCGCGCGCTGCCCGTGATCCGCATCGTCGCGCCCGATGGCGCCTACGACTACCAGAACAAATACTTCACCGACGACGTGAAGTACCAGTGCCCCAGCGGCCTGCCCGAGGCGGAAGAACGCGAGATCCAGCGCATCGTGCTGGAGGCTTACCGCACCCTGGGCTGCCGCGGCTGGGGCCGCGCCGACCTGATGATCCGCGCGAGCGACCGCAAGCCCTTCCTGCTGGAGATGAACACCTCGCCGGGCATGACGGGCCACTCGCTCGTGCCCATGTCGGCACGGGCTGCAGGTATCAGCTACGAAGAGCTGTGCTTGCGCATCCTGGCGAGTGCAGCGCTCGACACGCCTCCAAAAACCAAGGCGGACTAATGACCAACACCTTGCCGGCGCCACTGGACGTCAAGCTCATGAACATGACCGCTTCGGTCCTGTTCGTGGGCTGCGCCCTGGCCGTGCTGGCAGCCGGTGCGTGGTGGGTGCTGCGCTACCCCGGTTTTGCGATTGCGCGCATCGTGGTGCAGGGCGAGCTGGTGCACAACAACGCCGTGACCCTGCGGGCGAATGTCGGGCCGCACATTGTGGGCAACTTCTTTTCGGTGGACCTGCGTGCCGCGCGCGACGCGTTTGAGCAGGTGCCATGGGTGCGCCGCGCGCAAGTGCAGCGCGTGTACCCGGCCAGCCTGCGGGTGGAACTGCAGGAACACACCGCTGTGGCTTTCTGGGGGCCGGAATCCGGCTCGGCCATGGTCAACAGCTATGGCGAAGTGTTCGAGGCCAACGTGGGCGATGTGGAGCAGGAGGGCCTGCCGCGCCTGCTGGGGCCACGTGGCAAGTCGGCCGAAGCGCTGCAGATGTACGGGCTGCTGCGGCCTGTGTTCCGGCCGCTGGGGCTGGACGTGGAAGAGTTGGAGCTGACCGGCCGAGGCGGCTGGCGCGCGCGGCTGGACAGTGATGCCGTGGTGGAACTGGGCGGTGGCACCTCCGAAGACGTGGTACAGCGCACGCAACGCTTTGCGCGCACCTTGACCCAGGTGGCGGCGCAGTATGGGCGGCGCGTGGATGCGCTGGAATCGGCCGACCTGCGGCATGCAGGGGGCTATGCGCTGCGGCTGCGCGGCGTGACCACGGTGATTCCCGATGCGGCCGGCGCGGCGGCCGGGGCCACCGGTGGTGTGCGTAGGAGGTGATGCAGTGCAGTACGGCAACAGGAAGACACAACGCGCGAGGCAGGTGGTCACGCTGTGGAAGAAACAGCGGGATGGCCTGCAGGACAGAACAGAAAAAGGGCGAGGCTGATATGGCAAGAGAGTACAAAGACGTGGTGGTGGGGCTCGATATCGGCACGGCCAAAGTCATGGCCGTGGTGGCCGAGGTGCTGCCCGGCGGCGAGTTGAAACTGGCCGGCCTGGGCGTGGCCCCGAGCAACGGCCTCAAGCGCGGCGTGGTGGTCAACATCGACGCCACCGTGCAGAGCATCCAGCAGGCGCTCAAAGAAGCCGAGCTGATGGCCGATTGCAAGATCCAGCGCGTGTACACCGGCATCACCGGCAGCCATATCCGCGGCCTCAATTCGAGCGGCATGGTGGCCGTGAAGGACAAGGAAGTCACCTCGGCCGATGTGGCACGCGTGGTGGAGACGGCCAAGGCCATCAACATCAGCAGTGACCAGCGCCTGCTGCTGGTGGAGCCGCAGGAGTTCGTGATCGACGGGCAGGATGTGAAAGAGCCCATCGGCATGAGCGGCATTCGCCTGGAGGCCAAGATCCACATCGTGACCGGTGCGCAAAGCGCGGCCGAGAACATCATCAAGTGCGTGCGCCGCTGCGGCCTGGAGGTCGAGCAGCTCATGCTGAACCCGCTGGCCAGCAGCCAGGCGGTGCTGACCGACGACGAGCGCGAGCTGGGCGTGGTGCTGGTCGACATCGGTGCGGGCACGACCGATGTGGCGATCTTCACCGGCGGCGCGATCCGCCACACGGCCGTGATCCCGATTGCGGGCGACCTCATCACCAGCGACATCGCCATGGCGCTGCGCACGCCCACCAAGGATGCCGAGGACATCAAGGTCGAGAGCGGCTACGCCAAGCAGTTGCTGGCCGACCCCGAGGCGCAGGTCGAGGTGCCCGGCCTGGGCGACCGCAGCCCGCGCATGCTGAGCAAACAGGCACTGGCTGGAGTGATTGAGCCGCGCGTGGAAGAGATCTTCTCGCTTGTGCAGCAGGTGGTGCGCGAGTCAGGCTACGAAGAAGTGCTGTCGTCGGGCATCGTGCTCACGGGCGGCAGTTCGGTCATGTCCGGAATGATCGAACTGGGCGAAGACATCTTCCTAAAACCCGTTCGACGTGGTATTCCGAAGTATTCCAGCGCTTTGTCTGACATGGTGGCCCAGCCCCGTGCTGCTACTGTTATGGGTTTGCTCGAAGAGGCGCGGCTGGCGCGCCTGCGGGGCTTCAAGGTGGCGCAAAAAAGCGGCTCCATGAAGACCGCATTCGGGCGGTTCAAGGACTTTATCGTGGGGAATTTCTGACCATGGCACATCCACTCTGGCTTGCCCGCGAAAGTCCGCCCCAAACACCCCGGGAGCGATGGCGATGCACAGGCCCGCCGCGCTCTCGAACGATTGAATTCCCGATTTTTCCCATTTGGCAATTGCATACGAATCTAGAACCAGGAGCTCCAACATGACCATCGAAATGATCGAAGCCGAAGAATTCAACCAGGGCACCCAGATCAAGGTGATCGGTGTGGGCGGCGGCGGCAGCAATGCCGTCGAGCACATGATTGCCCGCAGCGTGCAGGGCGTGGAGTTTGTCTGCGCCAACACCGACGCGCAGGCATTGACCCGCAGCTCCGCCCACCGCCACATCCAGCTGGGTGGCAGCGGCCTGGGCGCAGGCAGCAAGCCCGACAAGGGCCGCGAGGCCGCTGAAGCCGCGGTGGACGACATCCGCCTGGCCATCGACGGCGCGCACATGCTGTTCATCACCGCCGGCATGGGTGGCGGCACGGGCACGGGTGCTGCACCCGTGATTGCCCGCGTGGCCAAGGAAATGGGCATCCTCACCGTGGGCGTGGTCACCAAGCCCTTCGACTGGGAAGGCGGCCGCCGCATGACCAACGCCGACAACGGCCTGGCCGAGCTGGAAGCCAATGTCGACTCGCTGATCGTGGTGCTCAACGAAAAGCTGCTCGAAGTGCTGGGCGACGACATCACCCAGGACGAAGCCTTTGCCCACGCCAACGACGTGCTCAAGAACGCCGTGGGCGGCATCGCCGAAATCATCAACGAATACGGCCACGTGAACGTCGACTTCGAAGACGTGCGCACCGTGATGGGCGAGCCCGGCAAGGCCATGATGGGCACGGCCACCGCGAGCGGCCCTGACCGCGCGCGCATCGCTGCCGAGCAGGCCGTGGCCTGCCCGCTGCTGGAAGGCATCGACCTGTCGGGCGCCAAGGGCGTGCTGGTGCTGGTGACGGCCGCCAAGGGCAGCCTGAAGCTGTCCGAATCGCGCCTGGCCATGAGCACCATCAATGCCTACGCTTCGCCCGATGCACACGTGATCTACGGCGCCGCCTACGACGACAGCCTGGGCGACGAGATCCGCGTGACCGTGGTGGCCACCGGCCTGTCGCGCCCCAACGCGCGCCGCCAGCCCATCTCGGTGGTGCAGGGTGGCCTGCGCACGGGCACGGACAACATGGCTTACCAAGTGCCGGTGATGGGTGCGGGCACCCTGGGCGCGGCGGTGGGCGTGCAGGGCGGCCATGCCGGCGGCGCGCAGGCCGACTACGGCAGCATGTCGGTGCCCAGCGTCTGGCGCACCAACCGCACGCAGGCTGCGGCCCGTGTGGACGCGCTGTCGTCCGGCGGCATGGATGACCTGGAGATCCCGGCTTTCCTGCGCAAGCAAGCGGATTGATTCAGAGGGCAATCAGGCTGTCGGCTCTGGATTGCTATCAATTCAGAAGCTGGCAGCGATTGTTTATCAAGGGATTGAGGTTGTAATTGACCTTGAAACTTTGAATATCAAGCGCTAGGTGCTATTTTTTGAATAGCAAACTCCTGCCTCGACACGATTGCAGAGAAGCCCCGACCGCAAGGCCGGGGCTTTCTTTTTTCTGTCCTCACGGGGTGGCCGCTGGGGCGGCCAACAGTGACGGTTGCCGCCGCAGCTGTGCGTGGGCTTCGGAAAAATAGTTGGTTGTGAAAGCTGTTCAGCAAGCCACAAAGTGGCGGTGCCCCCGCTGGGCGTGGGGCGAGCGCGCCAGAAACTAAAATGCGCCATGCTCCAGCAACGCACCCTCAAGACTCTGACCCGCGCCGTGGGCGTCGGATTGCACAGCGGCCAGCGGGTCGAGCTGACGTTGCGGCCTGCACAGCCCGACACGGGCATCGTCTTTCGGCGCGTGGACTTGCCGCAGCCCGTGGACATTCCCATCCGTGCCGAGGCCGTCACGGACACCCGCCTGGCTTCCACCATCGCAGTTGGCACGGCCAAGGTGCATACGGTAGAGCACCTCATGTCCGCTTGCGCCGGGCTGGGCATCGACAACCTGTATGTGGACATCACCGCCGAAGAAGTGCCCATCCTGGATGGGTCTTCGGCCTCGTTCGTTTTTCTGCTGCAGAGTGCTGGCATCGAGCTGCAGAACGTGCCCAAGCGCTTCATCCGCGTCACCCGGCCGGTGGAAGTGCGCGAGGGGCAGGGCGCCAACGCCAAGTGGGCGCGCCTTTCGCCGTACCACGGCTACAAGCTCAGTTTCGAGATCGATTTCGACCATCCGGCGGTCGACCTGACGGGCCAGCGTGTGGAGTTTGACCTGGGCAAGGGCAACTACAGCCGCGACATCGCCCGCGCCCGCACCTTCGGCTTCACGCGCGACGTGGAAATGATGCGCTCCAGCGGCTTGGCCCTGGGCGGCGGGCTGGACAACGCCATCGTGATGGACGACTACAAGGTGCTCAACAGCGACGGGCTGCGTTACGACGATGAGTTCGTGAAGCACAAGATCCTCGACGCCATGGGCGACCTGTACCTCATCGGCAAGCCGCTGCTGGCGGCTTACAGCGCTTTTCGCTCAGGCCACGCCATGAACAACCTGCTGCTGCGCGAACTGCTGGCGCAGCGCGATGCCTGGGAGATCGTCACGTTTGAGGACGACCGCCAGGCTCCCACCGGTTTCGCGCAGCCTGCGCGCGCCTGGTAAGCCTGTTGCAACCTGTGCAAACCATGCAACCCCTCACGCTGACCGACCCATGTTGATTGTTCGCTGGCTTGCGCTGTTCCTGCTGATTGCGGCTGCCGTGTGCTTTGGCTTCTACGCGGGCACCGGGCAGGTTTTCTACAAGCGGCTGGGGCTGGTCATCCTGAAATGGACGGTCATCGCCGCGGTCGTCTTTTTTGTGGTGGTTCTTTTCGAGCGGCTGCTCTGAGGCCGCGGTCGACCGACGCATTCCTGCGGGAGGTGTGCGGGTGCTGGCCTACACTCGCGCCTGCTCCGGGGTGCACGTAGAAGCTCATTGATTGGGTTTCTGGGCGTGCTGAGACGGCGGACCCAACCGCCGGAACCGCGAACTTGATCTGGTTAGTACCAGCGTAAGAAGAGCTGCAGCCACTGGCGCATGTGCGCCCCCATTTTCGCGGGGGCGCGTCCGCGCGCAGGGCCCATGGCGGAGCACTTGTCCATCCACCCGACAGGAGAGTGCCCACCATGAACGCCCCCGACAAGTTCGCCCACCTGCTTGCGCTCACGCGCGAACCTTTTCCCGCTTCTACCAAAAGCTACCTCACGGGCAACCGCCCCGACGTGCGTGTGCCCGTGCGCGACATCGCGCTCACCAATGGTGAGCAGGTCAGCGTGTACGACACCTCCGGCCCCTACACCGACCCCGCCGCCACCATCGACGTGCGCCAGGGCTTGGCCAGCGTGCGCGGTGGATGGATCGCCTCCCGCGGCGACACCGAGCTGTATGACGGCCGCCAGCGCGTGGCGCTGGACGACGGCAGCAAAAGCGAAGACGCCGCGCGACTGGCCCAGCTGCGCACCGAAGCGGCCGCGCTCCAGCGCCCGCCGCTGCGCGCCAAGAGCGGCGCTAACGTGACCCAGATGCACTACGCCAAGAAGGGCATCGTCACGCCCGAGATGGAGTACGTGGCCCTGCGCGAAAACGGCAAGCGCGAGTGGATGGCGCAGTACATGCAGGACGCGGCGCGCGAGCAGCGCCTGATCGGCAACCCGATGGGCGCCAGCATCCCGAAGATCATCACCCCCGAATTCGTTCGCGATGAAGTGGCGCGCGGCCGGGCCATCATCCCGGTCAACATCAACCACCCCGAGGTGGAGCCCATGGCCATCGGGCGCAACTTCAAGGTCAAGATCAACGCCAACATCGGCAACTCGGCAGTGACGTCGAGCATCGAGGAAGAGGTCGAAAAACTGGTCTGGGCGATCCGCTGGGGCGCCGACAACGTGATGGACCTGTCCACCGGCAAGAACATCCACACCACGCGCGACTGGATCGTGCGCAACTCGCCCGTGCCCATCGGCACGGTGCCCATCTACCAGGCACTGGAGAAGGTGGGCGGCGTGGCCGAGGATCTGACCTGGGCGATCTTCCGCGACACGCTCATCGAGCAGGCCGAGCAGGGCGTGGACTACTTCACCATCCACGCCGGCGTGCGGCTGGCGTACATCCACCTCACGGCGCAGCGGCGCACGGGCATCGTCTCGCGCGGCGGCTCCATCATGGCCAAATGGTGCATGGCGCACCACCGCGAAAGCTTTCTGTACGAGCACTTCGAGGACATCTGCGACATCATGAAGGCGTACGACGTGTCGTTCAGCCTGGGCGATGGCCTGCGTCCCGGCTGCGCGTCCGACGCCAATGACGAAGCGCAATTCGCCGAACTGCACACGCTGGGCGAACTCACGCAAGTGGCTTGGAAGCACGACGTGCAGACCATGATCGAAGGCCCCGGCCATGTGCCCATGCACATGATCCAGGCCAACATGACCGAGCAGCTCAAGACCTGCCACGA
>PJUL01001029.1_pt1 | contig 14292 bp, 11 predicted proteins | sample 1512221 | NCBI WGS metagenome assembly PJUL01 (sample SAMN08177667, study PRJNA422409) | Feces metagenome, whole genome shotgun sequencing project.
AGCCCCAGAGAACCTCTCAAGGGCTGCAAATCAGCCAGTCAGTCTTGGGCCCGTCGTCCGCACTGCAAACCATTTGCAGCACTTCCCGCTGGGCAGAAACTTCACGCTTGAAACGCGAAGCCCTCGATTATTGCTGAAAGCTTTTAGGGAGTCAAGTGGGTTGTGTGCCGCTGTTGCACAGGGCGATCACACGGGCACCTTCAGGTACTGCTGGGCCAAAGCAAGGAAGGCTTCCAGTTGTGGATCGGCCGCCAGCTCATCCCTCAGGATGTCTGCGACTGCCGGTGCCAGCGCAATGGCTTGGCGCGCATCCAGAAAAAGCAGCCGCGACCGGCGGGCCAGGACATCTTCCACCGTGCGCGCGTATTCGTGGCGCGCAGCGAAGCGCACCATGGCAACAGTCAGGCCGCCACCCAGAGGGGTGTCCGCGCCCGGGATCGCCATCACAGCCGGGGCTTCGCTGCCGTAGGAATGCAGCCCCTGGGCGTCGCTGATGCGGTGCTGCACCGGCTCCGCAGGCGCGCCCACTAGCGGCAGATGATTGGTCACGCCGGCAGGCTTCTGCGGCAGAAGCCCGACACTGAAGCATTTTTGCAACACATCCTCCGCCATCGCACGGTAGGTGGTCCATTTGCCGCCGGTCACGGTAACCAGGCCGCTCTTGCTGGCCAGCACCGTGTGTTCGCGGCTGATTTTCTTGGTGTTGTCGCCGTCATCGTCCTGCGGCTTGACCAAGGGACGCAAGCCGACCCAGATGCTCCGGATGTCTTCCACGCCGGGGGCGCGGGTGAGGTAACGGGCGGACTCACCCAGAATGAAGCGGACCTCCTCACTGAAAGGCGCCGGTTCGCGCACGATGTCCTGGCGAGGGCTGTCGGTGGTGCCCAAAATGAGCTTGCCCAGCCATGGCACCGCGAACAACACACGCCCGTCGGCGGTTTTAGGCACCATCAGGGCGTGATCGGACGGCAGGAATTCGCGATCCACCACGATGTGGACGCCCTGGCTGGGGGCCACGATGGGCTTCACAGGCCGCCCGATGGCCTCGCCGTCCATCTGCCGCAGGGTATCAACCCATACGCCAGTGGCGTTCACCACCGTACTGGCACGCACGCTGAATTGTTGACCTGTGGCCTCGTCTTCGCAGACGAATCCCACCACCTTGCCACCTTCATGCATGAGCGAGCGCGCCGGGCAGTAGTTGACCAGCAGGGCGCCATGACTGGCCGCGGTGCGCGCGAGTGCCAGGGCCAGGCGGGCATCGTCAAACTGGCCGTCCCAATATTTGACCCCCCCCTTGAGCCCTTCGGCGCGGGCGGTGGGCAGGCACTGCAGCGTGCGAGCACGGCCCAGAAACTCGGTGGCACCCAAGCCGGCCTTGCCAGCCAATGCGTCGTACATCTTGAGCCCAATGCCGTAGAAAGGCGTCTCCCACACATGGTAGGACGGCATGACAAAAGGCAGAGGCTGTGCGAGGTGCGGAGCGTTGTGCAGCAGAGTGGTGCGCTCATGCAAAGCTTCGCGCACCAGGGCGATGTTGCCTTGGGCCAGGTAGCGGACGCCACCATGCACCAGCTTGGTGGCTCGCGATGACGTGCCTTTTGCAAAGTCGTGCGAATCCACAAGAACCACACTGAACCCCCGTGCGGCCGCATCCAGGGCCACACCCAACCCGGTTGCGCCCCCACCAATGACAGCCAGGTCATAGGTGTGCGGTTGTGCCAGACGCGCCAGCAGATCGGCACGCCGGGTGGGAAGGGGGGGCGAAGGCTGGGCGGATGTGGTGTTCATGGTGTGATGTCCATGTGGAAGGCGAGCGAGGTGGATGCTTGCGGAAGAATCAATCAATGTTCGTTTTGATTCATTTTTATTCTTTTTTGATCATATCAAATGGATATTTATCCTAGAAGCATTCTTTTGTTTTCGATTTAAAGTGTAGGCACCGCCTCATCGCCTATCTCATGTGAATACAAACCCCCGACAACTGCTGCTGCTGGAGGAAGTGCGCACCCGCAAGTCCGCCACGGTGGAACAACTGGCCGACACGCTGGGCGTGACCCTGCAGACCGTGCGCCGCGACGTGCAGCGACTGGCCGAATCGGGCCTGCTCACTCGCTTTCACGGTGGGGTGCGCGTGCCCAGCTCCACCGTGGAGAACCTGGCCCACACTCAGCGCGAAATCCTTAATGCAGAAGGCAAGGCGCGCATTGCACACGCTGTGGCCAAGCAGGTGCCCAACGACTGCTCGCTGATCCTGAACATCGGCACCACCACCGAAGCCATTGCGAAGGCGCTGCTGCACCACCGCGGCCTGAGGGTGATCACCAACAACCTGAACGTGGCCGGCATCCTCAGCAGCAACCCCGACTGCGAAGTCATCGTGGCCGGGGGGGTGGTGCGCGCCCGCGACCGAGGCATCGTGGGCGAAGCGGCGGTGGATTTCATACGCCAGTTCAAGGTGGACATTGCGCTCATCGGCGTCTCGGGCATCGAGCCCGACGGCTCGCTGCGCGATTTCGACTACCGCGAGGTGAAGGTGGCCCAGACCATCATTGCCCACGCCCGCGAGGTGTGGCTGGCCGCGGACCACAGCAAGTTCAACCGCCCGGCCATGGTGCAACTGGCCACGCTGGAGCAGATCGGCCGGCTGTTCACCGACGCGCCGCCGCCAGAGCCTTTTCCCGCGCTGCTGCAGGACGCAGGCGTCGCCTGCACCGTCGCAACCTAGCTTCCCCTATCCTTCGCCCCCATGACCTACCTGCTCGCACTCGACCAAGGCACCTCCAGTTCCCGCAGCATCGTCTTTGACGAACACGGCCACATCGTGGCGCAGGCGCAGGTGGAGCTGCCGCAGATTTACCCCCAGCCCGGCTGGGTAGAACACGACCCGCTGGAAATCTGGCGCACACAGCTGGCCACCGCGCGCGATGCGCTGGCCAAGGCAGGCATTGCTGCCAGCGCAGTGCGCGCCGTCGGCATCACCAACCAGCGCGAAACCACGGTGCTGTGGAACCGCAAGACCGGCAAACCCGTGCACCACGCCATCGTGTGGCAAGACCGCCGTGCCGAGCCCGCCTGCGCACAGCTGCGCGAACAGGGCCACGCGGGCACCATCCAGGCCAAGACCGGCCTGCTCGTCGATGCCTACTTCTCTGGCACCAAGCTGCAGTGGCTGCTGGACAACGTGCCCAGTGCACGCGAAGCGGCCGAGCGCGGCGAGCTGGCCTTCGGCACGGTGGACAGCTGGCTGATATGGCAGCTCACCCACGGCCAGGTGCACGTGACGGACGTGAGCAATGCCTCGCGCACCATGCTGTTCAACGTGCACACCAACCACTGGGACGACGACCTGCTGGCCCTGCTGCGCATCCCCAAGTCGCTGATGCCACAGGTGCAACCGTCAAGCTCGCACTTCGGCGACATTGCGGCCGACCTGCTGGGCCAGCCCATCCGCATCGGCGGCGTAGCGGGCGACCAGCAGAGTGCGCTGTTCGGCCAAGCGTGCTTTACCGCAGGCATGGCCAAAAACACCTATGGCACGGGTTGCTTCATGCTGATGCACACCGGCCACACATTTCAGACAAGCCAGAACGGCCTGCTCACCACCAGCGCAGCGCAGGTCTCGACGTCCCCAGAGTTCGCCATGGAAGGCAGCGTGTTCGTGGGCGGTGCCGTGGTGCAGTGGCTGCGCGATGGCCTGCGCGCCATTCCGTCGAGCAGCGAGGTGCAATCCCTGGCCGAGAGCGTGCCCGACTCTGGCGGCGTGATGATGGTGCCCGCCTTCACCGGCCTGGGGGCCCCTTACTGGAAGCCCGACGCACGCGGCACCATCACGGGCCTCACGCGCGGCACCACCATCGCCCACATCGCCCGCGCCGCGCTGGAAAGCATTGCCTACCAGAGTGCCGCCCTGCTGCAAGCCATGGGCCGCGACGCCGTGGCCGCTGGCGGCGCGCCGGTGAGCGAGCTGCGTGTGGACGGCGGTGCCAGCGTGAACGATCTGCTCATGCAGTTCCAGGCCGACCTGCTGGGTATTCCAGTCGTGCGCCCGGCGGTGATCGAAACCACGGCCCTGGGCGCGGCCTACCTGGCAGGGCTTTCGAGCGGCGTGTACGGCAGCACCGACGAACTCTCCCACCTCTGGCGCGCCGACCGCCGCTTCGTGCCCACGCTGAGCAAAGCACGGGCGCAGGCGCTGATGGCAGACTGGGAACGCGCCGTGCGGCAGACGACGGTGGCGTGACGGACCCAACGCCTGGGCGCGCGCCGCGGCCCCGCCGTGGTGGCCGCTACCATCGTGGCCCTTCTTTTCTGTTGTTGTTTGCTTTGTCCTCGCACGCCGCCACACCATGAGCACTACCGCCGCCTCCCCTTCCCTCCCCACCATCGCCTTCATCGGCGGCGGCAACATGGCCAGCGCCATCATTGGCGGCCTGGTCCGCCAGGGCCACCCGGCCAGCCAGATCGAGGTGGTCGAACCCTTTGCCCCCACGCGCGAAGCCTTGCTCAAGAACTTCGGCCTTGAGGCACAGGCCGAAGCGGGCCCGGCCCTGCAGCGCGCCAGCATTGTGGTGTGGGCGGTCAAGCCCCAGACCTTCAAGGACGCCGCCGCGCAGGCACGCGCCCACACGACCAGCGCGCTGCACCTGAGCGTGGCGGCGGGCATCCGCTCGGACAGCATCGCCCAGTGGCTCGCCACCGAGCGCATCGTGCGCACCATGCCAAACACACCCGCGCTGGTGGGCAAGGGGATGAGCGCGCTCTACGCCCGCCCGGCGGTGGGTGCCGAAGAACGCGCAAAGGTGGAGGCCATCCTGGCCAGCACAGGCGAGTTCCTGTGGGTGGAGAGCGAGAAGCAACTCGACGCCGTCACCGCGCTGTCGGGCTCCGGCCCCGCTTATGTCTTTTATTTCCTGGAGGCCATGGCCCGCGCAGGCACCGCCATGGGCCTGACCGATCAGCAAGCGCACCAGTTGGCCGTGGGCACCTTCGTGGGCGCATCGGAGCTGGCCCGCCGCTCCGACGAGCCACCGGCTGTGCTGCGCGAGCGCGTCACGTCGAAGGGCGGCACCACCTATGCCGCGCTGCAGTCCATGGAGGCGAGCGGAGTGGCCGCCGCGTTCGAAGCCGCCATGCGTGCGGCGGAGCAGCGGGCCCACGAACTGGGCGATGAATTCGGTTCTTGAAGCCTTTTTGGCCTCTAGCGCTTACCCAGAAAGCGCTAACAGCTATCAATAACTGAGCAAATCGCGTAGGAGGTAGCTGCCCGCAATCCCCGCAAAAACCGTGGCACCTAGCCAGTGGTTCACGCGGAAGGCCTTGAAGCAGCCCTCCCGCGTGCGAGTGCGAATCAGCGAGAAGTGCCACGCGGCCTGGGCGAGCGCACCGGCAATCGCTATATAAAAAATAGCACCCAGCGCATACGGGGCAAGCGCTACGGCCCAAATTCCGATGAAAAGCAGGTAGAACAGCACGATGCCTGCCACGTCAAAGCGTCCCAAGGTGATGGCCGAGGTCTTGATGCCGATCTTCAAGTCGTCATCGCGGTCCACCATGGCGTATTCGGTGTCGTAGGCCAGAACCCAGAACAGGTTGCCCAGCCACATCCACCAAGCCACCGCCGGCACCTGGCCCTGCACAGCGGCAAAAGCAATGACGATGCCGAAATTGAAGGCAATGCCCAGCACCGCCTGCGGCATGGAGACGATGCGCTTGGTGAAAGGGTAGGCAATGGCCACCAGCACCGCGGGCACCGACCAGGCCACGGCCGCAGCGTTGGTGGTGAGCACCAGGCCAAACGACACCAGCGCCAGCCCGGCGCCCAGGGCCAGCGCCTCCTTCACCGTCACCGCTCCCGTCGTCACAGGCCGCTGCGCGGTGCGCTTGACGTGTTTGTCAAAGTCTCGGTCGGCCACATCGTTCACGCAGCAGCCCGCGCTGCGCATGAGGATGGTGCCCAGCACGAACACGGCCAGCAGGTGCCAGCCCGGAAAACCATCGGCCGCAATCCACAGTGCGCTGAGAGTGGGCCACAGGCACACCAGCCAGCCCGCGGGGCGGTCCCAGCGGATGAGATCCAGATAAAGGGCAAGGCGGCTGCGCGGCGTGGCGGAAGGCATGGCGGGTAGGGGCAAAACGGCTGAACGGCGAGCCCGCCTAGCGTGCGGGCGCACCGAATGTAGCAGCCCACACCGCCGCAAAGACGCGGCATCGGCTTACGTACAAACAGAAACAAACCCGGTACAGTCCGCGTTCCCTCACCCCCCACGGACCTGCCCCGCATGACGGCATCTTCGAGCAACAACGCCCAAGCCACCAACCGTTTTGCCATACCCTGGCCCGTGCTTGCGGGTTTTGTGGTGGCGGCACTGGCCACCATGGTCATCTCCATCGTCAACTTCAAGACGGCAGAAACCCGGGCCGCCGCTGTGGAAGCCATGGACCGCACCACGGTGGCCATGCGCCAGCTCAACCTGTTCCACTCCGCCATGAAAGATGCGGAGACCGGCCAGCGCGGTTACCTGTTGACGGGCGACGCCAGCTACCTGCAGCCGTTCGAACTGGCCATGACAGCCATGGAGCGCCAGATGACGGGCCTCAAGGCCAGCGTGGCCGAGTACCCCGTGCACCGCCGCCTGGTGGTGCAGCTCGACGAGCTTTCGCAGCAAAAGCTGAGTGAGCTCAAAGAAACCATCGCCCTGCGCCGCAACGGCGACGTGGCGGGCGCCATGGCCATGGTGCAGACCGATGCGGGCAAAGCCATCATGGACCGCATCCGCGACCTGGCCAGCGACCTGTTCACCCTGCAGAGCCAGCAACTCGAAACGCGGCGCCAGCAATGGGTGGATGCCGCCACGGCATCTACTTATTACTCCTGGGGCGGCTCGCTGGTGCTGCTGATACTGATCTGCATCTCGGCGGCACTCACGGCGCGCGAATACCGCGCCAAGGCCAGCCAATCCTGGGTGTCGGCGGGCCTCACCGGCCTGGGCCAGCGCCTGCAAGGCGACCACCGCCTGGAAGACATTGGCGAGCTCGCCCTGGAATACCTGGCCACCTACCTCAAGGCCCAGGTGGGTGCCGGGTATGTGGCGGACGGCAACGGCAGCTTCACGCTGTTTGGCGGCTATGCGCTGCCGCGCGAGCGGTTGACCGAAAAACTGCTCAGCGGCGAAGGGCTGGTGGGGCAGGCCGCACGCTCGCGCGAGTTGATGCACGTGCGCAATGTGCCCGCGGGCTACTTGCCCATCTCCTCCAGCACGGGCCAGGCCAGCGCGTCCGAGCTGCTGGTGGCGCCGGCCGTGGAACACCGTGAGGTGTTTGCCGTGATCGAGCTGGGCTTCAACCGCCCCGTGAGCGAGGCTGAGCGCAGCCTGATGGAGCGCGCCTCGGAAATGCTGGCAGTGGCCATCCGTTCGGGCATGGACCGCAGCCGGCTGCAAAGCCTGCTGGAAGAAACACAGCGCCAGTCCGAAGAACTGCAAACACAGCAGGAAGAACTGCGCGTGAGCAATGAGGAGCTGGAACAGCAAAGCCGCATCCTGCAGGAATCCCAGGCGCAGATGGAAGTGGCACAAACCGAGCTGGAGCAAACCAACGCACACCTGGAAGAACAAACCCAGCAGTTGGAGTACCAGCGCGAGCAGTTGCTGCGCGCCCAGAGCGCCATGACCGACAAGGCCCGCGAGCTGGAACAGGCCAGCCAGTACAAGAGCGAGTTCCTGGCCAACATGAGCCACGAGCTGCGCACGCCGCTCAACTCCACGCTCATCCTGGCCAAGCTGCTGGCCGACAACAAGCCCGGCAACCTGAGCGCGGACCAGATCAAATACGCCGAAACCATCTACGCGGCCGGGAACGACCTGCTGGCGCTGATCAACGACATCCTTGACCTGGCCAAGATCGAGGCCGGGCAGGCCACGGTGTCAGCTGAGCCCGTGTCCATCGCGCCCGCGCTGCAGGCATTGATCGACCCGCTGCGCCCCTTGGCACAGGAAAAGCGCCTTTCGCTGACCGCCACCGTGGCGCCCGATGTGCCCGCCAAGATGGTGACGGACCCTCTGCGCCTGGGCCAGGTGCTGAAGAACCTGCTGTCGAATGCCCTCAAATTCACCGAGAAGGGCTCGGTGGCGCTGCACGTGTCCCGCAACCCGGACGACACGCTGTCGTTCGCCGTGAAGGACACGGGCATCGGCATTCCAGAGCACCAGCAGGAGTTGATCTTCGAAGCCTTCCGCCAGGCCGATGGCAGCACCCACCGCAAATACGGCGGCACGGGCTTGGGCCTGTCGATCTCACGTGACCTGGCGCACCTGCTGGGTGGCTCGCTCACCGTGCAAAGCACCCCGGGAGAGGGCAGCGTGTTCACACTGGTGTTGCCAAGGCATCTGGAAGTCCCGGATGCGGACGACGGTGGCAGCGCACCCGCTGCAGAACGCAGCTCAGCACCAGCCACTGCCAGCCATCGCTCAGCCGCACCACAGCCGCCCCAAGCGCCAATGGCGCCTGCCGACGCAGCCCTGCAGGCCTCTGCCCGCGCTGCGCTGGACGCTGCTGCCGAGTCCCTGCCCCAGCGCGCCGGCGCCCGCAGCATCCTTGTGATCGAAGACGACGAGCGCTTTGCCAACATCCTGTGCGACCTGGCCCGGGAGATGGACTTTGAATGCCACCTGGCGCACAACGCGGCCGATGGCCTGGCGTTTGCCATGCACAGCCTGCCCAGCGCCATCGTGCTGGACATCAACCTGCCCGACTTCTCCGGCCTGGGCGTGCTCGACCAGCTCAAGCGCAACCCGGCCACGCGGCATATCCCCGTGCACGTGGTGTCGGTGGCCGACTATTCCCAGGAGGCCATGGGCCGCGGTGCCGTGGGCTACGCGCTCAAGCCCGTCAAGCGCGATGAGCTGGTGCAGGCACTGCAACGGCTGGAGGCCAAGTTCACACAGAACCTGCGCCGCGTGCTGGTGGTGGAGGACGACGAGCGCCAGCGCGAAAGCGTGCGCCACCTGCTCAGCCGCGACGACGTGGAGATCGTCTGCGCAGGCACGGCCGGTGCAGCGCTGGAGCATCTGCGCAGCTCCACCTTCGACTGCATGGTGATGGACCTGAACCTGCCCGACTTCAGCGGCTACGAACTGCTGCAGCAGATGACGGATCAGGACGGGGTTTCGTTCCCGCCCGTCATCGTCTACACCGGACGGGCGCTCTCGCGCGACGAAGAAATGCAGCTGCGGCGGTTCTCCAAATCCATCATCCTCAAGGACGCCCGCTCGCCCGAGCGGCTGCTGGACGAGGTCACGCTGTTCCTGCACCAGGTGGAGTCGGAGCTGTCGGCCGAGCACCGCAAGATGCTGCAGGTGGCACGCAGCCGCGAGTCCGTGCTGGAAGGCCGCACCGTGCTGGTGGTGGAAGACGATGTGCGCAACGTGTTCGCGCTCTCCAGCATCCTGGAGCCCACGGGCATCCGCGTGGAGATTGCGCGCAATGGCCGCGAGGCGCTGGACATGCTGGCCCGGGCTGGCAACCCCGATGGACAACCCGTAGACCTGGTGCTGATGGACATCATGATGCCGGAGATGGATGGCTACACCGCCATGCGCGCCATCCGCAGCCAGCCTGAATGGCGCCGCCTGCCCATCATTGCGCTCACTGCCAAGGCCATGAAGGACGACCAGGAAAAATGCCTCGCAGCCGGGGCCAATGACTACATCGCCAAGCCGCTGGATGTGGAAAAGCTCCTGTCCCTGGTGCGTGTGTGGATGCCCAAGTAGCACGACCGAAGGCCGCCCGCTGCAACGCACCGCCATGCCCCACCGCAAAGCCCGTACTGCCGACATCGAGCAGCAATTGCTGATCGATGCCATTTACCACCGCTATCACTACGACTTTCGGGGTTACGCACAGGCGTCGCTCAAGCGGCGGCTCGGCACGGCCTTGCTGCACTTTGACTGCAAGACCCTGTCACAGCTGCAGGACAAGGTGCTGCACGAGCCCGCGGTGTTTCCGGCGCTGCTCGAATACCTCACCGTGCAGGTGAGCGACATGTTCCGCGACCCCAGCTACTTCAAGGCGTTGCGCAACGAGGTGGTGCCGCTGTTGCGCACCTATCCGTCGCTCAAGATCTGGGTGGCCGGGTGCAGCGCTGGCGAGGAGGTTTACTCGCTGGCCATTCTGTTGCACGAGGAAGGCTTGCTGGAACGCACGCTGATCTATGCGACGGACATCAACCCGCATGCCTTGCGCGCCGCCGAATCGGGCGTCTTCGACGTGGCCCGCGTGGCGGCATTCACCGAGAACCACAGCCGGTCGGGTGCACGCAGCTCGCTGTCGGAGTACTACATCGCCCGCTATGGGCGCGTGGTGTTTGACAAGGCGCTGCGCGAGCACATGGTTTTCTCGGACCACAGCCTGGCCACCGACAGCGTGTTTGCCGAGATGAACTTCGTGTCGTGCCGCAACGTGCTCATCTATTTTGAGCGCGACCTGCAAAACCGCGCCCTGGGCCTGTTTCGCGAGTCGCTCTGCCACCGGGGTTTCCTGGGCCTGGGCTCCAAGGAGTCGCTGCGATTTTCGGCACACGCCGATGCCTTCGACGACTTCGTGCTGGAAGACCGCATCTACCGCAAGAAGGCAGGCCTGTGATGCAAGCCGCTTCCAGTCCTTCCGCTGACACCTCCCGCAATTACGACGCCATCGTGGTCGGCGGCTCCTCGGGCGGCATCGACGCGCTGATTCGCATCCTGCCAGCGCTGCCAACCACGTTGCGCGCCGGTGTGCTGGTGGTGGTGCACCTGCCGCGCGACCGGCCCAGCCTGCTGGCTGAAATTTTCCGCCAGCGCTGTCCGCTGCCCATGCGCGAGGCGCAGGACAAAGACCCGGTAACTCCCGGCACGGTCTACTTCGCCCCGCCGGACTACCATCTGCTGGTGGATCGCGGGCCACGGCTGGCGCTGTCTGTGGATGCACTGGTGCACTTTTCGCGCCCGTCCATCGACGTGCTGTTTGAATCCGCCGCTGACCAGTATGGCGAGCGGCTGCTGGGCATCCTGCTGTCGGGCGCCAACGAAGACGGCGCACGGGGCATGCAGGCCATTGCCGCCAGCGGTGGGTTGGTGGTGGTGCAGGACCCGACCAGCGCCCCTGTGCCCACCATGCCGCTGGCCGCCCTGGAGCGAACGGCCGCGCACCACGTGCTCTCCCCGCAGGGCATTGCCGAATTGCTGTCTGGCCTTCATGAGGAGGGCCTGCTGTGATACCTTGGCCCCTTCAACCACCATCCACCGTAGCACCCCCCTCCCTGCCCATGCCTCAGACCGACCGCATCAAATGCCTGCTTGTGGATGACGTTCAGGAAAACCTGATCGCCCTGGAGGCATTGTTGCAACGCGATGGGTTGGAGATCCTCAAGGCCCAATCCGGCCAGGAAGCGCTGGAGTTGCTGCTGACCCACACCGACGTGGCTCTGGCGCTGCTGGACGTGCAGATGCCCGAGATGAACGGCTTCGAGTTGGCCGAGCTGATCCGCGGCAGCGAGCGCACACGCCATATTCCGCTGATCTTCATGACGGCAGGTTCGCGGGAGCAGAACTGGCAGTTCCGCGGCTACGAGAGCGGAGCGGTGGATTTCCTGTACAAGCCCATCGACCCGCACATGCTGGTGACCAAAGCCAGCGTGTTCTTTGAGCTGCAGCGCCGCAAGCAAGTGCAGGCGCAAGAACTGAAAGAGCGCACCGAGGCCCTGCGCATCAACGAGATGTTCATGGCGGTGCTCAGCCATGATCTGCGCACGCCGCTCATGTCCATCACGGCCGCAGCCACCGTGCTCAAGCGCCAGTCCGACCCCGAAAAGGTGAGCACCATGGCCGACCGGGTGCTGGCCAGCAGCCAGCGCATGGGCCGCATGATCGAAGACTTGCTGGACGTCACCCGCATCCGCCAGGCGGGTGGCATGCCCCTTCAGCTTCGCCCCACCCACCTGCAGACACTGGTGGAGCGCACGCTGGAAGAGGTGCAGACCGGTTTTCCTGATCGCGCCATCTCTTCCATCGTTCAGGGCGACCTGGACGGCGTGTGGGACGAAGACCGCCTCTGCCAGGTGGTGACCAATCTGGTGGGCAACGCCATCCACCACGGTTGCCCCGAGCACCCCGTGCTGGTGACCGCGGACGGCACCAAGCCGAACACCGTGACCGTGACCGTAGCGAACGGCGGCACCATTGCGCCGGATCTATTGCCCCACCTGTTCGACCCCTTCCGCGGCCGTGAAGACCGCGTTCCAGGTCGCAATCAGGGCCTGGGGCTGGGCCTGTTCATTGCCAGCCAGATCGTGCGTGCGCACCACGGGCGCATCCATGTGCAGTCCGAGAACGGCACCACCCGCTTCAGCGTGGAACTGCCTCGGGTGTCCCCCGGCCCAGAGGCGCGGGCTGCGAGCTGATCAGACGGAATGGAGATTGGCGCGCCAAGGGCCCGTGCGGCTCGCGGCGCGGCAGTGGCTATGGCAAATTACGCGGGGAAGGTGAAAGGCCTACCGTACCGTGGGAGCCACGCCGGGGGAGCGCATGCTCTCAGGCCAAAAAAGCTTGCCAGCCTCTCAGGCAGGGCGTTGGTCCACCGCCTCGCGGATGGAGCCGAGCAAGCTCTCCAACTCTTCCAACTCAAAGGGCTTGAGCAGGGTGCGAACGTTGGGGCCCCATGCGCCGGGATAGGCGCCCAGCTCGTAGCCGGAGCAGAGCACGACCCACCGTAGGGGGTCTTCCGCCAGAAGCTTGCGGGCCAGATCGGTGCCCGACAGACCGGGCAGGCTTACATCGGAAACCAGCAGATCGAAGTTCTGCGCGGCGTCCAGCTCCAGCGCCTCTTCGGCCGTGGCGCACGACGTGACGGTCTGACCATCGCCTTCCATCAGAAGGCCAATGGTCTCGCGCAGTTCCGGATTGTCTTCAACGTACAGGATTCGCATACATCACAGAATGGACTGGCCGCAAGGCGGGCGTCTTCAACGCCCACCGCAAAGACCGAATCATCGTTACAAACACATGCGAACCATGTAGGACAAAACGCACTTTCAAGACCAAACGGCCATCGAAAGTGCGCCACTATCACTCTTCCAGCAGCGAGCGCAGCATCCACGCGGTCTGCTCGTGCACCGTGAGGCGCTGAGTCAGCAGGTCGGCAGTGGGTTCATCGCTGGCCTTGTCCGCCAAGGGGAAAAGGCTGCGCGCGGTGCGCGCCACGGCTTCGTGGCCTTCCACCAGCACACGCACCATCTCCAGCGCCTTGGGGGGCGTTGCGGGCGCGTCGGGCACGGTGGCCAGCTTGCCGAATTCAGCGTACGAACCAGGCGCCACATGGCCCAGTGAGCGGATGCGCTCGGCAATCGGGTCGACCGCATTCCACAGCTCGGTGTACTGCGCCATGAACATGGTGTGCAGCGTGTTGAACATGGGGCCCGTCACGTTCCAGTGGAAGTTGTGCGTGGTGAGGTACAGGGTGTACGTGTCGGCCAGCAGGCGCGACAGGCCCTGCGCAATGGCCGCGCGGTCCTTGTCGCTGATGCCGATGTTGATGCGGGGAACGGAGGGGGTCTTCGCGGCTTTGGCCATGGTCATGCTCCTGAAGTGAAGAAAAAACGGGAACGGAAAACAAAAGACGGCAAATGCGAGCTATCCAGAATGTGCGCGGCCTCAAGACAGCCGCGTGACACCGGGCAGTTCGCAGGCGTAGATGGCATTGCGCAAAGCGGCAATGGCTTCGTAGCGCGTGAAGCTGCGGCGCCAGGCCAGCACCACGCGGCGCATGGGCGGGGGGCTTCCGTCATCTTCGTTGATGGGAAGGTAGCGGATATAGGTCTCGTCGCTCTTGCGGCGCCGCGACGCGGTGATCAACGCATCGCGCGGCACCGACAGGCGCGGCACCAGCGTCACGCCCATGCCAGCGGCCACCATGTGCTTGATGGTCTCCAGCGACGAACCTTCGAACGACTTGCGGATGCCCTCGGCATTGCTGGCAAACCGGGCAAACTCCGGGCACACCTCCAGCACGTGGTCGCGAAAGCAATGGCCCGCGCCCAGCAGCAGCATGGTCTCGCTTTTCAACTCGGCCGCCGTGACGGAGCGCTGCGCCGCCAACGGGTGCGTGCTGGGCACGGCCGCCATGAAGGGCTCGTCGTACAGCGGCGCCATGGCCAGGCCCGTATCAGGGAAAGGCTCGGCCAGGATGGCGCAGTCGATCTCGCCCGTGCGCAGCATCTCCAGCAGCTTGACGGTGAAGTTCTCCTGCAGCATCAGCGGC
>PJUL01001030.1_pt1 | contig 14256 bp, 15 predicted proteins | sample 1512221 | NCBI WGS metagenome assembly PJUL01 (sample SAMN08177667, study PRJNA422409) | Feces metagenome, whole genome shotgun sequencing project.
GCGGTCTGGTTCTGGTCATAGGGAACGATGCCGCGAATGCCGATGGTCAGCGCCGACTGGCGCGCCTCGAAGGTCGCGACGCGCAGCGAAGGCACCGTGCCGTCGGCCAGGTTGAGCAGGCTCTGGACGTGGCGGTCCTGAAGCGATTCGCTGTTCAGCACCGAGATCGAGATCGGGGTCTGCTGCAGATTGGTCTCGCGGCGCTGCGCGGTCACGACGATGTCGGCAAGGCCCGACTGGCCAGCATCTTCCGCGGCCGGAGTGACGTTGGCGGTGCCAGCCGTCTGGTCCTGGGCCAGCGCCGGCGTGCTCGCCAGCGCGAGCAGTGTCGTGCCCATGAGCAACGACAGGCGGAGGCGCGAAATATTCTGCATGTTGGGCATTTTCCCTGAACCTCAGGATCATTCCTGATGCGGGCGCCCCTACGCATCCTTATTGGCACTATTGTTACATCAATAGTAACCATAAAGTACGCGTCGTTTCATTTTCGTTTCATGAAGGCTATTTTCTTAGTATAATTCACTATATTGCAAACATCTTCCTTAGCGGCAATTTTGCCACACTATCGATAAATCAACATAGACCGGCACAATTGTCCACACTTCGGATCACTTCGCGAATCGAGACAGGCTTTACCTGCGAGCGCGGCACACACATGCGGAGCCGCTCCCCGCGACGCGCCGCGCGGAGCGAAACGACCGCAAAGACCCGCAGGCCCGCTTCGGAAACTTATGGCTGCTTGAGCGGCCCGGGCTGGGCCAGATAGGCGAGCCGCCGCATCTCGCGCCGCCCGCGTACCACGGTGTCGAGGATCAGGCCCGTGAACAGGTTGAGGAAGGCGAGGATCATCAGCCCGGTCGCCAGGATCGCGGTCGGGAAGCGCGGGACCAGCCCGGTATGGATCCAGGTCACCGCCAGCGGGATGCTCATCCCCACCGCCAGCGCCGCGAACACTGTGGCGATCCAGCCGAAGAACAGCATCGGCCGCTCGATCCGGTAGAGCACTGCGATCGTCTTCAGAATGCGCCAGCCGTCGCGATAGGTGTTGAGCTTCGATTCGGAGCCTTCGAGCCGGGCGAAATAGCGCGTCTCCACTTCCCCTACCGGCATCTTCAGCTCCAGCGCATGCACGCTGATCTCGGTCTCGATCTCGAAGCCTGCCGAAAGCACCGGGAAGCTCTTCACGAAGCGGCGCGAGAAGACCCGGTAGCCCGAGAAGATGTCGGTGAAGCTGCGCCCGAACAGCTTGGCCAGGATGCCGGTCATCATCCGGTTGCCCAGCACATGGCCGCGCCGATAGGCCTCGGCGGCCTCGTGCACGCGGGTGCCGACGATCATGTCGAGACCCTCCTCCGCCACGCGCGCGACCATCGCCGGCGCGGAGGCCGGATCATAGGTCGCATCGCCATCGGCCATCACATAGATGTCGGCCTCGATGTCGGCGAACATCCGCCGCACGACATTGCCCTTGCCCTGCATCCGCTCGCTGCGAACCACGGCCCCTGCCGCCCGCGCGACTTCGATCGTCCGGTCGCGGCTGTTATTGTCGTACACATAGATGGTTGCGTCCGGCAGCACCTTGCGAAAGCCCTCGATCGTCTGGGCGATCGCGGCTTCTTCATTGTAGCAGGGCAGGAGAACGGCGACGGTCGGCTTGGTCATGCGCATGCCATAGGGCCGAAATGGTTACGGTTCGACAATTTTTGCACTTCCCTGCCCCCTCATGCCCGCGCATTCTTATCGGCGGGGGGATCCATACATGGAATTACGCGATCTGAGGCCGCTCGGCCTCGTCGTCTGCATCATGCTCGGCATCTATGCCGCGCTTCTCCTGCTGCTCCAGCTTGCGATCCTCTACTGGCCGATGTCGGTCGACGATGGCGCAACGATCGGGCTGGCGGCGCTTGGCGTACTGGGCTGGCGACTGATCACGTCCATCGTCTTCGCTGTCTGGCTCTTCCGCGCCGGCAAGAATCTGGTGCAGGCCGGATTCTACGATCTGGAGTTCACCCCTGCATCGCGCATCTGGTGGTTCTTCGTCCCGCTCCTGGCCCTGTACAAGCCGTATCAGGGCATCCGCGAGCTCTGGAATGCCAGCCATGGCCACGAGTCCTTCGAGGAGACGAATGGGCTGGTCGCCGGATGGTGGGCCTGCTGGATAGGAACCATCATCGTCGGCTGGATCACCGGCGCGGGCGCATTCGCCCTGGCGGGCGGCAACCTGGTCGTCGGCATCATCAACGCAGGCACTGTGATCACCGCCATCCTGATCGTCCGCGGTGTCAGCCAGGCACAAAGGGGCCTGAGCGGCGAAGGCCTGTCGGAAGTCTTCGCCTGAGCGGCTCCCACTTCATGTCGGAATCCCGTCGGAGCGCCTGACCCCAAAAGCAAAGGCCCCCGCTCCGCGAGGAGCGAGGGCCCGAACTTGTCCCGAAGGAAAAAGGCTTAGTCGGCCTTCTTCTTCGCCGGAGCCTTCTTGGCGGGCTTGGCCTCTGCCTCTTCGCCCTCGGCGGCTTCGGCCTTCTTGGCCGGTGCCTTCTTGGCGGCGGGCTTCTTGGCCGGTTCGGCCTCGGCTTCAGCAGCCGGCTCGGCGTCGGCCTTCTTGGCCTTGGCCGGCTTCTTCTCGGCCTTCTCGCCTTCGTCAGCCTTCTTCGACTTGCGCGGCTTGTGGTTGTCGTGGTCGTGGGTGTGCGTGCCGGTGTCGAAACCGTCATCGCTCTCGATCGCGGCTTCCAGCTCGTCGCGGGTCACTTCGCGATCCGAGATCTCGGCCTTGTCGAACAGGAAGTCGACCACCTTGTCCTCGAACAGCGGCGCGCGCAGCTGGGCGGCGGCCATCGGCTCGTTACGGACATACTGGTAGAAGCGCTCGCGATCGTTCGGGCTGTACTGGGCAGCAGCCTGGGCGATCAGCTGGTTCATCTCGTTCGAGCTGACCTCGACGCCGTTGGCGGTGCCGATTTCCGACAGAAGAAGACCCAGGCGCACGCGGCGCTCGGCGATCTTCACATAATCTTCGCGCTCGGCTTCCAGCTCGGCCTTGGCGGCGGCCGGATCGGCCTCATGCTCGGCTTCGTGCTGGAGCTGGTGCCAGATCTGGTCGAACTCTGCCTCCACCATCGAGGGCGGAACCTCGAAGTCATGACCGGCAGCCAGCTGGTCGAGCAGCTTGCGCTTCATATAGGTGCGGGTCAGGCCGTTGAGCTGCTGCTCGAGCTGGCCCTTCAGCAGGCCGGTGAGCTGCTCGAGGCTCTGCAGGCCGAGCGTCTTGGCGAAGTCGTCGTTGATCTCGGTCTCGCCAGCGGTCTTCACCGCGGTGATCTTGAGCGCGAACTGCGCCGGCTTGTCGGCCAGGTCGGCAACGCCGTAGTCAGCCGGGAACGTGACGTCGATCGTCTTCTCGTCGCCGGTCTTCACGCCGACGAGCTGGTCCTCGAAGCCAGGGATCAGGCGGCCGGTGCCGATTTCGACCGACATGCCCTCGCCGGTGCCACCGTCAAAGGCGACGCCATCGACGGTGCCGACGAAGTCCATGGTCACCTGGTCGCCCTCGGCGGCCTTGTGCTTGGCCGGGGCGTCGGTGAACGCCTTCTGCTGGCCGGCGAGCTGCTTGAGCTGCTCGTTGACTTCGTCGTCGCTGACCGGAACGGTCAGGCGCTCGAGCTTCAGGCCCTCGATCGCGGGAGTCGGAACGTCCGGCAGGACTTCCAGCTCGACCTTGATCTCGGCGTCGCCACCCGGCGCATATTCGCCTTCCAGGCTAACCGACGGCGAAACGGCCGGGCGCAGCTTGTGGTCGGCTATCAGCTTCTGCACGCCTTCCTGGATCGAGCTGTTGAGCGCGTCCTGCGCGATCGCCTCGCCGTGCATCTTGCGGATCAGGTTGGTCGGCACCTTGCCCGGGCGGAAGCCCGGCATGCGAACCTGCGGGGCAACCCGCTTGACCTCGGCATCGACCTTCGCGTCGATGTCCTTGGCAGTGATCTTGAGCGTGTAGGCGCGCTTCAGGCCCTCGTTCAACGTCTCGACAGTCTGCATTTTTCTCAGGCTTCCAAACTTCAGAAAAGGTGTCGCGGCGCGTCCGGTGACGCGGGAAACGAGCGGCGATGCTGGTGCGGGCGAAGGGACTCGAACCCCCACACCTTTCGATACCAGAACCTAAATCTGGCGCGTCTACCAGTTCCGCCACGCCCGCATAGGAGCACCGCCGATCGGCGGGCTCTATAGCAGTCAGGGGCTTCATCGCAAGGGCGCAAGAAACTTCATCGCAACACGAAGCGTTGGTGAGCCGAAACAAGGAGACCGAACGTGCCCGTTGAGCCCCCTGTCCAGCCGACTGTGCCGCCGCCGGAGCAGCCGCCCGCGCCGCTGCCGGGCCAGCCGACCAGCCCGCCGCCGGAGCTCGATCCGCCGGCACCCGATATCGACGTGCCCTCGCCCCAGCCGTCCACCCCGACGGTCCCGGCGCCGGGCCAGCCCATCGCTTGAACAAGGAGAGAGAGGATGAACGACCGCAATCGTGAAGACCCGCGCTCCGATCTGGAACAGATCGTCGAGGCGCGTGCCGATGCCGTGAAACGGGGCGAAGGGGGCAACGGCCACTCGCCGCTAGAGGATCCCGGATCTTCGGACGGCGTCGGCGGCACTGCCGGCGACGTGAAGAACCAGGACGCGGACGCGCAGTAACGCCCGGGCGCCCATGATAGACAAGCACCTGAAAAAGCTCCGGCTGCGCTGCGAAATCGGCGAGCCGGAGGAGGAAGCCCTGCGCGCTGCGCTGATCGGCCCGATCGATTTTCCGGCCGAGCAGGTCATCGTGCGCCGTGCCGAACGTCTGAACAGCTCCATCCTGCTGCTCGACGGCCTGCTCGCGCGCTACAAGGATCTCAGCAACGGTCAGCGCCAGATCACCCACATCCACGTGCCGGGCGATTTCGCCGATCTGCACGGCTACACGCTCGGCTATCTCGATCACAATGTGATGACGCTGACGCCGTGCCGGATCGCGCGTGCGCCGCACGTCCGCGTGATGGAGCTGACCAACCGTTTCCCCAGCCTGACCCGCGCCTTCTGGTTCTCGACCAATCTCGACGCGAGCATCCACCGCGAATGGGAAGTCTCGCTCGGCCGGCGCAACGCGATCGAACGCGCGGCGCACCTGTTGTGCGAGCTCCAGTCGCGCCTGCTCGTGGTCGGCGCGGCGGAGGGCAACAGCTTCCCGCTGCCGATCACCCAGAATCAGTTCGCGGAGTGCCTGGGGCTGACCGGCGTACACGTGAACCGGGTGCTACGGGAACTCCGCGAGGCGGGCCTGGCCGAGTTCCGCGGCGGTGCGGTCACCGTGCACGATCGCGGCGCCCTGGAAGCGCTCGCCGAGTTCGATCCGCTCTATCTGTATCTCGACAAGCCGGCGAACTAGTTGCGTGATGCTCTACCGCGTGAAACCATGGCGCATGCGCAGATTTCTGGCCGCTTTGATCCTCGCACCGACGCCAGCTCTCGCCTGCTCGGTGACACCGGAGTATCATTTGCCCGGCAATGTCGAACTGCTCCGCAAGGCAGACCTCGTGGTGCTGGCCCGTGTGGAGGGCGACGGCCCGGACTTTACGGTCCGGCTTCATCCGGAAAAAGCGTTGAAGGGACACCTTCCCCGCCAGCCGCTGACCGCGCTCGGCTCCACCGAGGAGCGTGGCCGGGGCCCCTGGCCGCAAATCGTGACGCCGCTCAACCGGCCGCATCCGTCGGCAATGTGGGGCGCCTGCGTCCGCCAAGCCTATATCAAGGGCGGGCTGGTGCTCGCACTCTATCGCCATACCGATCGCGGCTATGTGCCGCTCGACTATCCGTTCGCGCGCAACGTCGAGGATGTGCGCGACTCGAACGATCTCTGGCCACGGGCCGCGCGTCTCTATCTCGCCACGCTGGCCAAGCCCGATCCCGATCGGGCTTTCGCCGCGCTGGCGACTAGTCTTGAAACGAAGGAAGACGCGGATTCGCAGGTAATCGCCCGCGACATCCGCGCCAATCTCCCGCTCGCCCGCCCCTGAACCGCGGCGACGCCGCGGTCAGAGCTTCGCGCTGTCCATCACCTTGTGCACCTCCTCGATGCTCGCCGGGAAATAATGGATAGCCGGGGCCGAGAAGTTGATCAGATAGAGCTGCCCGTTGACAACCGCTGCGCGCGCCTCGCCGTTGCGCCGCAGATCGTCGCCCTGCACCGAGAAATGATAGGTGAAGCGCACGCCCGGATGCCCGGCAAAGCTCGCCGGCTCGACATTGTCGACTTCGAACAGCGAGGTGTCGAGCGTGATGCGCGACGTCGCCTCGAACAGCTGGACGATCTCGGGCGCGAGCATCTTCGCCTTGAAAGTCGGCAGCGGCTTGTCCTTCTTGCGCCGGTCCTTGAGCATCGTCTCGCCCGGCGCGATGCCCGCGAAGAAGCTCAGCTCGTTCAGCGTCGCGCCGTCGAGCGTCCACATCTCGCCCTTTTTCGACGGGCGCGCCGAGGCGCGGTTCCAGTCGAGCCCCGGGGTAACGGTGAGCGTACTCTTGGCGACCGCGATCGGCGCGCCCGCAGTCATCACCTTCCAGCCCGCGACGGCGGCGGTCGGCGCGACGATCATGGCCGCCGCGATCAGCAATTTCAGGGAACCGCGCATCATCAACCTCCAGCAAGCATCGTGATCATGGATTTGTCCGGCGCCGCGGGCCGGAGTTCGAGATAGTGCCGCAGGGCCTGGCGCCCTTCCTCGGCGCCGTCGGTCCGGAGCAGCGACAGGCCGAGCCCGCGCCATGCCTCGGCAACCGGTCGCTCCGCCGCCAGCGCGCCGCGATAATATTCCACCGATTTCTCGAAATCGCCCGTCGCCGCCCGGCTCCGGTAGAGCTCGCCGCGCGCATAGAGCAGCTCGCTCGTCCAGCCCTGTTCGGACAGCCGGTCCAGGAGGAATTCGGTGCCGCCGAAATCGTTGAGCTTGACCTGATCGTCGATCAGTGGCGCCCACCAGTCGGCAAGCGCGGTCCGGTAGCTTCCCACGCCTTCCTCGCCCGGCCCGACGGCGCCGGGCGGCCCCTTGCGCGCCAGTTCGCCGAGATAGGCCATGCGGTCGGCGGTCGCCGGATGCGAATCGAGGAATCCGCCGCCCTGATGGCGCCGTTTCTTCTGCTGGCGAGCGATCGCAGTGGCATCGCCCTCCGCCATCACCTGCCCCCAGATCGCCGATGCTGCGCCGGGCGCGTAACCGCCGCTGCGCATGTAATCGAGCGACGCCACATCGGCCTCGCGCTCCATGTCCTGGCTGAAGCTGAAGATCGAGCCGAGCACCCCGATGCTGGCGATCGCCCCGATCAGCCCGAAGAAGGAGAGCCAGGCCATCGCATCGGTCTTGCCACGGATCGCGCGAAAATTCTGGAGCGAATGCTTTCTCTCGAAATGGGCGAATTCATGCCCCAGCACTGCGGCGAGCTGCGCCTCGTTGCGCAGCCGGAGCAACGTCCCGGTCCAGATCTGCATCGCGCCATTGGGCATCATGGTCGCGTTGAAGTGCGGCGTACGGATGATGTAGAGGCGCACCGCGCCGCATCTGTCCTCGCCCACCTCGCGGCACAGCACCCCGCGCACATAGGCGTTGAGCGCCGGGTCGCGCACCACGAAACGCGAGGTCTTGAGGGCCCGCTCGGCCTCGTCCATCTCCATCCAGAGCCCGCGCTCTTCCGCGCTCTCCGGCTGATAGGAGGCCGGGATCGGCTTCACCGGCACCGCCTGCTGCGCCTGCGCCAGGATCGGCGACAGGATCAGCGCGGCAACGGCGGCGAGCAGCGCAGGGCGACGCCCGCGCGGCGACATCACTTGGTCGCCGGCGCGGGATTGACTGCAGGCGCGGCGCCTGCCCGAGCCGGGAAGTCCTCGAGCAGCTGGCCGATGCGCTTGTCGGCACCGTCTGCCTCGCGCACGTCGCCGCCCATCTTCACATCGGCATTGATCCACACCAGCTCCCCGGTGCGCAGATCGACCAGCCCGGCATAGCCCATGTGCACGCCCGAGCTGATCCCCACGCCGAACATCGCGCCGAAGATCTGGGCGGCCTTGCGCCCGGCCGAGCCATAGCTGTCATAAGTGTAGATGAAGAGGCCGTAATCGGCAGGCGTGCCATCGCCGCCGAAATCGCGCAGCTGGCTGGCGCCCTCGCCCAGCGTCCATTTGAAGTCCGCGCGCTTGGTCGGCAGCCGGTTGCCGGCGAACAGCTTGTGCGCGATCACCGCATTGGCGACCGCACGGAACAGGCCGCGATAGTCGGCGAGCAGCGTCGCTTTGTCGCCCTCGAACTCCGGCATGACCACCAGATCGTTGGCGCGCTTCGTCTGGGCCGTGGCGAGCGAGGCAGCAAGCAGCGTGCGCGCTTGCTGGGTCCATTCGGCATTGGGCTCGTTCATGCCGCCGGTCGACTGCTCGCCCACGGAAACGTCGGGGCGGAAGACTAGGATCTTGACCGGGCCGTCCTTGGGAAAGGCAAATCCGCTTTTGGAGGCCGATGCCTCCGTGCCGAACTGAGCGTGCGCAGCAGGCGCGCACAACAGCAGCATGCCAGCAAAAGCCGACACCAACAGCCGAAGCATTGGACATCCCCCTTTTAGCCGAATCCCCCGATTCGGCTTCCCCTGGGCGGAAGATTAACCAATCAATTCGCAGGAGCAAGCACCCGCAACTGATTTAGGTCCGATCCGGATGTTCCGATTTGGGCAGAATCTCCGACGAGATCTTGCGGATCAGGGCGCTACGCGACGGGCAGTCAGGATCTTGACCTGCGCGGCCGGTATCTCGCCCTTGAAATAGCCGCCCAGCGTCGCGGTCGGCGAATTGGGCGCGTCGAAGATCTTGAGCACCACGTCCTTGCCGTCGACGACATGCGCAAAGGCCGCGAAGCCGAGATTGTCGCCCGGCTTGCTGGGGTCGGCATCGAACGAAGGCTGGTCGCCGAGCAGGATGGTGAAGTCGCCCCGCGCGGTGCCCGGCGCGCGGCGCGGCGTGGAAAGAGTGAAATCGGTATGCTTGATGCCGGTCACCGTGGTCGGCTCATGCTTGATCGGCGGCAGCACCTTGGCCGGCGCGCCGTTCACCCCGAACTGCACGAAGCCGAAATGATCCTGCACCTTCACCACCCGGTAGAAGGGCGCGCCATCAAGCCGCTTCTGATCGACATAGCGCAGGAAATTCCCGCCGCTGATCGGCGCGCGGACATTGTCCACCTCCACCGTGATCGCCCCCGCGCTGGTGGTCAGCGCCACGCGCGGCAGCGGCTTGGCCGCGGGAGTCGGCTCGGGAGCGGGCACGGGCGCCGGTGCGGTCTGTGCCAGCGCGGGAAGCGCGATCAGGGAAAGCAGGAAACCAAGCGCAGTCCGGATCATCGGGGAATCTCCAAATCGTCCGACAATCTAGCTCGCGATATGCGAAACGCTAGCGCGCCACCGGACAGGAATAGGCCTCGCGATAGGGCTTGTCCCAGCAGCGCAGCAGCCGGTCGAGCACATCGAGGTTGAGCGGCCAGCGGATACGCCACGGCTTGCCGTCGGGCATCAGGATCGGCTTGCCGTCCGGGCCGCGTGCCTCTTCCTCGAAATCGGCCGGGCGTGGCAATGCGGCGAGCCGGGCACGCTCCGCCTCGAGCCCGGCGCGGTCGCGGCGGAGAAAGGCGATGCTGCCATCGACATAGGGGCGCCAGCTGCCGCCATAATCCTTGTCGGCCGGCTTGTACGACTGGCGGAACAGCGCGATCGCGGCGCCGGTCTCGCCAACCTCCGCGCGCAGCTGGCCCTCGTGCCAGGAGAGAACCACGTCCTCCACCTGATGGGCCCGGCGCCAGTCGCGGATCAGGTCCGCCGCCTCGCGCGTACAGCCCTTGGCCGACAATGCGCGCCAGCCACCCTCCAGATTCTGGTCGAAGCTATTCTGATCCAGCGCAAGCAGCGCGGCGCGGTCGTGACCGCACTCCGCCGCCTGGACCGGAGAGAAGAGAAGCAACGCCGACAGGAACGCGATCACTCTCTTCCCCCCTCAGTATCTCAGCCCGCGAGCGCCTTCTTCAGCAGCTCGTTGACCACCGCCGGATTGGCCTTGCCTGCCATCGCCTTCATCGTCTGGCCGACGAAGAAGCCGAACAGCGCTTCCTTGCCACCGCGATACTGCTCGAGCTGGCCGGGGTTCTTGGCAAGGATCTCGGCGATCACCGCCTCGATCGCGCCGGTGTCGCTGGTCTGCTTGAGCCCGCGCTCCTCGACGATCTTGCCCGCGGCATCACCGGTCTCGAGCATGATCTCGAACACCTGCTTGGCCAGCGGGCCGGAAAGCGTGCCGTCGGCCGCAAGCGCCAGCAGCTCGGCGCCCTGCTCCGGGCTCACCGGCGACGTGTCGAGGTCCTTGCTGAGGCGGTTAAGCGCGCCGTACAGGTCCGACAGCAGCCAGTTGGCCGAAGCGCGGGCGACTTCGTTCTCGCCCTTCTTCTGGATGCGCGCGCCCTCGGCCAGCAACGCCTCGAACCAGCGCGCGGTATCCGCATCGGCGGTCAGAGTCGCGGCGTTGTACGCGCTCAGCCCCAGCTCCTGCTCGTAGCGGCGGCGCTTGGCGTCGGGCAGCTCGGGCAGGCTGGCGCGGCATTCCTCGAGGAAGGCGTCGTCGAGCTCGAGCGGCAGCAGGTCGGGATCGGGGAAGTAGCGATAGTCGTGCGCGTCTTCCTTCGAGCGCATCGACCGGGTCTCGCCCTTGTCCGGATCGAACAGGCGGGTTTCCTGGACGATCTTGCCGCCGGCCTCGAGCACCTCAACCTGGCGCCGCGCCTCGATCTCCACCGTCTGCATGACGAAGCGGACCGAGTTGACGTTCTTGGTCTCGGTGCGGGTGCCGAACTCGGCGCCCGGCTTGCGGACCGAGACGTTCACGTCGGCGCGCATCGAGCCCTGGTCCATGTTGCCGTCACACGACCCGACATAGCGCAGGATCGCGCGCAGCTTGCTCAGATACGCGCCGGCTTCCTGCGGCGAGCGCATGTCCGGCTTCGACACGATCTCCATCAGCGCCACGCCGGCGCGGTTGAGATCGACGTACGAGCGCGTCGGATGCTGGTCGTGCATCAGCTTGCCGGCGTCCTGCTCGACATGGATGCGCTCGATGCCGATCGTCTTGACGTTGGCTTCGGGGTCCTTGTCGTCCAGGCTGATGTCGATCTGCCCCTCGCCCACCAGCGGGTGGAAGAGCTGGCTGATCTGATAGCCCTGCGGCAGATCGGCGTAGAAGTAATTCTTGCGGTCGAAGCGCGACCATTTGTTGATCACGGCGCCGATCGCCATGCCGGTGCGCACCGCCTGGCGGATGCACTCCAGGTTCGGCGTGGGCAGCATGCCCGGCATCGCCGCGTCGATCAGGCTCACCTGGCTGTTCGGCTCCGCACCGAACGTGGTGGCCGCGCCCGAGAAGAGCTTGGCGTTGGATGTGACCTGGGCATGCACTTCGAGGCCGATCACGACCTCCCATTCGCCGGTTTCGCCCTGGATGCGGTAGGTGGATTCAGTCATTTTGGTCCACTCTCGGAACGTCTGAATAATCTGTTTCTGACCCGCTGCTCGGGTTGCGAGGCAGCGGGCCGTTTGCGGCGTCGTGCGGAACGCTCATCGGAGCGCCCGAATAGTCGATCGCGGAGCCAGTCCAGGAACTCGACGATCCCCAAGAGATCGAAGATCGCACAGACTCCGTCGATCAGTCCTACCACCATTGCTCCGGCCGCGCCGTGAACCCGGCGCGCTGCTCGATCGCGAGACCGGCACCCAGCACGCCCTGCTCGTCGAGCGGCTTGCCGATGATCTGCAGGCCGAGCGGCAGCCCGGCGCTGTCGAGCCCGGCGGGCACGCTCATCGCCGGCAGGCCGGCCAGGCTGGCGGGCACGGTGAACACGTCGTTGAGGTACATCGCCAGCGGATCGGCCGACTTCTCGCCCAGAGCAAACGCCGAGGACGGCGCCGTCGGGGTGAGCAGCAGGTCGCAGACCGTGAAGGCGTTCTCGAAATCCTGCGCGATCAGCGTGCGCACCTTCGATGCCTGGGTGAAATATGCATCGTAGAAGCCCGCCGACAGCACATAGGTGCCGATCAGGATGCGGCGCTGCACTTCGGGGCCGAAGCCCGCCGCGCGCGTCGCTGCGTACATGTCCTGCAGGTTCTGGCCGTCGGCCAGCTCGCGCAGGCCGTAGCGCACGCCGTCATAGCGGGCGAGGTTCGACGAAGCCTCGGCCGGCGCGATGATGTAATAGGTCGGCAGCGCGTACTTCGTGTGCGGAAGGCTCACTTCCACCACTTCGGCGCCGGCGTCCTTTACCCAGGCGATGCCCTGGTCCCAGAGCTTCAGGATTTCCTCGGGCGTGCCGTCGAGGCGGTATTCCTTGGGAATACCGATCTTCTTGCCCTTGAGGTCGCCCGAGAGCAGCTCTTCCCACTTCGGCACCGGCAGGTTCAGCGAGGTCGAGTCCTTCGCATCGAAACCTGCCATGTTCTCGAGCAGGATCGCGCAGTCCTTGACGTCGCGCGCCATCGGCCCGGCCTGGTCGAGGCTCGAGGCGAAGGCGACCACGCCCCAGCGCGAGCAGCGGCCATAGGTCGGCTTGATGCCGCTGATGCCGGTGAAGGCCGCGGGCTGGCGGATCGAGCCGCCGGTGTCGGTGCCGGTGGCACCGGGCACCAGCCGTGCCGCGATCGCCGCCGAGCTGCCGCCCGACGAGCCGCCCGGTGCCAGCGGAGCATTGTCGCCGCCGCCACGCCGCCAGGGCGAGATCACATTGCCGAAGTAGGACGTCTCGTTCGACGAACCCATCGCGAACTGGTCGAGGTTGAGCTTGCCGAGCATGCCGGCACCCGCATCCCACAGCTTCTGCGAGACGGTCGATTCATAGACCGGCTTGAAGCCTTCCAGCATGTGGCTGGCGGCGGTGGTCTGCACGCCCTTGGTGGCGAACAGGTCCTTCATGCCGATCGGCACGCCGGCGAGCGGCTTGAGCGCCTCACCCTTGGCCAGCGCCTCGTCGGCCGCAGTGGCAGCGGCGAGCGCATGCTCGGGGGTTTCGACGATGAACGCGTTGAGCGCCTTGGCCTTGCTCACCTTGACGATGAAGGCATCGGCGACTTCGCGCGCCGAGAAGGTGCCGGCGCGCACGCCGTCACGAAGGGCGGCAACGCCCAGATCGGTAATCTCGCTCATTATTCGACCACCTTCGGCACGGTGAAGAACCCGTGCTCGCCCTGCGGTGCGTTCTGCAGCACGGCGTCGCGCTGGTTGCCCTCGGTCACCACGTCCTCGCGGAGGCGCAGCTTGTTCGGGATCACGGCGGTCATCGGCTCGACCGACGAGGTATCGACCTCGCCGAGCTGCTCGATCCAGCCCAGGATGTTGTTGAGCTCGGGCGCGAGACGCTCGGCATCGGCATCGCTGATCGCGATGCGAGCCAGGCTCGCCACCTTCTTTACGGTTGCGGTATCGACGGACATGAGAGGCGCCTAACAGGGGCGCCCCGCGCCTTCAAGCGCTGGCTTGTTCGTCTCGCATCCGTCCGGGGTGGTAAAGACAATTTCCCGTGCACTATGGTGGCTCGCACAAGCGCAGTTGCGTCAGGCGAAATCGTGCGTGGCGGGAATGCGATTGCAACAAAATGGCTTTATGCTGCATTGCACAATGGAGAGTGGGGCTTGGCCCGTAAATTCCTCTACGTCATCGTAGGACTCATCGTGCTCGCACTGGCCGCCACCTTCGCCTATCGATTATGGGGCATCGAGTTGCTCCGCCAGGCAATGGTGCCCAGCGCCAATGTCGCCCAGCTGTCGGCGCCCGGCGATTACAGCAAGGCCGATCTCTGGCTCGCCCGCCCGGACAAGCCGGGCAACCCCGCGCTCTGGACACCCGAGGGCTTCAAGCCTGCCGAGAACCCGCCCGCTGCGGTGTTCTTCGTCCACCCGACTTCGTTCCTCGATCGCTCGGCCTGGAATGCGCCGCTAAGCGACGTCGCGGCCAATGGCCGGGCGGAGCTGTTCCTGCGCGGCCAGGCAAGCGCCTTCAACGGCGCCGGCCTGATCTGGGCACCGCGCTATCGCCAGGCAACGTTCGGCGCCTTCCTCACCAGCAAGGAACAGGCGCATCAGGCGCTCGACTTCGCCTATCGCGACGTGCTGGCCGCGTTCGACCGGTTCCTCGAGGAAGCCGGCGACCGCCCGATCATCCTCGCC
>PJUL01001033.1_pt1 | contig 14219 bp, 7 predicted proteins | sample 1512221 | NCBI WGS metagenome assembly PJUL01 (sample SAMN08177667, study PRJNA422409) | Feces metagenome, whole genome shotgun sequencing project.
CCAGCACCCGGACGGTGCGGCCATGGAGCTGCCGCCGCTGGTCAACACCGTGCGCGTGCGCGAGAACGGGCCGCTGGCCTTCCATGCGGAACTGGTGGTGGCCGGCCGACCCGACGGCCTGCGCGCCACACTGTGCCGCTGCGGCGCGTCGCAACTCAAGCCCTACTGTGACGGCAGCCACACTGCCGCCGGCTTCACCGCCACGGGGGAGCCGTCCACACAGGAATCCAACCCGCTGCCCCGACGCAACGGTCCGTTGCAGATAGACCCCACCACCAGCGGCCCGCTGCATGTGAGCGGCCCGCTCGAAGTAGTCAGCGGCACCGGGCGCACCATCACCCGGGTGACCAACACCTGGCTGTGCCGCTGCGGGCACTCCGCCAACAAGCCGTTTTGTGACGGCAGTCATGTAAAAGCCGGGTTTGTCAGCGGGGACTGATGAGGAGCACGCCTGTATCGGTGGATGCAAACAGCCCTTTCGCGAAAAGATTACTGCAGCCTGTCGGTGCTGCGGTGTTGAAGGCTAGTGCTTATTTCCAGCTTCACCGCACAACACTGGTTAAGGAATGAGGCCAGACGCTGCAATCGCGCCAAGGTCATTTATGGAATGCGTGAATGCTGCAGTTCAGCCCACCCTGGTATTGGTGCGGACAGGAGCCACTTCTGCAACGCCTGATGACACAGGATCTATCACCATGTTCGACACCATCCATCGGAAAGCCGCATGAAAATCAATAAAACAGATTTATACATACGCCAGCTAGTCGGAAATATATCCCCTACGAAATACTAATCAATTCATGCTGAAATCCACCCAGCACAAAAATTATCTCAGCCCATTTACGCCTGCAAAGGAGTAGAAGTTGGGATTCTGATAATAAAACGGACAAGCTTTGTGTTCTGATGGTTTTCCAGATACACCTCTCCTCCGTGCAGCTCGGCTATTCGGCGAACCAAATACAAGCCTAAACCTGCTCCCGGAGATTGCTGTGCCTGCCTGCCTCGAAAATATTTCTCGAATAAATGGGGAACTTCATCTGAAGGTATCTTCACGCCGGGATTGCTCACACTCAATGCAAAAAAACCCTCACGGTGCGACGACATCTCCAGGACAAGCTGCAATCCCGCCTGGGTATGGCGGTCGGCATTGACCAACAGATTGCGCAATGCCACACGCAACAGCTCCAAATCGCACCATATCCGCTCTGGCACACGCATGCCATGCAGTTTCACCCGCCCCTCAGGCCAGTCTGTGACCAGCTCTTCCAAAAGCTTGCACAGATCCGGGCCAGAACACTCTAGCGGTTGAAAAGGTGCATGTTCTGTATTCATCCGGTCGGTGCTCAGATACTCATCCACCAGATCCACCATGCGTTTGGCCGCATTGCGCAGATTGGTACAGCGGGTCAACGTCTTTTCGCGAGCTGCATCAAGGTTGCGCGCAATCTGCTGGGCAGTGGTGTTGATGATTGCCAGCGGCGTGCGGAACTCATGCGAGATCATCGCAATGAAATCTAGCTGGGATTGCCTGGTCCGGCGTTCCGTTTCCAGTGCAGACCGCAGCTCAACCTCGAGATATTCACGCTGTGCAATTTCTTGCCGCAAAGCGATGGTTCGACGCAACACCTCCTGCTCCAGCAACTCGTTTTGCTGCCCTACGAGTTCCACAAGCCGCTGTTGCACCACCTCTTTTTCACGGCGCATTCTGTCGTAGCCATCGCTGAGCCGTACGCTCATCACCACCATGTGCACCAACGTACCCAATGCCGTGGCATTCTGGGTGATGGCAGTGTTTGGCAACCAGCCCAGGTTCCGAAGAAACGCGATGATCACGCCTGCGTAATAAATACCAAAAACCAATAAGAATGCACGAGCCCGGCCATCGTCACGGGACAGCAGACACAAGGCAGTTCCAATCATCAGCACCATGGCAACCAGCGCGCTGAGCTGCATCAGCAGCATGCCGGCCCCGTTGTTGCCAGCGAGAACCAGCATCGCAGCAACCACCCCGATGGCGGTGAAGGCCGTAATCAAGCACCGGCTGAAGCGCGGCATGCGCTGTGCCAGTCCCAGTTGCATATCGCTGTAAAACACGCCGACTGGCAAAGCCGTGCACAGGACCAGGGCCAGCCAATGGTCCGAAAGCCACCCCGGCAGGTCCAGCATCTGCTGCGCCAGACCGGAAGTGAGCCACTCGCTTTGCAATGCGAGCCCCACGTAAGCCACGTACCAGGCGTTGACTCGCTCTCGGGTTTTCAGCCAAAACAAAGCATGAAACAAAATCAGCAGTAAACCGAAACCGAGACCCAATCCATAGTAGTAGCTCTCGCGCTGGGATTTGGCTCCGTGCAACTCGGGCGTAGCAATCTCCAACCGAGTGGTCAGCGCATTGCGCGTTTGCACACGGAGCAACAACGACTCCGGCACGTCACTTGGAAGCTCCAGCAGCAGTACAGGACTTCTCGCATCAACTGGCCAGTGCTGGCGGCCCAGCCCCTCACCGGAGTGCTGCCTCAGTTGCCAATGCCCCGACGGATCACGCTGGTACAAGCGCACATCGTCAAGCAGCGCATTGCTCAACGTCAGCAGCCAACGCACAGGTTCCGCAGCGCCGCGTTGCACGTTCAGACGCAGCCAGATCGCATCATCGGTAAAACCCAGCTTCAACGAACCAGGCAAAACCTCCCAGGACGCGGCGGTTGCCACTGCTTCTGCATCCAGTTGGCCACCAGGGTCACGCAGCAGTGCCAGATGGCCGCTGGCTGACATGCTGCGGCTGGCCTCGAGCATCAGCGTTGGCTGGGCACAGAGCGACGTGCTGATAACGGTCTGCAGCAGCACTGCCAGCAACACCCCCAACAGGGAGCGCGAGCATCGCAAGAGAGAAGAAAAAAACCGCATCGGCGCTGATTATCAGCGCCGTGGGCAGTGAACTGGATGGTTTGTGCAGCAATTTGACTGACAATGCAGCCTACTGCTCAGACTTGCTCAGATTCGCCACCACTCATGGGCATACCCTAGATCCATGCTTGATGTAATCCTGCTCGAAGACGAAGCCGTACTGCGTGAAGAACTTACCGAATTCCTTGTAGGTTGCGGCTATCGCATTGACGCAGAGTCCACGCTGGCCGGCTTTCACCGGCGTTTTGATCCACGCCGTCACAGTATTGCGATTCTGGATATCGGCCTTCCCGATGGCGATGGACTAACCTTGATTCGAGAGCTGCGCGCACGCGGCGAACACATCGGCATTGTTGTGTTCACCGCCCGTGGTGAAGCGCGCGACCGCATCAGCGGCCTTGATATCGGTGCCGACCATTACCTGGCCAAAACGCTGGACCTGGACGAGCTTGCAGCAACGCTGGCAGCCCTAGGCAGGCGCTTGGAGGTGCCCAATGCCGTCCAGGCCGACACCTGGGTGCTGGAGCAAGGCCCTCGCAACCTGCATCCTCCAAGAGGAAGGGCCATTGCCCTTTCCGAACAGGATCTGACCGTACTGCAGGAACTGATGTGCAATGCAGGCAGTCTTGTCAGCCGCAGGCAAATCATCGAAGCCCTGGGCGAGGACTTTTTCAGCTATGACCAACGTCGCCTGGACACACAGATGCGGCGCTTGCGCCGCAAAGTCGACGAATTGAGCGGCTTGACTCTACCGATCAACACGGCGCGCAATCAGGGCTATCGCTTCCACGCCAAAGCGCTTGTCAATTCCTGACTGCATTTGCGCCCGTTGCAACAGGTTCGCAGGCCAGCCACATCTGCTCAGAATTGCTCAGATTGGCGCTCCTCTTAGCACTTATAACCAGCAGCCTGACAGGATGCGCCCGCTGCTGCCCCCTAGCGCTGGCCCAACGGGTGCGTGCCGTCAAATGCATCTCCAAAACGTGTTGCCTGCCCCAAGGTGGGTCGACACCCTCGCATGAACCGTTTCTTCATTTTCATCACAGCAGGCTTTTTCTGCTGCGGGGCTTTGTCTGCCTCGGCCCAAATCTCCGTAGGCAAGCCCGCAGGTCTGCAAGAGGCACTGCACAGCATGTTGAGGAACCACCCTGCGCTGGCAGGCAAGCAGGCACAGGTACGTTCTAAGGAGTCTGCTGCCGACGCGGCCCGCGCTGCGCGCTACCCCTCGATCAGCGCCTCAACTGGCGCCGGCCAAAGCTCAGGCTACAGCGGAGCCAGCACCACTACGGTAAGCGCCAGGCAACCTCTCTGGGCCTTTGGTCGCATCGACAGCTCAATTGCCTATGCTGACCAGGACATCCAGGTGCAGCAGGCCGATGCCTGGTCCACACGCCGTCAACTGCTGGAAGAGACTGCTGCCAGTTATGCCAGCGTGCAGGGAGCCAGGGAACGTCTTGCCGTCGCAGAACGCAGTGTGCAGCGGCACCAGGAGTTGCAGCAGCAGATTCAACGTCGAGCCAATGGCGGTCTGGCCTCCGCAGTAGATGTCAGCATGGCTCAGGCCCGATGGCTGCAAGCTCGTTCTCAACGAGAGTCAACGGGCACTGATCTGCGCAATGCCGAAGCGGCACTCTTTGCGTTGACCCAGGTCTTCATCGCCAGTGACCTGCCCATCCCTCACGCTGCTCTCAATCTGCCCAGCGACCCGGCCATCAGCGAACAAGTGTGGGCCCAAAGCGCTGCCATACGCCTGCGCGAAGCCGTGGTCGCCCTGGCCGAGGCCGATGTGCAGCGCGAACGCTCCGCCAACATGCCAACCGTGCTGTTGGAAGCCGCAAGGAATCACGTGGCACGCCTGCCGAATCAAGCCAGCAGCACAACGATCAACATCGTCATGCAGGCCAGCTTGGAAGGTATGGGCCTGGCCAACCAGGCGCAGCAGCGGGCCGCATTGGAACGCGTCGAGGCTGCACGCCAGGATCTGGCGCAATTGCGCCACGAACAGCAGGTGCAATTGCAGCAGTTGCTGGACCGACGTGCCTCCGATCAAGCGCTGCTGGCTGGCTACGCCGAATCGGTGGCAACCCTCGAGAACACGCTGACCTCATTCCGCCGCCAGTATGAGTCGGGCTACAAAAGCTGGCTGGATGTGCTGAATGCGGTGCGCGAGCTGACCGAGCAGCAAATGCAGCAGGCTCAGGTACAGGCCAACTGGCGCATCAACAGCCTGCGTCTGGCCACCCGTATGGGATGGTTCGACGAGCCTGCGGCCATCCTGACGCAGCCGCAAGAAACCACAATCACTGTCCGATGAAACCCGTATCCCTGACCGAACTGCAGGACCTGTTGGGCAAGCTGCGTATCAGCTTCAACCCGGGAGCGCTGGCACAAGCCCACGCGCACGTGTTGCACACCGCCGCCGAGGCACGCCCTCTGTACCAGTTGCGCAAGCTGCTGGCAGATGCAGGCCTCAAGGACATCCAGGTCACCATACTTCCCTGGCGACGCCTGGATCCACGCCGACTTCCGGCCTTGATATGGGAGCAGGAGCACTGGTGGCTTGCCGAGCGCCAGGCCAATGGACAGCTTCTGTTGAGCCGTGCCGGTACAACTGCACGCGAATGCCCTGAAGACGCTTTGCATGACGCACATGTGATCTGGCTGCGTGGCCAGCCGCAGTCCCAAGCCGGCGATACGTCTCAGCCTCAGGGCAATCCGGCACTGCGCCTGGTGCTGCATGAGCTGCTGCGCGAACGCGGCTGGATCGCACGTGTGGTCGTGGCCACACTGATGGTCAATCTGCTTGCGATTCCCACATCGATCTTTGCCATGCAGGTATATGACCGCGTCATACCCACCATGGCTTACGCCACACTGGCCACGCTCAGCGTGGGCATGCTGCTGATGATCGGGCTGGATTGGCTGCTCAAGACCTTGCGCGCCCATATCCTGGACAGCGTGGCCAGTGGTGCCGATCAACGCCTGTCCCAGCAAGTCTACGAGCATCTGCTGCGACTTCAACTGGACCAGCAGCCACGCAGCCTGGGCTCACTGTCTGCGCAGGTAGGCGCGCTGGATTCGGTGCGTCAGTTCTTCTCATCAACCATCATTTTCGGTCTGGTGGACCTGCCATTTGCGCTGCTGTTCATTGCACTGATCGGAGTGATTGGCGGTCATATAGGCTGGGTCTATGCAGCCCTGCTGCCTGTGGCAGTGCTGCTTGGGCTGTACACCCGACTGCGGCTACGCCGCCTGACACACCAACAGATGCTACGCAGCAACGAGCGCCAGGGCCTGCTGGTAGACACGATCCGCGGCGCCGAAACCATCCGAGCAAGCAATGCCGGCTGGCGCTTTGCCCAAGATTGGCAAACGTTGAGCCAGTCGATCGCTGGCTACAGCATCCAGCAAAAAGCACTGGCCCATTTCAGCGGCACCACGACCGGCAGTCTGTCAACACTGGCCTATGTGGCTGCCATCGTGGTCGGCGTCTGGCAAGTCGAGGCCGGGAACCTGACCATGGGCGGAATGATTGCCTGCTCCATTCTGGGGGGCCGCGTCATAGCCCCGATCGCCCAAGGGGTGCAATATCTGGTCCATTGGCAGCAGGTCAGCGAATCACTGCAGATGGTGAACCGACTGCTGACATTGACCCCTGAGCGACGCGTTGAGCAGACCTTGCTGATGCCCGACCGGCTGCCGGATGCGCTAGCAGTGGAACAATTGCGCTTCGCATTCCCGGGCTCTCCGCTGCAACTGCTTAACATTCCCAAGCTGCATGTTCGCTCCGGTGAACGCGTTCTGCTGCTGGGCCCTGTGGGCGGCGGCAAATCCACCTTGCTCAAGGTCCTAGCCGGCCTGTACCGTCCGAGCGAAGGCAGGGTGCGCCTGGGCGATGCGGACCTCTGGGAGATAGATCCTCAGATTGTCAGCGCCCAGGTGGGCTACCTTCCACAGAATGTGCAACTGTTCAAGGGCACACTGCGCAGCAACCTCGCACTGTCCGGAGCTGTCAGCGACTCGACCATGCTGGAAACTGTCAGCGCACTGGGTTTGGATCAGATTGCAGCCGGCAGCCCGCAGGGTATGGACATGGAGATCAGCGAAGGAGGCGAAGGGCTCTCAGGAGGCCAACGCCAGTTGGTGGGAATGGCCCGCGTATTGATGGCCAGGCCACGTGTATGGCTGCTTGACGAGCCCACTGCATCGCTGGATGGTGATGCGGAGGCCCGCGTATGGCAACAGCTCAAGGCCCAGTTGCAGCCCGAAGACATTCTGATCGTCTCTACCCACCGCCCCATGACCGCCATCGGCTTGGCCACCCGTGTCATTGTGCTGCAGCAAGGTGAAATCAGCCGCGATGGCCGCCCAGACCAGGTCATTCCCGGCCTCATGGCACGCGCCGCCGGCGCAGCCCATGCAGCTCCAGCACCGCATGCCACCACAGTGCGTCTGGAACAGGTACAAGTGACCACTGCGCGGCAAGCACTGCCGGCGTTCCCCGCCCAGACCCCGACCATCCGGCCAGATACTGCCAAAGCGCAGGAATAAGCATGCCCATCGAACTGTTTGACGACGAGCGCGCCGACATCGCGCGCACCAGCCGGCTCATGAGCTACCACAATAGTCGCGCCGCTGCAGTCTTGGTCTGGGCGATTGCGCTGGCTCTGGGCGGTTTCGTCGCCTGGGCCATGTTCTTCCGGATTGACGAAGCTGTTAAGGCGCGCGGTGAAGTTATTGCCAGCAGCCGGGTACAGATCATCCAGTCCGTAGACGGTGGTGTACTGGCCGAGTTGCATGTCAAGGAAGGCGATAAAGTGCGCGCCGGCCAAGTGCTGGCGCGCCTGGATCCCACACGCCTCGAAGCCGCCGCCGGTGAAGTCGACGCCCGTATCACGGGGCTGCAAGCAAGAATTGCCCGGCTGCGTGCAGAAACTGCTGGTTTGGCCACACCCCGCTTCCCGACGCAGGCCAGTGCCGGTCTGCGCGAGCAGGCTGCTATCGAACAGGCGCTGTTCCAGCAGCGTCGACTTAGCCTGCAGGAAGACCTGCGCACACTGCAGACCGCTGTCGACCTGGCCCGCAAAGAGTTGTCACTCGTTGAAGGCCTGCAAAGCTCGGGCGATGTCAGCACCGCCGAAGTGCTGCGTGCTCAGCGCGGCCTCAACGACGCAGAGGCCCGTTTGATTGGCCGCCGCAACAAATTCATGGAAGACGCACGCGCAGATTTAAGCAAAGCCGAGGACGAGCTGAACCAGGCCAGCCAACTGATGACCCGCCGCCGCCAGGAAGTACATGACAGCATATTCACCGCCGCAGGCCCAGGCATCGTCAAGAACGTACGGGTCACCACCCTGGGCGGGGTGTTACGGGCAGGTGAAGAAATCATGCAGATCGTGCCCCAGGACGATGCCCTCATTCTCGAAGCCAAGGTGCTGCCCGCCGACATTGCGCGGGTGACTGTCGGCCTGCCTGCCACCGTGCGGCTTGACCCCTTCGACTACACCATCTATGGCTCCGTGCAAGGCGAAGTGAGCTATGTCAGCGCAGACACCCTCAAAGAAAGCACCCCACGCGGGGAGGAAATTTACTATCGTGTCCATGTGCGCCCCCAAACATCGGGACCGGGCCAACCCTTGGTAAGCAGCACCCGCCGGGCGCTCGACGTACTGCCAGGAATGACTGCGCAACTCGACATTCGCACCGGCGACCGCACCTTGATGGATTTCCTGCTGAAACCGCTGCGCAAGACGCTCAATGAATCCTTCAAAGAACGCTAGAAGCTAGCGGGCACTGTCTGTCTGCAGGGATCCAGAGCTGGAGGGCTCCCCGGCTAACCGATGGGACACAAGTGCGGGCGAAAGCTTGCCTGATCTTGCTGTTTAAGCCGTTGGTGGCTGGCGCCTAGCACGATGGCGTTGCGCACCTGGGCGGCGGCATCTCCCGGGCAACTGCAGCCTCACCCTGTTGCCTCCTGCTCCCGGACGGGGATTGGAGGGACCCAGGCGAGAACGCATCTCCGCTCCTCCTAGTTGTCCTGAAGATCCCACCCCGGTACAGCCATCACTTCACGCGCCAAGCGGCGATGGCGCCTTCAATGGCTATGTCCACGCACGTGCATGCAGCCACGGCCATGCTCAGGCGCAGCCGATATGCCTGCTGCCGGACAGATTTTCTGACAATGCAGCCATGCCCCGCCCCGTTGGCGCTCCTTGCTTTTTGCACTTGCAAGCCATCAGCCAAGACCCGTGCCTGCGGTTTACGCCCGGCAGTTGCATGTGCCGCCATGCATGCACCGATAGTCTGACACCACCGCACCGACGGGATCTCGGAGATCGCCGCACGGTGCTGTGGGCTGACCTCATCGCGACCACGGGGGCTTGCTCACTGCCTGTGGAAGTCCCCGCACGCGGCCTATAGGAAGTTCGCACAGGTATGACTCCAGAGAGCCCTAAGCCGCACCGCAGCTGTGCGTCTGAGATGCGGTGCCAGGACCTTGCGTACATATACCTTTGGCACGCCACTTACCGTGCGAGGAGTGGGAGGCACTTCGGATCGCCTCCCCCTGCACGACTCCTTCATTGTCGCTGCTCGCGCAAACCGATGGCCTGCTTGCCGTTGCTCCTTCCCCCTTGCCCATGTCAGCCATGCGCCTGGCTAATGGACCTGGCAACTTTTTCGCTGGTTCAACAGGCAGCGGGGTCGATCATGGCAACGCCCTCCGCAGACAAATGTCTGCGGAGGGCGTATCTCCGAAAGCGCGCAGGGGCCGAAATTGCAAGCTTGGTACTGGCTGGCCAAGCTGCCCGATTCAGCGCTTCACCCTGATCAATCCGCCGCGGGAAGCAAGAAATCGTAGAGGTAGTTTGTTGGCAAGTTGATCGCCAGAGTGATGTCACCAGACCGGTTGTCCCCGGGACGATTGATCACTTCGTAATGTGCCGTGATGCTCTCCCCCAAACTCACTTCTAGCGACGCCTCTTCGACTCCTGCAGAGTAGTCATATGGGTAGTGGGTGACTTTCCCCCAAGCGTCCGATGGAAGCTCTGAGTCATCCCATCCCCAGCGATCGCCTACCCAGCGCCCCTCTTCGAGTACACCAAGGTCCTGGCCCATTGCAAACTGATTGCCAGACACCGTCGCTTCACTCATATCCACAACGATCTTGTCATCGGCACCAAAGCCTGCCAGATCCAGCTTCGGCCCCGTGACACTCAGGAAAGTGACAGTCCACTCGCCATCAGCAAATGCTATCGCATGGCCTGCACCATCTTGAAGTCCATTGATTCCGATGGCTGCGCCCAATGCGCCAGCCGTCTGTTCGGTCGAGCCAGTGGCTGCGGCGGTGTAGACCCATTGCCCTTGATCCAGTCTGATCAGTTGGGCCTCTCCTGCATCCAGCATGCCATCGCCATTGCTGTCGACAAACACCCCCCCGTCCGTCACCAGCAACTGCGATGCAGCGGCCGCAGCCACCGTGAAATTCAGGCTGTCGGAACTGCTGATGCCCGCATAGTTGTTGCCCGCGGCATCATGCAATGCGCTGCCGTCAATTTCGATGTGGTAATTGCCCCCTGCCAGCAGGTCATTGCTTGGATTGATCACCAGCACCTTGCCGTTGATGCTGATCTGCGTGCCGTCGTTGATATCGATAAGGCGCGTGTCCGCGGGATTGTCGTTGTTGACGATACGGATCGAGCCGGTGCCGGCCTGGATGTTCTCCCCAAATGTCAGCGTCAGGTTGGCGCTTGCAACGGCACTCTCGGCATCATCCTGGGGCGAGCTGGAGAGCAGCAGCGGCGCGTTGGCATCGATGACCGTAGAGCCTTCGGTGGCAATCATGCTGCCGGTGTAATCGGGCAGCGTCAGACTCCAGTTGGAAAGCACGCCCGCGTCGCTGGCTTGCACATCCTTGACAACCAATGTCCAGGTGCCGCGTGCAGCGCCGCTCAGACCGTCAAAGCCTTGTTCCGGAGCAAAGCTGCCCGTGAAAGCGCCAACGCCAGTCGAAAGGTTTGCACCGCCCGTTGTGAAGTAGGTGTTGACAAAGTCGTCGGCACCTCCGCCCTGCTGGCTAAACAAGGTGACCTGACTACCGTTTGGAGCCACCAGCAAAATAATCAGATCGCCCTTGTAGGTATGGGTGGCGTTCAGGCCCAGGCGCACGATATCTGCCGCATCGGCATCTGAGTCGACGTAGAGCTCGTAGCTGGTGGTCGAGTTATCGACAATGGGTTGCGCTTCTTTGTTGGACTGGTTGTATACCGGTGTGTTTCGGCTGGCTCCGTCACCCAGACTGAATGAGACAGGAATGCTCTCCCCTTCGGCGATATCCACGCCGCCAGAGGACACGGTGAACGTCGCCGTATACGTGGTGCTGTTGACACGCGTCAAATTGCCCAGCGCAAAGCCGTTAACCGTGCCACTGATGCTTGAGAGCGGGACGCCGCTGTCTCCACTGATGGTGATGGTGGCAGTGACAACGTCCCCGATATTGAAACTTCCCGACTCCACGACGAGTTTTTGAATGATGGGCTCGGCCAGCTTTACATCCAGCGCGATGTCTTGGCTGCTGGTATTGCCCGCCGCATCGGTGGCCACTACCTTGAAGCTGTAGCTCGACTTGGTTGCAAAATCCGGGTCGCCAATCAGCGTCACGGCCCCGGTCTGGGGGTCAATGCGGAAGGCACTCGCATCGTCGCCTGCCAGGCTGTAGGCAAAGGCACTGGGATCGCTAGCCACCGCCGTGTACACCACCTTACCTTCACCAATGTGTTCGTAGACACTGGCCGTTCCGGAGCTCGAAAAAACCGGCGCATACGTATCCACGATGCCGCTGACGCCACCCGACGGATCATTGGAAGAGCCACCCGGAACATTCGCGACCTTGGCGCCCTCGACCAGCAGCGCCTGACTCTCATTGGTGATGGCAGCCTGGCCACCACTGATAGTGATACCCGCCAGCACCTTGTCCAGGGTCTGCTGCACGTTGCCAGCCCCCAGCTTGTCTGCGCCGGAGAATGCCGCCAGCACCGATCCGTATTTCTCCCCCGCACTCAGACCGTCGGCAGCGTTGTAGTTGCCACCATTGGTTGCAACGGCACTGGTGCGGAGCACATCTTCGATCTGAAACACCGCGCTGATAGCCTTGGCTGTGTCGGAGACCTGCTGCGCACTCAGCACGGCCGGGTTGTCCGGCGTCCCCCCCACCCCTTCCTGCGCCTTGACGTAGGCAATGGTGGTAAGCACATTGACGTTCAGGTTGATCGTCGAGTTGGGGGCGCTGATCACCCCCATCGAATACAGCTGGGTACCCAGGTCCTTGCCCAGGCCAGTCGCTTCATCCAGATAGTCGTTTGCACCGCCAGTATTGAGCAGCTTGACCACCACGACCCCCTGGTAGTCCTTTACATTCACAGTCACAGAGCCATCGGCAGCGAGCTTGCCTGTCCCCAGCAAGGTCTTGCCGTCGGCGCTATAGACCTCCACGCTCAGATCGTTGCCGTCCAGCGCCGGGCCGCCCACAAAGCTGAGCTTGACGAAGTTCTGCACGGCAACGGCAGCCGTTGCGCCACCTCCACCTCCACCACCACCGCCGGAGGCCATCAATGCGCCCAGTCCAGTACCTCCGGCAATCCACCCCATGCCGGAAGACTCCTGCGGCAGATAGGTCCGAAGATTACCTTGCAGGCCCGCCAGGGGCTGCTCCAGCCCAGGGTGACTGCCCGCCATCGAGGCCAAGGCTTCAGGACTGCCATGGGCATACAACAAACTGCTGCCATCCGCCAAGCTGGCACCATCCTTGGCGCCCGCCGTCAGTTCCCAGCCCTCTGGGGCGTCGCCAGCCAGAGTCACACTGCACGCAGCATCGCCCCGGCATTCGGTGAAATAGTCCTGGAGCGTGATCCGTGTGCCGTCTGCGTAGTCCAACTGCAGATCGGAACCACTGCGCTGAGCCAGCACGTCGCTGGCCAACTCATCACCGGCTGCACCCTCTGCACGCTTGAGAACGCGATAGGCCTCACCGGGTACAGCCTTGTAGGTGTTGGCCTGACCTGCCTGAAGCGGCAGCGCTGCCTTGCGCGTGTTCAGATGGTATTGGGCCTTGGCGATGGTTTTGCTCATAGATAAATGCAGGCTAGGTAAAGAATTCAAGGGCGCGGTAAGGCAGCATCGGGCCCGCCCCACAGTCATCCAACCCCGCTGTCGCTGGCGCGATTGGCATAACGCATCTCCAAGAGTATTTCAAAAGTAACTATTGAAACTGAGCGTTTCTAAGCGCCTGTTTATCGCTCTTTTCGGAAGATGGAGCTCCCGAAGGCAGCCTGTGCCTGCGGCGCTTCAGGAAAGGCGATACACCGCAGCCCATAGGCAGTGCAGCGATTACCTAGTGCCATAGCCATAACCCATCGAGGTCGCCTGTAACGCCAAAGCAACAATCCGGGCTTGCATCCCGAGGCTCGACCACCGAGCACCCGTTAAAGGGTGAAGCTCTCGGATGAAGCAGAGAAGGCATTGAAGGCCTTCGGATGCGCCTGTACACGCCGTATGGCCGCGCGCCTGCGACCTTCGCCGTGCCGCGGCAGATATCCCGCCAACCAGCCGTTTTGTGTCTGCAACCATGTGAGGGAGGGATTTGCCAGCGGGGGCTGAACCGGCGCAGCGCGACGGCCCTGGCCGGGCCCGCCGAGCCCCCATTGGAGGGCACTGCCTGCCAAGGCTGGCGGCATGCCCCGGCAGCCCGAAGCCATGACGTGCCCAGGCTGGCTCCGGGATGGCGTCAACGGCTCTCCATCCGAAGGGCCTCGATCACCAGCGTCAGCGCCGGCGAGGGTTGCCTGCGGTTGGCGTAATACAGGTGGTAGCCCGGGAAGCTGGGCCACCAGTCCTGCAGCACCGGCACCAGGGTATCCTGCTCAAAATGGGACTGCAGCAGATCCAGTGGCACATAGGCCAGCCCCATGCCATCCAGCGCGGCGCGCAGCAGCCAGAACATGTTGTTCACCGTGACCTGCCCCGTCACCCGTACATTCAGTGCCTAGCCCCCTTTTTCAAACTCCCAGGCGTACAGCCCTCCGTAGGTGGGCAGGCGCAGATAGATGCAGCGGTGCCCGGTCAGATCAGCGGGACTGAGCGGCAGTTGGCGGCCCTCCAGATAGGCCGGCGATGCCGCCACCGCCATGCGCAGGTCCGGACTGATGCGCACGGCAATCATGTCCTTGTCCAGCTGGTTGCCGGAGCGCACCCCGGCATCAAAGCGCTCGGCCACGATATCGGTCATGGCGTAGTCCACCGCAAACTCCACCTGGATGTCGGGA
>PJUL01001035.1_pt1 | contig 14188 bp, 9 predicted proteins | sample 1512221 | NCBI WGS metagenome assembly PJUL01 (sample SAMN08177667, study PRJNA422409) | Feces metagenome, whole genome shotgun sequencing project.
ACGCCGGGTCGAAGGATCGATGCAGAGCGACGGCCGCCCGGTCACGCACATCTCGCAGCTGCCACAGAACACGGTGAAGAAGGTGATGACGTGATCGCCCACCTTCAGATGCGCGACATCCGATCCCACCGCCTCGATCACCCCCGCCGCCTCATGCCCCGGCACGGTCGGCACCGGATGCGGGAAGGCCCCGTCGACGAAGTGCAGGTCGGACCGGCACACGCCCACCGCCCTGGTGCGGATCAACACCTCGCGCGGCCCGGGCTTCGATACGCGAACCTCGGTGATCTCGAGCGGCTTGCCCGCTTCGTAGAGAACGGCTGCTTTCAATTCATCCTCCGCTACCCGTATGCGCCCCCTTCCGCTTGCGGGAGGGGTCGGGGGAGGGAATGTCAGGAAAGAGCCGCCCCGTCGGCCCCTCCCCTGGCCCCTCCCGCAAGCGGAAGGGGGACGTGATCTCCTCAGCGCGAAACCCCGATATCGCCCGACGAAGCCCGGTCCGCCTTGAAGTCCGCGTACTTCCCGAACTCGTTCCGCGCGATCGCCCGGGCATGGACCTCGTCCGGACCATCCGCGAGCCGCAGCGTGCGGATGCCGGCCCAGTCATGCGCCAGGTGGAAGTCGCCCGACACGCCGGCGCCGCCATGCGCCTGGATCGCATCGTCGATGATCTGCAGGGCCATCTGCGGCGCCTGCACCTTGATCATCGCGATCTCGAGCTGGGCGGCCTTGTTGCCCGCCTTGTCCATCATGTCCGCTGCCTTCAGGCAGAGCAGCCGGGTCATCTCGATGTCGATCCGCGCGCGCGCGATCCGCTGCTCCCACACCGAATGGTCCGACAGGCGCTTGCCGAACGCCACGCGGCTGACGAGCCGTTTCGACATCGCCTCGATCGCTTCCTCGGCAACCCCGATCGTCCGCATGCAATGATGGATGCGGCCCGGCCCAAGCCGGCCCTGCGCGATCTCGAAGCCGCGCCCTTCGCCAAGCAGCATGTTCTCGACCGGCACGCGAACATTCTCGAGAACCACTTCGCCATGCCCGTGCGGCGCGTGATCATACCCGAAAACCGAAAGCATGCGCTCGATCTTCACGCCCGGGGCGTCCATCGGCACCAGGATCATGCTCTGCTGGGCATGTTTTGCAGCGCCCGTATCCGTCTTGCCCATCACGATCGAAACCGCGCAGCGCGGGTCGCCCACGCCAGAGCTCCACCACTTGCGTCCGTTGATCACATAATGATCGCCGTCACGCACCATACTGGTCTGGATGTTGGTGGCATCGGAAGAAGCCACCGCCGGCTCGGTCATCAGGAATGCCGAGCGGATCTCGCCCTGCATCAGCGGCTTGAGCCACTGATCCTTCTGCGCCCGGGTGCCATAACGGTGGAGCACTTCCATGTTGCCCGTGTCCGGCGCCGAACAGTTGAAACACTCCGACGCCCAGCCAAGCCGCCCCATCTCCTCGGCGCACAGCGCATATTCGAGGTTGGTGAGCTGCGTGCCCTGGAACTCGAAACTGTCGTCGACATGGGCCTGCCCGGAGTGCGGCGGCATGAAGAAGTTCCACAGGCCCGCAGCCTTGGCCTCGGCCTTCACCTCCTCGATCACCGGCAACACTTTCCAGCGCTCGCCCTCCTTCTGCTGGGCATGATAGTCGCCATCGCGGGGCCGGATCCTGGTGTCGATACAGGCCTTCACGCGGTCGCGGAAATAGGTCTCGCGCTCGCTCAGCGTGAAATACATGGAGCATCCTCTCCGTTTTCTGCTTCACGGATCGGCGTAGAGCATACCGGATATTCGGTAAAGTCGGGCCGGCGCGAAAATCGCCACAACCTCGATTCAAAAAACCGCTTTGGCTAGCCGTCAAATCCGCTAGACTGGTTGCAATGAATGCACCGGGGAAACTAGAAACCGCAAGCGCGACGAAACGCTTCCAGGCCAAGCGGGATGCGATCCTTGCCGCCGCCGCGGACGCGATCAACGAGCAAAGCGCCAAGGGGATGACCTTTGCCGACGTGGCCCGCCGCGTCGGCCTCAACACCACGTCGGTCACCTATTATTTCAAGCGCAAGGAAGACTTGGCCGCAGCCGCCTTCGAGCAGACGCTCGACCGGCTCGAGGCGATGCTCGACGATGCCGCCGGGGAGCCCACGCCGGAAGCGCGGGTCGGGCGCTATCTCAACATCAACATGGAACGCCTCGCCCGCATCCGCCGCGGCGAAGAGCGTGACTTCGCGATCCTGTCGGATCTCCGCGCCATGGAAGACCCGATCAAGCGCGAGTTGCTCGATCGCTGGCGGGGCGTGTTCCGCAAGACGCGCACGCTCTGGGGCCCCGCGACCACCCGCGCAGAAACCGACCTCCACGGCGCCCGCGCGCACGTGCTGCTTGAGAACACCTTCTGGCTGACCGCCTGGCTGCCGCGCTACGAAGTCGACGAATATCCGCGCGTCGAGGCGCGCCTGATGGACGTGTTCCGCACCGGCATCGCCGCGCCGGGCCAGGCCTGGACCCCGCACATGCTCGATCTCGAGCATGACGAGCCCGAGCCCGGCCGCGAAGCCTTCCTCCTCGCCGCTACAAGGCTGATCAACGAGCTCGGCTATCGCGGCGCCTCGGTCCAGAAGATCGCCAGCGAGCTCAACGTCACCAAGGGCAGCTTCTACCATCATCTCGATGCCAAGGACGACCTGGTCATCGCCTGCTACAAGCGCAGCTTCGACATCATCGCCGATGCCCAGCGCCTGGCCGAGACTGCCGGCGGCACCCATTGGGAGCAGCTCGAGAGCACGATCGCGACTCTGCTCGACTATCAGTTCAGCGAGCGCGGCCCGCTGCTGCGCACCACCGCGCTGTCCGGCCTGCCGCCGCAGGTCCGCTCGACGATGATCGACCGTTCGAACCGCATCGCCCGCCGCTTCGCCGGCCTGCTGTCCGACGGCATCGCCCAGGGCTCGATCCGCGCGATCGACCCGCTGGTCGCCTCGCAAACGCTGATGGCGCTGCAGAACGCCGCCTTCGACATGCGCAAATGGGCCAGCACCATGGCGCGCGACAAGGCCGTGGCCTATTACGCCTCGACCATCGCCTTTGGTCTGTTCGACGATCGGGTGCTGACCGACCAGGCATAGCACTCGGGAAGTTTTCTTGTCCGGAGTGGCGGAAACCTCAGCGTAGCGCGCAAGAAGATTGGCTTGATCCCTGGAAGACACGCGAATATCCTCGCGTGGATATTGGGGGGCAATCCAATGAAATTGTTGAATGGCGCGACGCTGCTCGTGCTCGGTTCGCTTGTGGCGACTCCGGCACTGGCCAATGACAAGCAGGATTTCGCCTCATGCGACGGCCGGGTCCATCCCGGTCGCCAGGACGACGGAATGCGCGGCGAAGCCAGCGACTCCGGCGCCTTTGCCGGCCTCGGCTTCAACTCGCGCTTCCCTGCCACCACGATCGCAGCCTGCACGCGCGCGCTTGCCAGTCCGCGGCTGCTGCCCGGCCAGACGCTGCGCAAGGCGCACCTGTTGCGCGCCCGTGCCGCCGCGAAGCTCCAGATGGGCAACAGTGTCGAGGCCCTCGCGGATCTCGATCTCGCCGCAGCTGCCGCCGGCGTTCGCGCCTCGGACCGCTTCTATCGCCGCAGCATGGGCGTTTCGCTCGACCTGCTGCGTGCGCTCGCGCTCGCCCAGTCGGGAGACATGGCCGGCGCCGTCCCGCTCGCCCAGGCAGCCAGCGCCGCGCGACCCTATTCGCTCGACGTCCAGCGCGTCGCGGCCACGGTGCTGCAGGCCGCACGCCCGGTAGGCACGCCCTCGCCTTCCCCCTGGATCGGCACGGTGCGGCTCGCCCCGGAAACCGGCGCGATCGCGCTGGCCAAGGAGTCCGAGATCGGCAATTTCGCCGGGGTACTGAAGGTCCGGCCGGATCTGACGGTCAACTGGCCCACTGCACCGGTGATGTCAGGCACGAAGAACCCGACCCCGCTCCTCAACGTGGATATCGCCGTGCTGAACGGCGTGATGGTTTCGCTCAACACCGCCTATGCCCGGGCAGCTACCGGCGATCCGCAGGGCGCGCGCCGGGAACTGGAGGAGATGCGCGGGCACGTTGCCGCGGTCCGTCCGCCGGTGCCCAGCCCCGAGCTCGGCAACCGGGTCATCCTGGGCGGCCTGAGCTGGGACACGGTCGATCGCTACATTGCCGGCCGCACGCGGCAGGTGGAGGCACGCATTGCAGTGGCCGAAGGGCGCACCTCGGATGCGGTCGCGACACTCCTCGGCGCCGGCCTGCCCAATGACGCGGCCACGCTGGAACTGTTCGGCGCGCTGAAGTCCGGCACCGCGAGCGGCGCACCGGCGCCGGACACGACCGCCTATGAAAAGGAACTGGCCGCCGACCGGAAGAAGGCGCTGACCAATGCCATCGACGATGCGCTGCTCGCACCCGAGACGCCGCGCGCCGTGGTCGATTACGAGCGCGCCCGGCCCAACATCCTCGGCGCGCTGGTCGGCGGCGCCCTCAGCTTCGGCACCACCCTGCTCGGCGGCATCGGCCGCACCGATGGCTTCCGCGCCAAGGAAAATCCGGACGGCACCACCACCGTCGAGTTCCTCGGCAACACGCCCTCCTCGGCGCTGGTGCAGGAAATGACGCTGCTACGCGCCGCGGAGATCACGCGCGCTGCGAACAAGCCCGCGTTCAAGATCGTCAAGCGCAACGACTATGTCCGCCGCCTGACCACCACGCAGTACGGCATGCAGATCAGCAGCACGCCGCAGGGCTACAAGACCGAACTGACCATCCGCTTCCTCGAGGCCGGCGCCGAGCCCGGGCGGGCGTTCGACGCGCTGGCGATCATCGATGCGTTGGGACCGCTCTATTACGAGGAGAAGCCCCAGGCGGCCGCGCGCACGCGCTAGGCCGCCTTGCGCACCGCTTTCTTCGGCTTGGGCCGCTTGAACCAGAAGCTCCACACCGCGAGGCTGCCGAGCAGCAGCATCGCAAGGCCGGAACAGGTCATCAGCACCCGGTAGAGCAGCCCGCCCACCTTTGCGGCGTGCACCGGATAGGCGCCGTTGAACACCTGCGCGCCCTTTGGCAGCGCCAGTGCATCGATCGCGCCCAGCAGATGTCCGTCAGCCGCATCGAACCACACATTCGAGCGGCCGTTGGGCAACCATTCGCCCGCGCGCTTCATCCGCACCAGGATCGGGTCTCCGGCCTTGCGTGGCAGCGAGAGGATGCGGATCTGCGCATCGGGAAAGCGCGCATGCGCCGCCAGCACGATCGCGCGCCAGTCCGGATGGGCGGCAAGCGGTCCGCTCTTCACCTTGGGCGGCTTCATCGCCGCGGCATCGGCCGCCGGCGAGGAGAAGGGCATGGTGATCAGCTGGGCGAAGGGCTTGAAGATCATCATCGTGCCGGTCACCGCCGAGAGCAGCAGCAGCGGCGCCATCACGATCCCCAGGTCGCGATGCTGCATCACGATCATCGGCCGGCTCAGCCTTTTGGGCCACAGCCGGAACTTGAAGGTCTTGCGCGTCCGCCACCACAGGATCGATCCGGTGATCACGAACAGGATCCCGGCCAGCCCGGCAAGCCCGATGATCGTCTCGCCGAAATCGCCGGTGAACAGATGGTGGTGCAGGTCGAAGATCCAGACCTCGGGCCGGCTCCACTGGCTGCTCCAGTGCGTCACCACATCGCCCGCCTGATCGGCATAGGCGCCCGCACCCTTCGCCATCCGCAGCTGATGCAGCCCGAAGCCGTCGCTGGCATAGGTGATGCCCTGCGCCTTGGGATTGGCCGCCATCAGCTTTGCGGTGGTGTCCGCGATCGCATTCGGATCGGCCACACGCACGTCGGCGGCATGCGGCAGCGTGAGCGCCAGCCAGCTATCCTCATGGACGAGGATCGCGCCGGTCAGCCCCAATATCGCCAGCACCAGTCCGAGCACACCGCCGGTCCAGCGGTGGATCAGGTCCAGCCATCGCATCACGCCGCGTTGCATCAGAAGCGATAATCCCAGCTCAGCGTGAAGGTGCGCCCGCGCCCGGCATAGAAGGTGGTGTTGTCGTTCGGCAGGCGGGTATCCGAGCTATAGTCGATATACATCTTGTTGAAGAGGTTCGCGACGCTCAGGCTCAGCCCGCCCAGCTTCGTCTGGTAGCGGACATAGGCGTCGGTCAGCACATAGCCGCCAAAGTCGTTCATGTAGAGCTTCTGCGGGTGCAGCGGGTTGGCGTCGTCGATCGTCCGCGCCTTGCCGTCGAAATGGCGCGACAGGTAGAATTGCGTCTGCACGCGCGCGCTGAACGGCCCCTTGGCATAATCCACCGCCAGGTTGACGCGGTCCGGCGAGATGTTGGTGCCGTCCAGATCGGTATCGACCTTGCCGTCCGGCACGGTGTCCGCGTCATAGCGGCCGTTGAGTGTGGCATAGCCCACCGTCGCCTTCAGCCCCGGTACCGGCAGCTTGACGCCAAGGTTCACTTCGAGCCCCTGGATCTCCACCCGCTGGCGCTGCACGTCGAAGATGCCGGCGGCACGCGCGATCAGGAGCTGGCCCTTGTCGCTCGACGACCAGAAATAGGTGACGGAGCCGTCGAGCGGCCCGCGCTTCACTTCCACACCGATCTCGCGGTTGTTCGAGACGATCGGCGAGATGTCGAGATAGTTGTCGAGATCAACGCCGGTCACCTTGATCGCCCGGGTGATGCGGCCGATGTCCGGTACGGTGAAGCCCTCGGCATAGCTCGCATAGGCACGGATGCCCGTCACCGGCTCGACGATCACGCCGCCGTTGAACAACAGGTCCTCGAACTTCGGCTTGCCGCCCGAGACCGCGACCCCGCCATAGGTCGCCTTGTTGGGCGCCACATAGGTGGTCGAGGCGAGCGTGTGATAATCGTCGATCTTGATCTCGACATTCTCGTAGCGCAGGCCGCCGGCCAGGCGCAGCTTGCCGTCGAACAGCTTGAGGTTGGCCTGTGCGAACGGCGCCAGGCTGCGGAAGTCGCTGGGCGGCACCCAGACGCGGCCAGTGGCGATCAGCGCCTGCTCGGTCTTGTCGACCAGCGCGTCGAAGCCGAGCGTCGCGGTCAGCGCTTCGAAGCCAGGCACCGCCCGCTCATAGCTAAGCTTGGCGCCCAGCTTGCGCGAGCGGTTCTCGGACTGGTCGAACAGCTTCTCGGTCGGGTCGATCGTCGGATCCTGGAAGGTCGCGATCGGCGCGATCTCGCCGCCGAACGTGTCGTGCGTGCGATTGAAGAACAGCTGGGCGATGAAGTTGCCTCCGCCAAGCGCGGTGTCGCTATAGGTCAGCGCCACGCTCTCGGTCTTGCTCGCCGCCGCCTTGCCCGGCGCATCGCCGCGCACGGCGCTGGTCGGCAGGCCGGTGTTGCGATTGCCCGGCACCGCGACATAGTCTCCATCGCCCTTGAGCTCGAAGCGGCTGGCGATCAGGTCGATCCGCCCGGTCTCGCCCACCTGATAGCCAAGGCGCGAGAACAGCGAGACCGTCTTGGAGTCCTGCGTCTCGCCCTGGGTAAGGTTCAGGCCGACGCGGCGCCCGTCGCCGTCATAGAACACGCCGCGCTTCTCATAGGCCGCGCCAAAGGTCGCGTCGAAACGCCCCGACTTCCACTGGACCAGCCCCGCGGCCTTGCCGCCCAGTCCGTCCTTGCTGAAGTCGTTGTCCGCCGTGCCCTGCAACAGCACACGCCCGCTAAACCCCTCCGTCTTGGGCGCGCCTACCGTCACCTGGTTGACGATGCCGCCGGTGCCGCCAATCCCCTGCAGCGCATTCGAGCCGTAGATCAGCTCGACCCGGTCGATGAAGAACCCGTCGATCGTGAAGCCGTCGCGGCTGCCGTCACGCATCGGAGTCGACTGCGGAATGCCGTTGATCGCATAGAGCGGCGAGCGCCCGCGCAGGCTCTCGCCCGCACCCGACAGCTTCTGGCGGGTCGGCGAGAAGGACGGGGTCAGGTTCGCCACCGCATCCGTTACCGAACCCGAGATCGCGATCTGCTGGTCGAGACGCTGCTTGTCGATGATGTCGATGGTCAGCGGCAGCGCGTTGGGCGGCAGCACCGTGCGCGCCGCGGTGACGACGATCGCCTCGTCGCCCTCGCCATCCTTTTGCGGCTCGGCCTGCTGGGCATGCGCGACGTGCGGCATGGCAATCGTAAGCGCCAGCAACGGCAGGGAAAGCAGCGAAAGGCGCGAACGCACGGACATGATTTTGGGAACCCCCGAATTGGCGCCGCTCTCAGATGGAGCGGCTTGATCGGGGGTGCGGCTAGCAGCGTCGCAATACTAATGCAAGTTAGTCGCAATAGCCCATCACTGCAGCACCTTGCCGGCATCGACCAGTCGCACATCGTGCATCTGGTTCAGATAGGCCTCGTAATAGCCCTTGTGCGACGCGCCGACGATCGCGAGCAGCCGCGTGCCCGGCGCCTGGCCCAGCACGTCGCGGATGTTCGCCACCATGCGCAGGTTGCGCGTTTCCCAATAGGTCAGATAGCTCCGGCCATAGCCCTGCGGCGAAGGTTCGAGGAACGCCGCGCCGAAGTCCGATCGATAGGTCCGCATCGCCTGCCCCGGCGCATTATAGGCACGGTACAGGTTTAGCAGCCCATTCGGCGCGGTGAGCCCGTCGACCAGCGCCTTGTCTTCCACGCGTCTTGCGGCGGAATCGGGATTGTCCCACGCCTTCATGATCGCCGCGCCATAGGCCTTGGCGTCGGCGGGATCAGGGCGATCGGCCGAGTGATCGTCGACACTCCATACCCGCTCCAGCCCGAGCCGCGCCGCCAATGGGGCAGCAATCATGTCGGTCTCGTTCTGGCGGGCCTGGATCTTGTTCATCCGGGCCACCAGCACGTCACTCAGTCCATCCCCGACGCGCCGGTCCGACGGATCGAGCCGCAGCCATTGCACCAACGCGGATGCCGGCTCCCCTGCCGCCAGGAACAGGGCGGACAAATGCCGCCGCTGGGCAGCACTGGGCGCGATCGGCCAGGTCGCCAGCAACCGCTCGACTTCGGCATTCGCGGCCGGCACGTCGAGCCCGGTGGCCTTCCCGGCCTCGCTGGTATCCGGGCAATAATCCTCGATCGTGGAGGCATAGCGCACTGGGTAGCGGCGCAGGCTGTCGCACTGCAGGCCCGACAGGTCTTCCGTGGCGATGGCATCGGGCTTCCACGCCGCGAGCCGTTCAAGCAGCGGCGCCAGCATTTCCGGGCCCACCTTGACCTTGAGCCCGCTCAAATGCGTCGTGCCGAGCACCAGCACTTCATTGGACTTGCCAGCAGGCGGCCCCTTGAGCTGATCCGGGTGAAAATCCGGCCGATAGTCCTGCGCCCGCGCGCCCGAAGCGATGCCGGCCAGCAGGATGGCGGAAAGCAGGTAACGACTGGCGCGCTGGATCATGAAAGCCCCCGACGGATTGGCAAATACTGCCGAGGGTCTATCGTCATTGTATTACACAAGCAACACACCTGACTTTCAGGCCAGGCTCGCCGCCCTCGCCGTTCGCCCCGCCGTGAACGGCACGAGCAGCAGCATCACCGCCAGTATCCAGAAGGCGACGGGCAATCCGACCACCTGCGCCACCACGCCGATGCCGGCAGGCCCGGCGAGAATGCCGGCATAGCCGAGCGTGGTGATCGCGCCGATCGCCAGCGCCGGCGGCATATGGGTCTGGGCGCCGGCGATGCGGAATAGCACTGGCACGATGTTCGACGCGCCCAGCCCGATCAGCAGGAAGCCGGAAAGCGCGATCGCTGCGATCGGCGCGCTCAGTAGCACGACGAAGCCGGCCACTGCGACGATACCGCCCCCGAACAGGGTTCGGCGGTCGCCCAGCCTCGCGGTCAGCCGGTCACCCACCAGGCGTCCGACCGTCATCGCGACCGCGAAGAGGATATAGCCGAGTCCGCCCTGCGTCGCGCCAACCAGGCCCGCCTGGGTGATCAGCAGCGCGCTCCAGTCGAGCATCGCACCCTCGGCAAGGAAAGTGATCATGGCAAGCAGCGCCAGCAACAACACGACGCCGTGCGGCCGTACGAACAGCGGCGCGTCCTCGGCCTGCACCGCGGGCAACAGGCGCGGCGCGGCAACCAGCATCGCCACCAGCATCATGGCCGCGCAGATCAGGCTGCCCGAAAAGGCACTGATCTTGAGCGAGAGGAAGATCGTCATCAGCGTCGCCCCGGCAAAGCCGCCGATGCTGAAGAGTGCGTGGAAACCCGACATCAGCGGTCGCTCCGACGCGCGCTCCACTTCCACCGCATGCACGTTCATCGCCACGTCGAGCGAGCCCAGCGCCCCGCCGAACAGCAGCAGCGCCGCTCCCAGCGTCGGCAGTGTCGAGGCAATCGTCAGCAGCGGCAGGATCGCCGCCAGCGCGATGCCGCTCGCCACGATCACCGGTTTGCCGCCATAGCGCGCACTCAGCGGGCCAGTCGCCAGCATTGCCAGGATCGAGCCGATCCCGATGCAGAGCAGCAACAGGCCGAGCGTCGCCGCGTCGATATGCAGCCGCTCCTTGGCGAAGGGCACCAGCGGCGCCCAGCAGGAGATGCCGAAGCCGGCGACCAGAAACGAAAGGCGGGTTGCGAGCCGGGTGGCCGGCCGATCGGCAGAGATCATAATTCGCTCCCGCGTTTCAGACAGCGTCGGCGATCAGGATGCTGCGGCACCCCGCGGCATCCAGGGCGGCACGCTGTTCGTCCGCCGCGCTCGCCTCGACCACCAGCATGTCGATCTGGCCGAGCCCGGCGACGCCATGGGGCGCCTCGCGGCCGAGCTTGTCGTTGGTGACCAGCACCACCGTCCGCCGGGCCCGCCCGACCACGGCACGCTTGAAGGTCGCGTCGTCGAGCTGGGCAGCCCCCACCCCGTCCTCGCTGACCGAACAGGCGCCGATGAACGCCCGGTCGAAGCGCATCTGCAGCAACGCCTGAATGGCCACCGCGTCGACGCAGCCGCCGACCATGGGATCCGCCTCGCCACCCAGTACGATCAGCCGCAGATCCTGCCGGCGAAGCACCGCCGCCGCGATGTCCACCGAATTGGTGGCGATCGTCAGGTCAGTATCCTCGGGCAGGAACTCGACCAGCGCGAGGTTGGTGCTGGCACTGTCGAGGAACACGAACTCGCCCGGACGGATCGTCGTTGCCGCCGCGCGGGCCAGCGCGCGCTTCTGGGCCTGATCCCCCTCGATCCGCGCCGCCATCGGCGCCGAGATCGGCGAGAGGATCGGCAGCGCCCCGCCATAGACCCGGCGGCACTTCCCCCCCGCGGCAAGCGCGCGCAGGTCGCGCCGGATCGCATCTTCGGAGACGTCGAACTCGACGGCCAGGGCTCCCGCCGAGACCGGCTGGCCATCGGCGAGACGCGCAGCGATCACGTCGCGCCGCGCATTCGGAGGATCAATAGTCATAATCGCGCACTATCGTGCACAATCATGCGAGTCAATTCGCACAATCATGCACGATCTGAAGAAAGCGCCTACCGGCCCCGCGGTGCCTCGAAACGCAACCCGCCGCGCGCTTCCACCGTGATCGGCCCGCGCGGCTTCGCCGGCAGCACCGCCTTTACGCGCCCGAACACCCGCCGGGCATCGCCCGGCCGGCGCAGCTGGACGCACAGATTGGTCTCGCCTTCCCTGCCCCAGCGCTGCACCTCCACGCCGCGCACCGCGCGTTCGCGCTTGAGCAGCCCCTGCACCCGGTCGAAGGCCGCGCGATCGATCCCCATCGCGTAGCTGGCGAACTCGACGCGCACCCCGCATTGCGACGCAGGCGCGTTCTGTGCGTGGGCCGCGGCCGGCGCGGCCAGTGCGAGAATACCGGCAACGGACAAGATGAACGAACGCATGGGACATCTCCAAATTCGATGCCCGTTCTCGGTCCGCTGGCCTGAACCCGGCCTGAAAGCGAAACGGGCCCGCAGGTTGCCCTGCGAGCCCGTTCCACACCCCATCCCCGGATCAGAAGCGCGAGCGCAACGTCAGGCCATAGGTCCGCGGCTCGGCGAGGAATGCCGAGAAGATCTGCGAGCCGCCCGGATAGCCCGGAGTCGGCGTGGTGCTCACCGCCTGGAATGGCGAGTTGAAGCCCACCTGCATGTAATTGGCCTTGGTGGCGTTCTGCACCCAGAATTCCAGCGCCCATTTCTGCTCGTCGCCGCTGATGCCGATACGGCCGTTCACCACCACGAAGCTGTCCTGCGCCTTTTGCGGGAACAGGTCCGAGCCGGTGTTGTAGTCGTCGGCCACGCGGGCATCGACATAAAGCAGGCCGCGCAGCGATCCGCCCAGCGACGGCGTCCACGCCGCCGAACCCGTCACCACCCATTCCGGCGCATTGGAGAGCAGCTTGCCCGGCAGCACCCGCAGCGCGGGGTCGAGCGGCGCCCCGTTCTTCGAGCCGACCAGGTTGTTGGCATATTTGGTCTTGGCGTAGGTCGCGCCGAAGTTGAAGTTCACGTCGCGCACCGGCGACAGGCCCATTTCGATTTCGAAGCCGGTCGAGACCACGCCCGGCTTGATCTGGTCCGACGGACAGCTGCCGGTGGTCGCGCTGAGGTCGCGATCGCCGCCGCCCAGGCTGTTCTTGCAGCCATTGATGTTCTGGACGAGATAGACCGTGCCGTTGAAGGTGTTCAGCTGGAAGTTGCTGAATTCCTGGCGGAAGCCGGCGACGTTCAGGTTGAAGCCCTTGGTCGAGTACTTCATGCCCGCTTCATAGGCGTTGACCGTCTCCTCGTCGAACTGGAGCACATCGGCATAATAGCCGGCATTTGCCAGGCTGATCGGGAAGATCGGCAGCGGCTGGGCCGCGCTCGGGTTCTTGAAGGCCGAGCGATCGAGGTTGAAACCGCCCGCCTTGTAGCCGCGCGAATAGCTCGCATAGACGAGCACGTCGTCGCTCGGCTTGTACGACAGGATCGCCGTGCCGGTGAACTTGTTCTCCTTGCGGGTGTCGTTGAGCGTCAGCGCGTTGAGCGCAGAGGATGATCCGCCCTGGCAGCTCAGCGTGATGATACCGCCGGCCAGCGGAGCCAGCGCGGCCACGCCCATATAGGGCAGCAATGCCGCCTGCTGTGCCGGGCAGATCGTGTTGGTGTTGTTGAAGTTGGCGTTCAGCTTCTTGGTTTCGTTGGTGTAACGCAGGCCCAGCGTCAGATCGAGGCCCTTGGCCACGTGGAAGATGTTGTGCGTGAAGAACGCGAAGTTCGAGCTGGTCTGGTCGAAGTTCGACGTGTCGTCGCCGACGTTGCGGACCGCGTCGAGCCGCTGCAGCCCCTGCACCATCGCCGATCCCGCCGCGCCGAGCGGCCCGAGCGTGTTGCTCAGCACCGCCACGCCGGTCGGCGTCAGGCAGCCGACATTGTTCGGATTGTAGAAGGCGCTGAACGAGCCATAGACCACGCGGCACGCGGCGAAGCGGCCATAGTCGTTGCCGAACTTCAGCTCGCTCTTCGTGTCGAGATCCTCATGCGCGTAATAGCCGCCGACCAGCCAGTCGAGCTTGCCGTCCAGCGCGTTGCCGTGGAAGCGCAGTTCCTGGGTGAAGGTCTTGAAGTGGCGCCCGCTCTTCGGCCCGAAATAGAGGATGTCAGCCAAGCCGTAGTCCGCATCGGCCGCCTGGGTGTTGTCATAGTCGCGATAGGCGGTGATCGAGGTCAGCTCGACACCGCCCAGGTTCCAGTTCACTTCGCCCGAGAAGCCCCAGTCCTTGGTCTTGCCGGTGTAGGAGCGGTTGGCGCTGGTCGCGATGCGCCGCGAATAGGCATTGTTATAGGCCGGGAAATATTGCGCGAAGGTGGTGCCGGTAATGCCGGTCAGCACTGTCGCCACCGGCGTGCCCGGCGCGATCAGCCCGACATTGGTCGGCGACACGTCGGCCGTCGCATAGACGGCGGCGCAGCAATCCTCCTTGCGGTAGCTATAGTCGCCGATCAGCCGGATCGAGAGGTCCGAACTCGGCTGGAACAGCAGCTGCCCGCGCACCAGGTAGCGGTCGCGATTGTTGATGTCCCGGCCGGTGTTGACGTCGTGGTAGAAGCCGTCGCGCTTCGAATAGAGGCCGTCGAGGCGGAACGCGACCTGCTCGGAGAGCGGGCCGGTCACTGCGCCCTGCAGGCGCCACGCGTCGTAATTGCCATAAGTCGCC
>PJUL01001036.1_pt1 | contig 14188 bp, 14 predicted proteins | sample 1512221 | NCBI WGS metagenome assembly PJUL01 (sample SAMN08177667, study PRJNA422409) | Feces metagenome, whole genome shotgun sequencing project.
ATGATCGTCGCTGGGTTGCTGTTGATCAGGATGACCTTGTAGCCCTCTTCGCGCAGGGCCTTGCAGGCCTGCACGCCGGAGTAGTCGAACTCGCAGGCCTGGCCGATGATGATTGGGCCAGCGCCGATGATGAGAATGCTTTTGATGTCTGTACGTTTTGGCATGTTGCGTCGATCAATCAGTTGATCGTAGGTTCTGCTGCCTGGGGGCCAGAGGTCTGGGCGGGGATGGCGTCGCTGGTCTCAGGGCGTCGCTCGGCAAGCTTGGCCAGAAGTGCCTCGGCTCGCTCGGGCGGCAGGTTCTTCTGCATCAGCTGCAGCAAGCCATCCCCCTGGATCAGCGGACGAAGCACTTCTTCTTCTGCATCATAAAAAGTGACTTCCCAGTCGCGCAGCATCTCGGTGAATTCCGCGTCGTCCATGGTCTTGCCTTTGGCCACCAGGGTGACCAGAGGCATGGCCTTGTTTTCGACAAAAGCCTTCTTGTAGGGCTTTTGCGCCCAGCGCACGGAAAACCACTCGCGATGGTGCGGCGCCAAGCTCAAGATGCGCTTGTGAATGGCCTTCTCAAGCGACGCCAGTGGGAAGCTGAACAGTTTCATGACACTCTTCCTTGGGCTTTAAGCCGGTTTCTTTGCGGCGCGCATGGCGTCAGTGAACCGGTCGAAAAGGTAGGCAATGTCGTGCGGGCCAGGAGAGGCCTCAGGGTGCCCTTGGAAACAGAACGCGGGTTTGTCTTTGTGCGCCAGGCCTTGCAGCGTGCCGTCAAACAGGCTGACATGGGTGGCACGCAGGTTGGACGGCAGCGAATCCATCTCCACTGCAAAACCGTGGTTCTGGCTGGTGATGCTCACGCGGCCGGAGTCGAGGTCCTTCACAGGGTGGTTGGCACCATGGTGGCTGTTGGCCATCTTGAAGGTCTTGGCACCGGCGGCCAGGGCCATGATCTGGTGGCCCAGGCAGATGCCGAAAGTCGGAATGCCGCTGTCGACGATGGTGCGCGTGGCGGCGATGGCGTAGTCGCAAGGCTCCGGGTCGCCAGGGCCGTTGGAGAGGAACACGCCGTCCGGCTTCATGGCCAGCACGTCGGCGGCAGGCGTCTGCGCAGGCACCACGGTGACCTTGCAGCCGCGCTGGGCCAGCATGCGCAGGATGTTTTTCTTCACGCCGTAGTCGTAAGCCACCACGTGGAACTGTGGGGACTCCAGCTTGCCGTAACCCTTGCCCAGTTCCCACTCGGTTTGGGTCCATTCATAGCTGGCTTTGGTCGACACGACTTTGGCCAGATCCAGCCCCGCCATGTTGGGCGCAGCCTTGGCCGCAGCCAGGGTTTCGTCGATCAGCGCCTGCGTCACGCTTTGGCCCGGCGCGAGCCCCATGATGGCGCCGTTCTGCGCACCCTTTTCGCGCAGCAAACGCGTGAGCTTGCGGGTATCGATGTTGGCAATGGCCACCGTGCGCTCGCGCACGAGGTATTGCGACAAGGTTTCGGTGGAGCGGAAGTTGCTGGCCAGCAGCGGCAGATCCTTGATGATCAAACCTGCGGCGTGGACCTTGTCGGCTTCGATGTCCTCGGAGTTGACGCCGTAGTTGCCGATGTGCGGATACGTCAGGGTGACGATCTGCTGGCAGTAGCTCGGGTCGGTAAGGATTTCCTGGTAGCCGACGATGGAGGTGTTGAACACCACTTCGCCGACGGTGGTGCCCACGTCTGCAGACGCAGCACCGATCGAATTGCCGATAAAGACCGTGCCGTCTGCGAGCGCCAGGATGGCGGGCGGGAAGGTTCCCTGTAGAGACAAAAGCACTGGGTTCTCCGGATGGTTACGGTCGCCCGGCGCCTGCAGGCCGCTTGCAAAGGATGTTTGCAATCGAATGCCAGCGGCTGCTCTCAGATGGGTTGTTGCTTTGGGTGCGGTCGGGCGACGCTGTTGCGAGAAAAGCTCCCGATTATACCCCTGGCCTATGACACGGATGGAAATGCAGGCCTTGCATAACCTTGTCCAGCGGGCACATATTGGGCCTGGAAAGGTATTGCGCGTGTCCCCACGCCTTGGCTGGCACAAAGCCAGCCTGCCCTCCAAACACTGCTGGACCGGGATGGCTACCGCACCGCACCACTGGCGTGCAGGCAAATCGCCGCCGCCGCCGCCACATTGAGCGACTCCTCCCCGCCCGGCTGAGCAATGCGGATGCGCATGGCTGCGCGGTCTTCAAGGCTCTGCGACACGCCCTGCCCCTCGTGGCCCATGACCCAGGCGCACGGCCAGGGCAACGCAGCACGGTGCAGAAAATCGCCCGCATGGGAGCTTGTCACCAGCAAAGGCACTTGCAGCGCTTGCAAATCCCCCTCGCCCACGCCCTCAACAAGGCTCAACGCAAAGTGCGCACCCATGCCAGCACGCAGCACTTTGGGCGACCACAACGCGGCGCTGCCCTTGATGGCCACCACCTGCCGGAATCCGAATGCCGCGGCGCTGCGCAGGATGGAGCCCACATTGCCTGCGTCTTGAACACGGTCGAGCACCACGGTTGCAACCGACGGCTGCACAGATGCTTCGGTGGGCAAATCCAGCAGGAAGCCCATGCGCGCAGGAGACTCCAAGCCGCTGATATCTGCAAACAACGCGTCTGCAATCACTACGGTTTTAATAGCTGCCTGCGCCCATTCCACCTGCGCTAGAGACCAAAAAGACTGTGAAAACACCGCGATACCCGGGCGCAAACCGCGCGCCAGGGCAGCCCGACACAGGTGGTCGCCCTCCAGCCACACGCGGCCCTGTTTGCGGTAGGCGGTGGTGTCCTGGGCAAGGCGGCGCAGCTCTTTGACAAAGCTGTTGTCCCGCGAGTGAATGGTGGTGACGGCAGGCGATGTCATGGATGGGTGCTCATCAACGGACGACTTTGCAGGCTGGCGGCGACCGGTGCGAACGAGCGGCGGTGGTACACACACGCGCCATGTGCCCGCAGGGCTTCCATGTGCACAGCCGTGCCATAACCCTTGTGCCCCGCAAAACCGTAGTGCGGAAACTCGACATGCACCTGTTCGCACCACCGGTCGCGGTGCACCTTGGCGAGGATGGATGCGGCTGAAATTGACTTCACCAGCGCATCGCCTTTGACAATGGCTTCGGCGGGAACGTCCAGAGTGGGCAGACGGTTGCCATCCACCATCACCATGACAGGCTTGAGGCGCAAGCCCATCACGGCGCGACGCATGGCCAACAAGGTGGCCTGCAGGATGTTCAACTGGTCGATTTCTTCAACGCTGGCTTCAGCGATGCTGCAGCACAGAGCCTTGGCACGGATTTCGTCGTACAGCCTCTCGCGCCGCGCGGCGGTGAGTTTCTTGGAGTCGTCCAAACCCGCTATGGGATGCAGGTCGTCCAGGATGACGGCCGCGGCCACCACCGGCCCGGCCAGTGGCCCGCGACCCGCTTCGTCCACACCCGCCACCAGACCAGGCGGGTGCCAGGGCAGGCTGGCCTGCTCAGTGAGCAGCAGGGGTTGAGAGGATTTTCTGGATCGCATCGGCAGCCAGTTGGGGGGTGTTGCGTTGCAGGCTCTCGTGCAGGGCAGTAAAGCGCTGCTCCAACGCCATGATTTTCTGAGGTTTGTGCGCGCGGGCATCCAGCCATTCCAGCACAGCTGCACAAAGGGCCTGCGGCGTCGCGGCCTCCTGGATGAGTTCGGGCACCACAAACTCCTGGCACAGAATATTGGGTAACCCCACCCAGGGCTGCAGCTGCTTGCGCCGCATGAGCCACCAGCTCAACGGGTGCATGTGGTAGCCAATCACCATGGGGCGCTTGAAGAGCGCAGCTTCCAGCGTGGCCGTGCCGCTGGCAATCAGAGTGGCGTCGCAAGCGGCCAGCGCCGTATGCGACTGGCCGGTGAGGATCTGCAGCCGGGGGCCGAGGCCACTGGCCCTGGCCAACTGCTCGATGCGGCTTTGCAGAGCTGGCACGGCAGGAACTATCAATTTGATAGCTGGACGCGCTTTCTGGATAAGCGCTGCAGCCTCAAAAAAGGGTTTTGCAATGTATTGAATCTCGGACGAGCGGCTGCCTGGCAATATGGCCAGGATCTCGTCTCCATCCTCCAAACCCAACTGCGCACGGGCCGCTGAGCGGTTGGGCACCATGGGAATGACGCCTGCCAGCGGATGCCCTACATATGTGGCTGCAATTCCGTGCTGCGCGAGAAGCTGCGGCTCGAAGGGAAAGATGCACAGCACATGGTCTGCGCTGCGGCGGATTTTCTCCACGCGGTTTGCGCGCCAGGCCCAAATGGACGGACACACGAAGTGGACGGTCTTGATACCAGCAGCCCGAAGATCTGCTTCCAGCCCGAGGTTGAAATCCGGCGCGTCTACACCGATGAACACATCAGGCCGGTCTTTGAGCAGGCGCTCGCGCAATTGTTTGCGAATGGCCAGCAACTCTCGCAGGCGCCGAAACACCTCCATGCTGTAGCCATGCACGGCCAGCTTTTCACTGGGCCACCAGGCAGCAAAGCCACGACGCTCCATCTGCGGGCCACCGATTCCGCAAGATGGCAAACCCGGCCAGTGGGCCTGCATGCCATCGATCAGAAGGCCGGCCAGCAAGTCACCCGAGGTCTCGCCCGCCACCATGGCGACGCGGGGGGTTGCATTCATCACAGCCCCTCAGCGCGCAATGCCGCGCGTCGATGCATCCAGAAAGGCCAACACCAGCGCGACGTCGGTAGCCGCCTCTGGGTGGGATGCCTGCAAGTCGGTGATCGCGGCGCGGGCCGCTTCCAACGTCAGGCCCTGGCGGTAAAGCGCTCGGTGCACTTGCTTGATGCCCGCGACGCGCTCCGCCGAAAATCCCCTTCTGCGCAAGCCTTCCAGGTTCAAACCCCGCACGGAAAGCGGGTTGCCATCCACCATCATGAAAGGCGGAACGTCCTGCGACACGGCGCTGGAGAACCCAATCATCGCGTGCGCACCCACCTTCACAAACTGATGGATGCCGGTGAGACCGCCCACGGTGACCCAGTCGCCAATCAGCACATGACCAGCCAGCGTGGTGTTGTTGGCCATGGTGGTGTGGTTGCCCACATGGCAGTCGTGTGCAATGTGGGTGTACGCCATGATCCAGTTGTCGTTGCCGATGCTGGTCTTGCCGCCAGCGCCTGGAACGCCGCGGTTGAACGTACAGAATTCGCGCACCGTGTTGCGGTCGCCAATCACAAGCTCGGTGTCTTCGCCCTGGTATTTCTTGTCCTGCGGATCCGCACCCAGCGATGCGAACTGGAAGATGCGGTTGTCCTCGCCAATGGTGGTGCGGCCCTGGATCACGCAATGCGGACCCACGGAGCTGCCCGGGCCGATCACGACCTGGGGGCCAATCACTGCATACGGGCCCACCGTGACCGAAGGGTCTATGCGCGCGCCCTTCTCAATGATGGCAGTGGGATGGATGTTGTTCACGGTCCAACGTCTGGGTCAGTCAAGCAATCAAGCAATTCATCGGGCGATCCAGAAGCCAATCATCCCACGCTGCGCATGGTGCACATGAGCTCGGCTTCGCAGGCCACTTCGTCGCCCACGCTGGCCACGCCCTTGAACTTCCAGATGCCACCGCGCACGCGATCGATGGTGATGGTGAGGATCAGCTGATCACCCGGCTCCACAGGGCGCTTGAAGCGGGCGCCGTCGATGCCCACGAAGTAGTAGATGTTGTTTTCATCGGGCACTTTGCCCATGGCGTCAAACGCCAGCAACCCGGCAGCCTGCGCCAGCGCTTCGAGAATCAGTACCCCAGGCATCACGGGACGACCCGGAAAATGCCCGCCAAAGTAAGGCTCGTTGAACGTCACGTTCTTGATGGCCTTGATGCGGGTGTTGCTCTCCAACTCGATCACCTTGTCCACCAGCAGGAAGGGGTAGCGGTGGGGCAGTTGCTTGAGAATTGCGTGAATATCCATCATCGAGTTGTTCTTCCGTTCAGGCTGCCTTGAGAGCCTGCTCCAGCGCCTTGATGCGCTCGCGCAGGCTGTGCAGTTGTTTGAGTGTTGCAGCGTTTTTTTCCCAGCGCGCATTGTCGTCGATGGGGAACATGCCGGTGTACTGTCCAGGCTGAGTCAACGAGCGCGTGACCACCGTGGCAGCCGATATGTGCACGTTGTCGGCCAGCGTCAGATGACCCAGCACAATCGCGCCACCGCCGACGGTGCAGTGCGCGCCAATGGTGGCACTGCCTGCAATGCCCACACAGCCGGCCATGGCCGAGTGCTTGCCGATGCGCACGTTGTGGCCGACCTGAATCAGGTTATCGAGCTTCACGCCGTCTTCAATAATGGTGTCGTGCAGCGCACCGCGGTCAATGCAAGTGTTGGCACCGATCTCGACATCGTCACCGATGCGCACGGCGCCCAATTGCTCAATCTTGACCCACTGCCCATTCTCAGGGGCAAAACCAAACCCATCGGCCCCGATCACCACGCCAGAATGCACGATGCAGCGCGCGCCGATGTGGCAGTCCTCTCCCACGGTAACGCGCGACTTGAGCACGGTACCTGCACCCACATGCGCTCCGCGCTCCACCACACACAAGGGGCCGATGGTCGCGCTCGGGTGCACCTGCGCGCCAGGGTCTATCACCGCGCTGGGATGCACGCCGCCGGAGTTTGCAGTGGCATTGCGCTGCCGCCACAGTTGGGTGGCCCGCGCAAAATAGACATAGGGGTTGTCCGCCACGATGCAGGCACCCCGAGCCAGCGCTGCTTCACGCAGTGCCGGCGCCACAATGACACAGGCCGCCCGGGAGGCGGCCAGTTGCTGTTGGTAGCGAGGGTTGCTCAGGAAACTGAGGTCTCCCGGGCCTGCAACCTCCAGTGGCGCGATGCGGGCGATGGCGGTGTCACGCGCCCCACCCTCAAGAGTTCCACCGAGCGCATCAACAATGTGCCCGAGAAGCAAACCGCTCACGCGCCAACCATCCTGTGCTGTGGCTTACTTGGCGGCTGCTGCAGGAGCGGCATTCAGCGCCTTGATCACCTTGTCGGTGATGTCATGCTTGGGGTTGATGTAGACGGCCTCCTGGAGGATCACGTCGTACTTCTCAGCCTCGGCAACTTGCTTGACCACGCGGTTCGCACGCTCCAGCACCTGCGAAAGCTCTTCGTTCTTGCGGGCGCTCAGGTCTTCCTGGAATTCACGGCGCTTGCGCTGGAAGTCACGGTCCTGATCCACCAGCTGACGCTGGCGAGTGGTACGCTGGCTTTCCGCCATCGTGGGCGCCTCGCGCTCGAACTTTTCGCTGGCAGTCTTGAGGGTATTGCCCAGGTCTACCAGTTCTTTTTCCCGACGGGCGAATTCCTGCTCCAGCTTGGCCTGCGCGGCTTTGGCGGTGTTAGCTTCGCGGAAGATGCGGTCGGTGTTGACGAAACCGGCCCGGAAGGACTCTTGTGCTTGCACGGGAGCTGCAACGGCAATGGTGCCCAGCAGCAAGGCCAAGGAAATATGGCGGGAAAAGGATTTCATTAGAAAGACGTTCCGATCTGGAATTGCAGTTTCTGGATTCTATCGCCAGCGAACTTGCGCACCGGCTGCGCAAACGCCAAACGCAAGGGGCCCAGCGGAGAAATCCAGCTCAGGCCCAGGCCCACGGAGGAACGCATGTCACTGAAGGTAACTTTGTCGTTCTCTCCGTACACATTACCCACGTCCACGAAGGTAAAGACACGCAGGGTCCGGTCGTTCCCTGCGCCAGGAAACGGAGCAATCAGCTCCGCATTCAGAGTGACCTTTTTCGGACCACCCAAAGACGCGCCTGTGACATCGCGCGGGCCCAGCGTGCCTTGGTCAAAACCACGCACCGAGCCCAGACCGCCCGAATAAAAGTTCTTGAACACCGGGAAGGGGCGACCGTTCATGCCCTTGCCAATGCCAACCTCGCCGTTGAAGGCCACCGTGAAGCGCTTGTTGAGCGGCACATATTGCTGGTACTGGTAGTTGGCCCGCACGTAACGGGCATCACCCGCCACCGACCACTCGGAATTCAGGCGCTGATACCGCCCCGAGTTGGGCGCCAGGGCGCTGTCGCGGTCATCGCGAGACCAGCCCACGGTCAGAGGGATCGAGGTGCTGCTGTAGCCAAACTTGTCGGCATAGGCGAGGTAAGTGGCCGGGATGTTCGTGCCTGGCTTGATTTTCGTTTGCTCCAACCCGCCACCGAAGAACACGGTATCGGTCTCGCTGAAGGGAATACCAAAGCGCACCGAAGTCCCGGTGGTGATCAGTTCGTAGTTACCGCCCTGGTCCTCATAAGGTTTATCGGTACGGTAGTAAACGTCCAGCGTGCGCGAGATGCCCTCAGGGGTGAAATAAGGGTTGGTGGTGCTGAACACCAATGTGCGGCGGTACTTGCTGGTGTTCACGTCGATGCCCAGGTAGTTGCCTGAGCCAAAGATGTTTTCCTGCTTGATACCGAACGACAAAGCCACCTTCTCCGCGCTGGAGAACCCCACCCCCATCTGCAGTGAGCCTGTCGGCTTTTCGGCAACGTTGATGACCAGATCCACCTGATCGGGTGATCCCGGCACTTCTTGCGTTTCGACGTTGACTTCGGTGAAGAAGCCGAGGCGGTCCACCCGGTCGCGCGAAAGGCGGATTTTTTCGCCGTCGTACCACGATGCTTCGTATTGGCGGAATTCACGCCGGATCACTTCGTCACGGGTGCGGTTGTTGCCGCTCACATTGATGCGTCGCACGTAAGCGCGGCGTGCGGGCTCGGCCTGCAGCGCGAAGGTCACGCGGTTGTTCTCGCGGTCAATTTCCGGCACGGCCTCGATGCGTGCAAACGCAAAACCAAAGCGGGCGAAATACTCAGAAAACGCCTTGGTGGTTTCCGTTACCTGATCGGCGTTGTAGGGCTCGCCCGCGCGTATCGTGACCAACGACTTGAACTCGTCTTCACGGTCAAGGTAGTTGCCCTCCAGCTTGACGCCGGACACCACAAAACGCTCGCCTTCGGTCACATTGACGGTGATGGAGATGTCCTGCTTATCGGGCGAAATAGCAACCTGCGTGGAGTCCACCCGGAACTCGAGATAACCGCGCTGGAGGTAGTACGAGCGCAGGGTTTCCAGGTCGGCGTTGAGCTTGGCACGCGAGTAACGGTCTGACTTGGTGTACCAGCTGAGCCAGCCACCGGTGTCCTGGTCAAACAGGCCCTTTAGCGTCGATTCGCTGAAGGCCTTGTTGCCCACAATGCGCACTTCCTTGATGCGGGCAGGGTCGCCCTCCACCACTGTGAACGTGAGGTTCACGCGGTTGCGCTCAATGGGCGTCACTGTGGTCACCACCTCGGCGCCATACAGGCTCTTGTTGATGTATTGGCGCTTGAGTTCCTGCTCCGCACGGTCTGCCAATGCCTTGTCATAAGGGCGACCTTCGGTGAGGCCCACGTCGCGCATGGCCTTCTTGAGGGCATCCTTGTCGAACTCGCGCGTACCGGCAAAGTCAACGTCTGCAATGGTGGGGCGCTCTTCCACAACCACCACCAGCACGTTGCCGCTGGCTTCCAGGCGCACATCCTTGAACAGGCCCAGACCAAACAGCGCACGGATCGCCGCAGCGCCCTTTTCGTCGTTGTAGTCGTCACCCACACGCAGGGGCATGGATGCAAACACGGTCCCGGGCTCGACGCGCTGCAGCCCTTCGACCCGGATGTCCTGCACCTTGAAAGGCTCCAGCGCCCATGCCGCGTTAGCGACAAAAATCATGGCGGCAATGGCCGATGCAGTGCGCACGCCCAGGCGATTGATGTGTTTTTTCATGAGTGAAGCTGGCGCCGCAGTTGGTTGGCAAGCGCGGCAAAAGTGTTAGCCAAAGAGTCGGGTGACGTCGTTGAACAGGGCTATGGACATCATGATAAGCAACACGGCAACACCAGCGCGTTGCAGCCGCTCCATCCATGCGTCCGACACCCCCCTGCCGGTCACCCCCTCCCAAAGATAATACATCAGGTGCCCACCGTCGAGGACGGGCAAGGGGAGCAGGTTCAGCACCCCCAGGCTGACGCTGATCAGCGCCAGAAACACCAGATATTGCGTCAATCCAAGGCTCGCCGAACGGCCCGCATAGTCGGCGATGGTCAGGGGTCCGCTCAGATTCTTGAGCGAAGCTTCACCAATGACCATGCGCCCCATCATGCGCAGGGTGAGTATCGAAACGTCCCAGGTCTTGACCACGCCGGCCCAGGCGCCCTCCAGCAGCCCATACTCCACCGTCACAAATTCCGGCGCAGCGCCCACGTAGGCGCTGATGCGCCCCACCGTGCCACTGGGCTCCTCCTTGGCGTCGGGCAGCACGTCCAGCGCCACCACCTGACCGCCACGCTGCACACGCCACGACTGAGCCAGCGGTTCGCTGCCACGCACCGACTGGCGAATCAATTCGCGCAACTGCTGCCCGTCCACCACATCGGTGGCGCCCACTTTCAGCACCAGATCGCCCTGCCGCAAGCCCGAACGCTCGGCGGCCCCTCCGGCCATCACTTCGCCCAGTGCGGGCCGCGTCCACGGCCCCAAAATTCCGATCTTGCGGAACAGTTGCGCGTCGGCCTCCCGGGTGTCGATGCGGGACATGTCGAGCAAGATCTCGCGGTGCGACGCACCAGCCTGCGGCAGCACATCCAAACGCACCGTCACGCCTTCCAACGCACCCCGCGTCAGCAGCCAACGCAGGTCTTCAAACGAGCGCACAGGCTCCATCTCGTCGGAGCCCAGCGCGGCGCGCTCCACCAATTCGCCACCGCGCAACCCGGCGCTTTGCGCCACAGAGCCAGCGACCGGACTGGCCAACACCGCGCGCGGCTCTTCCACGCCATTCCAGTTGACCAGCGAGTAGAGCAGCACCGCCAACAACAGGTTGGCCGCCGGGCCTGCCGCCACGATCGCAGCGCGGGAGCGCAGCGGCTGCGTATTGAAAGCCAGATGGCGCTCTTCCGGGGCCACGGGTGCCTCGCGCTCGTCCAGCATGCGCACATAGCCACCGAGCGGAAAAGCCCCCACCACAAATTCGGTGGGCGATCCTTTGGGTTGCCAGCGAAACAGGGGCTTGCCGAATCCCACGGAGAATTTCAGCACCTTCACGCCACAGGCCACCGCCACGCGGTAGTGCCCATATTCGTGCACAGCAATCAGCAGGCCCAGGGCGACGATGAAGGCAACGACGGTCAAGAGCATGGGAGGGTGTCCAGTTCCTACGGTTTACCGGATTCAAGCAGCCAGCCGGCCTGCGGCGTGCTCGGCTGCATGACGCGCCTGGGTGTCGAGATCCAGCAGCGCTTCCAGCGAATCGGGTTTGGAGGGTGCTACCGCATCCAAAGTTGCAAGGTTGACGGCATGAATATGGTCAAACCGCAGCCGACCCGACAAAAAAGCCCCCACGGCCACCTCATTCGCAGCATTCAACACGGCCGTGGTCCCTTCGACCGCCTTCAAGGCCTGCCAAGACAGGTGCAACCCAGGAAAGCGGATGGCGTCTGCCTCTTCAAACGCCAGCGCAGACAGCGCAGAAAAATCGAGCTTGCTGGCACCGCTGGCAATGCGCTCCGGCCAGGCCAAACCACACGCGATGGGCACACGCATGTCCGGTGTGCCCAGTTGCGCGAGGATGGAGGCATCCTTGAACTGCACCATGGAATGGATGATCTGCTGCGGATGGATCACCACCTTGATCTGGTCCGGCGGCAAGTCAAACAGCCAGCGCGCCTCGATCACTTCGAGCGCCTTGTTCATCATGGTGGCGGAATCCACCGAGATCTTGCGCCCCATCGAGAAATTGGGGTGGGCACACGCCTGCGCTGGCGTGATCTGCGACAGCGTGGCAGGATCCCGTTGCCGAAACGGGCCACCCGAGGCCGTCAGCAGGATGCAGTCCAGCCGGTCGGCCCATGTGGCGGGGTCTTCGGGCAAGCATTGAAAGATCGCGGAATGTTCGCTGTCAATGGGCAAGAGCGTGGCACCGCCCTCGCGCACCGTCTGCATGAACAACGCGCCACCCACCACCAGCGCCTCCTTGTTCGCCAGCAGGAGCCGCTTGCCAGCCCGCGCCGCAGCCAGGCAAGGAGCCAAGCCGGCCGCACCAACGATGGCCGCCATCACGGCATCCACATCGGGATGTGCCGCTATCACTTCAAGAGCATCTTGCGCTTGAAGGACCTGCGTTGGAAGGCCATTTTTCTTCAATTTTTCAGCCAATTGCGCCGCATGGGATGCACTGGCCATCACAGCGAAACGCGGCCGAAACTGCGCGCATTGCGTCAGCATGGCCTCGACCTGGGTGGCCGCACTCAGCGCAAACACCTCAAAACGATCCGGGTGGCGGGCCAACACGTCCAGCGTACTGGTACCAATGGATCCGGTGGAACCCAGAATGGTGATTTTTTGCATTTTCTTCATGCGGTTGTCAGACTCGTGAGCATCATCGCCAGCGGCAAGGTGGGCAGCAGAGCATCCACCCGGTCCAGCACGCCGCCGTGCCCGGGCAACAGTCCGCTGCTGTCCTTGACCCCGGCGCTGCGCTTGATGAGAGACTCCACCAGATCTCCCGAGACACTCATGGCCACCATGAACAAGGCAGAGATCACCAGCAGCCACCAGCCCTGTTGCGCCATGCGGCTATAAAAGCTGGGCACTGCGGCGCCCCAGTGCGCGTCAGCCGCCACCCAGACAAAGGCCATGATCACCACACCAGCCAGCCCTCCCCACACCCCTTCCCAGCTTTTGCCTGGGCTGAGGGAGGGGGCAAGCTTGCCTTTGGTGAAACGCAGACCAAAGGCGCGGCCTGCAAAGTAGGCAAAGATGTCGGCCACCCACACCAACAGCAGCACCGAAAGGAGGAAATTAATGCCCACCTTGCGCGCCTGCACCACTGCCAGCCACGCCAGCCAAAGTGCCAGCACGCCTGCCACCAAGCGCACAGTGGCCGGGATGCGCGCCCAACCGGGTACACCCGCCTTGAGCAACCAAGCCGTGCAAAGCACCCAGAGCCCGCCACCCACAATCCAGAGACCGGTCAGCGGCCGATCCAGCCACCCCAAAGCCCAGGAGCTCAGGCACAACGCCACACAGGCAGCGCCCACTGCGACAGAGCCCGCTTGGCCGAAGCCGCTCAGCCGACCCCATTCCCACGCACCTGCAGCCATCAACACCAGAACGACCACGGTGAATGGCACGGCGGACGAATAAAACAATGCGGGCAACAAGATGGCCAGCAGAACAAGGGCGGTGATGACACGCTGTTTGAGCATGGGGCCTTTCAGAACGTGAAGAGGTTCTCAGCCCGGCATCGGATCGGGATGCGCGGACAGTATCTGTTCGGAGGTCTTGCCGAAACGACGCTCCCGACTGCAGAAGGCAGCAATCGCCTCATCCAGCGCCGACTCGTCAAAATCCGGCCACAGTCGATCACTGAAGACGAACTCGGAGTATGCGGCCTGCCACAGCAGAAAGTTGCTGATGCGCATTTCACCGCCAGTGCGGATTACCAAGTCTGGGTCAGGCACATGGGCCAAGCCCATTGCACCCTGCAGGCTCGCTTCGGTGATCGGCTCACCCCGGGCAGCGACTGCAGCCGCTGCCTGAGTGATGTCCCAGCGGCCACCGTAGTTGAAACACACGTTGAGCACCAGACGGCTGTTTTCGGCCGTCGCCGCTTCCGCCGCGGCCAAGCCATCGCGCACCTTGGGTGAGAGTCCTGCCCGCTCACCCACGAAATACAGGCGCACACCATCTTGCTTGAGCTGGGGGACCTCACGCGCCAAGGCCAACGCCAGAAGCTCCATGAGGCCAGAGACTTCTTCTGCTGGGCGATTCCAGTTTTCGGACGAAAAAGCGAAGACGGTGAGCACCCCTACGCCGCGTTGTACACAAGCGCGCGCACAGCGCCGCAGCGAGTCCACGCCTTGCTTGTGGCCTGCCAGCCGCGGCAGGAAGCGGCGCTTGGCCCAACGGCCATTGCCATCCATGACGATGGCGATGTGGTGGGGCACCACCGGAGATACAGACATGAGAGTGGTTAAGCCCTGGGGCTCAAACCGCCATGATTTCCTGCTCTTTGCCCGCTACCAGCGCATCGATCTCGGCGATGTGCTTGTCGGTAAACTTCTGCACGTCGGTTTCGGCGCGCTTCTGGTCATCTTCGGACGCCA
>PJUL01001041.1_pt1 | contig 14096 bp, 15 predicted proteins | sample 1512221 | NCBI WGS metagenome assembly PJUL01 (sample SAMN08177667, study PRJNA422409) | Feces metagenome, whole genome shotgun sequencing project.
CCTCGCCACATGCGAAGCCATGCAAAGCTCGAACTCGTTCCCCGACTGGCACGGCACCACCATTCTCGCGGTGCGCAAGAACGGCCAGACCGTGATCGCCGGCGACGGACAGGTCTCCATGGGCCCAACCGTCGTCAAGGGCAACGCCCGCAAGGTCCGCCGCCTGGCCGGGGGCGCCGTCGTCGCCGGCTTCGCCGGGGCCACGGCCGACGCCTTCACCCTGATCGAGCGGCTGGAAGCCAAGCTCGAGCAGTATCCCAACCAACTGGCCCGGGCCTGCGTCGATCTGGCCAAGGACTGGCGCACCGACCGCTACCTGCGCCGCTTGGAGGCCATGCTGCTGGTCGCCGACAAGGACGCCATCTACACCGTCACCGGCGTCGGCGATGTGCTGGAGCCGGGCGAGAGCCCCGGCGGCGGCGCGGTGGCGGCCATCGGCTCGGGCGGCAACTACGCCCTGGCCGCCGCCAAGGCGCTGATCGACCAGGACCTGAGCGCCGAAGAGATCGCCCGCCGCGCCATGGCCATCGCCGCCGAGATCTGCGTCTACACGAACGGCAACCTGACGGTCGAGGGACTGTAGGTCTCTTCAAGTCGTCATCCCGGCTCTCCGCTTCGCTGCGGCCGGGATGACGACTAGAGTGGACCAGACAGAAAAGCTGGCGTTCGAGGACCCGACACCATGCTCAAGATCCTTCCCCCCGCTCTTATCGCCGCCGCCATCGCTGGCCCCGCGCTCGCCCAGGAGATCTCGGCAGCCCCCATCGAGGCCGCCGAGCGGGCCTTCGCCGCCGACGGCCTGGCGCTGGGGATCAGGGGCTCGTTCCTCAAGCACATGGCCGACGACGCCATCGTCTTCTCGCCGGGGCCGGTGAGCGCTCGCGAGCTCTACGAGAAGCGTTCGGGGACGAACGAACCCAGGCTTTTCTGGTGGCCGCAGAAGGTGGTGATCGCGCGGTCGGGCGATCTTGGCCTGTCCTTCGGGCCCTGGAGCATCGACGACAAGCGCGGCGGCTACTACGCCACGATCTGGCGCAAGGGCGCGGACGGGGTGTGGAAGTGGATCTATGACGGCGGGGCCGAGGCCGATCCCGGCAAGGCCCCCGGTCCCGACGCCGCCGCCCAGGTCGGACCGCCGGCTCCCGAGGGCGCAGCGTCCCAGGCCCAAGGCTTCGAAGAGGCCCGCGACGCCGAGGCCGCGCTGGCTGCGGCCGCCTCCACCGACGCGCCCGCCGCCTACCGGGCCGTGCTGACCGCCGACGCCTGGCTGCTGGGGCCCAAGGGCTCCAAGACGCTTCCCGGCGACGACCTTTCCGCTCGCCTGGCCCTGCGTGCGGCCTCCATCGCCCTGCGCCCGCAGGGCGGCGGCGCCTCTGGGGCCGGGGACCTCGTCTGGACCCACGGCGAGGCGACTTGGAGCGGACCCGATAACAAACCCGTCGCCGCGCACTATATGCACGTGTGGCAGAAACGCGCCGAAGGCTGGCGCCTGATCTTCGAGACCCTGATCAACGACACATGACCGAGTTCTCTCCCCGCGAAATCGTCTCCGAACTGGATCGCTTCATCGTCGGCCATGCCGAGGCCAAGCGCGCCGTGGCCGTCGCCCTGCGCAACCGCTGGCGCCGCCGCCGCACCCCGGCCGACCTGCAGGACGAGATCACCCCCAAGAACATCCTGCTGATCGGCCCCACGGGCGTGGGCAAGACCGAGATCGCCCGGCGCCTGGCCAAGCTGGCCCAGGCCCCGTTCCTCAAGGTCGAGGCCACCAAGTTCACCGAGGTCGGCTATGTCGGCCGCGACGTCGACCAGATCGTCCGTGACCTCGTCGAAAGCGCCCTGGCCATGGTGCGCGACAAGCGCCGTTCGGGCGTGAAGGCGAAGGCCGAAGCCGCCGCCGAGGACCGCATCCTCGACGCCCTGACCGGCCCCGGCGCGACGGCCGCCCGCGACAGCTTCCGCAAGAAGCTGCGGGCCGGCGAGCTCGACGACAAGGAGATCGAGCTGCAGCTGGCCGACAACGGCGGCGGCGGCATGTTCGAGATCCCCGGCCAGCCGGGCGCCTCGGTGCTGAACCTCGGCGAGATGATGAAGTCGTTCGGCGGCGGCCGCACCAAGACCCACAAGACCACGGTCTCGGGCGCCTGGGCGCCGCTGATCGCCGAGGAGAGCGACAAGCTGCTCGACCAGGAGGCCCTCACTCAAGAGGCGCTGGCCCTGGCCGAGAACCACGGCATCGTCTTCCTCGACGAGATCGACAAGGTGGCCAGCTCCTCGCAGCGCGGCGGCGCCGACGTTTCCCGCGAAGGCGTGCAGCGCGACCTGCTGCCGCTGATCGAGGGCACGACGGTGTCGACCAAGTACGGGCCGGTGAAGACCGACCACATCCTGTTCATCGCCTCGGGCGCCTTCCACGTGGCCAAGCCGTCGGACCTGCTGCCCGAACTGCAGGGCCGCCTGCCGATCCGCGTCGAGCTGAAGGGTCTGTCGCGCGACGACATGCGCCGCATCCTCACCGAGCCGGAAGCCAACCTGCTGCGCCAGCATCAGGCCCTGATGGCCACCGAGAACCTGACCCTGGTGTTCACCGACGAGGCCATCGACGCCCTGGCCGACGCGGCCGTGGCGGTCAACGCCTCGGTCGAGAACATCGGCGCCCGCCGCCTTCAGACCATCATGGAAAAGGTGGTCGAGGAAATCAGCTTCACCGCCACCGACCACGGCGGCGAGACGGTCACCATCGACGCCGACTACGTCAACCAGCGCGTCGGAACCTTGGCGGCCAACGCCGATCTCAGCCGGTATATTCTGTAGGATCCCTCTCCCCTTGCGGGAGAGGGTGGCCTCCCGAAGGGAGGTCGGGTGAGGGGGCGACGGGCCTTTCCGCCGCGACGATGGATAAGCGGGTAGGTATTCAACCTTCTGAGAGCCCCCTCATCCGACGGTCTTCGACCGCCACCTTCTCCCGCAAGGGGAGAAGGAGATCGTCGTGACGAAAAACAGCCCGGGCGTCGCCGTCCGGGCCGCGAAGTCAGAGGGGATGTTACTAGGGGGATACGGCGTACAAATGCGCGTCCAGCGAGTCTGGTTCCATGAAGCTCTCGTGACGGCATGCGACACTAAGTCTTTGTTTCCAGAGGCCCGGTAAGCCCGATCTCGGTAAACGCCCCTTAACCATCTGCGGCCACAAGGTAGGCTTCGAAGTGCTTCGGAGTGGTTCATGGCGCGAGTGGCGCGGCGATCGAATGTGGAGCTGGTCTGGGAGGCGGTGCGCTATGGCTGGGACCAGCCGTGGACGGCCCGGTTCCGGGGCGGCGTCCTGGCGGTTCTGGGCGCGGGTCTGCTGCTGTCCCTGGCCACCTATGACGCCTCCGATCCCAGCTTCAACGCCGTCAGCGGCGCACCGGCCAGCAACGCCCTGGGCGGCGCCGGCGCGGTGATCGCCGACGTGGTCGTCCAGTCGCTCGGCCTGGCCGGCTGGGTCGCGGCGATCATGATGCTGGTGTTCGGCCTGGCCCGCACCGCCCAGCCCGACCCCGACGCCCACCGCCGCGAGCTGCGCGTGCGGGCCGGCGTCGGCGTGGCGGGCTTGCTGGCCCTGGCCGGCTTCCTGACCGTTCTGGCCAAGCCCGCCGTCTGGCCGCTGGCCAAGGGCCTGGGCGGGTTCTGGGGCGACGGCCTTCTGAACCTGCTGGCCGGGATCTTCAGCTTCGCCCACATCCCCGGCGCGCGGATCATCGCCGCCCTGCTGCTGCTGGTCGGGGCGGTGGTCGGCGTCGGCTATGCGCTGGGCGTGCGCCGCATCGATCCCGAAAGCATCATGGCCCTGGTCGCGCGCCTTACCGCGCCGCGTGAACGCGCGCCCCGCCAGGAGCCCGAGCCGCAAGCCGCCCGCGCCCCGCGTCCCAAGGCCGCCCCGCGCCGCCCGGTGCGCGACGCCATCGACGCCATCGATAGCGACGAGCCGCAGGCGCCCGCGCCGCGCCGCGCCGCCCGCGCGCCCGCTCCGGCGGACGACGAGGACGGCATGGTCGTCGCCCCGCAGCCCGCGCCGCGCGCCGCCAAGGCCGCCCGTCCGGCTCCGCCGCCGGTGGAGGACGACGAGGACGATTTCGCGCCCAGCTTCGAGACCCGCCCGCTGTCGATCCGCCAGCCCAAGGCCCCGGCCCCCTCCAGCAACCGCGAACAGCGCGAGCAGCAGAAGACCTTCGACTTCGAGGAAGACGAGGACGGCTTCCAGCTGCCGGAACTGGCCATGCTGGCCAAGGCCAAGCCGCGCTCGGCCGAGTTCGACGAGGGCGCCCTGCGCCAGAACGCCCGCCTGCTGGAAAGCGTGCTGGCCGAGTTCGGGGTCAAGGGCCAGATCGACCAGATCCGCCCCGGCCCGGTCGTGACCATGTACGAGCTGGTGCCGGCTCCGGGCGTCAAGACCGCCCGGGTCGTCGCCCTGGCCGACGACATCGCCCGCTCGATGAGCGTGATCTCCTGCCGCGTCGCCGTGGCCCAGGGCCGCAACGCGATCGGCATCGAAATGCCCAACCAGCGTCGCGAGACCGTCTATCTGCGCGACCTGCTGTCCAGCGCCGACTACGACAAGGCCAGCTCGATCCTGCCCATGGCGCTGGGCGAAACCATCGGCGGCGAGCCCTACATCGCCGACCTGGCCAAGATGCCCCACCTGCTGATCGCCGGTACGACCGGCTCGGGCAAGTCGGTCGGCGTCAACGCCATGATCCTGTCGATCCTCTACAAGCTGCCGCCCGAGAAGTGCCGCTTCATCATGATCGACCCCAAGATGCTGGAACTGTCGGTCTATGACGGCATCCCGCACCTGCTGGCGCCGGTCGTGACCGATCCGAAGAAGGCCGTCGTGGCGCTGAAGTGGACCGTCCGCGAGATGGAGGACCGCTATCGCCGCATGTCCAAGATCGGCGTGCGCAACATCGGCGGCTACAACGAGAAGGCCAACGAGGCCCTGGAAAAGGGCGAGCACTTCGAGCGGACCGTGCAGACCGGCTTCGACGACGCCGGCCGCCCGATCTACGAGACCGAGCAGATCCGCCCCGAGGCCATGCCTTACCTGGTCGTGGTCATCGACGAGGTGGCCGACCTGATGATGGTGGCCGGCAAGGACATCGAAGGCGCCGTCCAGCGCCTGGCCCAGATGGCCCGCGCCGCCGGCATTCACCTGATCATGGCCACCCAGCGTCCGTCGGTCGACGTCATCACCGGCACCATCAAGGCCAACTTCCCCACCCGGATCAGCTTCCAGGTGACGTCGAAGATCGACGCCCGCACCATCCTGGGGGAGCAGGGCGCCGAGCAGCTGCTGGGCCAGGGCGACATGCTCTACATGGCCGGCGGCGGCCGCATCACCCGCCTGCATGGTCCCTTCGTCTCCGACGGCGAAGTCGAGGCCGTGGCCAAGTTCCTGCGCGACCAGGGCATCCCCCAGTACCTGGAGGAAGTCACCGCCGGCGGCGACGAGGAACAGGAAGAGGCCATCGAGGGCGCCTTCCAGGGCGAGGGCGGGGCCAACGACCTCTACGACCACGCCGTGGCCGTGGTCACCCGCGACCGCAAGGCCTCGACCAGCTACATCCAGCGCCGCCTGCAGATCGGCTACAACCGCGCCGCCTCGCTGATGGAGCGGATGGAGAAGGAAGGCGTCGTCGGCGCCGCCAATCACGCCGGCAAGCGCGAGATCCTCGCCCCGCCCCCGCCGCCGCTGTAGGGCGCGAGACACCGGAAAAGGAAAACGCCGCGACAGTCGATGTCGCGGCGTTTTTCGTTTCAGGACGCCTACCGCTCCCCAACTCGTCATCCCGGCCGTAGCGCAGCGAAGAGCCGGGACCCAGGGGCCGCCGCGATGCGTTAGCGAGCGTTCGGAAGCGAACCCCGCCGAAGAGCCCAGTCTCCTGGGTCCCGGATAAGCGCTCTGCGCTTTCCGGGATGACGACGATGGTTGGAACTTTCAAAGCGCCCCGAGGCGCCGACCTCAGACCAGGATGTTCAGCAGCGATCCCGGGCGCAGGATCTTCTGCGGCTGTTCGGTCGGGGCGGTGAAGGCCGTGGGCGGCACGGTGCGGCGCGCCTGGGGCTCGGTCTGGGTCTGCAGTTGCACGGTCATCGGCGAGGCCGTGGGCCGCGCGCTGGTCGCGTCGCTGACCGCCGCCTGGAAGAACGCCGCCGCGCGCGACTGGCCGGCCGGAGTCACGGCGCCGGACGTGGGTCGGGCGGTGACGGCGGGCAGGCCGGTGGGGCGAACGGTGCTCATGACGCGCTTGATAGCATGGTTAATGCAGAGTGCGCGAGCGTGGTTAACGAGCTTCTAAGCCGGAAAGTGCGCGACGCTTCAACGCAGCTTGGAAACGAGCGCGTCCAGATCCTCGGGCGTAATGGGCCCGGTGTGCTTGGCCACCACCACCCCTTGGGCGTCGACCACGAAGGTCTCGGGCACGCCGGTGACGCCGAACTCGACCCCGGCGCGGCCGTCGCGATCGACCAGCCGGGCGGCGAACGGATCGCCAAGGCGTCCCAGGAACGCCTCGGTGTTGGCCGGGGCGTCCTTGTAGGCGACGCCGACGACGCGCACGCCGCGGGTCTTCAGCGCCATCAGCTGCGGGTGCTCGATCTCGCAGGGGGCGCACCAGGAGGCGAAGAAGTTGACCAGCATCGGCCCGTCGCCGGCGGTCCGCACCGGCGCCGGCGTCCCGCTGTCGAGGTCGGGCAGGGACAGGGCCGGAACCGGCTTGCCGACCAGGGCGTCGGGGCTGACCTGCGGATTGCGCTTGAGGGCGTAGCCGGCGAACAGCACCGCCAGGGCCGCCAGCACGATCAGCGGCGAGAAGGCCAGCCAGCGCTTCACTTGCCGAACTCGCTCTGGCCAGCATCCTTCGCCTGCGCCTGGCGGCGTTCGGCCTCGGCGCGCCAGCGGCGGGCGGCCAGCAGGCTGTCGGCGATCATCCAGGCGAACACCGCGGCTGTCAGGGCGAAGGCGGGCCAGACATAGACGGCGTACTTGCCGGCGTCGAAATCGAACTGCACGGGATCAGGCCTCCGCCGCCTTTAGGGCCAGGCTGCGCGCCTTGCGCCGCCAGACCAGCGCCCGGATCCGCACCAGCCACAGCGCCCCGAAGGCCGAAAGATAGGACAGCTGCATCACCAGCATCGGCCAGGCATAGACCGCCGGCAGCCGGTTCTCGGGCTTGGCCAGCAGGGTCGACGAGCCCTGGTGCAGGCTGTTCCACCAGTCGACCGAGAACTTCACGATCGGCAGGTTGATGACGCCGACCAGGGCCAGGATCGCGGCGGCGCGGGCCGCCTTCTGCTCGTCGTCGATGGCCCCGCGCAAGGCCAGATAGCCGAGATAGAACAGCAAGAGCACCAGCACCGAGGTCAGGCGGGCGTCCCACACCCACCAAGTTCCCCACATCGGCTTGCCCCACAGCGAGCCGGTGGCCAGGGCCAACACCGTGAAGGCCGCGCCCAGCGGGGCGCAGGCCTGGGCGGCCGCGTCGGCCAGGGCGTGGCGGAACACCAGGGCCAGGAAGCTGGCGATCCCCAGGCAGACATAGACGAACATCGCCAGCACGGCCGCCGGCACGTGGATGAACATCATCCGCACCGTGTCGCCCTGCTGGTAGTCCTCGGGGACCGTGAAGGTGAGGATCAGGCCGACCAGCGCCAGCACGCCGGCGATCGCGCCGAACATGGGCGCGGCCCAGCGCGAGAAGGCCATGAACCGCTCGGGGTTGGCCAGGAAGTCGAACGGGTTCTTGTGGTTCGTGCCGCCCATCGACCTTGCATTAGAGCGGCTTGAAGAACGCCGCAATGGCCGTATGACTTACATGGAGAATGCAACCTTGGGGAGTTGCCGGCGCGTGCCTTGGCTTGCTGTTCGGACTTTGGCCGCCGCCGCCCTCTTTTCGGGCCTGCTGACCTCGGCTCAAGCCGACGAACGCATCACCTTCCAGGCCGAGGTCAACGGCAAGCCGGCCCGCTTCATGGTCGATACCGGCGCTAGCGCGCTGCTGACCGCGACTGCGGAAGGCGCACGGCGCCTGGACCTGACCATAGCGCATGAAGACGTCCGGACCGGACCGCTTGCGGGCAAGTTCCTGGGCGTATCGGCGCCGGTGCGCGTGACGCTGCCGGGCGGCGGCGGTCGCGACGCCGTCTTCGAGGTCCTGCAGCCCACGCCCGAGCATGTCGACTTCGACTTCGACGCCTTCTGGGGCTGGCCGGGCGTGAAGCATCGGATCTTCCACTATGCGTCCGGGACGGGACTACGGCTCGACCCGTCGCCGGCGGTGGATCTGTCGAAGGCCCAACTGTTCCGGCTCGTGCCTGGCGCGAACGTCGCCATTTTCGACGCAAGGAGCGGTGATGGCGAGCCGCTGCCGGTGCTGGTCGACACCGGATCGACCGCCGGTGTGGAACTGGCGGCTCCGCTGTGGAGCGCTTGGCGGACGGCCCACCCCGATCATCCCGTCACGCTGATCGGACGCTACTCGCCGGCCACGGGCACGGTCGTTTCCGAGCAGGTCTTCGTCAAGCGCCTGGAGCTGGGCGCGCTGGTCCTGAACAACGTGATGGTGACGGAACTGCCCGCCAGCCAGGTGACGGGGACCGTGCAGGCCAAGGTCGTACTCGGGCTCGACGTCTTCAAGAACCAGGGCGTGTGGATAGACGGCGAGGGCGGCAGGCTCGGCATCCTGCCCAGTTCATCTTCGCCGGTGCGCTACAATCGGGGCGGCGTGAGCTTCCCCCCGCCGACCATGGCGGCCGTGGTTTCGCCGAGCGGGCCGGCGAGCCAGGCGGGCGTCGTGAAAGGCGACATCCTGTTGGCGATCGACGGTGTCGAGCCGGCCGCCTATGCGGCAAGGGTCGCCGCGGCTTCGATCTGGCAGCAGCCGCCCGGAACGGTCCTGTCCCTCACCTTGCGGCGCGGCGACCAGAAGATCGAACGACGCGTGGTGCTGGAGGATTTCCTGGGACAGCCGTGAGATCCCGCCCGCGCCTTGCGAAGGCGCGGGCGGGCCGAGGCTCTTACGAGCCCGACTTGCGCTGGATGATCACCCGGCGTTCGCCCGGACCGCTGAACGACATGGACCCCGGACCCTTGGGGCCGCGGGCCTCGATGCGGCGGACGGTGACGTTCGGACCGCCGGTCACTTCGGGGCCCAGCGCGTCGAAGGCCTTCTTCTGGCTGGGCGTCAGGGCGTTGTAGAAGCTGCGGGTGGCGTCGGCGCGGGCCTTGAGGTCGGCGGCGACCTTGGCCATGCGGTCGGCCTGCTCGTCGAGGCGTTCCAGCGCCGTCTGCGGGGCCTTGTCCTTGGCGCTGTCGTCGCGGGCGGGCTTGGGCTCGGGGCGCTCCTTGGGACCGGTGGCGGCGATGTAGGCCTTCAGCGCGCCATCCTGGCGGTCGGTCAGCTGCAGCACGTCGCGCAGGCGCTGGGCGCGGGCTTCCGGATCCTTGTGCATGCGGAAGGCCATGCCGCCGGGATGGCCGCGGAACATCAGGTTGTCGAAGCTGGGCGGCGGGGGCGGAGGCTCGGGCGCTTCCGGCGGCGCGGGCGGCGGCGGGGGAGCGGCGGGCTGGGCGGAGGCGGCGACGACGCCGGCCGCGAGGGCCGCGCCGGCGGCGAGGGTGAGAGACTTCAGGACGAGGCGCATGGCGATCTCCATCGAGAGGGGCGGAAACGAACTGCGGCCTAGGTTGGAGGCGGTTGTGGCGTGAAAATGTCTGAAGATGTGAACAATGTTACACGAATGAAGCTTTGCCGGGAGGGGTGATACGAAGTGCTTGCAAATCAAGCGCTTGATCCTGTTGCTTCCGCGCCGCCATGCGCCGTCTTTCGAAAATTTCATCTTCGCGCGGCCCCTGCTGACAGGCCCTGACACGTCCATGGGCCATATCCGGGCCGCGCCGCCTCTCGCCAGGCGGGCGCGGATGCGCCATGAGGCCCCTATGAAACGCGTCGCCTTCCTCGCCCTGATCCTCGCCGGCACGCTGTGGGGCCTGGGCTTTCCGCTCGGCAAGCTGATCCTGCGCGAGACCGACGCGGCCCACATGGTGCTGCTGCGCTTCGTCGTGGCCGCGGTGGTCGCCGCGCCTTTCGCGCTGCGGACCAAGGAAGCCCGAGCCCTCTTCAAGTCGCCGGTGATGCTGGCCTCGGGCGCGCTGTACGGCGTGGCGTTCATGGTGCAGTTCGAGGGTCTGGCGCATGTCAGCGTCACCCTGGCGGCCCTGCTGGTCGGGGCCATGCCGGCCCTGATCGCCGTCTGCGCCAAGGTCATGGGCGAGAAGGTCAGCCGGGCCTCTTGGATGGGCGTCGGCGCGGCCACCCTCGGCGCGGCCCTGATCGCCGGCAAGCCCGACGGCGCCGGCTCGCTGCTGGGCGTGGCGCTGTCGCTGGGCTCGCTGCTGATCTTCCTGGCCTGGCTGGTGGTGCTCAAGCGCGCGCCCAAGCCGCCGACGCCGATGGCCATCCCGGCGGTCACCGTGATTGTCGCGGCCTTCACCGTGCTGCCGATCGCCCTGATCATGCACGGTCCGCCCAAGCTGGACCTGTCGGTCAGCGCCTGGAGCGGCGTGCTGGGCCTGGGCGTGCTGTCGACCCTGCTGGCGACGGCCGCCTGGCAGTACGGCTCGTCCCGCGTGGGCAGCGCCAGCGCCGGGGTGTTCATCAACATCGAGCCGCTGATGGGCGCCTCGATCGGCGTGTTGCTGTTCGGCGACCACCTGAGCCTGGCCCTGGCGGTCGGCGGCCTGATGATCATCGCCGGCAGTTTCGTGGTGGTGCTGGGCGAGAAGCAGGCCGATCCGGCGAGCCTGCAGGCCGAACCGGCCCCGGCGCCCTAGCCCAGGAGGAAGGCGGTCCAGGCCGCCAGCCCGACCGCCAGGCACAGGCCAGCGACGCCGATCGCGACGGCGCGCATCCAGCCGCCGCGTCCCTTGCCGCCCAGAAGCAGTCCGGCCGTCGGCCCGAAGGTCGCCGCCAGCGCCAGGGCCGCGCCCGCCTTGGCCGTCGAGGCCGCCGGGCCCGGCCGGTCGGGGTCGGCGGCGGGCTCGCCGCCGCGCAGGTCGGCGATCAGCCGCCGGGCCTCTTCGGCGTCCGCGTCGGGGGTCCACAGTCGAAAGCCGCCCATGGCGATGGTCATCAGGTAGTCGCTGGCGCCCCAGTGCTCGTTCTGCACCAGCACCTGCATCCCTTCGGCCCGCAGGCGCGAGGCTGCGACCTGGGCCTCGACGAGGTCGGCGAAGCGGGCGATCTCGGTCAGGCTCATCGACCGGCCTCCTGGGCTCAGCGCGGCTCCGATCCCAGCCGCCACAGATAAAGCTGCCGCGCGGGCGTGCCGACGCGCAAGCCCTCCAGTTCCTGGCGCTCGGCCTTGGTCAGCTTGAACCGGCTGTAGCCGCGGTCGGCCAGGCAGGTCTCGACGGCGTCGGTCGCCTGCCGGCGCACCTCGCGCCAGTTGCGGTTCATGTGCATGCGCTGCTGGTCGGCATAGGCGTACATGGCGTCGAGGCCGCCTTCGGGGTTCACCGCCATGTCCATCTCGAACACCACGTCGACCAGCGGCAGCTTCATTGGCGCGGCGGTCTCGACGTGGTGCAGGCACTCGGCCGCGTCGGTGCGGTACTTCAGGTAGCTGACGCCGGGCTTGCCCCAGCTGTCCTTGCGGGCGGGCGCGGCCTGCGCGCCGCCGGCGAGGGTCGCCAGCAGCAGAAGCGACAGCGCGGCGGCCTTGTTGCTCATCCGGATATCCTCGGCCGGTTGATCGCTCGGATACCCATGTTACCGTGACCGGCAGCGAAGAAGAGGGCGCCCCGCGCGCCGAACGGGAGGATGCGGCGTGGCTGTCGCCAACTTGATGCTCGCGCTTAGCCTGCTGCTGGCGACCCAGGAGCCGCCTGCGGGCCAGACCTCCGTCGACGGCGTGGTCGTCACGCCCGGCGAGAAGGCCAAGGCCATGCCCCGCTGGGCCGCCAAGGTGCGCGCGGACGGCTGGCCGTTCTTCGCCGCCGGCGAGGACGGGGCGGTGCTGATGTTCGCCAAGACCGCCAAGGGCAATGACGGTCTCGCGCCCAGGGGCAGGGTCTGGGTCCGCCACGAGTTCCGCCAGCCGCGCACCGAGGCCGAGGCGCCGACCGCGCCGGCCTTCCGGTCGGAAAAGCTGCTGGTCGAGGTCGACTGCACGGCCAACCGCTTCCGCAACGCCGCCGCCTTCCGCTACCCCGACAACAACCTGCAAGGAGCCGAGGACGCCTACCGCTTCGAGCAGGACTGGCAGGCCCCGGCCGCCGGCACGCTGGACGCCACCGTGGTCGAGGCCGCCTGCATGACCCCCTAGTCGAGGGCGTTGCGGCAGGCCGCGGCCATGGCCAGCGGGCTGAGCGCGATCGCCGCGGCGCTGTAGGCCAGCAGGAACAGCAGGCCTCCCGTCCACGGCAGGCCGCCGGAAAGGGCGTCCAGCGCGCCGGCCCCGAAAATCACCGGCGGGGCGTAGAGCGGCAACACGATGACGGCCACCAGCAGGCCGCCGCGCTTGCTGCCCAGGGCCAGGGCGGCGCCCAGTCCGCCCAGGAACGAGAAGGCCAGGCCTCCGGCCAGGGCGCAGACGAACAGCAGGGGCGCGATCGACGGCGAGGCGCCGAGGATCACGGCTGCCACGGGTGCGGCCAGGGCCAGGGGCGCGCCGGCCGCCAGCCAGTGGGCCAGGCATTTCGCCGCCGCGACGGCTTCGAGAGGCGCCGGGCCCAGGGCCAGCAGGTCGAGCGCGCCGTCTTCGAAGTCGCGCTCGAACAGGCGCTCCAGCGAGAGCAGGGCGGCCAGGGCCAGGGCCAGCCAGGCGATGCCGGGGGCCAGGCTCGCCAGCCGCTCGGGCGCGCGGCCGGCGGCCAGCGGCAGCAGGGTGACGACGCAGGCGTAGAAGGCCAGGGCCAGCAGCGGGCCGCCGCCCCGGCCCCAGGCCAGGGCGAACTCGCGCCGGAAGAGGACGCCAAACCCCCTCATGCGCCGATCTCCACCAGCCGGGCGGGGACGGGCAGGGGGTCGTGGACCGCGGCCAGAACCATGCCGCCGCCGGCCAGGTGCTCGGCCATGATCGCGCCGAAGGCGGCGCGATGGGCGGCGTCCAGCGGCGCCATCGGCTCGTCGAGCAGCCACAGGGGGCGGGGGCTGGCCAGCAGGCGGGCCAGCGACACGCGGCGGCGCTGGCCGGCCGACAGGCGGCGGACCTCCAGGTCCAGCAGTCGCGACAGTTCCAGCCGTTCGACGGCGGCCCGGGCCGAAGCCTCGGTCCCACCGGTCCAGCGAGCCTGGAACAGGAGCTCCTCCCAGGCGGTGCGGGCGGTCTTCAGGCCGTCGTGATGACCGGCCAGATGCAGGTGGTCGGCGCGGGCGGCTTCGGCCTCCAGTATCCGCCCTTCGGAGCCTTCGAAACCGATGGTCCCCGCCTGGGGGCGCAGCAGGCCGGCGACGGCCCGCAGCAGGCTGGTCTTGCCCGCGCCGTTGCGGCCCACGAGAGCCACGGCGTCGCCGCTTTCGAGCTCCAGATCGAGCCCCGAAAACAGGGTCCGTTCGCCCCGCGAGAGGCTCAAACCCTTTATGCGAACGGCTCTCATCATTGGAAGTCCATGCGCCGCGCATGGACGTTGTGGGTAACCGGCGCTAAGAAGCGCTCGGCCGTCACCCTCCGCATTGGATGGGGCGTACGCGGCGCGAGGATGGACGCTGTGGGTCCGCCTCGATCGCGCGATCCCGGGAGTGGTTTTCCGGCGGCCGTGAACAGAGAAGGGATCCTTCCAAATGGCGTCTGTAGACAGCCTCAAAACCCGCCGCGAACTCGTCGTCGGCGGTAAGACCTACGTCTATTACAGCCTTCGCGCCGCCGAGGAAGCCGGTCTGGCCGGTACGGGCTCGCTGCCCGTCTCGATGAAGGTGCTGCTGGAAAACCTGCTGCGTTACGAAGACGGCGTCTCGGTCAACGAAGCCGACCTGAAGGCCGTCGCCAACTGGCTGGAAAACAAGGGCTCGGTCGAGCACGAGATCAGCTTCCGCCCGGCCCGCGTGCTGATGCAGGACTTC
>PJUL01001043.1_pt1 | contig 14005 bp, 13 predicted proteins | sample 1512221 | NCBI WGS metagenome assembly PJUL01 (sample SAMN08177667, study PRJNA422409) | Feces metagenome, whole genome shotgun sequencing project.
CCGTAGCGGGCGAACACCTTGGTCGCCGCCTTCAGGATGTTGTCGCGCGTGGTCTGTGCGGCCTGTTCGCGCACGCCGGTCTTGCGGGCCGTTGCGGAGCGGGTGGACGCTGTCCGGGTCTTGGTGGGTGTGGCAGACATGGCGGGTCCTGGTGGATGGCGCGGGCCCCAGGGTTGGAGCCCGCCGTGGATCACTGCTCTGCGAAGGCGCGTTCGATCACGAAGTCGCCAGGCTTCGTGGTGTTGCCTTCCTTGAAGCCGCGCTCTTCCATCATGTGCTTCAAGTCCCGCAGCATTTCGGGGCTGCCGCAGATCATCACGCGGTCTTCCGCAGGGTTCAGTGCAGGCAGGCCCAGATCACGCGCCAGTTGGCCGTTCTCGATCACGGTGGTCACGCGACCTTTGTTCTTGAACTCCTCGCGCGTCACGGTGGGGTAGTACTTGAGCTGCTTGCTCACGATCTCGCCCAGGAACTCGTGCTGGGGCAACTCCTGCGTGATGTAGTCGTGGTAGGCCAGCTCTTTCACCTCGCGCACGCCATGCACCAGGATGACCTCCTCAAATTTTTCATAGGTTTCCGGGTCGCGCATCAGGCTCAGGAAGGGAGCCACGCCCGTACCGGTGGAGAGCATGTACAGCCGTTTGGCGGGCAGCAGGTAGTCGATCAGCAGGGTGCCGGTGGGCTTCTTGCCCACCACGATGGTGTCGCCCACTTTGATGTGCTGCAGGCGCGAGGTCAGCGGGCCATCGGGCACCTTGATCGACAGGAACTCCAGGTGCTCTTCGTAGTTGGCGCTGGCGATGCTGTAGGCGCGCAGCAGGGGTTTGCCGTTCTCGCCACGCAGGCCAATCATCGTGAAATGGCCGTTGGAAAAGCGCAGAGCGGTGTCGCGCGTGGTGGTAAAGGAGAAAAGGCGGTCGGTCCAGTGGTGGACCGAAAGGACGCGTTCTTCGAGAAAGGCGCTCATGGTGCGTTAGATGGAAAAGTTGAAAGCAAATAAGGAATTTGGCTGAAGTGCAGGGCCAGCAGCGCGTTACAGCGCAATGTTCAGGCCTGAAAGCTTGTGGCTCACAACCCTCCATTGTTCCGCATCTGGCAAAGCCGCTTTTCTTTTGGTGATTGTGGGGAGGGTGGGTGCCAGCTTTTTGTTGAACTGCAAGAAGACTTCCATGCCTTCGGGTAGATCGTCTTCGGCATAGATGGCGTTGGCCGGGCACTCCGGTATGCACACCGCGCAGTCGATGCATTCATCCGGGTCGATGACCAGGGATGGAACCTGCTCAAGGTCTTTTCGGGGTCGCGCAAGTCCCTTTTCGGGGTGGGGTGCAAGGCGCGGTGTGCAGCCAATAGCCCGTGCTATTGGCAAGCGCCGCAACGCAGCAGACCGCCCGAAAAGGCACTTGCCCGAAGGTTTGGAATGAAATCGGGCGACTGGACGCCCCAGCCGCTTGCATGGGCATAGGCCCATGCCGCGCGTCCGAAGCATCCACTCATCCCGATTGCATTCCAACGCGATCCCCGAAAAGACCTTGAGCAGGTTCCCTGGCCCTTCCTTGAAGCAATCGACAGGGCACACATCGACGCAATCGGTGTATTTGCACCGAATGCAGGCGTCAGTGACAACATGCGTCATTTTGGGGCTCCTTGTGCACCATTTTTGGGGGTGCGAAAACACCATTGCGGAGAGTGATTGATTACGCTACATTCGCGATAAATGTAGTGTTCGCAACATTTAAGTTAAGTGAATGCTACACAAAATGCAACGGGCGTACAAGCATTTGAAAAGATGCAATGAATGGGCTCCACGATGACTGAACACACCAAGACCGATGGGCTTCCGGGCATGGATGCGCCCGAGCTTCCGCAGGTGCTGGAACGCGCGCGGCCGCGCAATGAGCGCATGAATGCCAGCAAGGTGGAATGCAATGCCTGCCCCGTGCTGTGCCAGATATCGGAAGGGCGGGCGGGCGCTTGCGACCGCTATGCCAACCAGGCTGGCGTGCTGGTGCGACTGGACCCGGTGGTGTTGCTGCGCAAGACGCTGGACGCGGGCGAGGCCACGCTGGTGCCTTTTGCGGGGCGCACCCAAGCCGCAGAAGGAGCCGAGGCCGCGCCTGAACCCACGTGGAACGGCGACCTGCTGCTTTCGGAAGAGGTGTTTGTGACGGGCGTAGGCTCTTCCACCACCTACCCTGACTACAAGCCTGCTCCGTTCATAGTTGGCTCAAAGGCCGAGGGCGTGGACATGGTGACGGTGGTCACGGAAGGCATCTTCAGCTACTGCAGCTTCAAGGTGAAGATCGACACCGACCGGTTTCTGGGCTCCGAGCAAGCCAACGTGCGCTGCAAGGGCGAGGTGGTGGGCCACGTGACCACCGCGGAATACGGCTCGCAGATGTTGTCGCTGGGTGGCGTGCACCACCTCACTGGCGGAACCAAGAAGGAAGGCCGGATTACTGCTGAAATGATGCAGGCCTTGGGCAACAAGCAGGCGGTGGAATTCACCATCGATGGGGGTTCGCAGCTCATCATCCAGGCGGGCCGCGCGCCCATCGTCAACGGCGTGGCCGAGCAGCGCATGCGTGTGGGCTGTGGCTCGGCCGCCATTGGCATCTTCGCGCGCCAGTTTTACGGCCAGGTGGATGAGGTGGTGGTGGTGGATGACCACATCACTGGCGTATTGACCGAGCACCAGGCTGGCCGCTGCCTTGACATGAAGCCCTCGGGCATACAAATGCGCGGGCGCAAGTCTACGCCGGGCCGCTACTTTCAGGTGGCCAACCCAGGCACAGGTTGGGGCGGTACCGACATTGCCGATCCGTTGGCCATCATTGAAGGCTGGGATCCAGATATCGCCTGGCCCGGCCTGCGGTTGCTGATGACTTCCACCACCGGCGAACATGCATCTTGGTATGTGCTGGACGAGCAGCTCAATCCGGTCGAGGCGCAGATGCCTGCCGAAGTGCAGCGCACTGTGGACCGCATTGGCGAGAACTGCGAACCTTCGCTCGCTTCGGTGCTGTTCCTGGGCGGCGCTGGCGGCAGTCTGCGTGCGGGCGTTACCGAAAACCCGGTGCTGCTCACACGCTCAATCAAGAACGCACTGGTCAACGTGACCTGTGGCGGCGCGCCTGCCTATGTTTGGCCGGGTGGCGGCATTACGGTAATGGCGGATGTGCTGCGCATGCCCGACAACAGCTTCGGCACCGTGCCCACGCCGGCGATCGTCGCGCCCATCGAATTCAGCATGCGCCGTGTGGACTATGTTGCGTTGGGCGGCCATGCCGAACAGATTCGCAGCCTGCGCGAGGTATTGAATCAGGGGGCCTGGCACAACGACGGCGCACCCCAGGCGCTGACCTGGCAGGTCCAGCCATCCGCCAACGCCTGGCCTCTTGGCCGACCGCCTCTGTTGGGCTGACAAGGCTATAGCCCATGCACGCCACCCACGCCTGCCGCAACTGGCTGCCCGACAGCCGCTGGCACTTTCAGCACGGCCCTATCGACCTCATCATTCGGGCCGAGGGGAATGCCTACGCCGTGGTGCAAGCGCATGAACAGGCGTGGGAGCGCTTCACCACCGTGCTGCAAGAACTGGTGAGCGAGTTGCCAGCACTGCGCGCGCCTGTGGGTAGCCAGTGTGCGGTGCAAGGGGTTGTGGCGCGGCGCATGTGGGAGGCCTGTGCGCCCTATCGCAAGGGCTTCATTACCTCGATGGCCGCCGTTGCGGGGGCTGTGGCGGAGGAGATTCTGGCGTGTTATGCGGCCGAAGGCATTGACCGCGCATGGGTGAACAATGGCGGTGACATCGCCCTGCAACTCGCCCAAGGGCAGTCGGTCGATGTGGGTGTGGTGTCAGACATTGCCGGGGCCGATGTGGCCCTTCTGCGCGGCGGTCTGTTGCTGGACGGAAAGATCTGCATCGATAGCGAAATGCCCGTGCGCGGTGTGGCCACCAGCGGGTGGCGGGGGCGCAGCCAGTCTCTGGGCATTGCGGACAGCGTGACCGTGCTGGCCCGCACGGCTGCCCAGGCCGACGCTGCGGCCACCATCGTGGCGAACGCGGTGAATGTTCAGGATGCGCGCATTACCCGCATGCCCGCCTGGTTGGTGCGGGACGACAGCGATCTGGGTGGGTTGCATGTCACCGTGGACGTGCCGCCGCTGCCTCTGGCTCAGGTACAAACGGCGCTGCACCGAGGTCTGCAAAAGGCACAAGAGCTCAAGGCCGAAGGTCTGCTGTGGTTTGCCCTGCTGGCCTGCCAAGGGCAGTATGCCGCCACGTCCGAGCCGGTGGCCCGCGTCGCTGGTGTCGACAAGCGGGAAATCCGAACGATTGCCAATCAAGTTGGTTCAGTATTTGCTTAACGAATTGCCAGGTCTCCAAAATGATTCAGATACGACGCGTTTTTACCCATGTTGAAGAAGTTCGGCACGAATTTGGGCCGGTGGCGGAGGTGCCTTTGCTGCGCGGCGCCATTGGTGCGGTGCTCACCAACCCCTACGCGGGTCGGTACGAAGCCGACATTCTTCCGATGATGGAAGCGCTTCAGGACGTAGGCCTGGACATGGCTCGCCAGCTCCTCAAGGCCATGGCCGTTCCGGCAGAGCGCATTGAAACCTACGGCAAAGGTGCGGTGGTGGGCGCGGCCGGCGAGCTGGAGCACGGCGCGCTGTGGCATGTGCCGGGTGGCTACGCCATGCGTGAGCTGCTGGGCTGGAAGGGCGACCGCAATGCCTACACCCAAGGCAAGCCCGAAGAGAAAACGGGCCAGCCTGCCAATGCGCTGTCCATCGTGCCATCGACCAAGAAGGTGGGTGGCCCGGGCACAGCGCTGGACGTGCCCCTCACGCACATCAACGCCAGCTATGTGCGCAGTCACTTCGACGCGATGGAGGTGCGCGTGCCGGGCGCACCGCTGGCCGATGAAGTGGTCTACATCCTGGCCATGACCACAGGGTCCCGCATTCATGCGCGGGTGGGTGGGCTCAAGGCCGCCGACATCAGCCAATGGAACGGCCTGCGCTAGTGCGCAGCGTGCAAAGCAAGACCAACAAGAAGGAGCAACACATGCCAGCCAAAATCCGCAAGATCATTGTGCAGACAGATGAAGTCCGCGTGGAAATGGGGCGCGAAGTGAAACCGCCAGTGCGCAAGGCGCTTGCCATGGCGGTGATCGAGAACCCATGCGCAGGCCGATATGTCGAGAACCTGGATGAACTCACGGCGATTGGCGAAGAGCTGGGTGCGCTGCTGGGCGCGCGCTGCGTGCAGGCCCTGGGCATCGAGCCAGGTCAAGCGCACAGCTATGGCAAGGCCGCCATCGTCGGCGAAGCGGGCGAGCTGGAGCATGCCGCGGCCATCCTGCATCCCAAACTCGGGGCTCCGCTGCGCGTCGCCGTGGAAAAGGGCGCGGCTTTGGTCCCATCCAGCAAGAAGATGGGTGGCCTCGGCACGGCCATTGACGTGCCGCTGGGTCACAAGGACGCCGCTTACGTGCGCAGCCACTTCGATGCCATGGAAGCGCGGGTCGCTGACGCACCACGGGCCCACGAAATAGTTGTCGCCATTGTCGTGACCGACAGTGGTCGACCACTCGCGCGCATCGGCGGCCTTCAGGCTGCCGACATCCAGGGCGTGGACGGGCTGCGCTGAGCTGAGAAGCCCCCCTACCATCCCACACCGTTGTCACCGTTACCTGTTCCGTTCCCAACCCACCTTTCTTTTAGGAGTTTCCCCATGACGATGCGAAGAAACCTCATGCGTGCCACGGCCGCTGCAGCGCTGGCTCTTACGCTGGCCCCTGTGTTTGCCCAGGGCGTCATCAAGATCGGTGAAATCAACAGCTACAAGGCGCAGCCAGCCTTCCTGGAACCCTATAAGAAAGGCATGGAACTGGCGGTTGACGAGATCAATGCAAAGGGGGGCATCAACAGCAAGAAGCTGGAACTCATCAGCCGCGACGACAACGCCAACCCGGGTGACGCCGTGCGCGTGGCCGAAGAGCTGGTTTCGCGTGAAAAGGTCGACGTGCTGGCCGGGGCGTTCCTGTCCAACACCGGTCTGGCGCTGACCGACTTTGCCAAGCAAAAGAAATTCTTCTATCTTGCTGCCGAGCCTTTGACCGACAAGATCGTCTGGAGCAACGGCAACCGCTACACCTACCGACTGCGCCCTTCCACCTACATGCAGGTGGCGATGCTGGTCCCCGAAGCGGTCAAGATGAAGAAAAAGCGCTGGGCACTGGTCTACCCCAACTACGAATACGGCCAGTCGTCGGTGGCTACGTTCAAGCAACTGCTGAAGGCTGCACAGCCCGATGTGGAGTTCGTTGCCGAGCAGGCCACGCCCCTGGGCAAGGTCGATGCAGGGAGCGTGGTGCAAGCGCTGGCGGATTCCAAGCCTGACGCCATTTTCAACGTACTGTTCGGGGCCGATCTGTCCAAGTTCGTGCGCGAAGGCAACACGCGGGGCCTCTTCAAAGACCGCGAAGTGGTCAGCGTACTGACCGGCGAGCCTGAATACCTGGATCCCCTGAAAGACGAGGCGCCCAATGGCTGGGTGGTCACGGGCTACCCGTGGTACGGCATTAAGACCCCAGAGCACAAGACATTCCTGGATGCGTACCAGGCCAAGTTCAAGGACTATCCACGCCTCGGATCGGTGGTGGGCTACAGCGCCATTCATTCCATCGCTGCAGGCATCGCCAAGGCGGGCGGCACCGACACCGAAAAGCTGGTGGCCGCGTTCAAGGGCCTTGAGCTGATGAGCCCATTCGGAAAGATCAGCTACCGCGCACAAGACAACCAAGCCACGATGGGTGCCTACGTCGGCAAGACCAGGAACGACGGTGGCAAGGGCGTGATGGTGGACTACGTCTATCTTGACGGAGCCAAGTTCCAGCCCAGCGACGAAGAGGTCAAGAAAATGCGCCCCGCCGACTGAGAAGGCCTGCGCGCAGTCCCGTGACATGCCAGCGAGTTCTGCACACCCCGCATCAGGGTGTGTGTGGCATGCCGCGGGCCTTGCATTTACCCCGCAAGCGTTCTTTCGGATGCTTCGAGTTTGAGGACGAATTGAATGAGCTTCTCCGGCTTTGTGGTCCAGCTCCTGAACGGGCTGGCCGGCGCTTCATCGCTGTTTCTTGTCGCGGCAGGGTTGTCGCTGATCTTCGGCGTGACCCGTATCGTGAACTTTGCCCATGGCTCGTTCTTCATGGTGGGCATCTACGTTGCCTACACCCTCGTCGAAAAGCTGGGCGTCAGCCTGGGTTTCTGGCCCGCCCTGCTGCTGGCAGCGGTAGCGGTTGGCATTCTGGGGGCCCTGATCGAAGTGCTTCTGCTGCGGCGCATCTACAAGGCCCCCGAACTGTTCCAGTTGTTGGCCACCTTCGCTTTGGTGCTGGTCATCAAGGATGCGGTGCTCTGGTTGTGGGGCCCCGATGAACTTCTGGGCCCGCGCGCGCCGGGCTTGCGAGGGGCGGTGGAGATACTGGGGCGGCAGTTCCCTGCCTATGACCTTTTCTTGATTGTGGTGGGGCCCGTGGTGCTCGGGCTGGTGTGGCTTCTGCTCACCCGCACCCGATTTGGCACCTTGGTGCGAGCTGCCACGCAAGACCGCGAGATGGTGAGCGCGCTCGGTGTCAACCAGGCCTGGCTCTTCACTGCGGTGTTCGCGCTGGGCGCGATGCTGTCGGGCCTGGGCGGTGCGTTGCAACTGCCGCGCGAGCCCGCCACGCTGGAGATGGACCTCAACACCATCGGTGCCGCGTTTGTGGTGGTCGTGGTGGGGGGCATGGGCTCCATTCCGGGCGCCTATGTGGCGGCTTTGCTGATCGCCGAGATCAAAGCCATCTGCATCTGGCTCGGCGTTGTCGAGATTTTTGGCATCAGTGTGTCCTTTTCCAAGCTCACTCTGGTGGTGGAGTTTTTGGTGATGGCCGTGGTCTTGGTCTGGCGTCCCTGGGGCCTCATGGGCAAGCCGCAGGGTGTGAGCCGCAACACAGGGCTGCCCGAGGCGCCGCTGCGCGAGCCCGAGCGCTGGCTCAAGATCGGCGGGGCAGCGCTGTTGGCGGTGCTCGTATTGCTGCCGTTGCTCACCACGGGCTCGCCCTACCTCACGGTGTTGATGATCGACCTGCTGATCGCCGCGCTGTTTGCGGCCAGCCTGCACTTCATCATGGGCCCGGCGGGCATGCACTCGTTCGGCCATGCAGCGTACTTTGGTCTGGGCGCTTATGCCGCCGCGCTGCTGGTGCGCTCTGCCGGTATCCCCATGGAGCTGGCGCTGGTGCTGGCGCCGCTGGCCGCTGCTGCGGGTGCGCTGCTGTATGGCTGGTTCTGCGTGCGCCTGTCCGGCGTTTACCTGGCCATGCTGACTCTGGCGTTTGCACAGATCACCTGGGCCATCTGCTACCAGTGGGATGGCTTCACGGGCGGCAGCAACGGCCTCACGGGCGTGTGGCCTGCCGAGTGGCTGTCGGACAAGCGCAACTACTACTACCTCACGCTCGCCTTGGTGGTGAGCGGAGTGTTGCTGCTGCGGCGCGTGCTGTTCTCGCCGTTTGGTTATGCGTTGCGCGCTGGGCGGGACTCGGTGCTGCGGGCCGATGCCATTGGCATCGACGTCAAGCGCATGCAGTGGACGGCCTTTGTGATCGCCGGTTTGTTTGCGGGCCTGGGCGGCGCGTTGTTCGCGTTCTCCAAAGGCAGCATTTCGCCCGAGACGCTGCACGTGGGCCGCTCGGTGGACGGTCTGGTCATGGTGTTGCTCGGCGGCATCCAGACGCTGGCGGGCCCGGTGGTGGGCGCGTTCACCTTCACCTGGCTGCACGACACGGTGGCGCGCAACACCGACTACTGGCGCGCCATGCTCGGCGCCATCATCCTGATTCTGGTGCTGCTCTTCCCGCAGGGTATTGCGGGGGGCATCAAACAGCTGTTTGACAACCTGCGCCAAGCCAAGAACATGAAGGAGGGCAAGGCATGAGCCTTCTCAAAGTCACAGGCCTGGGCAAATCGTTCGGTGGCGTTAAAGCCGTCGACGGCATCCATTTCGATTTGGCGGCTGGCGAATTGCTGGCGCTGATTGGACCCAACGGTGCGGGCAAGTCCACCACCTTCAACATGGTCAACGGCCAACTGCCCGCCGACGTGGGCTCCATCCAGCTCAACGGCGAGGAACTGGTGGGCCGCAAGCCGCGCGACATCTGGCGCATGGGCGTGGGGCGCACGTTTCAGATTGCCGAAACCTTTGCGTCGCTGACCGTGGTGGAGAACGTGCAGATGGCGTTGATCTCCAACGACAGCCGCCTGTTCTCGATGTGGCGCAAGGCGGCCGACCACAAGCGCGATGAGGCGCTGGCGCTGCTGGACCAGGTGGGCATGAAGTCGCAGGCCGACCGCCCCTGCAGCGTTCTCGCCTATGGCGACGTCAAGCGTGTGGAGCTGGCCATTGCCATGGCCAACAGCCCCAAGCTGCTGCTCATGGACGAGCCCACGGCCGGCATGGCGCCCAAGGAGCGCAACGAGCTCATGGCGCTCACCAAGCAGCTGGTGATCGACCGCAACATGGCCGTGCTGTTCACCGAGCACAGCATGGACGTGGTGTTCGCCTATGCTGACCGCATGATCGTGTTGGCACGCGGCCGCCTCATTGCCGAAGGCAAGCCCCTGGAGCTGCGCGACCACCCCAAGGTGCAGGAGGTTTACTTCGGCACTGGCAAAACGTTTGAGAAGAAAGCCGCAGCTGCTGCGGAGACGGCATGAGCATGACAAGCAACGAACCCAAAGAACTGCTGCTTCAGGCCAAGGGCCTGCAGGCCTGGTACGGCGCGGCGCAGATCCTGTATGACGTGGACTTGGACGTGCGCCGGGGCGAAGTCGTGGCGCTGATGGGCCGCAACGGTGCGGGCAAGTCCACCACGCTCAAGACGCTGATGGGCATGCTGGCCAAGCGCAAGGGCAGCATCCAGTTCATGGGCAAAGACCTCTCCAAAAGCGACCCGCACGACGCGGCGCGCCTGGGCCTCGGTTTTGTGCCCGAAGACCGCCGCGTGTTCACGGACCTCACGGTGATGGAGAACCTGGAAGTGGGCCGCCAGCCCGCCCGCTCCTGGCCTGATGGCACCGCCGCCCCGGTGTGGACGCCCGAGCGCCTGTTCAAGCTCTTCCCCAACCTGGGCGAGATGCCCCAGCGCCCCGGAGGCCGCATGAGCGGCGGCGAGCAGCAGATGCTCACCGTGGCCCGCACGCTCATGGGCAACCCCTACCTTGTGCTGCTGGACGAGCCCTCTGAAGGCGTGGCACCGGTCATCGTGGAGCAGATGGCGCACATGATCCTGGAGCTGAAAGAGCAGGGCGTGAGCATCCTGCTGTCCGAGCAGAACATGCACTTTGCCGAGCTAGTGTCCGACCGCGCCTATGTGCTGGAAAAAGGCCAGATCCGCTACCACGCCAGCATGGCCGAGCTGGCCGCCAACGACGAGGTGCGGCGCGCCTACCTGAGCGTTTGAAGCAGAAGTTCCCCAGCCCTGGCCTTACTGGGCCGGGGCGGATGTGTCAGTGCGTTCCCAACCGGAGTGTTCACCATGCAAACTGCGCAACGTCGTCGCTTCCTTCTTCAATCGGCCGCGCTCACCGTGGCCGGGGCCAGCTTCCCTGTCAGCTGGGCGGCAGGCAAGATCAAGCCGGGTGAGCGAGCGGCGCTCATCGTGGTCGATGTGCAGAACTGCTTTGTCCCCGGCGGCACGTTGCCCGTGGCCAAGGGGGATGAGGTGGCGCCCGTCATCAACCGCATTGCCACGGCGTTTGAAAACGTGGTGGTCACACAGGACTGGCACACCCAGGGCCACGCCTCCTTTGCCAGCGCCCATGCGGGCAAGAAGCCGTTTGAAACCACCCAACTCAGCTACGGCCAGCAGGTGCTGTGGCCCGACCACTGTGTGCAGGGCACCGACGATGCCGCCCTGCACAAGGACCTCAAGGTGCCCACGGCCCAGGTGATCCTGCGCAAGGGCTTTCACCAGCATGTAGACAGCTACTCGGCCTTTGAAGAGGCCGACCGCAAGACCGCCACTGGCCTGGCCGGCTACCTCAAGCAGCGCGGCATCAAGACCGTTTTTGTCACGGGCCTGGCCACCGACTTCTGCGTGGCCTGGACGGCTCTCGACGCCAAACGCCTCGGCTTTGAGACCTACGTGGTCGAAGATGCGACCCGCGCCATCGATCTCAACGGGTCGCTCGATGCGGCCTGGAAGAACATGAAGGCCAAGGGCGTCAAACGCATCCAGTCCAGTGATATCGAAGTTGCCTGACGGCGCACCGCCCCGGTGCATCGGCGCCGGGGTTTGACAGATTCACAACACCCCGCAGAAATGGTTGCGCAGCCGCTCCGCTTGCAGGGAAACTTGCACACTTGATGTAAGGAGCGTTTCATGAAATGTCGTGGGATGGAAGAGGGAGGTATCGACCGCCGCGCGGTGCTGACGACCCTGGCTGCTGCCGCTCTGGGTGCCGCGGGCCCGGCTGCTGCCGAGACAGGGGTGACGGACACCCGCATCAAGGTAGGGCAGTCGGCGGTGTTCACCGGCCCTGCCAAGGATTTCGGTGTGGACTACAAGGCCGGCATTGCGCTGGCTTTCGACAAGGTCAACAAGACCGGCGGCGTGCAGGGGCGCACGCTGGAGCTGGTGTCGCACGACGACGCGTACGAGCCCAAGAAGACCGCCGAGAACACGGCCAAGCTCATTGACGAAGACAAGGTCTTCGCCCTGATCGGCTACGTGGCCACCGGCAACCTCATCGCAGCCATGCCCCTGGCAGAGAAGGCGGGTGTGCCCATGTTCGCGCCGCTGGTGGGCACCACCTCGTTTCGCACCACGCACAACCGCTACCTGTTCCATGTGCGCGCCAGCTACGAGACCGAGCTGCGCAAGATCGTGGGCCACCTCGCCACGCTGGGCATCAACAACATCGGCGTCATCTACCAGAACAGTGCGTTCGGCAAGTCCAACCTCGAAACCTGCCTGCAGATCGCGCAGGGTCTGAAGGTCAAGGTGGTCGAGTCCGTGCCCATGGAGATCGCCGCGACCGACGCCAAGCCCCAGGTGGCGCAGCTCACCAAGGCCCAGCCCGGCGCCGTGGTGATGATCATGGCGGGCAAGATGGTGGAGGTGTTCCTGCGCGACTACCGGGCGGCGGGTGCTGCGTCGCCGCTGTACACCATCTCGGTGGGCATCACCGACGCTCCAGGCTCCGCACAGCGCCTGAATGGCGGCATTGAAGGTCTGGTAACCGCCAGCATCGTGCCGTCACCCCAGGCCAGCCGCATGCCCATCGTGGCCGACTACCGCAAAGACCGCACCGATGCAGGCGAGAAGATCGACAGCTACACCATGCTCGAAGGCTACATCGCTGCGCGCGTGTTTGTGGAAGGCCTCAAGCGCGCTGGCCGTAACCTCACGCGCGAAGGCTTCATCAGGGCCATGGAAGATATGGGCACCACCAAGATCGGTGACTTCCCGCTGCAATACGGCCCGAACAACCACAACGGCTCCAATTTTGTGGACCTGGAGATGTACACGCGCTCTGGCAGCCTGAAGCGCTGAAGGCACCAAAAAAAGAGACATGCACTCACCCGCTTTGCCCCACGCCATGGTCGTCAACGGCCAGCCTTGCGCCTTGCCGTCGCCGCCATCGGTCGGAGCCACGCTGCTGCATGTGCTGCGCAACGACCTCGCTCTCAACGGCCCCAAATACGGCTGCGGCCTGGGCCAGTGTGGTGCCTGCACGGTGCTGGTGGACGGCGTGGCCGCACGGGCTTGCGTGATCCCGGCGCAGGGTGTCGCAGGCCGAGAAGTGACCACGCTGGAAGGGCTGCCCGCGCGCTCCGGTGGCCACGGCCATGGGCTGCACCCGGTGCAACAGGCCTTTGTGGATGAGCAAGCCGCGCAATGCGGCTACTGCCTGAACGGCATGGTGATGATGGCCGTGGCCTTTCTGGAGCGAAACCCAGACCCCGATGAAGCGGCTGTGCGCCGCGAGCTGTCGGGCAACCTGTGCCGCTGCGGAACGCATGTTGAAATCATCCGCGCCGTGCTGCGTGCGGCCGAGTTGATGCGCGAGGCCCAGGCATGAGCGCCACACCTGACAACGCCGCGCCCCTGCGCGCCCACAGCCCGCTCACCCGCGCCGACTTCCATGCCGCCCAGGGCGTGCTGCTGGTGGTGCGCAACCCGCCGCCCGCACCTCCGCCCGTCAAGGGCCAGCCCGCGCTGGTGGCGGGCAACCCGGCTGAGGGCGTGGAGATCCTGATCGCCGTGTGGGACGACGGCAGTGTGACCGCACTCAACGGCCATGTGGACCTGGGCACCGGCATCCGCACCGCGCTCGCGCAGATCGTTGCCGAAGAACTGGATGTGCCGCTGGCCCAGGTGAACATGGTGCTGGGCGATACCACGCGCGCACCCAACCAGGGTGCGACCATCGCGAGCGCATCCATCCAGATCCACGCCAAGCCGCTGCGTTTTGCTGCCGCGCAAGCGCGTCACTGGCTGATCGCCCGTGCGGCAGAACGCCTGAACGCGCCGGTGGACGCACTGCAGGTGTCGGGCGGCGTGGTGCAGCTGGCGGCGGACCCCACCCAGCAGGTGCGCTATGCCGACCTGCTGGTGGGCCAGCACACGTCGCTGGAGCTGGTCGATACCACGCCCACCAAGCCGTCCGCCGACTACACCGTGGTCGGCCAGTCCGTGCCGCGTGTGGACATCCCCGCCAAAGTCAGCGGCGAGCTGGTCTTCGTGCACGACATGCGCGTGCCCGGCATGCTGCACGGCCGCGTGGTGCGCCCGCCGTATGCGGGGGCCGACCATGGTGACTTCATCGGCAACACGCTGGAATCGGTGGACCAGCAGTCCATCGCCCACATCCCCGGCATCCGCGCGGTGGTGGTGATCCGCGACTTTGTGGGCATCGTCGCCGAGCGCGAGGAACAGGCCGAGCAGGC
>PJUL01001044.1_pt1 | contig 13992 bp, 9 predicted proteins | sample 1512221 | NCBI WGS metagenome assembly PJUL01 (sample SAMN08177667, study PRJNA422409) | Feces metagenome, whole genome shotgun sequencing project.
AAACTGCCACCGACTACTGGCAGCAGGCAATTGCGCTGGCAAATGGCGATGAGGCATGGTTGCCCGCTGCCGAGCAGGGGTTGGCTGTGGCTCAGGCCGACGGCGTCGACACCTATGCCGAGCAGCAGTCTGAAATGATCCAGATGATGGTCGGCGGTCTTTCAGATCGTTTGACTAGCGATGGCGGAACGGTTGAGGAATGGATGCAATTGGTCCGCTCCTATATCGTGCTTGGAGATCTTGATCACGCTCAGGACGCCTATGATGCCGCCGTGGCCGCTTATCCCGCCGCGTTTGATCGCGGTGAACTGGACACGATTGCCCTTGGTGCGGGCCTTGTTTTGAACGGAGGATCGCAATGACCATGCAGGCTGCCGCCCGTCGCAAGGGTATGACCCGCAAGCAGAAACGTCTGGCGATTATCGTCGGGCTGGCCGTGGTTCTTGCCATTGCAACGACATTGGTCTTGGTTGCTCTGCGTGACCAGATTGTATTTTTCTACTCTCCTAGTGACGTCGTGGCGCGCGAGGTCGAGCCCGGCCATCCGATCCGGCTAGGCGGTCTCGTCAAGGAAGAAAGCTGGACGCGCGAGGGGCAGGTCAACACCTTCGCCATCACCGATGGCGGCATGGATATCGTCTCTCACTACAACGGAATTTTGCCAGACCTGTTTCGCGAAGGGCAGGGCGTCGTTGCCGAGGGCAGCATGAACAGCGATGGCGAGTTCATTGCCACCAATGTTCTCGCCAAGCATGACGAAAACTACATTCCCAAGGAAGTTGTGGATGCGCTCAAGGCGCAAGGCGAGTGGCGGCCGGAGGGTGGCGAGCAGTGAGTATCGAGCTTGGCCATTTTTCGCTTATCCTGGCCTTTGCGATTTCGGTCGTATCCGCGCTTGGCGGGCTTTTGCTCTGGCGTCGTGGTGATAAACTGGCCGCGATACTGAGCCATGCGTCTGTTCTACAGTTTGTTTTGGTTGCCGTTGCCTTTGTCGCGCTGGTCCACGCATTTGTCGTTTCCGATTTCAGCGTGGCGCTGGCAGCCAACCATTCCCATTCGCTCAAGCCATTGATTTATAAGATTTCTGGCGTCTGGGGGAACCACGAAGGTTCGCTCCTCCTATGGATTTTGATCCTTGTGCTCTTCGGCGCTCTGGTGGCAGCCTTCGGTCGCAATCTGCCATCCGATCTGCTCAATCTGGTGCTCGGCGCACAAAGCCTTCTAACAGCCTGCTTTGCTGGCTTTACGCTTATCACATCAAATCCTTTCGAGCGTCTGATCTCCCCGCCGTTGGAGGGCTCAGACCTCAATCCGATCCTTCAGGATATCGGCCTCGCCATTCATCCACCGCTGCTCTACGCTGGCTATGTAGGGTTCTCCATCTGCTTCTCCTTCGCTATTGCCGCGCTTATTTCCGGGCGCATCGATCAGGCCTGGGCCCGTTGGGTCCGGCCATGGACAATGCTGAGCTGGGTATTCCTCACGCTGGGCATCGCCATGGGCTCATACTGGGCCTATTACGAGCTTGGCTGGGGCGGCTGGTGGTTCTGGGATCCGGTCGAAAACGCCAGCTTCATGCCTTGGTTGGCTGGCACGGCGCTACTGCACTCGGCGCTGGTGATGGAAAAGCGCAATGCGCTCAAGATATGGACGATCTTTTTGTCCATCATAACCTTCTCACTGTCGCTACTCGGCACATTCCTCGTGCGTTCCGGTATCCTGACTTCGGTGCATACCTTCGCGAGCGATCCAACGCGTGGTCTGGTCATCCTGTCCATTCTGGCGGTCTTGATTGGCGGCGCGTTCGTTCTATTCGCTATTCGCGCTCCGTCGCTTCGGCAGGGTGGCTTGTTTGCGCCTATCAGTCGCGAAGGTGCATTGATCCTCAATAATCTGTTTCTGGCGACAGCCGTGGGCGCGGTGCTTGTGGGTACGCTTTATCCGCTTCTGCTGGATGCGCTTACAGGAACGACTATTTCGGTAGGTGCCCCGTTCTTCGACTTCACTTTTGGCGCGTTAATGGCGCCATTGCTGCTGGTTCTGCCTTTTGGTCCGCTACTGGCCTGGAAGCGCGGTGATCTCGTGGCCGCTGGGCAGCGGCTAATGGGCATGGCGGCGCTTGCCGTGTTTCTTACAGTGTTGATCTCCGCGCTTGGCGGGGTGTCCATTTCGCTTGCGCCTCTGGGTCTGCTGCTTGGATTCTGGGTGAGCCTTGGCTCCCTTGCGGAGGTTATCGAGCGCTCCAAGTTGGGCCGCATTCCGCTCGGCGAGAGCGTGCGTCGCTTGGTTGGACTTCCTCGCAGCATATGGTCAACCGCTATTGGGCATCTGGGTCTTGGCCTAACGGTTTTAGGTATTGTTGCTGTCACTGCGTGGGAGACGGAAACGGTCACTACGCTCAATCCGGGCGAAACCACCGAACTGGCTGGCTATGTGATTGCCTTTGATAGTTTTGAACAAATTCCTGGCCCAAATTATCTGGCCGACACTGGCATGTTTACGGTGACGGCCCCGGGCGGTGGCACAGCGAGACTTGAAGCCGAGCGCCGGACCTATGTGGCTAGTGGCATGCCCACGACCGAGGCGGCAATTCAGACCTATGGACTGTCCCAACTCTATCTCCAGCTCGGCGAGCCGCTAAACGACACTCATGTCGTGCGCGTCTGGCACAAGCCATACATTCTGCTGATCTGGATCGGATGCCTTGTAATGTCGGGTGCGGGCGTTCTCTCGCTAACTGACCGCCGTTTACGCATCGGAGCGCCGCAACGGGCCCGCAAGACCATTCCGGAGGCGGCGCAATGAGGTTGAGAACCGTCCTGTTCAGCCTCTTCATCGTCCTATCTATTCCGGCATTTGCTGTCGGTCCTGACGAGGTCCTTGCTGATCCTGTACTGGAATCGAGGGCGCGGGATTTGTCAGCTGGTCTGCGATGTCTCGTCTGCCAAAACCAGTCCATCGACGATAGCGATGCCGATCTGGCCAAGGACTTGCGCGTGCTTGTGCGTGAGCGCCTTGTGGCCGGCGACACCAATGAACAGGTCGAGCAATATTTGGTTGATCGCTACGGGGAATATGTGCTGCTCAACCCCCGGCTAAACGCGCATACACTGCTGCTGTGGGTTGCTGCGCCATCATTGCTCGTTGTCGGGCTGATCGCGGTCTTCTTCGCTGTTCGCAGGAGGCAAGCGCCAGTTCCTGCAGGACTGACGGCGGAGGAGCAGGCCGCGCTTGATCAACTCCAGAACGACACCGAACGGCAATAAACTCGCCGCAATCTCGCCAGCAACATTGCCAAACCTTAATGTGGGCGCAACTTCATAGAAAGGCGTGCAGGTCCATATCTATCGTCATAAGCTGTTGAGAGCTTAAACGAAGGAGACTGGTTCCTATGCGTTCGACTCTAATTTCGCGTACAAGCCGCATGCTCGGCGCGTCGGCACTGGCGCTTCTGGTCGGCGTAGGCGGCGTATCAACCGCGTTCGTACTGACTGGCCAGGCAGCCAATGCACAGGTGCAGAACGCCGCGCAGATCGTGGTGCCGCAAACATCGGTTCAGCAAGGCTTCGCCGACCTGGTAGACGCTGTGAAGCCCGCAGTTGTGTCCATCCGCGTGGAGGCGGAAGCACCTGCTCGCAACGTACAGCGCAACGGTCGCGACTTCAATTTTGAGTTCAACTTCCCTGATCTGCCAGACGATCACCCGTTCCGTGATTTCTTTGATCAATTCGGCAATGGCGGTCCCGGCAGTCGAGGCGGTCAAGGCGGCGACGCTCAACCCCGCCAGTTCATGGCTGCTGGTTCCGGCTTCATCATTTCCGAAGACGGCTATGTCGTTACCAATAACCACGTCGTCGAAGACGCGACCAAGGTGACCGTTGTATTTGAAGACGGCAGTGAACAGGTCGCCCAGATTGTTGGCACCGATGAGCGCACGGACCTCGCGGTGCTCAAGATTGACGGCGATAATCTGCCCTTCGTCAGCTTTGAAGAAGAAGCAAGCCGTGTCGGTGACTGGGTGGTGGCCGTTGGTAACCCATTCGGTCTTGGCGGCACCGTTACCGTAGGCGTTATCTCCGGTCAGGGCCGCAATATCGGCGGCTCCAACTATGGTGATTTCCTTCAGATTGACGCTGCCGTGAACACTGGCAATTCTGGCGGCCCAGCCTTCAATACCAATGGTGAAGTGGTTGGTGTGAACACCGCCATTTACTCGCCGAACGGCGGCAATGTCGGTATCGCTTTCGCCATTCCGGCCCACACCGTCAAACAGATCGTCGGACAGCTCATTCAGGATGGCTCGGTAACGCGTGGCTATCTCGGCGTTTCCATTCAGGATGTCAGCAAGGACATTGCTGATGGCGTCGGCCTTGCCAATGCCCGCGGCGCGATTGTCCGTGAGCCGACCGAAGATGGCCCTGCTGGCGCTGCCGGTGTAAAATCGGGTGATATCATTCTCAAGGTCGATGGTGATCAGATCGATGATGCGCTGGATTTGAGCCGCACTATTGCGAGCAAGGCACCTGACTCCACCGTCGAACTGACAATTTGGCGCGATGGTGCGGAAACGACGCTATCCGTCCAGCTCGCACAGCTTGACGAAACCGCTCAAGCCCAGCCGGATGCCCCGGTGCCACCGCAGGCGCTGCCGGAAGCAACGACTAGCCTTGGCATGACGCTTGTGCCCAATGGTGACGGATCGGGCGGTCTGCTCGTTCAGAACGTCGAAAGCGATAGCGCTGCCGGCCAGCGCGGTATCTCAACGGGTGATGTGGTGCTTGAAGTCGACAACAAGGTTGTTCAGACGGCAGGCGATTTCGACCAGGCCATCGCCAGCGTGAAGGACAAGGGGCTGAATACGGCTCTGGTCAAGGTGTCGCGAGACGGTGAAGCCCGCTTCATCGGTCTGCCGATCTCCGAATAATACACATGACCCCGGGGCTTTGCCCCGGGGTCACTCAAAACGGAGGGCTCGCCGTGAAAATCCTGCTGATCGAAGATGATCGTGAGGCTGCCAGCTATTTGATCCAGGCGCTGGATGAGGCAGGTCATGTCACTCATCATGCCACTGACGGGGAAACGGGCTACGCCATGGCTTCGGGCATGGATTACGATGTCCTTATCGTCGACCGAATGCTGCCCCGGCGCGACGGTCTTTCAATCATAGAAAGTCTTCGGGCCGAAGGCGACAAGACGCCTGTTCTTATCCTGTCTGCCTTGGGCGAAGTGGATGACCGCGTCACCGGTCTGCGGGCGGGCGGTGACGACTACCTCACCAAACCCTATGCATTCACTGAGCTTCTTGCGCGCATTGAAGTGCTTGCGCGTCGATCAAGCCCTTCAGAGGCCGCCACAAATTACTCGGTTGCTAATCTTTCGCTAGACCGTCTCAGCCGAAAGGTAGAGCGCGGTGGCGAAACCATATTGTTGCAGCCGCGCGAATTTCGTCTGCTCGAATATTTGATGAAAAATGCAGGCAAGGTGGTGACCCGCACCATGCTGCTGGAAAATGTCTGGGACTACCACTTCGATCCGCAGACCAATGTCATCGATGTTCATATGTCGCGTCTGAGGTCTAAAATCGACAAAGGCCATGCCACGCCTCTGCTGCACACAGTGCGCGGGGCAGGATATATGATCCGGGAGTAGAAATTGGCCGGATTTTCTCAGGTCTGGCGGACCTCAACGGTCCGGCTTACCGCGACTTTCATTGCCATCTTCGTCATTTTTGCGATTCTGCTCATGGCTTTCATCGGCTGGCAGTCGAGCGTGTCGATTCAGCGCCAACAGGCAAACGATATAGATCGCGAAGTCCTCCAGTTTCAGCACATTGAAGCCAATCAGGGCATCAGGGCTCTGGCATTCGCCGTTAATCGCGTCTCCTCTCAGCCGGGGCCCGGGCTCTACTATCTGGGCGATTCCGCAGGTCTCATGCTGCTCGGCAATCTCAGTGATGTGCCACCTGATGTTTTGATCGAGCCTGGTGTCTATAATTTTGATTATGAGCGGCCAGACCCCTGGGGTAGCGATGGCGCGGCCTCGGAAATGCCAAAGCGTTCCGGTGTTGCTGTGGTGCGTTCGGTAGAACTTGCCAATGGTATGCGGCTTGTCGTGGGGCGTGATGTGGTGGAGCGTCGCGGCTATTCTGCCATCATCCTCCAGAGCTTTCTCGTCGGTGTTGTCGGCATCATCCTGTTTTCGGTCATCGCCGGCGGTATTACCGCGCGGCGCGTCCTCAGACGCATTGATGCCATTAGGGACACTTCGACCAAGATCATGTCGGGCAATCTTTCGGAACGCGTACCGATCACCAGCCGCAATGACGAATTCGATGGGCTTGCGACCAATCTCAACGCCATGCTTGATCGTATCGAGCAACTGCTTCAAGGCTTGAAGGAAGTCACCGACAATGTTGCTCACGACCTCAAGACGCCGCTGACGCGCTTGAGGAGCAAGGCCGAATCCGCTTTGCGCGACACGGCGAGCGAGGCTTCTCGTGAAGAGGCGCTGGAGACCGTAATCGTCGAAAGCGACCGGTTGATCAAAACCTTCAATGCGCTGCTTATGATTGCCCGCGTCGAAGCTGGCGCACCATCGGGCGCGCTTTCCGAAATCAATATCAGTGACATTGTAGCAGACGTCGCGGAGCTATACGGACCTGTGGCTGAGGATGAGGGCATAGAGGTCGTCACCGCTATCGCGCCGGAAATCACGCTCAAGGCTAACCGCGAACTGATCGGGCAGGCGATGGTGAACCTGCTCGAAAATGCCATCAAATACGCTCGGCCTGAAGATGGATCTCCCGGCAGGATTGAGGTGGAACTGCTCCAGAATTCTGGAATGGTGCGGATCTCAGTGGCAGACAATGGCTCCGGCATTCCTGAGGCTGATCGCAAGCGCGTGCTGGAGCGGTTTGTACGGCTGGAAAAGAGCCGATCGGAGCCCGGGTCCGGTCTGGGGCTGGCTTTGGTGAATGCCGTTGCGCGATTGCATGGCGGCAGCTTCAGTATTGAGGATAATGGCCCCGGCGTTCGTGCCGTTCTTGAACTCCCCGCCCTTTAGCCTACCTTGTCGCCTTCGATGGGGCAGGCTAATCGTTTAAAATGACCTTTCCTCTCTCTCCGTTGCCTCCCGTGGCCCATCCGCACTTCAACAGCCTCGTGGCCGAGCTTCCGCCTGCGCAGGCTGGTATATTTTCTGCGGCTGAGCCTTTGTTGGGGCCATTGCTGGAACAGGCGCCGTACCTTCTCGGTCTTGCGAAAGACCATGCGGAATGGTGCGCAGAAGCACTATCCGAAGGCGCTGACCGCGCGTTTGCCGCGCTTCTCGATCTGGTCGCCAAGGCCGGACGAGAAGAGGATGAGGCGGGAGTAGGTCGGTTTCTGCGCGTCGCCAAGGGGCGAACGGCGTTGCTGGCTGCTGTCGCGGAGACGGGTGGGGCGTGGACAACGGCGAGGACGACAGAGGCACTGTCCGATCTGGCCGATGCCGCTCTGGAGGCTTGTCTTGATTTTCTGATGCGTCAGGCAGCGGAAAAGGGACTCCTGGACCTGCCTGATGAACGCGCAAATGCGGCCAACTCGGGTCTTGCCCTGTTTGCGCTCGGCAAACATGGCGGGCGGGAACTCAACTACTCGTCGGACATCGACATCGTCGCTTTTTTCGATCCGCAAAAACTGGTGCTGAAGGACCCGTCCGAAGCCACCAAAATCTACTCGCGAATGGTTCAGAAGCTAGTCGGGCTGATGGAGGATCAGCAATTGGGTGGCTATGTCTTCCGCACCGATCTGCGGTTGCGCCCCGATCCCGGCTCGACGCCGGTGGCGCTGTCAGTGGATGCGGCCATCGCCTATTATGAGGTGCGTGGGCAGAACTGGGAACGAGCCGCCTGGATCAAGGCGCGCCCATGTGCGGGCGACAAACAGGTGGGTGAGGCCTTCCTCAAGGAACTGGCGCCCTATGTCTGGCGCAAGCATCTCGACTTTGCCACCATTGCCGATATTCAGGCGATGAAACGCCAGATCAATGTGTCCAAGAAAGTCGGAGATATCCGAGTGGAGGGGCACAATGTCAAACTGGGCCGCGGCGGCATCCGCGAGATCGAGTTTTTTGCCCAGACCCAGCAATTGATTGCCGGAGGACGCGACAAGGCACTGCGGGTTCGCCCAACCTCGCAGGCGCTGGCTGCGCTGGCAGAGGCGAACTGGATCAGCACCAAGACGGCGGATGAACTAACCCGCACCTATTGGTATTTGCGTGCGGTCGAAAACCGGCTGCAAATGCTGCGTGACGAGCAGACCCATATTATGCCCGATACGCCAGAAGGCGTCGCGGTCATCGCGTGGCTGATGGGGCAGGCTGACCGCGCCGAGTTTGAAACCGATTATCGCGCCGCACTCGAACTTGTGGCGCGCTACTATGCCGAACTGTTCACCGAGGGCGAAACCCTGGGGTCAGGCGAGGGCAATCTGGTCTTTACCGGCAGCGATGATGATCCTGAGACGCTTGAGACGCTCACGTTGATTGGCTTTGCGGACGCGCATAAGGCCATCGAGACGGTGCGCAAGTGGCACTATGGCAGCTATGCGGCGACCCGAACCTCTGCCGCCCGTGCCCACCTGACGGAATTGTTGCCGTCACTGCTCAAGACGCTTGGCCGAGCAGGCAATGCCGACGAAGCCCTGGCGCGCATGGATGATTTCTTGTCGCGCCTGCCTGCTGGCGTGCAGCTCTTCGCCCTGCTGCGCAATCACGAGCAATTGCGCACCCTGCTGGTTCAGTTCATGGCGTCGGCACCACGGATGGCCGAAGCCGTCATCCATCGCGCGCATGTTATGGACGGGTTGATCGATCCAGCCTTTGCCAATGACGTCACCCACCGTGACGTGCTGGTGGCCAAGGTTGATGCCTTCCTCGCTGATGCCCGCTCCTATGAAGAGCTGATCGACCGCGCTCGTATCATCGGGCAGGAACAGAAATTCATGGTAGCTGCTGGTTTGCTCTCTGGCACGGTGAGCGCCAATGGGGCAGGGGAGCAATTCACAGCGCTTGCCGAAACTCTGCTGCACCGCCTGTTTGACAAGGTGCAGGACGAATTCGCTATTCGTCATGGGCGCATTCCCGGTGCTGAAATCGCGCTGCTCGCCTTCGGCAAGATGGCGAGCGGGGAGATGACTTTCACGTCCGATCTCGATTTCATCCTGCTCTATGACGCGCCGGATATGGAGTCTGACGGTGAGCGCTCGCTGGCGACACCCCATTATTTCGCGCGACTGACGCAGCGGCTGGTTGCCGCCATTTCGGCCCCGACAGCCGAAGGCGTACTCTATGAAGCGGACATGCGCTTGCGCCCCTCCGGCAATGCCGGCCCGCTGGCGACCAGCGTCGGCGGATTCCGCGCCTATCACAAGGATAATGCCTGGACATGGGAGCATCTGGCGCTGAGCCGCGCGCGCGTCGTGGCGGCAACTGGCGGCATGGCTGGAAAGGTCGATGCTGAGATTGCTGCGATCATGGGGCGAGAGCGCGATGTGGCGAAAACAATTGAGGATGTCACCTCGATGCGTGCCCTTATGGGGCGCGAGCGTAAACCGCGCCACGCCTTTGATCTCAAACTGGCCAATGGTGGATTGGTCGATCTCGAATTTATCGCCCAGTCAGCCCAGCTTGTCGCTGGTAGGCAGATCGGCCTGCCACAAGCCTCCACCGCGCGCGTGCTCATGCGGCTTGCTGACATTGGTCTTGTGCCGAAGGGCCAAAGGTTGGCTGAAATTCATGCCCTCTACGCGACTGTTCTACAGGTGATGAGCTCTGCCTTGATCAGTCCTTTTAAGGAAGAGGCTTGGTCGCCTGCCTTCAAGGAATTGCTGGCGCAGCTTTCACATTATCCAGATTTTGGAAGGCTTGAGCTGGACGTGCGGGACATGCAGGTCGAGGTGGCAGCGGCTGCGGCCGACTGGTACGCGCGGGCCGCTAGCCTTTAGTCGGGCGCGGAGGGAGTTCAATGCCGCGCTCTGTGAGCACGGTCTTGATGCTCGCGGGCATATCTCGGCACCCGCAAGCCTTTGCGTGCTCAAGGTGCCACGTCAGGCGCTCTTCCAGCTTTGCCTTGGGGGCGAGACGGTTTGCATCGTGCCAGAGCTTGTTCATATCAGGCTGCCAGGTTTGCCGCTGCCGGTTCCGTTGGCAGCGATATGGCAACCGTAGTCCCCAGAGTAGGGGCGGAGTCAATAGCCAGATGACCGCCGCTTTGTTCGGCTATAGCTCGGGCGATCGAAATTCCTAATCCCGGCCCGCCGCCATCGCGGGCAAAGGTGGCGTCGCCTATAGCAAAGGGCTGACTGAGGCTGGCTAGCCGTTCCTCGCTCATGCCGATGCCGGTATCGCTGATTTCGATGACCACGCCGTCTTCAGCGGCATAGGCCGACAGGGTGATCGTGCCACCGGCGCGGGTGAAGCGGACGGCGTTGTCCATCATATTCCCGATCATGCGGGTCAGGCCAAGCCTGTCGCCGCGCAGGACGGCGCCGGTTGCGGGGCCCGTGATGAAGCCGAGGCCCGCGCGCTTGATCTGGGGCTGGAAGCGCTTGGTCACACTGGTCATGACTTCGTCCAGTAACACTATGTCCTGCCTCAGATTTTTCTGCCCGCTCTCCAGTTCGACGAGGTCAAGGATCGTGGCGAAGGAGTTGAGGAGGTGCTGGCCGGAGGTTTTGATGGACTGCACGTAATCGCGATAGCGGCTGTCGCCCAGATCGCCGTAGGTTTCGTGCTCCATGAGCTCGGCAAAGCCGATGATGTGGTTGAGCGGGGTGCGAATGTCGTGGCTGACATGGGCGAGGAAATTGGATTTTGCGCGGTTGGCTGCCTCGGCTTTGAGCTTTTCTTCATGGTAGCGGCGCGCCAGAAGTCGTTGCTCTGCCTTGATGTTTTTGAACTCCGCAGCAAGACGTTCCTGTTCGGTGTCGTCTTCGGTTCGGCGGCGTGACGCAGCGAATGTAATCAGCCCGGCAAGCGCGAAAGCAATGGCGCCGCGACCTGCAATGCCTGTGATTGCACCATGGTCCTGAACTGGAATGAAATTTTGTTCGGCAAGAATGACGTCTGCAATAGCGCCGGTTTCACCGACAAGGCTAGCGCGTGATACTGCGCCGATGGGCATTAAGTCATTGGTTTGTATGGGTGTTGCAGTCGCCAGCTGCTGTGGCGGCTGCTCTAGCGTGCGGGTGGCGTCGTAAGCGATGAAGAGGCAGGCGGAGAGGAAGGCAGTGATCGCAACTGTCGCGCTGACCTGCGAAAAGTGCCGAAACGACCGATCTTTGCCGACGCGGAATCCAAGCGCGTCGGCGCTGGATGCCTCCAACGTCCGCATGAAATTCTCCAGTTTCAAGAGTGAGTTAGTCCCAAACCATTCAGCTCTTAACAAGGTATGAATCAGGTGGGGTGCGCCTGTCCATAGGCACTTTTTGCCGGGTCTGTGGACGAGGCGAAAAAGCGGAGTCGGCTGAATCACTTAGCAGTGAAGAAAAATTCTTCTAAGTTCTTGGTTTTGTAGTTTGGACTGCATCCGTTCGCGTCTGGAGCGAATGCGTCAGCAGACTGTTGACGTTGAGCGTGGTGCAGATGCGAAAACGGGGAGCTGGCGCCAGCCCCCCGCGATAATCGATCAGTTTGCCAGAATGCGGTCGAGAATTTCACCGACATTGCGGCTAAGCGTGTTCTGGCTCTTGAGCGCTTCGAGGGCGGCTTTGCCCGCGTCGCGACGCCCAGCTTCGAGCATGGGCAGAATGCGGAAGCCGGTGAGGATGCGGGAAGCCACCTGCGGGTTGACCTTGTCGATCTCGACGACCGCTTCGGTGACGAAGCGGAAACCGGCACCGTCGGCACGGGTGAATTGCGGCGTGCCGCTCATCACAAAGACGCCGAGCAGTGACCGGAGCCGGTTCGGATTGGTCCGCGGGAAATCCGGTGCGGCGAGAATGGCGCGCATGCGCTCGATAGCGCCATCGTCTGGTGCCTGTGCCGAGGCCATGAGCCATTTATCGAAGACCAGCGGATCTCCACCAAAGCGGGTGCGGAAGTCGCCGAGCAATGCCTGCGCCTGTTCAGTCCAGTAATGCGCGGAAATGGCCATGGCTGAATAGCGGTCAGTCATGTTGGAAGCGCTGTTATATTGTGCTTCCGCCAGATCACCTCGACCAGCGCCAGCGACCAGCAATTGCAACAGGCCATTGCGCAGGGCGCGGCGACCCGCCTGCTTTGCATCCGGGCTATAAGGCTCGGGTATGGTGAGCGCGTCATACTGCGCGACCAGTTTCTCCGCGACCGGAGCAATTATGGTGGACATTAAGTCCTTACGGGCCGTGGCGATGGCGTCTGGGTCGACATCCTTGCCGATATGGCGGGCGACGACCGAGGCGCTGGGAATGGAAATCGCCTGCGCCTTGAAGGCCGGATCGAGATCCGGATTTTCAAGCGTATCAACAATGGCCTGCCGCAAGGCGTCGGCGTCCGCGTCAGACCAGCGGCTGCCATTGGCGGCCTCAGCGATGAGGCTGGTCGAAACCGACTGCAACGCGTCCCAGCGATTGAACGGGTCGCTATCGTGGCGCGCAAGAAAGAGCAGGTCGTTCTGGCTGAGACCGGACTCGACTTTTACCGGAGCAGAGAACTCGCGGAATAGCGAGGGTACTGGCTTGTTGGCGACGCCGGAGAAGGTGAGGGTAACGCTGTCCTTGTCGAGCAGGATCAGATCGTCGTTCACCGTGCCGCCCGACACATTTGTCCAGCCCATGGGGCTGCCATTGGGGCCGATAAGGCCAAAGCGCACCGGAATGAGCAATGGATTCTTTTCCGGTTCCCCGGGGGTTGGGTCGACCTTTTGGGTGAGGGTCAGGCTATAGGTCTGGCTTGCGGCGTCATAGGTGTCTGAAACCGTGACCTGCGGTGTGCCCGCTTGCAGATACCAGGTGGTGAACTGGGAAAGATCGCGCCCGCTGGAATCCTCGAAGACCTTGATGAAGGCTTCGATGGTTGTAGCCTCGCCATCATGGCGCTCGAAATAGAGGTCCGTGCCCTTGCGGAAACCGGCTTCGCCAAGAAGGGTGGCCAGCATGCGGACGATTTCGGCGCCCTTCTCGTAGATCGTCGTCGTGTAGAAATTATTGATCTCGCGGTAATGGTCCGGGCGCGGCGGATGGGCGAGGGGGCCACCATCTTCGGGGAACTGGCTGGTGCGCAGGTTCTGCACATCATGGATGCGCTGCACCGGGCGGCTGTGCTCATCACTGGAAAATTCCTGATCGCGATAAACGGTCAGGCCTTCCTTGAGGCAGAGCTGGAACCAGTCGCGACAGGTGATGCGATTGCCGGTCCAGTTATGGAAATATTCGTGGGCAATGACCCGCTCGATGGAATGGTAATTCGCATCGGTCGCGGTTTCCGGCTGTGCGAAAACCAGCTTGTCGTTGAAGATATTGAGCCCCTTATTCTCCATCGCGCCAAAATTGAAATCGCTGACGGCGACGATGTTGAAAATGTCGAGATCGTATTCGCGACCAAAGCGGCGCTCGTCCCACGCCATCGAGCGCTTGAGGCTGTCCATGGCGTGGTGGCACTCGGCCTCCCTGCCATGGGTGCAATAAATGGCCAGATCGACCTCTCGACCACTCATGGTGGTGAAACTGTCGGTGATGGAACCGAGATCGCCAGCGACCAGCGCGAAGAGATAGGCGGGCTTGGGGAAGGGGTCTTCCCAGACGGCGTAGTGCATGCCGTCGCCAGCGTCGCCGCGGTCGATGGGGTTGCCATTGGCCAGAAGAACGGGCGCGACTTCGAGCGGTGCGGTCATCCGCACTTTGAACGGGGCCAGAATATCCGGACGGTCGAGATAATAGGTGATCCGGCGGAGGCCTTCCGGCTCGCATTGTGTGCACCAGGTGCCGCTGGAGCGATAAAGGCCCATGAGCTTGGTATTGGCGGCGGGGTCGAGCG
>PJUL01001045.1_pt1 | contig 13963 bp, 12 predicted proteins | sample 1512221 | NCBI WGS metagenome assembly PJUL01 (sample SAMN08177667, study PRJNA422409) | Feces metagenome, whole genome shotgun sequencing project.
CCGGTGGCCGTGGGCTCGGCCACACCCAGCGCGTTCACGCCCTGCAGGCCCAGGCCCAGAAACACGGCGTCGAACGCGTCCAGCAGGCTGTCGAGCGTGATGTCGCGGCCCAGTTGCTGACCCGTGCGCACCTCGATTCCGCCGATGGACAGCAGCCACTCCACCTCCTTCTGAGCGAAGTTGTTGGTGGTCTTGTAGCTGGCCAGGCCATATTCATTGAGGCCGCCGAGCTTGGGGCGCGCCTCGAACAGCACCACGTCATGCCCACGCACGGCCAGGCCATGTGCGCAGGCCAAGCCCGCAGGCCCGGCGCCCACCACGGCCACACGCTTGCCGGTGGCGGCTGCGCGCTGGAACAGCGGTGCACCGGGCTGGGCAAAGAAGGCATCGGTGGCGTAGCGCTGCAGCGAGCCGATCTCTACCGGCTTGTCCTCGTTGGTGTTGCGCACGCAGGCCTGTTCGCACAGCACCTCGGTAGGGCATACGCGGGCGCACATGCCGCCCAGGGGGTTGGCCTCCAGGATGGCGCGGGCAGCGCCCCGATGGTTGTCCTGCGCAATGCGGTGGATGAAGGAGGGGATGTCGATGCCCGTGGGACAGGCCGTGGCGCAGGGGGCGTCGTGGCAGTAGTAGCAGCGCTCGGCCTCGATCAGCGCCTGCGCCCGGGTGAGCGGCGGGTGCGCGTCGCCGAAGTTGACGGCGTAGTCGGCCAGGTTCAGGCGTGCGGCATGAATGCCGCAGGCACGGCTTGCGGGTGTGTCCATCAGGTTTCCTCCGAAAGGTGCGGGGTGGGGGTGCAGGCGTGGCACGCGCTGGCCATGGCGGGCGCTGGCGCCCGTTGCAGGCGGTGCGCGCCACTGCCACGGCGGCAGCTACAGGCAGCCAATGCGGCGCAAGCGTGGGTGCTTGCGCCCGCAAACTTCGGAGGTTTCATCGTGGTCCTCGCTGTGGGGTGCAGGTGCCCACAGCTTGGTGTGCCGCGGTGCCCTGCGTTGTGGGTCAATTTACCAACCCGTAAAAATTTACCAATTGGTAAAATCCCTACAGCAATCGCCGTGCCAGCGCCGGGTACCCAAAGCGGGGCCAAACGGCGCCCACAGCGGCGCGGCGCAAGCCAATTGCCAGTTTTTGGCGCTGCGCTTGTTCCACAATGGTGCAATGACCGACGCCCGCCCGCCCCAGGACGCACCACCTTCTCCCCGCCGCCGCAGAACCCGGCCTGCCGCCAGCCTTGCGCCAGCCGCCGCGCCCGACGACAGCGCGCCCCGCGCGCCCACGGCGTCGCGCCTGCTCAAGGAGCAGAGCATCCTGGCCGAAGCCGAGAACCACTTTGCGCAGTTTGGTTTCGAGGGCGCGTCGCTGGAGAACATTGCGGCGGCCATCGGCATCAGCCGGCACAACCTGCTGTATTACTTTCCCAGCAAGGAGGCGCTGTATCAGCGCGTGCTGGACGATGTGATGACGCAGTGGCTGGAGGGCATGGAAGCCCTGTCGCACAGCGACGACCCACAGCAGGCCCTGGGCCGCTACATCCGCGCCAAGATGCAGTATTCCCGCATGCGCCCCCAGGGCGCCAAGGTGTTCACCAAAGAGGTGATTGCCGGAGCCCCACGGTACGGCCAAGCCATCGCCGAGCGTGTGGGTCCGCTGCTCAAGACGGAGGTGCGCACCTTCGAACGGTGGGCCCGCGAGGGGCGCATTGCCAAGGTCAACTTCACGCACCTGATGTTCATCATCTGGTCGGTCACACAGGCCTATGCCGAGCAGGAAGCCCAATTCGCCCTGCTGCTGGGCAAACCCGCCCTCACCGAGCGCGACTACGACAAGGCGGAAGAACTGATCGTGCGCATGGTGCTGAGCGCATTGGCACCCGGCGGAGCTGGCTGAAGGCCGCAGCCCTTCACTTCAAGTTGCCTGGCCTGCGCCCCGCTGAAGCCAGGGCGCTTTTGCGGCAATCCATTGATTCGAGACAGGCGTCCTAGAACGCAAATTTGATAGCTACCAGCGCTTTACCAGAAAGCGCTAGAGCCAAATTTCACCAATTTTTTTGCGTTTTAGCTTTGGCGTGACCAGGGCGCGCAACGCCTCGACCTACGCCTGCTTTTGCTGCCACAGCACGTCCAGCACATGCTGGGTGGCACGCTCCACCGGCCCGCTGCGGTATGCCAAGCCCAGCGGGCGCCACAGGGCGGGCCGCAGCGGCAACGTCGCGATGCGGGGATCATGCAGGGCATCGGCCGCAGCCTCGGTGGGCAGCAAGGTCGCGCCGTAGCCTGCGGCCACCAGGCTTTTGATGGCGTCGTTGTAGTTCAGCTGGATGCGGGCCTTGGGGTGCTCGCCCGCCCGCGCAAACCATTCGCCCACGATGCGAGACAGGCTGGTACCTTCGTCATTGAGGATGAGCGGCTGCTGCGCGAGCCAGCGCGGGGTGGCCCGCGCAGGGGTCGCCCACCGCGCGGGCACAAACGCCATCACCGGGTCACGCCGCCAGGGCTGCACCGTGACACCCGGCACAGGCGGCTGAGCGCCGCGCCGGGATGCAGGCGGCAAAGCCACCAAGCCCACATCCAGCGCGCCGCTGGTCAGGCGCGCCAGCGTCTCTTGTGTGGTGAGCACGGCCACCTGCACATCAATGCCCGGGTGGTTGCGGCCCAGCGCTTCCAGCGCACGGGGCAACAGGTGCGCAATGGCGCCGGTGGAGGCCCCCAGCCGCACACGCCCCTCCAGCCCCTGGACCTGGCGCTGCACCACGGCCAGGGTTTCGTCCGCGTCGGCCAGCAATCGCCGTGCACGCTCCATGAGCAACTCCCCCACCCCGGAGGCCCGAACCTCGCCGCGCTTGCGCACCAGCAGGGGCGCGCCGATGTGCGCCTCCAGGTCGGCCACGTGCAGGCTGACCGTGGGCGGCGCCAAATGCAGAACCCGTGCTGCCTCGGCAAAAGAGCCCAAGTCGGAAATAGCGACGAGGGTGCGCAGGCGGTCCAGATTGAGTTCGCGCATGTGGTTCAGTATTTCTGACTTTGATGTTTGTGAAATTCAACTTTTCATAGTTTAGGCCGCTGGCGAAGATATGGCCTTTCCATCTTTGCAGCAGCACTCTGCAGGCCCCAACTTAGAGGAGTATTTTTTTCATGAGCCACCTTCCCCTTGTTTTTGTGGATGGCGACCAAGGCACGACGGGCCTGCAGATCCACAGCCGCCTGCGCCACCGCACCGATCTGCAGTTGCTGACCCTGCCCGAGGCTGAGCGCAAGAACCCCGCACGCCGCGCCGAGGCGCTGAACGGCTGCGACATTGCCATGCTGTGCCTGCCCGACGCACCCGCGCGCGATGCCGTGGCCGCCATCACCAACCCCGCTGTGCGCGTGATTGACGCCAGCTCGGCGCACCGCACCAATCCGCAGTGGGTGTATGGCCTGCCAGAGATGGATGCCATGCAGCCCGCGCGCATTGCCGCGGCGAAGCGCGTGACCAACCCGGGGTGCTACCCCACCGGCGCCATCGCGCTGCTGCGCCCGCTGGTGCAGGCAGGGCTGCTGCCACACGACCACGCCGTGGTGGTTCATGCGGTGTCGGGCTATTCGGGCGGCGGCCGCGCACGGGTGGAGGCGCATGAAGGGCCGGCTGCAGACACGGCCCCCGCTTTCCAGGTGTACGGCCTGGGGCTGGAGCACAAGCACCCACCCGAGATCGCGCTGCATGCAGGCTTGTCCCATCGGCCCTTCTTTGTGCCGGCATATGGCTCGTTTCGCCAAGGCATCGTGCTGACAATTCCGCTGGTGTTGCGGCAATTGCCGGGCCGCACCACAGGCGAGGTTTTGCATGCTTGCCTCGCAAATCACTACGCAGGCGCAGCCCATGTGGAGGTGATGTCGCTCGCCGAGGCCGAGGCCATGGAGCGCATCGACCCGCAGGCGCTCAATGGCACCAACCAGCTGCGGTTGGGTGTGCACGCCAACGCGCGGCATGGGCATGTGCTGCTGACCGCGGTGTTTGACAACCTGGGCAAAGGCGCCTCGGGGGCTGCCGTGCAAAACCTCGACCTCATGCTGCAAGGCGCCAAAGCCAGCGCGGGCCATGCAGGCGCGGCCGCTCACCGCGCGACGGCGATTCAAGCCACTGTCTGACACAGCCTCAAGGGCACGGGGGAATACGGTGAAGTCTTTGCAAAGGAGACCACTATGGCCGAAACCGACCGCCGCCCACTGCCCACCGATGTGCCCCGCCCCACCTCCGGCCGCGAGAACAACAAAGCTTTCATTTACGCCGTGTGTGGCGCGGGCCTGGTGCTGGCCATTGTTCTGGCTTTCAATTTCGCAGGCCCACCAGGCCCTGGCCGAAACGTGGACTTGACCAACCCGAGCCCAGCGGGTGCGCCCACAGAGCAATCTTCGCCCACCGCACCGTCGGCGCCTCCTTCCACGTCGGGGTCCACCGACACCGTTGCGCCCCAGCGGGGTGACACCCCAGCCTCACCCGGCCGCGAGGGTGTGGGTGCGCCGGTCGGTGGCAGTGCACCGGCACCAGTACAAACGCCAAGCCCCAATGCAAGCGCACCAGGAACCGGCAGCGCGCCCGCAGGCACCGCGTCTGCTGCGCAGTAATTGCATCGGGGAAGAACCAGGTTAGCGCTCGTCCCGCTGGTATGCGGTCTTGGCCTACAGCTTCCGCCGAATCCGCTGTCCATACTGAGCCGATGAACACACTGCCCCCTGCCCTCCGCCATTCAAGAGCCCGCTGGGTTCCTTGCCTGGTTCTTGCACTTGCCGCACCGTTCACGGTGGCCATCGCGCAACCGGCGGCCAACGCGGCCGGAGCGGGTGTGGGGCCCAACCCCCAACTGCCGCCACCCGACAAGGACGGCCTGATTCCCACTGTCAACATTGCGCCCGCGGAGGGGTGGCCCCAGGGCGCCATGCCTCAGGCGCCGGCGGGCTTCAAGGTCACGGCTTTTGCTGGAGGGCTGGATCACCCACGTTGGGTGTACGTGCTGCCCAACGGTGATGTGCTGGTGGCAGAGGCCAACAAGCCACCACCGGCCGAGGGCTCCAAAAACGTGCATGCCGAGGGTGTGCGCGGCAAGGCGATGGGCTTAGTGATGAAGCGGGCGGGTGCCGGCACCCCCAGCGCCAACCGCATCACCCTGCTGCGCGATGCCGATGGAGACGGGGTTGCCGAGACACGGTCGGTGTTCATGAAGGACCTTTTCTCACCGTTCGGCATGGCGCTGGTGGGCAACCAGCTGTACATCGCCAATGCGGACGGCATTGTCAAGGTGCCGTACGAGACGGGCCAGACCTCCATCACCGCCACCCCCGCCAAGGTGACCGACCTGCCTGCGGGCGCCAATCACCACTGGACCAAGAACATCATCGCCAGCACCGACGGCAGCAAGCTTTACGCCACCGTGGGTTCCAACAGCAACATCGGCGACAACGGCCTGGAATCCGAAGAGGGTCGTGCCGCCATCTGGGAAGTGGACGTGGCCACCGGAAACAAGCGGCTTTTTGCCACGGGGCTGCGCAACCCGAACGGCATGGGCTGGGAGCCCCAGACCAAAGCGCTCTGGACCGTGGTGAATGAACGGGACGAACTGGGCAACGACCTTGTTCCCGACTACCTCACGTCGGTGAAAGATGGCGCGTTTTACGGCTGGCCCTGGAGCTACTGGGGCAAGAACGTGGACACGCGGGTGAAGCCCCCCAACCCTGACATGGTGGCCAAGGCCATTGCGCCCGACTACGGCCTGGGCGCCCACGTAGCACCGCTCGGCCTTGCGTTTTCAGACAGCCGCATGCCCGCGGAATACGCCAGTGGCGCTTTCATAGGCCAGCACGGATCTTGGAACCGCAAGGATCTGACAGGCTACAACGTGGTCTATGTGCCGTTTGCGGATGGCCGCCCCTCTGGCGCCCCCGTGCCGTTCTTGACCGGCTTTCTGAGCAAGGACGGCAAGGCCTATGGCAGGCCCGTGGGTGTGACGCTCGATGGGAAAGGTGCTCTGCTGGTGGCGGATGATGTGGGCAACATCATCTGGCGCGCAGCCCGTTCACAGTAGCCCGCTGCTGTGACAAAGGCATATCGCCCCAAAGCCCGCTGGCAGTGGACACGGCCAGTGGCCATGCTGGCCACGACCACCGTCTTCGCAGCCCAGGCGCAGCAAACTGCGCAAGACCCAGCGCTGGCCGCCGTCGAAGTGGTGGACAGCGCCCAGGCGCAACAGCGCTTTGACAGCGCCGCCAGCCACAGCAGCCTGGCGGTGGACAGCTTTACCGCCATCACACCTTTGGTCCACCTCTCCGAACTGTTGACCGGCCAAGCCGGCGTGGTGGCCAACGACCGCGGCAACTATGCGCAGGACTTGCAGATTTCCGTCCGCGGGTTTGGGTCGCGCTCGACCTTCGGGGTGCGTGGTGTGCGCATTCTGGTGGATGGCATTCCTGCCTCGATGCCCGACGGGCAAGGCCAGGCCGCCACCGCACATCTGCAGACCGCATCCCAGGTGGACGTGCTGCGCGGCCCGTTGGCGCAGCTGTATGGCAACGCCGCAGGGGGGGTGGTGCAGGTCACCACGCGCAACCCGCGCCCCGGCGGTGGCGCGCAGGCAGGCCTGGGGTTTGGCTCTTTCGGCCAGCGCCTGGCAGAGGCTTCGTTTGACTTTGGCAACCAGCAGCTTGGCGGGCTGCTGGGTGTCTCGCATTTTGAAACCGATGGATGGCGGGACCACAGTGCCGCGCGGCGTACACACGTCAACGCCAAGGTGGTGGCGCAGCCTACTAGCCGAACGCGGGTGACAGGCCTGCTCAACCTCTACGACCAACCGCTGGCGCTGGACCCATTGGGGCTGACCCGCGCGCAGTTTCTCACTAACCCGCGCCAGGCCATTGCAGCCGCCACCGCTTTTGGCACCCGAAAATCGGTGGGCCAGAACCAGATTGGCCTGGTGGTGGACCACCAACTCAACGACACCGACGCAGTGCAGGTACGTGCGTATGGCGGCACCCGGCAGCTCACCCAGCACCTGAGCTTCAGCGGCGAGGCCGCCAACAGCTCCGGCGGCGTGGTGGACCTCAACCGCAACTACTACGGCGCAGGCGCAACGTGGACCCGATCTCTGCGGCGTGCCTCGGGCCTGCCGCTGACCATCACAGCCGGGCTGGAGGCCCACCGACTCTCCGAGCACCGCCAGGGTTTTGTGAACGAATCCGGAGGAACCGGCGCCTTGCGACGCAACGAACAGGACAGCGCAGCCAATGCCGACGCATTTGCGCAAGTCGACGCGTGGCTAACGCCCCGCTGGCGCGCCATTGCAGGCGTGCGAACCAGCCAAGTGCGCGTGGGCATTGACGACCGCTACGTTACACCCAGCAACCCCGACGACAGCGGCGCCCGCACCTGGCGGCATACCAGCCCCACAGCGGGGTTGGTGTGGAGCGCGACCGACCAACTCAACCTGTACGCCAACGTCGGCCGCGGCTTCGAGACCCCCACCTTGGCCGAAATGGCCTATGGCATCGACAACGCCGGCCCTAACTACGGACTGGCAGCCGCGCGAAGCCGCCAATGGGAGCTGGGAGCCAAGTGGCGCGACGGCAAGCATGAAGTGGATGTGGCCTGGTTCGACACACGCAGCCGCGGCGAGATCGTGCCCATTGCCACGGTCAACGGCCGCTCGGTGTTCCAGAACGTGGACAACGTACGGCGGCGCGGCCTGGAGTTGGCATGGCGCGCCACGCTGGGCGCATGGTTGTCCCGCGCCAGCTACACCTACCTCGACGCCTACTTCGGCAGCCCCTACACCGGTGCGGGTGGCGCGGCCATCGGGGCTGGCAACCGGCTTCCGGGCACGGCCCGCCACGCCGTGCAACTGGCGCTGGACTATGCGCCCACTAAGCGCTGGCAAGTGGGTGCCACGGTGAACGCCTCCAGTGCGGTGTTTGCCAATGACGTTAACAGCGAGCATGCCGCGGGGTTTGCGGTGTGGGGGTTGAACGCCGCCTACCGCATCGGCAGCGCGCAAGAAGACTCCCAGAGCACCCGTTGGCAGCTGTGGGCCCGCATGGACAACGTCTTCAACCGCCGCTACGTGGGTACGCTGATCGTGAACGATGGCAATGGCCGCTTCTTTGAGCCAGCCGCCGGGCGCCGAATGATGGTGGGTGTGCGCGCACAGTTTCTGTAGTGGCAGGCATCTGCAGGGGCTGCGCACCCACGCCCAACCACTTGCAATCGTCAGCCCAGCCGATGCTGGCTACAACCCCTTGGTCAGTTTGCTGAGTGTCTTGATGGCAGGCGACAACGAAACGGCCGCCGTGTCATAGCCCTGCCAGGGCCCGTTCCCAGTGCGCAACCTGCGCCCCACGGTCTTCAACGTCCAATGGGCGCCGTGCGTGATCTTGTTCAGCTCATCCCACGCCACAGGCACCGAAATGCCCATGCCGGGCCGCGCGCGTGCCGTCCAGGCGCTGGCAGTGGTGGCACCAAAACCATTGCGCAAGTAGTCCGCAAAAATTTTCCCTACCCGGTTGCGGGGCCCGCTCTTGGCCACAAAACGCTGTGGAATGGTGCGAGCAAGGTGCTGCACCACAGCCTGGCTGAATGCCTTGACGGTGTCCCAGTCGTGTAAACGCTTGATCGGCACCACCACGTGCAAACCTTTGCCCCCACTGGTCTTGAGAAAAGCGGGCAGCCCCAACTCCGTCAGCATCAGCCGGACCAAGGTGGCGGCTTCTTGCACATGCGCCCAGGCCACGCCTTCACCTGGGTCCAGGTCAAAGGTCATTCGGTCAGGGCGGTCGATGCGGTCCTTGCGCGCGTTCCAGGTGTGAAATTCTGCGGTGTTCATCTGTGCAGCCGCCAGCAAACCGGCGAGCGTGGTCACCTCCAGCAGTGGTGGATGGTCCGGGTACAGCGACTGGGGCAACTGCACCACCCCCTCTACGCGCCCCGCTTCCCAGTGTTTCTGAAAAAACAGCTCACCCTGTACGCCGTCAGGAGCGCGCACCAGCGACACAGGCCGCCCTTGAAGGTGCGGCAGCAATAGCGGCGCCACGGTGGCGTAGTAGCGCACCAGGTCCAGCTTGGTGGTGCCGGTGGTCAGGTCGATGACCCGATCGGCGTTGGAGACATGCACTCCGGGAACCTTGCTCCCTGTGCCGGTTTTGGCGGTTTTGGCGGCGGCGCCTGCGGGCTTCGCGCTCACAGGCTGGCCAACCTCCTGGCGAATGTCTTCAGGAGCCTTGTCGCTGCGCAAACCCTTGAACACCGCATGACGCACTCGGCCTTCCTGGGTCCAATCGGCAAACGCCACCTCCGCCAGTAACTCTGGCGCCACCCAGTGCCCTTTCTTGTCGATGCCCTGCGGATCGGCGAACGGGCTTTGGGCCACGCGCAGCCGCTTGAGCCGTGCGTACAGGTCTTTCAACGCCTTTTCCGTGAAGCCCGTCCCCACGTTGCCGACATAGCGCAGCGCGCCATTGCCTTCGTGGACGCCCAACAGCAGCGAGCCGAAGCCGGTGCGCGAACCTTGCGGATCGGTGTAGCCGCCGATCACAAACTCCTGCCGCTGGGAGCACTTGAGCTTGATCCAGTCGCTGCTGCGGCGCGTCACGTAGGGGCTGGCCTTGCGCTTGCCAATGACGCCTTCAAAGCCCAGTTGGCAGGCCGACGACACCAAGTCGGCAGGCACCGCCTCAAACGCTTCGCTAAAGCGAACATGGCCCGGCGTTTCCGTGGCGTCGATGAGGGCCCGCAGGCGCTCACGGCGCTCCACCACTGGCAGCGGCCGCAGGTCTTCGCCATCGGCAAACGGCAAGTCGAATGCGTAAAAAACCAACTCGGCCGTGGTGTCGCCATCAAAAGCGTTTTGAAGGGCCTGGAAATCAGGTATACCGTGCGCATCCACCATCAGAACTTCGCCATCTATCCAGCCCGATTGCAGCGGCAACTCGGAAAGGCTGCGCGCCAGTTGCGGCATCTTGTGGGTCCAGTCGTGGCCGTTGCGCGTTATCAGCCGCACGTCGCCGTTGTCCACGCGCGCCAGCATGCGGTAGCCATCGAACTTGAGCTCCCAAATCCATGCCTCGGCATCGTCAGGAGGCTCAGTCGCCAAAGTGGCCAATTGGGGCGATAGCTGCTTGGGCAATGCCACAGATCGCCTCCGCCGCGGGGGCTTTCCACGGCCTGCCTTGCCCTGCTTTGGCAACACGCCCACCTTGGCGGAAACATGTGGGCTGGGGACTTGCGCGACGTCTGATGCCACGCTGTCGGGCATTTCATCAACAACGCTGAATTCTTCGGCAGGCCGCTCCCTGCCGTCCCGCTCCTTGATGAGCAGCCACGCAGGCTGCCGGTCGTCGGGCCGCCCGTGCATGCGCACCAAAGTCCATTGCCCCTTTAATTTTTGCCCATGCAAACGGAACTTGAGCTTGCCACTGCGCAGGCCTTTTTCAGCATCACCCAATGGTTCCCAATGGCCTTTGTCCCAGATGATCACGCGGCCCGCACCGTATTGGCCTGCTGGAATCTGGCCTTCGAAATCGTTGTAGGCGATGGGGTGGTCTTCCACCTGCACTGCCATGCGCTTTTCGGTGGGGTCATAGCTGGGGCCTTTGGGGACGGCCCAGCTTTTCATGCTGCCGCCCACCTCCAGCCGGAAGTCGTAGTGAAGCCGACTGGCCCAATGCTTTTGCACCACGAACTGCAACGTCGCTTCGCCAGGCTTTCCACCGTCCGCGGGTTCCGGGGTAAGGGCGAAGTTCCGCTTGTTGCGATAGAGCGCCAATGCATCTTTCACAACACCTCCTTAAGCAGCGCGGCGCACAGACTTCTTGGCGGCCGGCGGTTTCACAGAAGAGGCCTTCTTGGCCGCAGGTTTAACCGATGCTTTCTTCACCGATGCTGCAGCTTTGGCAGATTTCGTGGCGCTCGCAGTTTTCGCCTTGGGCGCAGTTTTTTTGGCACCGCTGCTGCTGTCTTTTGGAGCGGACCGCAACCGCGTGACAGAGGCTGGTTTGGTCTGGGCAGTTGCTTTGGGCGATTTGCCCTCCAAGCTGCGCTTGAGCAGCGCGGTGAGGTCAAGGACCTCTGCCCCCGCAGAGCCTGAAGGCACGGCATCCGGCACCTTGGCCACTTCAGCCACCTCACCGGCCGAGGCCTTCTGCTCTACCAGCTGGTTGATCTGGTCGGCAAAGGAATTGCGAAAGTTGTCCGCCTCCCACGGCTGGGTCATGTCCTCAATCAGCTGCATGGCCATGGTCAGCTCGGCATCCTTGATGCCAGCGGTTTTCGCATCCAGCGGAGGCAGGTTGAGCTGCTCGAAAGATCTGATCTCACCGCCCCAGCGCAGCAGGTTCAGGATGAGCGCCCGGCCACAAGGAATCAACACAGCCAAGTGCTGCTTGGACTGAATTACTACCTTGGCGACTCCCACCTTGTTGCTCTTGCGCAGTGCCTCGCGCAACAGCGCGTACACCTTTTCACCCCGCTTGAGGGGTGCGGTGTAGTAGGGCCGCTCCAGATACACAAACGGAATTTCGTCCGCGTCCAGAAACGCTTCGATCTCAATGGTTTGCGTAACCTTGGGATACGCTGCCGCAATCTCTTCGGGCGACAGCACCACATACCGACCGTCTTCGTACTCCACACCCTTCACGATGTCGGCGCTGGCGATCTCCTTGCCCGTGACCTTGTTCACCCGCTTGTAGCCCACGGGTTGCATAGAGCGTTTGTCGAGCCAATCAAAGTCGATTCCCGAACTGGTGGTGGCCGAGTACAAGCCCACTGGGATGTGCACCAGTCCAAAGCTGATAGCCCCTTTCCACATCGTTCGGGTAGATGTTGGTGCCTTGCCGGAGTCGTTCGCGTCGCTTGCCATGGCAGTTCCCGATGCATCAATGCGATGCGAGGTATTCACGCACCTTGTCGGCGGAGGGCCCCACGGCGGCCACCGCCTCGCGCAGTTCTGCCTCTGTAATGCCCAGGCTGTTGGCCCAGTCGCGAACTTCGTAAGGTTCGCTCAGACTGATCAAATGGCGGTCGTGGGCGATTGCGGTCTTGTCGTCGCTCATGGCGGTACTCCTGAAGCTGCTTGAAGATGCAGTCCAAGTTACCCAAGCCTTCCGCAGCCGAATGTAGGACAGCCGCAGCACACCGCGTCGGCTCCGGCAAGGCAGCAGGAGACCCGGTCCGACGATTGACGCCCTGTATCCGGCAAGTCATTTGCCAACTGCGCGATATGCAGTCGATACCCGCCAGTGCTCAAAACGACCGGGCAGCAGCGACTCCCCTGCATGAATTGGGGCATTGCACCTTTGTTACCGCTTTGAAAGCCCACCTTTCTCACAATGCACAGATCTGTCACAACCCGGGAGAGAAGGCATGCCGTTTGAATACCTGCGTGAAATTGCCCAGGCTGAGCTTCCTCTGACAGTCCAGCAAGAGGAGCACATCGACAAGTTGCGTGTATTGCGCGCAGCGGACCTGGTGACAGTGATGCTCCCGAGCCCCACCTCTGGTGCGCAATTTGCGCGCGTTTTGGCCATTACGCCCAAGGGCCGTGCAGCACTGTCGAGTGATTTGCAGACGTTGCCATAGGCATGTAGGCCCTGCCGATCTGCTGAAAGCACGGCGTGGCTCACGTCCCACGTGCGTATGCGCAGCCGCCCAGCAAGGCTGACAAAGCCCTGCGCCCCACCGCAAAGTCCGCATTGGTCACGGCAATAGGGGTGGTTTGGGGTTCTCGCTGATGGCGGCCGACAGCGTTGTCTGACGCATGGCGCGAGCGCAAACCGCGTTCAATGGGCCATCGCTCCCAAGCGCACCTCAGGAGAACACCATGCCCGGCAATCACCGTACCGGTCCCACGCTGCTCAAACCCCGCGCAATCAAACGCATGCGCCAGTGGGAAGCCGCCTTGCGCCCACCCCGTGAACCTTTGCGGTTTCCGGAGCCGGAGCCGCCACTTTGGAAGCCGCTCGGCTAGAAGCTAGATCAACGCATTGCAGGCTTTGAATTGCCGCGTGCATGCGACCGACCGCTGCGCCGTAGCTTGCAGGGGATACCCCGACGCTCCGTAGACGCATCTGCCTGTGCCCCTATTTCAACTATTCACGCGAAACCCATGAAAATACCTGGCCTACTTTGGTCCGCCCTGATTGGCGCCGTTGCAAGCGCGCGCTCGATGACGCCGATGGCCACACTGTCTGCAGCGAGGCTGCTGGGCCACACCACTCCCGGCACATTGGCGTTGCTGGATCGTCCGCTCTTCAAATATGGCGCACTCGCCATGGGTGCAGGCGAGCTTGCGGGAGACAAAATGAAATCCGCGCCTGACAGAACCGTTCCGCTGGGTCTTTTGGCCCGGGTGATGAGCGCCGGAATTGCAGGCGCAGCGTTAGCGCCCCGCGGCAAAGAGCGGGCCGGAGCAGTGACGGCCATCGCAACGGCTGTGCCCCTCGCCTACGTCACACTGAAGGCCCGCAAAAGCGCCATGCAAAGCATTGGCCAGACACGCAGCGGTTTGATTGAGGACGCGCTGATCGTGGCTGGTGGCATTGCCATCGTGGCACTGGCGGTGAGTCCCGCTAAACGCCGCTGAAGGCGCTGTCCGCCCCCCTGCCGCACTCGCATCGGCAGCACTCCTGATCAGTTGTTGTTTCCCCGCCCCACTCAGGGGAGTCTTGAAACCGCCACAAATGCCCGTATCATTAGCACTCACTGCAGGCGAGTGCTAACAGCACTGCGCCTGTTGTAGTTTGGTAGCACCTGGGTTGCCAGGTGCTCGGTACGTCAGCTTTTTTACTGAAAACAGGAGCATTGCAATGAACCTTCGCCCTCTGCACGATCGCGTGATCGTCAAGCGTATCGAAAGCGAAACCACGACCGCCTCCGGCATCGTGATCCCTGACAACGCCGCTGAAAAGCCCGATCAAGGTGAAGTGCTGGCCGTCGGCCCCGGCAAGAA
>PJUL01001047.1_pt1 | contig 13923 bp, 10 predicted proteins | sample 1512221 | NCBI WGS metagenome assembly PJUL01 (sample SAMN08177667, study PRJNA422409) | Feces metagenome, whole genome shotgun sequencing project.
AACGCTGGCTGTACCTCGTCCACCGCTGGCTGGGCGTGCTGCTGTGCGCCTTCTTCGCCATGTGGTTCATCTCGGGCGTGGTGATGATGTATGTGGGCTACCCCAAGCTCACGCAGGCCGAGCGCCTGGCCCACCTGCCGCCCCTGAGCGGCGCCATCGCGGGCCCCGAGCGCTTGCTTGAACCCGCCGAAGCACTGCAGCGCGCGGACCTGGCAGGGTCGTTGCAAGACCTGCGGCTGGCCGTGGCCAGCGGCGGGCGTGCCGTGTACCTGGTGGTGCCTGCTGCACCTACCGGCGATGCCGCGCCACGCCCGCGCAGGCCGCCCGCACCCGTCGTCATCGACGCCCTCACGGGCGTGCGCCTGCAGCGTGTGGATGCGGCACACGCCATCGCATCGGCCCGCGCGTTCGCCCAACAGCCCGGAGCGAATATCGACCACCAAGGCACCATTGACGAAGACGCCTTCACGCATTCGCGCGCGCTCGATGTGCACCGCCCGCTGCACCGCCTGCACCTGGGCGACAGCGCGGGCACCGTGGTCTATGTGTCGGGCACCACGGGCGAGGTGGTGCGCGATGCACCGCTGCAAGAGCGTGCCTGGAACTACGCAGGCGCCTGGATCCACTGGCTCTACCCTTTTCGGGGCAATGTCTTCAACGACTACTGGACCGACATCGTGAACTGGCTGTCCATCGCGGGCATCGTGCTGACGGTGACGGGCACGGTGATGGGCGTGTTGCGCTGGCGCTTTCGGGGCCGGTACAAGACGGGCTCGCGTACACCGTACCGGGGCTTCATGATGCGCTGGCACCATGTGTTCGGGCTGGTGTTCGCCGCCGTCACCTTCACCTGGATCTTCAGCGGCCTCATGTCGATGAACCCGTGGAAGATTTTTGACAGCGGTGCCGCGCCATTGCGCCAGCAGGCCATGAATGGCGGCCCGCTGAAGCTGCCTACGCAGGCCGCCACGGTGCAGGCGTTGTTGTCGGCGGCTTCGCCCAACACGCGCGAGCTGCGCTGGGTGCACAACGCGGGCCACACGCTGGTGCTGGCCCAGGCTCCCATCGGTGCACCCACCGTGCTGGACGCCGCCACCGCAGCCCCGCACACCTGGGCCCCAGGCGCCGTGGCCGAAGCCGCGGCGCGCCTGCTGCCCCACGCCGTGGTCCGCACCGAAACACTGACCACCTACGACCTGCACTACTACGACCGCGCCGCCCACACCATGACCGGCGGCGGCGACAAACCCCTGCCCGCCCTGCGTGTGGTGTTTGACGACCCGAACGCCACCTGGGTGCACATCGACCCGCACACCGGCGCCGTGCTGGGCCGCACCGACAGCCACCGTCGCACCAGCCGATGGCTTTTTGCCATGCTTCACAGCTGGGACTGGCTGCCGCTGCTGGAGCGCCGCCCGCTGTGGGACATTCTGCTCATCGTGCTGAGCCTGGGTGGCACCGTGATGAGCGTGACGGGCGTGGTGATTGGCTGGCGCCGGCTGGGCGCCAAGCTGCGGCCCGCCCGGCGGCCTGAAAATTTCAGCCAGACTGGCACCGCTGTTGCGAAATAAGCCTGCAGAACCAAGCCATCGGCACACCATCTACTGCGGCTGATGGCTAAACTGGAGGCGCCATCCTGCAAGCCTTTGAGCTCGGCCCTTCCGACGCGAACGCGATGACCGATCCTGCCCTCTCACCCCAGCGTTTACCCACCCAGACCCCGCAGGCCACCGGCCCGCAACCTCGCGTGATTGTGGTGCTGGGGACCATGCTGGTCCTTGTTCTGGCGTGGACGCTGGTGCTGTCCGTGCTGAATGTGACGTGGCGCAACGCGATGGACGCGCAAACCCGGCAGAACAGCAACCTGGCTCGTGCCCTGGAGGAGCAGACCATCCGCGTTCTAGCGGCCGTGGACCAGGCCACGCTGCGCATGCGCGCGGCCGTGCAGGCGTCCGAGTTCGAAACCGCTGACTTCAAGCGCTTTGCCAACGAAACGGGTCTCGCGCCCCAGATCCTCACGCAGCTGTCGCTGGTGGGGCCGGACGGCAAATTCATCGGCAGCAACCTTGACCCGCTGGGCGACAAAACCGGCCCCATCGACCTGTCGGACCGCGAGCACGTGAAGGTGCACTTCGAGGCCGCGCATTCGCATGAGATGCTGCTGCAGATGACGGGCTCAGGCCTGTACGTGGGTCGGCCCGTGCTGGGCAAGGTGTCGGGCCGGTGGACGACACAGCTGTCGCGCCACATCGTGGCCCCCGATGGCAGCCTGGGCGGCGTGGTGGTGGCGTCGCTCAATTCCAGCTACTTCGAGGAGGTGTATCGGGGCGTGCAGTTGGGAAAAACAGGCAGCGTGACGCTGCTGGGCGATGACCGCGCAGTGCGCGCCCGCGTGGTGGGGGGCGAGAGCCAGGGCATGGGCACGACGTTGACCACGGCACCCGCCAACAACGCCGAGCGCCTGGACCGAGAGGGTCACTATGTACGCACCAGCAGCCTGGACAACGTGGAACGCATCTACGCCTACCGCCGCGTGGGCAGCTACCCGCTGCTGGTCTTTGTGGCCACCAGCACCGATGAGGCGCTGCTGGAATGGCGCGGCAGCCGCAACGTGGCGCTTGTCACCACCGCCTTGTTCACGCTGGCACTGATCGGCGCGGCGGCGATCTTTGTGCGAAGCCTGCGCAAGCTGGAGACCACCAACGCGGCCCTGCGTGCGAGCGAAGCGCAGGCCCATTCGGCCAGCCAGGCCAAGAGCGAATTTCTGGCAGCGGTGTCGCACGAACTGCGCACCCCGCTCACCAGCATCCGCGGGTTCGCCGAACTCATGGAGATGCGGCTGGACCAGCCCCGCTTCAAGGAGCAGGCAGGCCTGATCCGCAAGGCCGCCGAGCACCTCAACGCCTTGCTCACCGAGATCCTGGACCTGGCCAAGGTCGAAGCAGGCGCCATGCCGCACACCCCCACGGAGCAAAACGTGGAAGACATCGTGCGCTCTACGGCCGATTTTTTCGCCGTCACTGCCGCCAATAAGAATCTGGAACTGAACGTGCGCATTGCGCCCGATGCGCCCGCCACGCTGGTGTGCGACGGCCTGCGGCTCAAGCAGGTGCTCAACAACCTGCTGTCCAACGCCATGAAATTCACCGAAACGGGTTCGGTGACCATCGAAGTGGATGCCGCCGCTGACGTGGTGCGCTTTCACGTGGTGGACACCGGGCCCGGCATTCCGGCCCACCTGCACGAAACGGTCTTCGAGAAGTTTCGCCAGGGCAATGACCGGGTGAGCTACCAGCATGGCGGCACCGGGCTGGGCCTGGCCTTGTCGCGCGCGCTGGCCACGCTGATGGGCGGTACGCTGACGCTGGAATCCACGGAAGGCGAAGGCGCCCGTTTTACCCTCAGCCTGCCGCGCCATCCCTGACAACCTGTTCTCAGATCCTGCTCTCAGAGCCCGGCCAACGAGCGGTAGCGGCGCTATGGGCCGCACCGCGCTACCCCCGGCTTCGCAGCGTGCGGCTCAACAGGATCACCGGCACAAGCCCCACTGCCACCAGCGCCAGCGAGGGCAGTGCGGCTTCGCCCAGCCGCTCGTCGCGTGCGAGCTGATACGCCACCACGGCCAGGGTATCGCTGTTGAAGGGGCGTAGCACCATGGTGGCGGGCAGCTCCTTCATCACGTCCACAAACACCAGCAGTGCTGCGGCCGCGGTGGAGCGTTTGAGCAGGGGCCAGTGCACACGCGCCAACAGCCCGGGGCTGCCGATGCCGAGCATGCGTGCGGAATCGTCCAGGCTGAGGGGAATGCGCGCATAGCCGCTTTGCATGGACTGCAGCGCCACCGCACAAAACCGCACCAGGTAAGCCCACACAATGCCAAACGCCGTGGCCGTCACCAGCGCGCCCACACCCCACTGGGGCATGGCGGCCTGCAGCCAGCCCACCGGCAGCAGCAACCCCACCACGATGACGGCACCCGGCACGGCATAGCCCACGCTGGCCAGTTGCACCACGCCACGCGTCACGACATCCGGCTGGCGGCGCACGGCAAAGGCCAGCGCCAGCGCAATCGCCACCGCCAGCGCCGCGGTGATGCCGCCCAGGCGCACGCTGTGCCAGGCCCATTCCATGAACCGCTCCCAAGGCAGCACCGACCAATCGGCGGCCAGCGGGCGCAGCATGAACAACACTGGCGCCACAAAACCCATGATCACAGGCACGGTGCACACCAGCCAGGCCGCCCAACGGCGGGCACCCCGCAGTGCCAGCGGCTGCGCTTCGGCCGAGCCCGCGCGACCGCCGCCTGTGGCAAAGCGCATGCGCTTTTGCGCGCGGTGTTCCAGGTGCAGCAATGCCATCACCACCACCAACAGCATGGTGGCCAACTGGGCGGCGGCCAGGCGGTTGTCCATCGACAGCCACGCCTTGTAGATGCCGGTGGTGAAGGTCTGGATGCCAAAGTAGCTGGCCACACCAAAGTCGGCCAGGGTTTCCATCAGCACCAGCGCCACACCGGCAGCCACGGCCGGGCGCGCCAGCGGCAGCGCCACGGTGCGGATGCGGCGCGACAGCGGTGCCCCCAGCAGGCGTGCGGCTTCCATCAGGTGCGCCGCACGCTCGCCCAGGGCCGTGCGCGCGAGCAGGTAGACGTAGGGGTAGAGCGAGAAGATAAACACCCACACTGCCCCGCCCAGGCTGCGCACCTCGGGCAGCAGTCGGCCTTCGAGGCCGAAGGTGTTGCGCAAGCCCACCTGCAACGGGCCGCTGAACTGAAGGAAATCGGTGTACGCATAGGCCGTCACGTACGCCGGCATCGCCAGCGGCAGCAGCAGCAGCCATTCAAACGTGCGGCGCCCCGGAAAGTCGAACAGCGTGACGGCTGCCGCCGTGCCCGTGCCCACGATGGCGGCACCCAGCGCCACCAGCACGCTCAGCCACAGCGTGGTCCACGCATAGCCGGGCAGCACGGTGGCGGCCATTTCGCGCAGGATGGCACTGGCGTTGGCATCGCCCTGGCCCACAGGCAACCAGGATGCCAGCACCGCCAGCACGGGCAGCGCCAGAAAACCTGCGAACAAAACCAACGGAATGGTGCGAAAGGCGAAACGGGGCGTGCGGCGCAAGGCGGGTGGCTCAACGAAGTAGGACAGAACACCCATGGCCGGGCCCAGGCAGGGCAACGCTCAGGAATGCAAATGCGAATTTTAAGCATTCGCTCCGCCCCACCTAGAATGCGGGCATGTTTCTTGAGGTTTCCCAACTCGATGTGCGCTACGCAGGCCGCGCACAAGCTGCCGTCCAAGGCGTCACCCTCAGCCTGAAGGCGGGTGACATCGGTGTGTTGATCGGGCCCTCCGGCTGCGGCAAGACGACCCTGCTGCGCGCCGTGGCCGGGCTGGAGCCCGTGACGGGCGGCGAGATCCGCCTGACCAAAAGCGTGGTCAGCAGCGCCCACCTGAGCGTGCCGCCCGAGCAGCGCCGTATCGGCATGGTGTTTCAGGACTACGCGCTGTTCCCGCACCTGTCCGTGGGCCGCAATGTGGCCTTCGGCATCCACGCTTTGCCCAAGGCCGAGCAGGCGGCACGCGTGGCCGAAGTGCTGCAACTGGTGGGCCTGGAAGGCAGCGAGCAGCGCTACCCGCATGAGCTCTCGGGCGGCCAGCAGCAGCGTGTGGCACTGGCGCGCGCACTGGCGCCACGCCCCCAGCTCATGCTGCTGGACGAGCCGTTCTCCAACCTTGACGTGGAACTGCGCGAGCGCCTGGCGCACGAGGTGCGCGGCATTCTGAAAGCCGCCGGCGCCACCGCCTTGTTCGTCACGCACGACCAGTTCGAGGCCTTTGCCATTGGCGACGTGATCGGCGTGATGAACGAAGGCCACCTGCACCAGTGGGACGACGCATACACGCTGTACCACCGCCCGGCCACGCGCTTCGTGGCCGATTTCATCGGGCACGGTGTGTTCGCACCCGCCAAGCTGGTGCAGCGCGGCGACAACGTGGTGGCCCAGACGCCGCTGGGCGAGATGACCGACCTGGACGAGTGCCCCTTGCCTGGCAGCTACCCGGGCGGCGAATGCGACGTGCTGCTGCGCGCCGACGACATCGTGCATGACGACCTGGCACCGGTGCAGGCGCAGATTGTGCGCAAGTCGTTTCGGGGCTCGGAGTTCCTCTACACGCTGCGCCTGGCCAGCGGCCACACCGTGCTGGCCCATGTGCCCAGCCATCACAACCACGCGTTGGGCGAGTGGATCGGCATCCGCGCCCAGGTGGACCATGTGGTGACCTTCCCCCGAGGCTGAGGCTGATCCATTTAAAATTTGAATCAAATTGGCCTCTAGCGCTTATCCAGCAAGCGCTGGCAGCTATGAAATTTGATTTTTCACCGGTGTGACGCGGTCGCGTCACAGCCTCGTCATCACACCCCACAAGAATCGGTTGCATCTCGTAACAACCAGGTTCTTTGCATGTCCCACATCGACAGGCTTTACGACACCCTTGCCGCCAGCGCGGCCGACCTGCAGGCCGCGCACACGCCACTGGCCACACGTGCCGAACACCTGAGCGCCCCGACTGAGGCGGTGTCGCCCGAACACACCAACGAGGACGTGCGCGAGCTGTTCGCGCGGCACGAGTCGCTGGAAACCATGGCGGTGGTCGAGCAGGGCCGGCCCATTGGCCTCATCAACCGCAATGCGTTCATGGAGCAGTACGCACGGCCGTTCTCGCGCGAGGTGTTTGGCCGCAAGAGCTGCATCGCCTTCATGGACAAATCGCCCGTGGTGGTGGACCAGGGCACGCCCATTGAACTGCTGGTCAAGACCGCCGTGGACGCGGGCGGGCGCGTGCTGAAAGACGGTTTCATCACCACCGCGCACGGCCAATACCTCGGTCTGGGCACCGGCTTTGGTTTGATGAAGGCCATGTCGGACATCGAGGCCGAGAAGACGCGGCAGCTCTTGTCCAGCATCAGCTACGCCAGCCTGATCCAGCGCTCGCATTTGGCCGAATCGGACCGCGTGCTGCTGCAGCACCTGCCAGACCACGGGCTGCTGTGGGAGCCGCGCGACGTGGTGGGCGGCGATGCGTATTTTTTCCGGCCCACACCCGACGGACTGGTGGGCTGCGTGTTTGACTGCACGGGTCATGGCGTGCCCGGTGCGTTCATGACACTCATCGCGCTGTCTTTCCTGGAGCAGGCCATTGACCCGGCGCGCAGCGGCACAGACCCCGGCGCCGTGCTGACCGCGATGAACCACTATATCAAGCGCGTGCTGCAACAGCGCGCCGGCCATGAAGACGCGGCCGCAGGCAAAGAGTCGAGCGACGGGCTGGATGCCGCCGTGTTCCTGTTGGCCCCGGACCGGCGCAGCCTGCGCTTTGCATCGGCCCGCCTTTCGCTGCTGGTTGCGCGGGAAGGCGACGAGGCCATCGCACAGATCGATGGCGACAAGGTGGGCATCGGCTATGCAGAAACGCCTGACAACCAGGTGTGGACCACGGTGGATGTGCCGCTGGGGGCGCGCAGCCTGGTGGTGGTGCCCACCGACGGGGTGATCGACCAGATCGGCGGGCCCAAGCAAATTGCGCATGGGCGGCGCCGACTGATGCAGTTCATGGCCGACCACCGTGGCGCGCAAGCCCGCAGCCTGTGCGCTGCCTTCACGGCCAGCTTTGCGGAATGGCAGGGCAGCCAGCGCCGCCGCGACGATGTCTCGCTGCTGGCGTTCAGCACGGAGGCCGGCAACGCATGAACAGCCCCGACTTCGAACGCTTTCAGGCCAGCGCGCAGGACTGCGGCGTGCTGTTTTACTACGCTGGCGAATTCACACCGGCCGTGATCGCCGCTGCGGCAGATTCGCTCAAAGCCCGGTTGGCCACCGAAGACGCCTCGGGCCCAGCCAAGCGCAAGCTGTTTTCCACCTTTGTGGAGATGGCGCAGAACATCCTGCACTACGCCGCCCCGACCACCACCGCCGAATCCGGCTCGCAGCCAGCGCCACGGGGTGCCATTGGCGTGGGGCGCGAAAGCACCGACGGCCGTTCAGACGCTGCCGACGGCGCAATGCATTACTGGATCGTGTGCAGCAACGCGGTGGACGTGGACTATGTGGCACGGCTGACCGACAAGCTCAACGCCGTGCGCGCGATGAGCCTGGAAGAGATCAAGCAGAGCTACCGCACGCAGCTTCGCAACCCCACCCATGCCAGCGACGACCCGTTGAGCAAGGGTGCTGGGCTGGGCCTGCTGACCATCGCCCGCGATGCCTCGGCGCCGCTGGAATACAGCTTTGCATCCACCCCAGACCCGGCCGCCCGCACGGCCCTGTTCCACGTCAGGGCGCGCATCTGAGAGCGCGCTGCTGCACCGCCACCCCATATCGCCCTTCCTTTTCTGAAAGAGCCCGTCATGCAAGCCATCAAAGCCGAACGCACCACCGTCACGCCCGAAATCCTCTTCCTGCCCGCCGAAAGCCGACTGGTGGTGCAGGGAGAGTGCTACCCCGAGAACCCCTTGCCTTTCTTCAACCCCATCCTGGCCACCATCAAGTCCTATCTGGAAACCCACAAGCCCGCCCAGTTCGAGGCCGAAATGCGACTGCAGTACATCAACAGCGCTTCCACCATGGGGCTGCGCTCGCTGTTTGCGCTGCTCAACGAGGCTGGCCAGCGCGGCACCGATGTGCGGGTGCGGTGGGCCTATGACGCAGAGGACGATGCCATCGAGGAACTGGGCACCGACCTGGTGGAAGACTTCCACAACGTGCTGTTGGAGCACGAGCCCTTCAACGCTTAGGACTCCTCAGATGAATCGAGCGGCGAGGGTGCGCTGGATCCCCATGCGGTGTTCCCGCTGCTGCGCTGGCAGGGTGCGTAAAGGCGACGCCGCTGGGGCAAGTTCGCCTTACCTCAGGATTTGCCCTTGCGCTGCAGCGCTTCCAGGCTGTTCAGGTCCACCTGCGAGGCGAGGCTGCGCAAATCCTTGATGTTGACGTTGTCACCCTCGACGGAGACCACCAGGCCGTTTTTGAGGATCGTCTTGAACTCGGCATGGCTGCCGTCTTTTTCGTACCGCTGGTGCAAGGTGCGGCCACCCTCCTGCCAGGTTTTCTCGGCGCTCGTCTGGTCTTCCTTTTCGCCTTGGGCCAGGCCCATGGCCATCAGGGCCATCTGGCCCAAGCCGCCGGCGTCGACAATCTCCAGTCGCACCTGCTTGCTGTCGTTGCCGTACTGGGCGCTGGCCTGGCTGGTGGGCAAACCCAGGGCCGCTCCATCGTGCACCTCCAGGCCCGTGCGGGGAAGGCTGGACATGGTCTCGGGCAGCGCTGCCTTCAGCGTCTGCGCCGCGATGGCCTGACCACCGCCCAGCACGCCGGCTGCAGCCGTGGCGGCGTTGCTCGTGGCCGCCGCGATGGCGGCGGGGTCCTGGCTCTTTTGTGCCTGCTCCATCTGGCGCGCGGCCTCCTCCATCTGCTTGCCCGCGGCTTCCAGCTTGGCGGTGTCGATGGAGACCGCGCCACCGGGCGTCTTCATGCTGATCGCGGGCGCCTGGGCGCCTCCCAGAAGGCCCGCGTTGCCGGGCATGAAGATGGAGCTGACGGCGCCCATGATCAGGCCCATCACGATGGCTGCCACCAGCACCACCACGGTGTAGACCACCGATTTCTCGGGCGCGCTTTTCATCAGCACCGGCAGCCCAAGGTAGAGCAGATAGATGGAATACAGCGCCGCCAGCAGGCCCAGCACAGACAAGGCCGGCACCAGGCTGAACACCCCGCCCAGCATGGCGGCCGTGCTGGCATACACCGCCACCTTCAGCGCCTGGATCGCGTTCTTCTGGCCGCCAAAGCTCGGTGCCAGCGCGTCGATGATGAGCCCCAGCACAAAGATGCCCACCAGGCTGAGCACGTACGACAGCACCATGTTGACGAGGCCCGACAGCAGGGGCACGCGCACGGAGACACCAAAGGCGCTGAACCCGATCAGCGACAGCCCAATGAAGCCACAGACCGCCGGGATGGCGGCCAGAATCATGGCGTAGCGCGTGTACAGCGTGGCGATGTCGGTGGGCTCTGCATCGATGGCGGCCCAGGTCTCGCGGGGTTGCAAAAGGATGCGCTTGGCGCGCTCGATCAGGTTCATGGTGCCCTCTCTCTGGCAACGTGTATGGCGAATGGCTCCGGGGCGTGCCCGCGGGCCGAAACCTCGACGATAGGAGAAAAGGCGGTGCAGAAAAAGGCCGTCAGATGCATGCCTTGACAGCATCTGTGCAATATGTCCGGATTGCATGCCGGGATCGCGCACGCCCCAGCGCGCAACGGCTGACCTTGCGAGGGCGCACGCAAGCCACGACGGCCGCGCCGCAGCTGGCGCAAATGCAGCGAACTACTTTAGCCACGCGCAGGTGGCAGCGGCGCAGGTTCGGGCGGTGTCTCTGAGGGAGATTGGGCCGGTGGCGGTTCCGGCGTCTGCGCAGGGGTCTGGCTGGCCGGAGCCGGAGGTGTCTGGGCCGGGGTGGGAACGGGCGGTGGCACAGGCGAAGCCGCGGGCGCCGAAGCCGACGGCACCGCGGGCCGCAGGCCAGGCACCACGGCGGGGGTGTTGACCCCTTGGGCCACAGCCGCCATGGCACTGAAGACCGTCAGTGCCCACACGGCCCATTGGCGAAAAAATTGCACAGAAGGGGTAGACATGGCGACCTCCTTGAAAACAGATGGTGGAAGAGCGATGGCCTCGATGGCCCTGTGCCTGTTGACAGCAGCGCACCACGCCTTGCAGGTCGAAAGAAATACACCTTGAAAAGGCTCTTTGCCATGCGGGCACAGCGTGGAGCCAGTCTCCCGCTGCGATCAGCAATGCCGCGTCGGACAAGGCCGCAAGCGGCCGGCGGAAGAGCGCTTGGCCCGGCGACACCCCAGCCCGATCAGCTGCGGCGCAAATGATCCACCCTGCCATGGAGGTGCTGCGCAAAGGCCCGACGGTCTCGACCAGCAGGCGGCTCGGGGTCGCCGTAGTGCACCACCGCCTCAATGGCCGGAGCGCTGAGGGTGCGCCAAATGGAGCCCACCAGGGTCTCGTCGCCGATGTAGCTGGGAGCAAAGCTGGTCGCGCCCGTGGCGCGGTCCACAAACCGCAGGCCTACCGGCTGCACCGGGGCATCGGCTGCCACAGCGGCCTGTAGCAGATTGGCGTGGAAAGGCAGCATCTCGCGCCCGTCGCCCGTGGTGCCCTCTGGGAACACTGCCAGCACCTCACCGCGCTGCAGCGCCTCCTGCATGGACTTCACCATGCGCAGTGCGTCGCGGCGCGAGCTGCGTTCGATGTACAACGTGCCTGCTGCCGTGGCCAGCGCGCCGATGATGGGCCACCCCTGCACGTCGGATTTGGACACAAAGCGGCAGTGGCGGGCCGCATGCATCACAGGAATGTCGAGCCACGAGATGTGGTTGGCCACCAGCATCACCGGTCCCATGACGGGTGGCTGGCCCTGGATGCGCAGGCTGATGCCCGCATGCGCCAGCAGCTGCAGCGACCAGGCCTGCACGTGCGCATGCTGCTGGTCGGGCGAGAGCGCGGGAAAACGCAGCGACACAATCCACACGCCCTTGGCAATGTGCGCCAGCATGCGCAGCAGCCGGCCACAGGCGCGCAGAAACCTCATCACCTCGTCCCGGGCTGATTGCGCACGGTGTTTCAGGCAGCGTCGAAGGCCACTTGGCCGCCGACCAGCGTCATGCGCACGCGGCCCGGCAACTCATAGCCGGAAAACGGCGTGTGCTTGCCTTGGCTGCGCAGTGCGTCGCCCTGCACCGTCCAGGCAGCTTGCGGGTCGAAGATGCACAGGTCGCCCACGCCGCCCTCCACGATCTGGCCGACGCTGGCCTGCAGGGTGCCCAGCGCGTTGCCCAGCACGCGGGCGGGCTCGGAGGTGACCACGGCCAGCGCGCGCGAAAGGGGCACGCCGCTGTCCTGCGACCACTTGAGCGCCAGCGACAGCAGAAGCTCCAGGCCCGTGGCACCCGGTTCGGCCTCGGCGAACGGCAGGGTCTTGGCATCCTCGTCGACCGGGGTATGGTCGGAGACCAGGGCATCGATGGTGCCGTCGGCCAGTGCGGCGTTGAGCGCATCGCGGTCGCGCTGCTGGCGCAGCGGCGGCGACAGGCGCGCGCGGGCATCGAAGAAGCCGATGTCCACGTCGGTCAGGTGCAGCGAGTTGATGCTCACGTCCGCCGTCACATTCAGGCCGTCGGCCTTGGCCTGGCGCACCAGTTGCACGCCCGCAGCGCTGCTGATGCGGCACAGGTGCACATGCGCGCCGGTGGTCTTGAGCAGCTCGAAGATGGTGTGCAGCGCAATCGTCTCGGCCGCCACGGGCACGCCCGAGAGGCCCAGGCGCGTGGCCAGCGGGCCGCTGGCAGCCACGCCCTTGCCCAGGTGCATCTCCTGCGGGCGCAGCCACACGGTGTAGCCGTAGGTGGCGGCGTACTGCAGCGCGCGCTGCAACACCTGCGTGCTGGCCAGCGGCACCTCGGCCTGGCCGAAGCCCACGCAGCCGGATTCGGTCAGCTCGGCCATCTCGGTCAGCACCTCGCCCGCCAGATTGCGGGTGAGCGCACCCAGCGGGAACAAGCGCGACTGGTGCAGCTTCTCGGCGCGGAACTTGAGCATCTCCACCAGGCCGGGCTCGTCGAGCACGGGGTCGGTGTCGGGCGGGCAGACCAGGCTGGTGACGCCACCGGCCACGGCGGCGGCCATTTCGGATTCGAGCATGCCTTCGTGCTCATACCCCGGCTCGCGCAGGCGCGCGGCCAGATCCACCAGGCCCGGCAGCACGATGCAGCCAGTGGCATCCACCACGCGCTTGGGCGCGAATTCGGGGGGCACCCGGTTCACGCCGACGATGCGGCCCGCGGCAATGGCGATGTCGCAGATCTGGTCAAGGCCCGAGGCAGGGTCGATCACACGGCCGTTCTGGATCAGGATTTTCATGATTTCAAGCCAAATTGGCCGCCAGCGCTTACTACACAAGCGCTAGCAGCTATTAAACAAATAGCAAACCATACCAGCAGCGCCCGCGCCTCAGCGGCACCCATGCGAGTGCCACCGTGGGACCGGCTTCGCCGGGCCAGGGGTAGCGTTCCCCCTTGGGGGGAAGACGCGAAGCGGCTCAGGGGGGTCACGCCTCATTCCCGGCAACGATGGACATGACCGCCATGCGCACCGCGATGCCGAACGTCACCTGCGGCAGGATCACGCTTTGCTGGCCGTCCACCACGGCAGAGTCAATCTCCACGCCACGGTTGATGGGGCCGGGGTGCATGACGATGGCGTCCGGCTTGGCCAGTTGCAGCTTTTCCTGCGTGAGGCCAAAGCTCTTGAAATACTCCTGGCTGGAGGGCAGCAGCGCCCCGCTCATGCGCTCGTTCTGCAGGCGCAGGGTGATCACCACATCGGCATCCTTGATGCCTTCTTCGAGCGTGTGGCACACGCGCACGCCCATCTGCGACATGTCGGACGGCACCAGGGTGCGCGGGCCCACCACGCGCACTTCGGCGCAGCCCAGCGTGGTGAGACCGTGGATGTCGGAGCGCGCCACACGCGAGTGCAGCACGTCGCCCACGATGGCCACAGTGAGGTTGCTGAAGTCCTTCTTGTAGTGGCGGATGGTGTACATGTCCAGCAGCCCCTGCGTGGGGTGGGCATGCCGACCGTCGCCTGCGTTGATCACGTGCACATGGGGGGCCACATGCTGCGCAATGAGGTATGGCGCGCCGGATTCGCTGTGCCGCACCACAAAGAGGTCGGCCGCCATCGCGCTCAGGTTGGCGATGGTGTCGAGCAACGACTCGCCCTTGCTGGCCGAGCTGCGCGCGATGTCCAGGTTGATCACGTCCGCCGAGAGGCGCTTGGCCGCGATCTC
>PJUL01001054.1_pt1 | contig 13855 bp, 14 predicted proteins | sample 1512221 | NCBI WGS metagenome assembly PJUL01 (sample SAMN08177667, study PRJNA422409) | Feces metagenome, whole genome shotgun sequencing project.
CGCGCCAGTCCGGATCGGCGCGGCGCGATTCGAAGTAACCGGCCAGTTCCTCCGGCTTCACATGGGCCCGCCTGTACTCCGCCTCGATACCCAGCTGCTTTAGCCAAAAGCCGTGGATCAGCGGCGATTTGGACTGGGCAATGGGGTCGCCGATCACTTCGGCATAGACAGTCATGACGTCAGAACCCCCCGCGTGCGCAGATAATCGAGGATCGGCAGCAGCGGCATGCCCAGAATGGTGAACTGGCTACCATCGGTACGGCTGAACAGCTGGACGCCAGGCCCCTCGATCCGGAAGCAGCCGACACAGCCGGCGATCGCCGGCCATTCCCTATCGAGATATTCCTCGATGAACGTCTCCGACAGTGGACGGACGTGCAGCCTCGCCCGGTCGACGTGACGCCATACCGCCCGGCCACCTTCGGCGATCACCGCAGCGCTGTAGATGTCATGCGTCTTGCCCGACATGCGACGCAGATGATCCGCCGCCTGCTCGCGGCTTTCCGGCTTGTCGAGCAGCGAGCCATCGTTGAGCGCGACCAGCGAGTCCCCGCCGAGCACCAGCGCGGCCGGCACCAGGCCGGAGACCTTGAGCGCCTTCAGCTCAGCCAGCGCATCGGCGAGATCGCGTGGCGAGATCCCGCCGGCGAGCAGCGATTGCTTGGCCGAGGCTTCGTCGACCTGTGCCGTCACGGCTTCATGCGGCACGCCGGCATCATGGAGCATCGCGCGGCGTGAAGCGCTCTGCGAGGCGAGTACGAGTTTCATTGCTTTCCCTTTTGGAGCGCCCGCTCGTTGCACAGCTGGATGATCGCCGCCGCCGTTTCTTCGATCGAGCGGCGCGTCACGTCGATCACCGGCCAGCCATTGTCGGCGAACATCCGCCGCGCAAAGGCGACTTCGCGGGTCACCGCGTCCTGCTCGACATAGCTGGTCTCGGTCGCCTGGTTCAGCGAGAGCAGGCGATTGCGGCGGATCTGGATCAGCCGATCGGCGCTGGTGGTGAGGCCGACGATCAGGGGATGCTTCAGGCTGAACAGCTCGGTCGGCGGCGGCGATTCCACCACGATCGGGATGTTGGCGGTCTTGTAGCCGCGGTTCGCCAGATAGATCGACGTCGGCGTCTTGGACGAGCGCGAGACGCCAGCCAGGAGAATATCCGCCTCTTCCCAATCCTCGGCGAGCAGCCCGTCGTCGTGGGCGATGGTGAATTGAATCGCATCGACGCGCGCGAAATAGGCGGCGTCGAGGGTGTGCTGGCGGCCCGGCCGCGCCTTGGCTTCCTGGCCGAGCAGATTGGACAAAGCGTGGTTGACCGGATCGAGCGGCGCGATCGCCGGCAATCCCATCGCCCGGCAGCGGCTTTCGAGCGTTCGGCGGATCTCGGGGTTCACCAGCGTATAGAGCACCAGCCCCGGATTCTGGGCGATCTCCTGGAGAATCCGCTCAAGATGCGCCTCGCTGCGCACCATCGGCCAGAAATGGCGGAGCGTTTCGACATCGTCATATTGGGCGAGCGCCGCCTTGGCGATGTTTTCCAGCGTCTCGCCGGTGGAATCGGAGAGGAGATGGAGGTGGAGCCGCATTCAGGGACCCTTGAAGAAGGCGCGGAGTGCCATTGGGGGTGAATCTGTGGAAAACATGGCTGACAGCCACTAGCGCAACCCGGCGCACGAACCAATCGGGTCAGTTTGATGACTCCCGCTGGTGATTCGTCCACACCCGCGTCCCCAGCTTGTGATTCCAATCCACAGGCTGTTGATAATGGGGACCGTGATTCCGAATCCGAGGATTCCTGCGGGACAGCGAGAGTCAAACTGTTGGCAACGCGCGGACGATTCCATAAGCCCCGGTTTCCACGCGCCAACAGACTCCAACAATCTCTAGATTCATTCTTTATTGTTTTAGGAACGAGGCCCTGACCGACTCCCATCCCAAGCCGCTGCTCGAGACGCTCAAGGGTGTTCGACAGGAGAGTCCGCCCGTCTGGCTGATGCGGCAGGCCGGGCGCTATCTGCCCGAATATCGGGCGCTCCGGGCAGAGAAGGGGGGATTCCTCGAACTCGCGCTCGATCCCGACGCGGCAACCGAGATCACTCTCCAGCCGATCCGCCGCTTCGGCATGGACGGCGCGATTCTGTTCTCGGACATCCTGATGGTGCCGATGGCGCTCGGCCAGAAACTCTGGTTCGAAACCGGCGAAGGTCCGCGCCTGGCGCCGACCGTGACCGCCCGTGGCATCCTGGATGGCCTTGAACCGCGTCCTGAGGCCCTGCAGCCGGTCTATGCGACGGTTCGGCAGGTACGGGCAGCCCTTGACCCCCGAACCACCTTCCTGGGCTTCGCAGGCAGCCCCTGGACCGTCGCCACCTATATGATCGCGGGCCAAGGGAGTCGCGAACAGGCCGAGGCACGGCGGCTCGCCTATGCCGATCCCGGACTCATGCAGGCGCTGATCGATCGCATTGCGGACTGCACGATCGACTATCTCACCGCGCAGATCGAAGCCGGAGTCGAGGCGGTGCAGCTGTTCGACAGCTGGGCCGGCAGTCTTTCCCCCGAACAGTTCGAACGCTGGGTGATCGCGCCCACCGCCCGCATCGCCGCCGCGGTGAAGGACAAGGCGCCGGTGATAGGCTTCCCCAAGGGCGCCGGCGACAAGCTGCCCGCTTATGCGCGCGAGACCGGCGTGGATGCGCTGGGACTGGACGAGACGGTCGATCCGGTCTGGGCGAACCAGGTGCTGCCGGAGGGGCTGCCGGTACAGGGCAATCTCGATCCGCTCGCGCTGATCGCCGGCGGCGAAACGCTCGATCGTGCGGTCGACCGCATCCTTTCAGCCTTCCCAACCCGCCCGCACGTGTTCAATCTCGGCCATGGCATCCAGCAGGATACGCCGATCGAGCATGTCGAGCGGTTGCTGGCACGGATCAGGGGATAGGAACTATGGCAGGCTGGCTGGGCGGCGCCTATCTGTGGGTCAAGGCGTTCCACATCATCTTCGTGATCTTCTGGATGGCCGGCCTGTTCCTGCTGCCGCGCTATCTCGTCCATCACCAGGAAGCCCTCGGCACGTCCGAAGCCGCTGCGTGGGAAAAGCGCGAGGCGTTGCTCCGCCGGATGATCCTCACGCCCTCGATGATTGCCGTCTGGCTGCTCGGCCTGGCGCTCGCCACCAATCTGGGGCTTTTCGAAGGGGGCGCGGGGCTCGGCTGGCTCCATGCAAAGCTGCTGCTCGTGCTGCTGCTGTCCGGCTATCATGGCTGGGCCGTCGGCTATTCGAAGAAGCTCGCAAAGGGGCAGGGCGGCATCGCCTCGCGCACCCTGCGCATGGTCGGCGAAGTGCCGGCACTGGCGGTGATCCTCATCGTGATTCTCGTGGTGGTGAAGCCCTTCTGATCGACGTGTAATTTTATTGCGAGAATCCCTTCGTCGCCGGCAACTTCAAAACCGTCGCAAAAGCACATCCCAGACCATGGAGACCGGTTGACTTGGGGGAAGGCCACTCCTAATTCCACGCTGTGGACCGGGTCACCGGACCATCCCTCCTCCAGGCATCGTTACTCGCGCGCGACTCTACCCGCCGACCGACGCTCCCCCCAGCATCCAAGCACCCGGACTCCCAATGCATCTCAAGGACCTCAAGAAGAAAGCCCCCGCCGAACTGGTCTCGATGGCCGAGGAGCTCGGCGTTGAGAGCGCTTCTACCCTGCGCAAGCAGGACCTGTTGTTCGGTATCCTCAAGGCTGAGGCCGAGAATGGCGAGCAGATCCTGGGTCTGGGCACGATCGAAGTGTTGCCGGACGGTTTCGGCTTCCTGCGCAGCCCCGAGGCGAATTATCTCGCTGGTCCCGACGACATCTATGTCTCGCCCAACCAGGTCCGCAAGTTCGGCCTGCGCACCGGCGACACGGTGGAAGGTGAGATCCGCGCGCCCAAGGATGGCGAGCGCTATTTCGCCCTGGTCCGCCTCGTCTCGGTCAATTTCGACGATCCCGATGCGGTCCGTCACCGGGTCAATTTCGACAACCTCACCCCGCTCTATCCCGAGAGCAAGCTGACGCTCGACCAGCTTGACCCGACCCAGAAGGACAAGTCGGCGCGCGTCATCGACATCGTCTCGCCGCAGGGCAAGGGCCAGCGTACCCTGATCGTCGCACCGCCGCGCGTCGGCAAGACGGTGATGCTGCAGAACATCGCCAAGGCAATCACCGACAACCATCCCGAAGTCTTCCTGATCGTGCTGCTCATCGACGAGCGCCCGGAAGAAGTCACCGACATGCAGCGTTCGGTGAAGGGCGAGGTGATCTCCTCGACCTTCGACGAGCCGGCCCAGCGCCACGTGCAGGTCTCGGAAATGGTGATCGAAAAGGCCAAGCGCCTGGTCGAGCACAAGAAGGACGTGGTGATCCTGCTCGACTCGATCACCCGCCTCGGCCGTGCCTACAACACCGTGGTGCCGTCATCGGGCAAGGTGCTCACCGGCGGTGTCGACGCCAACGCGCTGCAGCGCCCGAAGCGCTTCTTCGGCGCCGCGCGCAACATCGAGGAGGGCGGCTCGCTCTCGATCATCGCCACTGCGCTGATCGACACCGGCAGCCGCATGGACGAAGTCATCTTCGAAGAGTTCAAGGGTACTGGTAACTCGGAAATCGTCCTCGACCGCAAGGTCGCCGACAAGCGCATCTTCCCGGCGCTCGACGTCGGCAAGTCCGGCACCCGCAAGGAAGAGCTGCTGGTCGACAAGGCCAAGCTCACCAAGATGTGGGTCCTGCGCCGCATCCTCATGCAGATGGGCACGATCGACGCGATGGAGTTCCTGCTCGACAAGATGAAGGACTCGAAGACCAACGAGGACTTCTTCGACTCGATGAACCAGTAAGCGCCCACGCTCCACGTGGAACAGGGATCGAAAGGCCGGGCCGCAATGCCCGGCCTTTTTCATTGCCGGGCAGGGAAGCTGCATCTTCCAGTGCTTGCATGCAGCACCCGCTGCGTTAGGGCTAGGCGATGCTCGACATGCTCCTCAGCGCCGCCGCGGCCGGCATCGGTTCCCCGCTCGATATCTGGAATCATATCGTCGCGGATTTCTCGAACATCACCGAACCCTCGGCGCTTGCCGCGTTCGGATCGGTGCTGATGATCGACCTGGTGCTGGCGGGCGACAATGCGATCGTCGTTGGCGCGCTCGCGGCCGGCTTGCCTGCGGACCAGCGCAAGAAGGTGATCCTGATCGGCATCGGCGCCGCGCTTGTGCTGCGTATCGCCTTTGCCCTGGTCGTCAGCTGGCTGATGGGCATTGTCGGCCTGATCTTCGCCGGCGGTCTGCTGTTGCTCTGGGTCAGCTGGAAGTTCTGGCGCGAGATCCGCGAAGGCCATGATCACGACAATCAGGTCGAATCGGGCCTGAAGCCGGCCAGGAGCTTTGCCGCGGCCGCCTGGGCCGTTGCGGTCGCCGACGTTTCGATGAGCCTCGACAATGTGCTCGGCGTCGCCGGTGCCGCACGCGAGCATCCCGGCATTCTCGTCGTCGGCCTGCTGCTTTCGGTCGCGCTGATGGGCTTGGCCGCGAACCTCATCGCCCGCCTGATCAACCGCTATCCGTGGATCGCCTATTTCGGCCTCGCCGTGATCGTCTTCGTAGCGTTCCGGATGATCTATGAGGGCTGGGTGGGCACGCCCGAGACACCGGGAATCACCAGCTTCTTCTGAAGTCAGTAGGCGGTGCTGGCCCAATGGCCTTGGATTCCATCGCTGCTGTTACTGGCCATGGTGTCGATGACAGTCTTCGTGGCAGTGGACCGGACAAGCCCGCCGCCGAAGCCGCCCGCGTTTGAGCCCGATCCGTTGGCGCCCGCACATGCGGTGCTCGCGAGCTTCTGGGCCCGACGCGGGGACTGCCCCACACCCTATCCGGATGCCGAAGACGCCGTGCGTGACCTTGAGCAGCGCTATGGCATTGTCCTGCCCAAAGACTTCCGCACCTATCTGCTGACCACTGCGCCGGCACGGGATTACTGGGACGAGGGAGATGCCACCTGGTGGTCACCCGAGCGCGTTCGCAACATTCCCGACGAATATGAGCATTCGCTCAAGAACGGGGTGATTGCAGCGCAGGCGGCGTGCTGCCTCTTCTTCGCAGATTATCTGATCTGGTGCTGGGCATGGGCGATCTGCTGCGCGCCAGGGGAGGATTATGGCAAGGTCGCGCTGATCAGCGTTGGAGAAGACTGGGTCGCCGACAGCTTCGGTGACTTCGCGCAGGCCTATACGCGTGATCCGATGTCGGTGTGTTGAGGGGGGCGGTTGCCCGCACACCCTCGACACATTCTTTCTAATGCAGGTATTTAGCCAAGGTTCTTCGCAAAGAACTCGGCCGTCCGCCCATCGGCCAGCCTGGCGGCCTGGTCCGAGCGGCGCTTGCCGAAGGTGTCGGCAAAGCCATGGTCCTCGCCGGCATAGTCGTACAGCGTCACCTTGGGATGGTCATCGAGGCCCGCGTGCATCGCCGCCTGAGCCGCGGGGCTGACGAAGTGATCGGCCTGCGGGATGTGGAGTAGCACCGGGCGCGAGATGCCGTGCTTCTCGCCCAGCAGATTGTCGATGCCCACGCCATAATAGCCGACGCTTGCATCGCTGTCGGTCCGCGTCGCGGTCATGAACGCCAGGCGCCCGCCCAGGCAAAAGCCGACGACCCCGACCTTGCCGCCTTCACCCAGCTGCGCGCGGGCCGCCTTGATCGTCGCTTCGATGTCGCGAATGCCGGCGTCCTGGTTGAACTTGCCCATCAGCTCGAGCGCCTGCTGGAACTGCTCGGGCACATCGGCATCGAGCTGGATGCCCGGCTCGAGCCGCCAGAACAGGTCGGGTGCCAGGCTGAGATAGCCCTTGGCCGCCCAGTCGTCGCACTTCTGGCGAATGCCGGGGTTCACGCCGAAGATCTCCTGGATCACGATCACGGCTGCCTTGGGCGCGCCCTCGGGCCGAGCGATATAGGCCTGGAAGCTGCCGCTGCCGTCGATCGTGTCGATGCTGATCATTTCACTCATAACTGGATCCTCGTTGAGAAAAGCCGCACCGGGCGAGCGGCCGGAAATCGGTCAGGGGAGCCACGCGGCATATGGCGGGCGGAGAGGGGGTCTGTGATCGCTTCTGCGTTCGAAGGGGCCGCTGTTCCACGTGGAGCATAGCGGCTCCTGGCGGCCTTGCAGGGGCAGGGCGGCACCCCGGGACCGGCATGTCTTCGCCACCGTCGACCCGGAGTGGATCGATGGGCGTTGCGATCACACCATGGTCGCGCGCATACATGGTACCGAACTAGCAGCCGCACCGCGGCGCGCGCAACGGAGATACCGATGAAGATCAATGTCGAGGTGGATTGCACGCCCGAGGAAGCGCGGCGTGCCATGGGGCTTCCCGATCTTGGGCCGGTGCATGAGCGCTATGTCTCGATGATGGTCGATGCGATCAACAAGCATGGCAGCCCCGAGGCATTCCAGCAGATGCTGCAGAGCTGGTCGCCGATGGGGGAGGCAGGCATGGGCTTCTGGCGTGCGATGTTCGACGCCGGCACTGGGAGCAAGACCGACAAGTAATGGATACGATCTACGCGGTTTCCAGCGGCGCCCCGCCTGCCGCGATCGCGGTGCTGCGCGTAAGCGGGTCGCAGGCCTTCAATGTGGTGCGTGACTTTGCCGGCGACGTGCCGCTGCCGCGCCGTGCCGCGGTGCGCGCGCTGCACGACCCGGCCGATGGCGCGTTGCTCGATCGTGCGATTGTCCTGTGCTTTCCAGGTCCGAATACCGCCACCGGCGAAGACCTTGCCGAGTTCCATCTCCATGGTGGGCGCGCCGTGGTCCGTGCCTTCGAGGCTGCGCTTGCGATCCGACCGGGGCTCCGGTCCGCCGAGCCCGGTGAGTTCACCCGTCGCGCGCTGTTTCATGGCCGCATCGATCTGAGCGAAGCCGAAGGGCTGGGCGACCTGCTGATGGCCGAGACCGAGGCCCAGCGCCGGTCCGCCATCCGGTCGGCTGAAGGGGCGGTGCGTCGCGCGGTGCAAGGCTGGACCGACCGGCTGCTCGCGCTCGCCGCCCGGGTCGAGGCCGAGCTCGATCACAGCGACGAAGACGATGTGGCGGATGCCGCGCTGCTCCCGGCGATCCGGTCCGGGGCGTTGTCGCTTGCTGCGGACATTGCAGCGATTGCTGACCGCCCGCCGGTCGAGCGGTTGCGCGATGGTATCCGGGTGGTGCTCGCCGGCCCTCCCAATGCCGGCAAGTCCTCGCTGCTCAACGCGATGGCCGGGCGCGATGCCGCGATCGTCTCGTCGATCTCGGGCACCACGCGTGACCGGATCGAGGCGCCGGTGGTCCGCGGCGGGATCGCCTGGCTGCTGGTCGATACGGCGGGTCTCGCCGACTTGCCCGGCGACGAGATCGAGGCGATCGGCATTGCCCGGGCCCAGGCGGCGCAGGCTGAGGCGGATATTCTGCTCTGGCTCGGCGATGAGGCACCGCCGCCGCATGATCATTTGATTTGGCTTAATCCGCGCGCAGACCTGCCCGGGCGCGACAGCGGGGAAGGGCGACTGTCGCTGTCCTCCCGGACGGGCGAGGGCGTGGACGGGCTTTGGGAGGCAATGGCCGGACTCGCCGCGGGCTTGCTCCCGCTTCCCGATCAGATGGCGCTCAACGCTCGCCAGCGCGAGCTGTCGCAGGGCGCGGCGGCTGCGCTCGCTGCGATCGGACAGGAACGGGACCTGCTCCTGATCGCCGAACATCTCCGTTCCGCGATGCGCGCCTTCGACGCGATCACCGGGAGGGTTGGGGTCGAGGCCATGCTCGACGCGCTATTCGGGCGTTTCTGCATAGGTAAATAGATGTTCCACGTGGAACGCTTTTGACGCAGCCCGCGCGATTCTGTAGCGCGCAGGCAATGGATTTCGACGTCATCGTTATCGGCGGCGGCCACGCCGGCACCGAGGCGGCTGCCGCTTCGGCCCGCCGCGGCGCGCGTACTGCCTTGCTCAGTTTCGACCTGACGAAGCTGGGCGCGATGTCGTGCAACCCCGCGATCGGCGGCCTGGGCAAGGGCCATCTGGTCCGCGAGGTCGATGCCTTTGACGGGCTGATGGGCCGTGCGACCGATGCCGCCGGTATCCATTATCGCATGCTCAATCGGTCCAAGGGGACCGCCGTTCAGGGTCCACGCGTCCAGGCCGACCGCGTCCGCTATGCCGCGGCGATCCAGAAGCTGCTGGCCGACCAGCCCGATCTCCATCTCGTCGCCGGCGAGGCCGAAGCGCTGGAACTGGCCAATGGTGCCGTCGCCGGTGTCCGCCTTTCCGACGGCAGCCTGGTCGAATGCCGCGCGGTGATTCTTGCCACCGGCACCTTCCTTGGCGGTCGAATCTTCCGGGGCGAGGAGCGCGAGACCGGCGGACGGGTAGGCGAGGGCTCCGCGATCCGCCTGGCCCAGCAGCTCCGCGAACTCGACCTTCCGATGGCGCGGCTCAAGACCGGCACGCCGCCACGGCTCGACGGCCGCACGATCGACTGGGCGCGGATCGACGAGCAGCCTTCCGATCGCGATCCCTGGACGATGTCGCCGCTCACGCCGCGACGGTTGCTGCCGCAGCTTCATTGCGGCGTCACCCGAACCACCCAGGTCACGCACGATGCGATCCGCGCGGGACTCGACCGCTCGCCGCTTTTCACCGGTGCGATCGATGCGCAGGGGCCGCGCTATTGTCCGTCGATCGAGGACAAGATCCATCGCTTCGGCGATCGTGACGGCCATCAGATCTTCCTCGAGCCCGAGGGCCTCGACACCCACCTGATCTATCCGAACGGCATGTCGACCTCACTGCCGGTCGATATCCAGGTGGCGATGGTCAATTCCATCCCCGGCCTCGAACGGACGGTGATCGTCACGCCCGGCTATGCGGTCGAGTATGACCATATCGATCCGCGTGCGCTCGACGCCAGGCTGGCGTTGCCGGCGATCCCAGGTTTGTGGTGCGCCGGTCAGATCAATGGCACTACCGGTTATGAGGAAGCGGCGGGGCAGGGACTGGTCGCCGGTCTCAATGCCGCCGCCTATGCTTGCGATCTTGCGCCGCTGATCCTTGATCGCGCGACCTCCTATCTCGGGGTGATGGTCGACGATCTCGTGCTGCAGGGGGTCACCGAACCCTATCGTATGCTCACTGCCCGCGCCGAGTTCCGGCTGCGATTGCGCGCGGACAATGCCGGCACCCGGCTCGGCCCGATCGCTGCCGAACTCGGCTGCGCCGGTCCGGAACGCCTTGCCTGGCTCCGGCAGCGCGCAGAGGGCAGGGCGAAGCTCGACGAGGACTTCTCCGTCCGCCGGACTGCCTCGGCGCTCGGCACCCGGGGTGCCCCCGTCGCCCAGGATGGCGCCAAGCGTCCGGCGCGCGAATGGCTGCGCTTTCCGGGGGTCGAGCTCGACCATCTCGATGTCCATCCGGATGCCGATGCCGATCTGCTCGCCGAATATGTCGAGGACGCGCGTTACGCGCCCTATCTCGAGCGGCAGGAAGCCGAGGTCGCCCAGCTCCGCGCCAATGACGCAGTGAAGCTTCCAGCGACCATGGACTTCACCGCGATCGCTGGCCTTTCGAACGAGATGGTCGAGAAGCTTAATGCTTCACGACCCGAGACGATCGGGGCTGCTGCCCGCATTCGCGGCATTACGCCGGCGGCACTCTCCGCCATCCTCCTTCACGCGAAACGGCGCGCCGCATGACCGAAGACCAAGCACGCGACTGGATCCGTGCACATTTCAATGTTTCACGTGAAACGAAGATACAGCGCTTCGGCGAAATCCTCCGGAAAGAGTCTTCCCGGCAGAACCTGATCTCGGCCGCGTCGTTCGATGAACTCTGGACCCGTCACTTCGTCGATTCTGCCCAGCTGATCCCGCTTGCGGCGGAGGCCGGGGAGGGTGCCTGGGTCGATGTCGGCACCGGTGCGGGCATGCCCGGGCTTGTCGTCGCTATCCTGATCGATCGGCCGGTAGTGATGGTCGAGCCGCGCATCCGGCGTGTCGAGTTCCTTCGCGACGCAGCGCAGCAGCTCGGTATCGCCGATCGCGCCGCGGTGGTGCATGGCAAGATCGAGAGCTATCGACCGAAGCAGAAGGCCGCAGTGGTTTCGGCCCGTGCCGTTGCCGCGCTGACCGATCTCTTCAAATCCACAGCACATTGCACAGACTCTTCCACAATATGGTTGCTCCCAAAGGGGCGAAGCGTGCAATCGGAGGTGGAAGCGGCGCGCGCGAAATGGCAGGGTGCGTTTCACGTGGAACCCAGCATCACGTCCCCGGAATCGGGAATCGTGGTCGCGCGAAAGGTACGCCCCAAATGATCTGCATCGCTATCGCCAATCAGAAGGGCGGGGTGGGTAAGACCACCACGGCGATCAATGTCGGCACGGCGCTTGCCGCGACCGGCCAGCGCGTCCTGCTGATCGATCTCGATCCGCAGGGCAATGCCTCGACCGGACTGGGCATCACCCGCGCCGAGCGCGAGCATTCGAGCTACGACCTGCTGGTCAGCGACGTGAACCTCGAGGACGTCGCGACCTCGACCAAGGTTCCCGGGCTCGACATCGTCCCGGCCACTCAGGACCTGTCGGGCGCCGAGATCGAGCTGATCGAATATGATGCGCGCACCCATCGGCTCGATGCCGCGATCGCGCGCCACCATGCCCAGCGCTGGGATGTGATCCTGATCGATTGCCCGCCTTCGCTTGGTCTGCTGACGATCAACGCGATGGTTGCCGCGCATGCGCTGCTTGTCCCGCTCCAGTGCGAGTTCTTCGCGCTCGAAGGGCTCAGCCAGCTGCTCAGCACGGTCGAGCGTATCCGCGGCCGCTTCAATCCCGGCCTGTCGATCCTCGGCGTCGTGCTGACCATGTACGATCGCCGCAATCGCCTGACCGATCAGGTATCGGACGATGTCCGCGCGGTGCTCGGTCGCGTCGTGTTCGACACGGTGATCCCGCGCAACGTCCGCCTTTCCGAAGCGCCGAGCCATGGGCTGCCGGCGCTGATCTACGATCATCGCTGCCCGGGCTCCGAAGCCTATATCGCGCTGGCTCGCGAAGTGATCGACCGCCTGCCCAAGCTCAAGAAAGCCGCATGAACGACGCCACCCGCAAGCCTCGCCCCGGTCTCGGCCGCGGGCTTTCCTCCCTGCTGGGGGATGCCGTTCCCGAAGCGCCGGTCTCCGGCACGCCCGATGTCGCATCGGGCCTGCGGATGCTTCCGGTCAGCTCGCTGGTGCCCCATCCGGACCAGCCGCGCCGTCACTTCGATGAGGAGGCGCTCGAAGAGCTCGCCCAGTCGCTCAAGCTACGCGGACTGATCCAGCCGATCGTCGTCCGCCCGACCGGCCACAACTACCAGATCGTCGCCGGCGAGCGCCGCTGGCGCGCGGCGCAACGCGCTCGGTTGCATGAGGTCCCGGTCATCGTCCGCGACTTCAACGAAGCCGAGACGATGGAAATCGCGCTGGTCGAGAATATCCAGCGCCAGGACCTCAACGCGATCGAAGAGGCAGAGGCCTATGCCCGGCTCATTCGCGAGTTCGGTCACAGCCAGGAAGCGCTCGGCAAGCTCGTCCACAAGTCGCGCAGCCACATCGCCAATCTGCTCCGCCTGCTCGACCTGCCCGAGGGCGTGCGCAACATGGTCGTGGTCGGTGAGCTCGACATGGGTCATGCCCGCGCGCTGATCGGCGCGCCCGAGGCCGAGAAGCTCGCCCGCGAAGTCGCGACCAAGGGCCTGTCGGTGCGTGAGACCGAGAAGCTCGCCCGTCACGCCAAGCCGAACAGCAAGCGCAAGCCCGAGCCGAAGATTCGCGACGCGGACATTTCGGCGCTTGAGCACCAGCTTGGCGATGTGCTGGGTCTTCACGTGAAGATCGCGCACGGTGCCAAGGGTGGCACACTGACTCTGTCCTATTCGACGCTCGATCAGCTCGACATGGTCTGCCAGCGCCTCAGCGGCGAGCGGATCTGACATCGAAACCGTCATTCCGGCGAAGGCCGGGATGACGGGCTTGGCCTCAGCCCTTGGCCCGCGCCGCCTGGCGCGCGATCGTCACCGCTTCGGATTCCGCCAGGACCTCGCCGGCGCTGCCCGAATGCATCATCGCCCGTTCGGCCGCGCGTACCCGGTCGATCGCGCGGGCGAGCTGTACGCCGTTCCAGCGGCGCAGCGCACGACCTGTCGAGGCTTTCTCACGGAAGAAAACGCGATGCTTCTCAAGCACTTCGTCCAAATCGCCGCCGCGATCCAGGTCTATCCGCATTTCTGCCATCGCCTGTAGTCGCCGGGCGAGCTGGCGCATCAGCGGCACGCCGATGCCTTCGCCCAGCCGGGCGAGCTCAAGTCCGATATCGCCGACCCGCCCGTCGACCACCGCGGTGATCGCGTCGCCCAGGTCGGAATCACCGAGATCGGCGCCGATCGCGTCCAATGCGGCGCTGTCGGCGTCTCTGGGCCTGTCCGGCGCCGCATCGAGGAAAAGCGCCAGCTTCTCGATCTCGCGCGCCAGGATGGCTCTGTCGCCGCCTGTAGCGGCCGCCAGTCGCTGGGGGACCTCGCCCATCAGCCGCAGGCCGTGCTCGCGCGCCACGTTCGACGCCAGCCGCGTCGCATCAACGCCTTCGGGCACATAACAGGCATGAGCATAGGCATTCTGCGCGGCGATCACTGACTTCACCAGCTTGCCGCTGGCCTTAAGCCCCGGGCCGATCGCCACGACGGGATTTCCGGCAGTCTGCGCTGTCAGCAGCAGCCCGATCGCCTCGGCAGCACCTTCCTCGAC
>PJUL01001056.1_pt1 | contig 13841 bp, 16 predicted proteins | sample 1512221 | NCBI WGS metagenome assembly PJUL01 (sample SAMN08177667, study PRJNA422409) | Feces metagenome, whole genome shotgun sequencing project.
CAATGTTTGCGGCAGAGGGAGACGTAATCGGCTTTTTCGGGGGCTACGGTATCGCCTTCGGTCTGTACGCGGCCATGCTCATTTCGACGGACGACCATGGTGGCCTTGGCGCCGCAATGGCAGATGGTGCGGATTTCGCGCAATGTATCGGCCAGAGCCAGCAATTCCACCGAACCGGGAAAGGGACGGCCCAGGAAATCGGTGCGCAGGCCATAGCACATGACCGGGATATTGAGCCGGTCGGCAACGCGGGCCAATTGCCAGACATGATCGCGCGTCAGGCACTGGACCTCATCGAGAAAGACGCAATCGACCTTGGATTCCTCGGCATAGTCGCGGATGCGCTGGAACAGGTCGTCATCATCGTCATAGAGTTCGGCGGCTTCGGAAATGCCCAGACGCGAAGAAATCACGCCGGGCTGACCACCCGCATAGGCGGCGCAGGTGAACAGCAAAACGCGCATGCCGCGCTCGCGGTAATTATAGGCGGCCTGAAGCAGCAGGGTGGACTTGCCCGCATTCATTGCCGCATAGGAGAAATATAGCTTGGCCATGTCGGCGCGAGACTCCCGTGTTGCGGCGGCGTTGATGATAGGCAATAGCCCCGATGGGGGCGGGCATGAAGCGGCTGCGCGCAACGTTCAACAGTTCATTATGGGATTGCCATGTCCGATATAAGCATTCGAGGCGCACGCCAGCGTGATGCGGCCGACATCAAGAGCCTGCTCGACCGGTCCTGGCGCACCCATTGGGCGCCGCATCTCGAAATGGCGGCGCTGGCGCGCTATGATGCCGCGCGCCCGGTAGAGGCTTATGTAGACCTCTATATCGATCGTTTTCGCGTGGCTGAGCGGGGCGGCGTCGTGGTGGGTGTCTATCACCTTGAAGACAGCCATCTGCATGCCATCCATGTCGATAGCTGGGCTATCGGAACCGGTGTCGGCAAGGCTTTGATGGCGGCGGCGGAACGTGACGGGGCGCGCAAGCTCGAGGTCAGGGCCTTTAATATGCGGGCGCGCGATTTCTATCTTGGTCGCGGCTGGGTGGAGATCGACGAATATGAAGATCTCGAAATGGGCCAGAGCGTGCGCACAATTCTGATGGAACGCATTTAGGAAAAAAGAGGCCGCCCGGAGGCGGCCGAGAACCGACGGAACGGTTTTGGAAGGCCGGGGCAGGGCGCGCCGGGTTCCAGAGCCGCTGTGCTGGGGAAGCGATGAGCGGCGGTCCGGGCTGGGGTGGCCGGGACAGGGCAAGACTAGTTAAGCTGTGTGACGAGACGGTGACGGCATCATTCAGCCCCTATTCAGGTGCATGAGGCCATTGCTTGGCGGAAGAGTAGAGGAGTTGCCCATGCGTTCGCTTTCCCGTTTCATTCTGGCCGCCAGCACGCTTGCCGTCATGGCGTTTCCTGCATTGGCTTCGCCAGCAGGAGTTTGGGAACTTGAAACGCGTGATACGCGCTTTGCGCTGGAATTATGCGGAGATGGCACGCAGCTTTGCGGCAAGCTGGTCTGGCTGAGCGATGCGCAATATAACCAGAAATACCTGCCCTATCTCAATCAGCCCATGGCGGATCGATTGCGCTCGTCCGGGCCAAATCGGTGGAAGGGTGACATGCAATTGTTCGGCCACAAGATGTCGGGAACCATCACCCAGCGCAGTGAAAACCAGATGACCTTGCAGGGCTGTGCTTTTCTCGTGGTGTGCAAGAGCTACGAAATGTTCCGGTACGACAAATGAGACTGAAGCATTTGGGTCGGTGGATGCTGGGGCTGGCTTTCGGGCTGGTTGCGGCCCTGCCTGTCATGGCGTCGCCGGTGGGCGTGTGGGAGATCGAGTCGCGGGACTCACGCTATGATGTGACGTTTTGCGGCGATGGCACGCAACTTTGTGCGGAGTTGATCTGGCTCGGCCGGGGCGCGGACAATGCCAAGAACCTGCCCTATCTCAATACGCTGCTGATCGATCGCGCCAGCCAGAGCAGGCCGGGGCAGTGGAAGGGCAAGCTTCATCTGTTCGGACAGATGGCCGACGGCACCATTTCGCAGGTCAGCGCCGACCAGATCACGCTGCGCGGCTGTGTGGCGCTGGTCCTGTGCAAGACCTACCAGATGTATCGCTATTCCGAGTAGCGGCTAATTGGTGATGCGGGGCGCGTGGGCCCTTCGGCGCGCCCAGAGCGGGGGCAGGGCTTCGACCATCAGGATGGCGGCGAAAATCAGCGCGGCGCCGGCATAGCCGACCATTGGCAGGCGCTCGCCCAGGATGATGAAGCCACCCAGCGCGGCGAACAGGCTTTCTGCCGAGAGGATGATGGCAGCATTGGCAGGAGGCACATGTTGCTGGCCGATGGCCTGAAAGGTGAAGGCGAGGGCGGTGGAGAAGATGGCCGCATAGCCGATCTCGACCCAGCCGCCCATGACGGCATCCAGCGTAGGGGTTTCAAGACCCAGAGCCAGCCCGCTGGCGGCGATGCCGCCGAACAGGAAGCTGAAAGCCGAGACAAAGATCGGCAGGCCCGTGGCGCGGGCCGTCTCGCCGAGAAGGATCACATGCAGGGCCCAGAAAATCGCGCTCGCCACGATCAGCCCATCGCCCGAATTGAACGAGTCGAGGCCGCCGCCATTGAGGAAATAGATCCCGATCAGCGCCAGCGGCACACCGGCAAAGATGATCGGATGGGGGCGGGTGCGGAACAGGATGTAGCCGAGCAGCGGCACGAAAAACACATAGAGCCCGGTAAGGAAGCCGCCATTGGTGACCGTGGTGGTGGCGAGGCCCGCCTGTTGCAGCCAGGAGCCCATGAGGAAAACGAAGCTGACCGCGAGGATCAGGCCCCAATGCTTGCCGGTCAAATTGATCGGCCGTCTGCGGCGCTCGCGCAGCGCCAAGGGCAGGACGAGCAGGCCGCCGATCAAATAGCGCACCCCGGCAAAGGTCAGTGGGCCCATCGAATCCATCGCGGTTTTCTGGGCGATGAAGGCAAAGCCCCAGAAGATGGTGCAGAACAGAAGGAGAGCGGTGGCGAGAGGGCGGGACATGGGGGTGATCCGAAGGTGAGGCGTGTGGCCTAGCCTTCCCGTGACCTCCCATGCAAGAGGGGGCGTTGATTTTGGGGTGTTTCCGATTGGCTCGGAATGGATCGAACGGGATAAACCCCGGCTGTTGAGAGCCGGGGTTCGTGCGCTGCCGGGCTGAGGGAAACCGCGGCATCGCGGGGGCGGCCGACCGCGAAGGAGAGCGGGCCGACCGGACTAGAGATCAGCCGTTATTCGGCCTCGCTGGGGCACCCGCGCCGCCGGGGCGCTGGCCATCGGGACGCTGACCGTCGGGGCGTGGCCCGTTGCGGTGCTCGCCACGCTCTGGCACGAGCTCGGCCTTTTGCTCATCGGTGAGGCTATCGAAGAAGGCGGTGAGTGCAGGCTGCACGGACTTCAATGCGTCGAGGCGGGCGGTGTCGATCGCAATGCGGGTTTCAAGACGATCCGCCAGGGTGGTGGTAGTGGTCTCGCCTTCTGCAGCCGGAATTGGGCGCACTGTTTCGGCTGCGGCCTTGAGGGTATTGGCGGCGGTCAGAGCATCGGTTTTGAGGGTTTCAAAGAGGGTCTTCTGCGCGTCGGTCAGATCGAGACGATGGCCGAGGCGCACCAGCGCGATTTCGACGGCTTCGGCACCGCGTTCAAAGTTGAGCAGGTCACTGCCACCGCTGCGGCGCGGGCCATTGTGGCCGGCGCGAAAGCCCTTGTCGCCCTGCTGCACCTGTTCGGCCTGTGCCGAAGGAGCGGTGGGAGCGCCCTGCTGAGCCAAGACCGGCGCGACGGCGGAAAGGCCGAGTGTTGCGGTCATCAGGGCCAGGATGGCCTTGGTCGAAATGGTCTTCATATTCATTGATCCTTTGCATGGGACAGGCCGGGGTAACCGGCACAGCAAGGACCATAGGCAAGGCAACATGTTCTCGACCTTGCGAGCGCATGAAGTCTTGGAGAGGTTGGTAATGTGAGCGGGATCAGCGCTCCGGCGTGAAACGGCTATGCGCGAAATCGACAATGCCATCAAAGGCCTGTTGGCCCTCGGGCGTGTCGAGATTGAACTGGAATTCATGGGGTTGGGCGGGTTGGTGTTCAACGGGGAAGAAGAGGCTGGTTACCGGCACGCCGAATTGGACGAGGCTGGCTGCGAGCCGTCTGGCCTGAGGCTCAAGAGGGTCGCCATTGCCGCTGGTAATATAGGCAGGCGGGAAGGTGGGGCCGACGAATTGCTGGACGGAGGCCAACTCGAATTTTTCGTTTTCCAGAAAATCCTTCGCGCCCGTATAGGCCCAGAGCACGGTGTTGAGGAACCAGGCCCAATCGCCGTCAAAATCAATGGACTGCATGTCATAGGCGCCCGAGGCCAGAATGACGCCGCTGAGCTGATTTGCCTCGATGCCGGGTTCGATCTGCATGGTCTGGGCATAGGTTGGATTGGTGAGAAGCAGCGCAGTCTGCGCGGCGATCTGGGCACCAGCGGAATCGCCTGCAAGAATGAGGCGATCCGGGTCGATGCCGAGTTCGGGGGCATTGGCGGTGATGTGACGAAGGGCGGCGTTCACCTGAATGACAGGGGTGGGATAGGTGCTGCCAAAGCCGGTTGAATATTCGACCGCAATGGTGGCGAAGCCCTGACCGGCCAGAACCTTGAGATAATTGGTTACGCCATCCTTGGAGCCAGCAATCCAGGCGCCGCCATGCACCCAGACGATGAGCGGCAGCGGTTTGGTGGTGTCGGGCGGAAGGCTGATATCGAAATGATCATCCGGGCCGGGACCATAGGCGAGATCGGCACGCGTGACGATGCCGGGCGGAATGTGCTTTTCTAGCAGGACCTGTGCCTGCGCGTCGCCCTGGCTGAAGGCGTAGCGGATAAGCAGGACGCCGGGCCATGGCGTGAAGCGCACAGCTAGAAATGCAGCGCCCGCCACGACAAGCAGCGCAATGCTGATCCAGATCAAAATCCGCCGCATGAGCCGCTCCCGCTTTTTCGGCAGGATGAGCAATCAGCGGCTGGGGCGCAAGTCTGGCTTTAGCTAGCGATGTAATCGCGCAGGGCTTCGGCCTCGCGCTCGACCGCCTCGATCTTGTGCTTGACCACGTCGCCAATGGAAATAATGCCGAGCAAGTGGCCGTCTTCGACAACCGGCATGTGGCGGATGCGATGGCGGGTCATGCGTTCCATGACCTCGTCGATCAGGGTGGTGCGCTCGCAAGTGACGAGGCCGCGCGTCATGCAGGTGCTGACACTCAGGGTAAGGGTGCCCGATGGGTTCTTGCCGAGCTGGCGCACAATGTCCCGCTCGGACAGGATGCCCGCAATATTTCCGCTGTTATCGGTGATGATGATCGCGCCGATATTGTGCGCGTTGAGCAGGTGGACGGCGTCGGCCAGCGTGCCGGTTTCGGTCAGCTTGTGGACGAGTGCGCCCTTGGTCTGCAAGATGGTCTCGACATGCATGGTCAATTCTCCTCGCAAAGGGAGAGTTTGAACCACGCCGACGCGGCTCGCAATAGGAACAAAGGCGCGCAAAAAGAAGGCCAGCGCGAGGCTGGCCAGTGTGTCAGGAGGCTTGGGAGAAACTCAATTGTCGTCTTCGTCCCGCGGCCATTGCAGGGGGCGGGCAGGCAGATCGGCAAGCTGAGCCGGGAGTTTTCCGCGCCGGACAAAACGGGCGGCTTCAAAAAGCAGGACCAGAACCAGCAGCGTCAGGGGCACCATGAATACAGCGACCTGAGTATCGGGCTGATGGGCAAGATTGGCGGCCTGGGCCGGAGTGACGCCGGAGATGAGCGCCGCTGGAATTGCTGCCGCAGTGAAAAGACCGAAGGCTGCAAAAAGGCCGATTTTCTTTCGTCTGGAAGACGCAGATTTGTGCATGGGATCGACGTCGCTATGCTTGCTTGAACGATGTCAATGAACCACGGCAATGCGCGCTCAGTGTGAAGCGCAAAAGGTGATTTGGCGGCGGAAGTGTGGCACCTGATCATGTTGGGGCTTTCCGGAGAAGGGCGCTTGCACTACACCGGAGGCCGCATTTTCTGGGAGGCAATGATGACTTTTCTTTCCGAGGCTTTGGGCCGTGTGGCGCCATCTGCGACTGTGGCGATCAGCCAGAAGGCGCGGGTCATGGCGCAGGAAGGCAAAGACATTATCGCGCTCTCCGCTGGCGAGCCCGACTTCAATACGCCGGAAAATGTGCGCGACGCGGCCAAGCGCGCCATGGATGAAGGGCATACGCGCTATACCAATGTGGATGGTATTGCCGAGCTCAAGGAGGCTGTGGCCGCCAAGTTCCGGCGCGACAATGGGCTCAATGTGACGGCGGCGGATTGTTTCGTCGGCTCGGGTGGCAAGCAGATCATCTTCAACGCGCTGATGGCGACGCTCAATCCGGGCGATGAGGTGGTGGTGCCGGTGCCCTATTGGGTGAGCTATCCCGAAATCGTCAGGCTTTGCGGGGCTGAGCCGGTGTTTGCGGTGGCGGATGCCTCGACCGGGTTCAAGCTCAAGCCTGAGGTGCTGGAAGCGGCAATTACGCCCAAGACCAAGTGGCTAATCCTCAATACGCCGTCCAACCCGACTGGCGCGGCCTATTCTGCCAATGAATTGAAGGGGTTGGCGGAGGTGTTGATGCGGCACAAGCATGTGCACATTCTCACCGACGATATCTATGAAGTGCTGGTTTATGACGGCAAAACCTTCGCCACCATTGCGCAGGTGGAGCCCGAATTGCAGGCCAGGACCCTGACGATGAACGGATTGTCGAAATCCCATGCCATGACCGGCTGGCGGATCGGCTATTGCACGGGGCCTAGGCCGCTGCTGGCCGCGATGATCAAGTTGCAGGGGCAGTCGACGACCAATGCCAGCTCGATTTCGCAATGGGCGGCGGTGGAGGCCCTGAACGGAAATCAGGATTTCCTCACCGAATGGCGCAAAGTGTTCCAGCAGCGCCGCGATCTGGTGGTGGCCGGGCTCAATGCCAATACCGGGCTCGATTGTCTGACGCCGGAAGGCGCGTTCTATGTGTTCCCGTCCTGTCAGCGGCTTCTGGGCAAGACCAGCGCGGGTGGCACGGCTTTGAAGACGGACGAGGATTTCGTCATGGCGCTGCTCGAAGAAACCGGCGTGGCGCTGGTGCATGGCACCGCGTTCGGTCTGGCGGGGCATTTCCGGCTCAGCTATGCGGCAAGCAATGCCGAGCTGGAAGAAGCGGTGCGCCGGATTCAGAGCTTCTGCGCGGGTATTCGCTGAACCAATGAAGCGCCCTCGGGTTACGCCCGAGGGTGGTTGCATTACTTGCCCAAAAGCATTGCGAGGCTTTGTGTGCCGCCATTGGAGCCGCCGGTGGCGTCGGCAAACATGTTCATCAGCTTGGATGTGGTGACATAGGATTGCATGGCGGCCTGATAGAGATCGTCGGACCAGCCAACAGCCTGTCTTTCTTCGGCGGACATGGATGAGAAGGCGCTGATGATATTCTGGCTGAAGGCTGTCGGATCGCTGGATCTGCCCGCGCTCTGGAAGCCCGCCAGCAGGGTTGCGCCGCTGCGCGCCTGCAGGATGGAGCGCGCGGTGCGGGTTTCCTCGACGCTGAAAAGGTTATCCCGATCCAGCACGATGGAAGACAGGGCGCGGCTGGAGAAGCTGGAAATGTCGATATATTGGCCGATTGTGGTCTGGCGATTGAAGGTCGGCGCCTTGCCATTGGCTTCGGCCTCGGCATAGAGCCGGTTGAGCGTCGTGCGGGCATTGGAGGCCAGATCGGGCATGGATGGCTCGACGACATCGCCCGATTCCTTCAGCGCCAGATAGAGCGCGACGGGATCGTCGGTGCCCAGGTCGGGCCGCGTTCCGGGCTTGGTCTGGAGTTGCTTTAGTGCCTCGGTGACAGCTTCGCGTCCGGCCTTCCAATCGGCGCTGTTTCGCTCCTCACTGCCCAGCGCATCGAGATAGGCGGCGGCGGCCTTATAGAGGTTGGTATAGTTTCCGGTGACCTGGGCAATGGCGGCAGGGCCGGACAGGGCAGCCTCGAAGCGCCGCTGCATTTCGAGCCCGGCGGCGTCGCGCTCGTCGGCAGAGAAGCTGGGGTCACTCGACATGGCGTAGAGTTCGCGCTGATCGAGGCTGGAGAGATCAAGCGCCAGCTTGCCATCCTTGAGGGGGCTGGTGCGCCCCGCTTCCTCCAGCAGGCTCATGAGTTTGGAATGAGTATCGGCCAGGACAGCGGCGAAATCGCGCTCCGCCATTGCCGCCAGTGCCTCTTCGGACAGGGTCACCGATGTCGCCGCGCTCTCGGTGCCGGTCTGGGTCTGCTGACTGGTCGTGCTCGCTGCGGCACTGGTCGTGCTGGCGGTCGAATAGCCATAATAGGTGGCGTAGGGCGAGGTGGCGGTGATGGCGACCATGATGTGTCTCCCGGATTTTGGGGAAGACAATGCAATCGCTGTGCCGGGAAAAAACGAAGAGATTCAGGCAGGTGTAAGCTTCGGTTCTGGCTTGCGGCAAAATGTGCCCGGCAGAAACTGCGTGGCTGAAGCAAAAAAAAGCCCCGCCCGAGGGGATGGGCGGGGCCGTAGGTCGTTGGCCGGGGCCGCTGACCTTGGAGGGGACGGTGTCACCACGAACGCCGTCGTTGAAGGCAATATCCCGCTTTGCTGGGGCGATCACAAACGCTCAATCGGAAGTGCTGCCATGCAGAATCGGGGACGGTCAGGGCAAAAAAAGAGGCTCCAACCGAAGTTGGAGCCTTTGATAGGGCCGAAGCCAAATCGCTAGTAATGGCCCTGCGCTAGGGAGGAGGATTAGCGCCGGACCGGATGGACCAAAACCGAGGGAGGAGGATTCGGTTTCAATCCGGATGTCGGCAACGCGGGTCCGAGGGAGGAGGTTACGGAGCGGCGTCGCAGCGACAAGATGAATATAGGTTTTGACCGTTTGGTCAGCAATGCATAGCTCGACATGCCAGCTATGCATTAGGCACAGCGCCAATCTGTCCATTTTCTAGGCAGGCTGACAGGGTGGTGACAGGTTGGGATGGTGTGCCCTGTTTCCATGCGTAGGACAAAAAAAGAGGCCCTATCCGAAGATAGGGCCTTATGACTGGGCCGAAGCCAAATCGAAAGTGGGGCAGAGAGCAAGGGAGGAGGATATGCGCTCTGCCAGTGAGCCTTGGATCAAGGGAGGAGGAGATGATCCGCAGCTCGGTGTTGCGATACACGATCCGAAGGGAGGAGGAGATCGGGGCGCGCCTCAGCAACGAGGTGATATATGAACTCTACCGGATCGATAGACAATCCCAAAGCTGACATGTCAGCCATGCATTTTTGCAGGGCTTGGTCGTGGCGCGGCTTTGATCCCTTTTGAAGAGGGCTGTTTCGTCGTTTCAAATATGTGGTGCTGGGGATGCGCGTGGTTCAGCGCAAAAAGAAAGGCCCCGCTCGAGGGGAGAGCGGAGCCCAAGGAAACAGGTCAGGAACCTGCTAGGAGGGAACGCAGCGGAGCAAGGGAGGGAGGAGAAAACTCCGCTGTGATGTGCCCTATATATGGGCGGACCTGATCCGGGCCAAGGCGCTCACTGACATGTCAGCCATGCGTTATATGCATGAGATTTGAAAAACATCAGCAAAGACAATAGGTTGAATTTTGCATTGATTTTCAGTTCGGCAATTGACGGTGGATTGCCGTGAAAATGAGCGGGGTGGGATGATTTTCATCTGCTCGCTGCCTCTGAAAGCGGCGGGGGTATTCGCGGATGTGCGGATACCGGCGCGGGCAGGGCGCGCCGAGTGGATGAGCGGTCGATAGGACGCTCTATTCGGAGTATTTCGCGCCGACGAACAGCCCATTCTGCCAGACGAGATCGCAGGGTTCGACTACGTTCTTGAACAGCAGGCTGAAGGTGAGGGGCAATTCGACCATGTCGGAGAGTTCCAGCATGATCCCGGTTCGAGAGATGTTGACGACCGTGATCTCAAGTCGCTGCGCATCTTCCCCAAAAATCAGAGTGCCGGGGCCGCCGACTTCTTCGCGCGGGAAGGCGCGGCGCTCGGTAACGTTGGCATCGGGGGGCTGTGAAGAGCCCTCGCTTGCCCGCGTGCGCGCGAGTTCGACTTCCCACACCGTTTCGATGGCCTGTTCAAGCTGGCGTTGCAGGCCGGGCGAGTGAATGCCGCGTTCAGACAGGGAGCGCAGGCTTTCTTTCAGCTCGTCTTTTGCAGATTGAGCGTTGTCCGTTGTCTTGTCGTCCATGTGTCGCCCCCTGGGTCTGGTCGCGTACTATGGCGTCCGGTCGATGTACATAATGATAAGGACATCGCTCAATTTGAACAGGGCGATGTTTCCCCTCAGGAACCGGATTGTAGTCGCATCAGTTCCGAAGGCAATTGCCCAATATGGTCGAGGCGCAGGTAGCGCGGTTGATCTTCCGGCTCATCGGCATGTTCATAGGACCATGTCAGATCGTGCGGCACATAGGCGGCATAGGCGCCTGCCGCGAGGGCCGGAAGAATGTCGGATTTCAGCGAATTCCCCACCATCATCGTGTGATCGGGGCCTTCGGTGTGTCGCTCAAAAATCCGGCGATAGGTGGCCTCTGTCTTGTCCGAAACCACTTCGATGGCCGCGAAAAACTCGGCAAGGCCCGAGGCGGCCAGCTTACGCTCCTGATCGAACAGGTCGCCCTTGGTGATCAGGATCAGCCGATAGTGTTCCTGTAACTGGTCGAGAGCCTGATCCACATAGGGCAGGGTCTCGATCGGGAAATTCAGCAATTCGCGGCCAGCGGCCATGATTTCAGCGATGACATTGCCCGGCACGCGATGGTCTGTCACATCGAGCGCGGTTTCGACCATGGACAGGGTGAAGCCTTTGGCGCCAAAGCCATAAAAGGCCAGATTGCGCGCCGTTGCCCGGATCAGCCGCTCATTGAGGTCCGGCATGTCGGTATAGTCGCGCAAAAGCGCGACGAAACGCTTTTCGGTGATGCGAAAGAATTGCTCATTCTGCCAGAGCGTGTCGTCGGCATCGAGGGCGATGGTGGTGAGGCGGGGCATGGAGAAAGCTCATATCATGCTGGCCGTCATTGCCAGGACAAGCCGGGCGATCCAGTTTGCCTGGGCATGGATCACCCGGACAGGCCGGGTGATGACGGTGAACAAATATCCGGACCGACGCCGGGGATAGTGGCGCTAGAACGACCACTCCCGCGCCTTGGACACGAGGAAGTCGCGGAAGACGCCGACGCGCTTGGAATTTTTGAGAGCCGGTGGATAAACGAAATAGGCCTCATAGGCCGGTAATTCGATCTCGGGCAGAACCTGGACCAGACCGTCTTCCTTTTCCGTCACATAGGCCGGCAGCATGGCGATGCCGATGCCGGCGCGGCAGGCCTGCATCATGCCGTAAATGGCGTTGACGCGCAGCGCGGCGCGGCGCGGGCTCGAATCCGAGCGCCCCATGCGCTCCAGATAATTGATGTCGCCCAGATAGGACGGGACAGGTTCGCCGAAGGAAATGATGCGGTGATTGTCCAGATCCTCGGGGGAGGAGGGCATGCCACGCTCGTCCACGTAAGAATTGGACGCATAGAAGTGGTTGTGGACCGTGAACAGCTTGCGCTGGATCATTTCCGACTGATTGGGCCGGTGCAGGCGAATGGCCACGTCGGCCTCGCGCATGGCCAGATCCAGTTCGGCGTCGTTGAGACGGATTTCGAGCTGGATCAGCGGATAGAGCTTGAGGAACTCATCAAGGCGCGAGGATAACCAGGTCGAGCCGATGCCGACGGTCGTGGTGACGATCAGCGGGCCGGTGGGGACGTCCTGACTTTCGGACATCTGGGTTTCGACCTGCTGGAGCTCCCAATGCATGCGGTGGGCTGTGCGGAACAATTGCTCGCCCACTTCGGTGAGGACAAGGCCCCTGGCGTGGCGAATGAAAAGCTTCAACCCCAGATCGTCTTCGAGCGCTGAAATCTGGCGGGATACCGCCGACTGGCTCATGCCGAGTTTTTCGGCAGCGTGGGTGAAAGAGCCCGACTCGGCGGCGGTGTGAAAAATCCGGAGCTTGTCCCAGTCGAGCATTTTCATGACGCTTTCTTCGTTACCGTTCAGCCAGGTCGAACCGTGTGCGCCGCCTTAGGGCAGGCAGGCGCAGGAATTGTGACAAAGGAGGTTTTTTCTTGTGTCATGCTGTCGCAGCTCATTCCGCCGCTTCGGCAAGTTCGTGTTCAGCAAGGAAACGTTCCGCGTCGAGCGCGGCCATGCAGCCCATGCCCGCAGCGGTGACCGCCTGACGATAAACATCGTCGGTGACATCGCCGGCAGCGAAAACGCCGGGAATATTGGTTTCGGTGGTGCCGGGCTTTACCTGAAGGTAGCCACCGGGCTTCATGTCGAGCTTGCCAGCAAAGATCGAGGTGGCAGGCGCATGGCCGATGGCAACGAAGACGCCGTCGATCTTTTGTTCGTAGATTTCGCCGGTGGCCCGGTTTTTGAGGGTCACCTTGTTGACCGAAGGCGGCATGGGCGCGCCGTCGATCTCGACGATTTCGGTGTTCCAGCGCACTTCGATCTTGGGGTTTCTGAACAGGCGTTCCTGCAGGATGCGTTCGGCGCGGAACTCGTCGCGGCGATGCACCACGATGACCTTTTCAGCGAAATTGGTGAGGAACAGCGCTTCCTCGACGGCGGTATTGCCGCCGCCGACCACGAGCACTTCCTTGCCACGATAGAAAAAGCCATCGCAGGTGGCGCAGGCGGAGACGCCAAAGCCCTGGAATTTCTGTTCGGATGGCAGGCCGAGCCACTTGGCCTGAGCGCCGGTGGCGATGATGAGCGAGTCCGCGGTGTAGGTGTCGCCGCTATCGCTGGTCAGCACGAAGGGACGCTTGTCGAAATCGACGGCGGTGATGATGTCATTGACGATTTTCGTGCCGACATGTTCGGCCTGTGCCTTCATCTGCTCCATGAGCCAGGGGCCCTGGATAACGTCGGCAAAACCGGGATAATTTTCGACATCGGTGGTGATGGTGAGCTGGCCACCGGGCTGGAGGCCCTGAATCATCACGGGTTCAAGCATGGCGCGAGCCGCATAGATTGCGGCGGTATAGCCAGCCGGGCCAGAGCCAATGATGATGACTTTCGCGTGCATCGCGGGGCTTCTCCGAAAAAATGCAGGAATACTCCCTCGCCCATAGTTAAGGGGCGAAGGGGGAATGTTTCAAGGCAAAGTCACTCCCGCAGAGCAGTTGCTCGCGGGAGTGAACAGGAAAGACACAGGATAGTGCGCAAACGCCCGAAATTTAGGCGTTAGATATAGGCGACCTTGACGATCTCGTAGCTGCGCGCGCCGCCGGGGGCGGCAACCTCGAACGAATCGCCTTCCTCTTTGCCAATCATGGCGCGGGCGATCGGGGAGGAAATCGAGACGCGGCCAGCCGAAGCATCGGCCTCCGGATCGCCGACGATCTGATAGGTTTTCTCTTCTTCGGTATCTTCATCAAGGAAGGTGACCGTGGCGCCGAATTTGACCTTGGGACCGCTCAGCTTGGTGACATCGATGATGTCAGCGAGGGCGAGCATGGTCTCAAGTTCCTTGACGCGGCCTTCATTGAGGCTCTGCTGCTCCTTGGCAGCGGAATATTCGGCGTTTTCGGAGAGATCGCCGTGGGCGCGCGCTTCAGCGATAGCGTCGATGATGCGGCGACGCTCATTGCTGGTGCGGTGCTCAAATTCAGCGGTGAGGGCCTTGTGACCCTGAACCGTCATCGGGACCTTATCCATAATTGTCCTGCCTCCAATCGG